>WNFC01027289.1_pt1 | contig 10231 bp, 17 predicted proteins | sample 5400541 | NCBI WGS metagenome assembly WNFC01 (sample SAMN13153342, study PRJNA577476) | soil metagenome | isolation source: 120 cm saprolite under Douglas fir tree site 2 hole 2 replicate 1 | place: USA:California | collected 2015-04-18 | reverse complement strand
CTTACGCGGCGCTGAAGCGCCGCTGTTCCACGATAACCGGCGTCACGGTAACGGACGCCTGCGTCACCATGGCCTGTCCTTGACTATCGATTGACGGTTCTGATCGACGGATGACTGAATCATATCTCGGAGTCGGTGCTCATTGTTTTCATCGATCGTCACGAAGCGGAAGGGCTGCTGAGCGCCGGAGAGCGAAGGCAACATTTCGGCTGTGCCGAGCACTGTTCCCGCGTCGGTCAGGAACATGAGGTGGACACGCGTGCCCTGAGTCAGAGGGTTGTCCAAGTACAGCAGTCCGCCGGTGACGGAGATGACCTGCAACCTGCCTCGAATACGGAGTCCGCTCTGGACGCGAAGGACAGCCGAGGTCGGGTGGGCAAACTGCAAGCGCGGCGATCGCGAATTGGATTTGGTTGGCTCAGTCACGTTTAAACCTAATTATGTTCCCGTGGTTAGGAACATGGGACGTTACCGAAGGTGTTGTCCGAAGAATAGCCCGCCTGCGTCTGGAATCCTTTCGTGGGAACAGAAAGCAGGTTCTTCCCCTTCGGCTAGCTCAGGGTCAGGATGACAAATCAAAACGGGGCTGGTGGAGCACTCGGCTGACCGACAGGAGATTATCTTGCCGGAGTGGAGAGGACATTATCTTGCCGGGGTGGGGACGACTTCCCTCGGGGGCTGGTTGGTGATGGGCGCTCCGATCCTGGTCACGAACTTTGGCGTGTGGCCCTTTACGATTTGCAGGATGCCAGGGCGAAACTCGTGGAAGAGGTTCAGTCCTGCGTCGCTGCCAATGGTCGAACCAAAATTGTTGAATGTCTCCGAACTGGATCGCGCCCAATAGGGACGATAAGCACTGTGGATCGCGACCGAAGTCAGTACTCCGAGGAAATACGAAGTGTTCAGCCGCCCCTTGCCGGAGTCGTCACGCGTAATAAAAATGCGCGAAGCTGCGTCGGAGGCCCGGCCCATAAAGCTGCCGCTGGTCGAAGGGTGATACCGCAGGTTCTGCTTGAGCAACGACGGAACCAGGTACTTATCAAGAAAGCTGTTGGAGTCTTCTTGAGTAAACGCCGTTTCATAGTGCGGGATAAAGCTGGGCCGCAGTCCGGGAGTGACGTGGCCAGGGCCTGTTTCGCGCAATACGCCCGCGTTGACGCCCGTCGCGCCAAGCGCGCCGACTGTTAGAGGCAAACGTGTTTCATTGACAAACGTGCGAAATTCCTCTGTTTGTGTGGGAGGCTGAACCGACGACGGGGCATCGGGAAGTGAAGAGGAGGTAGGTATCTCGTGGGGCTGCATTTGGGGTGAGTTTGAGTTGTCAGACTGTAATTGCTGAGGCAAGCAGCCAATAGCACAAAAGTAACGACCCGGATTGGTGCAGTTCTTTTCACATAGCCCGGTCCGGCAAAGCGGCGACTTTGGGGGCTCCGCGGGCGATTCCGCTGGAAGCCACAACTGGACGGTAGCACTTCAGGTGCCATTCGTCTGAGCAAGAGTGCTCGATTTCAGTGCTTTTTCGGCTGGGCCTCGTCAACGACGACGTGCTCCTCGGTGATCAAATAGGCGACTCTCGTGTGATCGATAAAGTTTGCCTCGTCCTGGGTCGATGCTTTCCATTCGGCCGACTGACGCGCTGCCAGCAAGGACTGGAGGTCGTCGAACCATAGTTCCGCTACGCCGTCGTAATCAGGTTGGTGGTTGTCGCCGACGACGGTGAGGCGATGGCTCTGCACCAGCCGGCGGAGCCCCGGAATGCGCGCGCCGATCTGGCCGTGGATACCTAGCCAGTAGTGAAAAAATTGCTCGTCCGTTAAACTTGCCTTCTTGGTGATGCAGTAAACAAGCTTGATCACAGACTTGCCCTCCGCAGTATCAACTCCAACCGTGGCATCCCGCCCTTCAAACAACGACGGTGTAGCAGCGGGCTTCTTGGGAGGGTTCCCGAGCCGCACGAATCGATTTGCACCCTTTCAGATTGGTTCATTCATTCGGGAAGACATGGTCACTGTGGAACAAACCAATGTGCGCTATCGTACAGTGTTCACCCTATTTACTCCTGCTGCTCAAAGAGTACGTTGGGCGTATCCCTTCGTCGGGGTCGCCAAGGCGCGGCCAGCAGTCCGCTGTACGTAGTGACAGCGGCCCGAGAAAAGACCATGCCAAAAGTCGATGCATTCGATCAGCAATACGAGAATTGTGCTGCGTTCATGGTCGATCGTCCCCGCATGGAACGGGCAATCGCTGAACTTGTCAGATTTGCGGCCGGAGTCGGACTGAGCGGCAGTGATCTGATCCAGATGCTCGACTCCGGCATGGGCATGTCGGAGATTCTGAGTATCCTGGAGGAGAAGTCGATGGGGCGAGTCCAGTAGTTCGAATGTCGGGGCATGATGAGTGTCGTATGGGCAGATCCGACGACGGAGCAGCGCGCGCAAGCGCTGCGCGAAATAACTACGCGCCTCCTGGTTGAGACCAATCCGAAACAACTCGACGCACTCATCAAGCAGCTGACGAACATCATTCATGCCCAACTGCTAACGTGCCCGCCGAACTGAACTCGAGGGGGGGGCCGGGAGCTATTTCGGTTCCACCGGAAGGCGTAAACCGTTTCGCAACTGTTCTGCGTCGAGCCTGGCTATCAACTCCTGAACCAGTTCGATCATTTTAATTGGGTCTTTTTCATTCTGGATTCGGCGCGCCAAGTCGCGCCAATCCCCTGTGGTGGGTACGCGTGCCATATGTGACTGAGGATCTCACAAATCGTGCCATACAGTAAGTGGTGTATCGAACGGAGGGAATTCCTGTAGATAATGCCCGGCGCCCTACCGGATGTACGGTATTGCACCAACGGAGTTGGCCATTCTAGCTTATAGTCGCGCCACAGCGTCGTCCTGATGCGGTGCCGCGCCATGTTTCGTCGAATGGAAGATAAAATCCGCAGGCTGTCCGAGCAGCTTCTCGCCGCAAGAGACGACCAAGAGCTCACCCCGATACTCGGCGAACTGCGGGCCGCGTTGCACCAGTACATTGAACGCCTCCGCGCTCGCGTTGCTGTCTATCCCATTGTGATTGAGCGGCGGAGTTATCCTCCCACGGAGGAAACGCCCAACTCGAGTGCCGGTTCTCACGACTCACGCGGCGGGTAGTTTCGTGCTCCACAAGAGCATGGCCACTTCTTGAACAGACCTAATAGTTGAATCCGCATGCCTTTACCTAGAGGGCGTAATGCAGCAGACCGAGCAGACCGCTAACCAAGATCGCGATGAATGCGACTAGTCCGACAAGTTCTAGCAGCGATGGCCCCCCGGCAGTGTAAATAGGATTGAGATTCCATACGTGTATTCATTGAAGTTTCCGAGAGCTGACAACGACTGAGAAGGGTCCGCCCTCGTGACCAGATGTTCCTCTGGGGGAAGAGGCGCGATCGTCAGACCGGGCCGAAAGGCAAGGTGCCACACATTGCCGAAAATTTGGAATACGGGAAAAACTGTAGGTTGTAAGAGTTCGAGAGTATATCTGGTGTCGAGTCGCGGGTTAAGCTGCTTACACGGGACTAATGCCTGACCGTTTGGGCGCGGCCTCTCCAGGTATCGAACCAACGATGGAAGAATGGTTTGGGACGGCTTGTCAGGAGGTCCTGTAGAGCAGGTAAGAGAACCTTCAGTTCCTGGGATTTCGTCAGGAAGATGTCGACCGATTGCAGTTTTTTTTCTGGCAGTGGTCCGTAGGCGGATAACAACAAGATCGGGATGTGCGACTTCAGGCGCTTCATCCTGGCGGCCACCACGTCGCCGTTCATCCCCGGCATCTGGTAGTCGAGGACGACCGCGTCCACGGAATGGGTGAGGAACAATCTCAGTCCCTCGTCGCCGCCGGTGGCTTCCAGAACTTGATAGCCGTTGTTTTCGAGAAACACCTTGCGGCCCATGAGTCCGTTCCACTGGTCGTCAATGCAGAGAATTGTTTTTTTTAACCGGGCCATGAACCCTCGCATTGCAAGACTGCCAAGCTAGTATCCGTCATCGGCATGTTTCGCCAGGACCGCTGAGAGAAGTGGTGGGCAGATTGATTGGACTACGGCAGTCGCGCGCGTTCAAATTACGAACGTTCACTCGAGTCACAGTTACCGAGGCGTAGTTCGAGAATTTGGACCGGGGCCACTGGTCCAGCTTAGAGTAGTCGGAGGCCACCACGAAGTTCGTGGGGGCTCGGAGACTGTGCGAAGGTGAACTGTGATTCGATTTCCATCCGTCCAGCGGTCAACTTCGCCTGGCGTACGTTTAAGAGGCGGTGTGGCTTATTTGCAGCGATTCTACTAACGGTCTGCGTTGGTTGGGTCGCTCTGGAAGTCATAGTAATTGCCGGCCAGCGAGTTTGCATTGCCTTGTGGGTGGCAGCACATCTGGCGTTCTTGATCTTTTTCGCTGGTATACAGGTTGGTTTTCTCCGCATATGCCTTGCCTTGTGCGATGGCGGAGAGCCGACGTTCGCCGACACGTTTGCGCCCTTGCGCACCAGTCTAAAATTCCTGGCGGGCCAGGTCGCTTATCTGCTGATGGTTGTGATGGGCGCAGCGCTATTGATCGTCCCCGGCGTCTATCTTGGCGTTCGCTACTTCCTATTTGCTTTCTACATGGCCGGTGACGAGCCCGACCTGGCAGACGGTTTCGAAGAAAGCGCGACTCTAACTTCTGGGAGAATGATCTGCCTGTCTTCGATCTTGGTTGCCCTTTTTCTTCTCAATGCGATTGGGGCATGCTTGCTCGGACTGGGTTTATTTGTCACCGTCCCAGTGTCCGTACTAGTGATGACAGCCGTCTACCGGCAATTGAGTACCGGCCGACAAGTTAAAGGCATTGGGCGGGCCTAGCACACGATCGCCGAGTGGAATGCCCGCTACTTCTTCACCAAGCGGAATTTCTTCCAGCGAGCCTTCTGAGCGGCGGCAATCCGCTTGCGGCCGGCGGCGGATATCTTGCCGGCGCGGCGGCGTCCACTGCGTCCCAGTCTCTCCAGTGCATCGACGGCGTGGTGCAGTCGCTGAACTGTGGCCTTGGCTTCCTTGAGTTGGCGTTTGAGGATGGCTACAACGTGAAGGTTTGGCATAACGGACAGTGTAGCGCACCCAGCACGGCGCGGGGGAAGTCGCGCCTCTTCAAAGGAAGCAGGGGCTGGAAACTTTCTTTCGCCTCTGTTGTGAAGGACGGGTAGCTCGAACGATTCCGTCAACCAATGAGGTTAGCGAAGGTAACGATTCTCGAGCCGGATCGCAGCGTCGTTCAGCCGGAGACACTTGCGGCAGGTGCACAGGTACGCTATCTCCCCAGGGCGCACGGTGTGTCCGCACTTCTCGCAGACGAATCGGCCGTCCTGGTGTGGAGTCAGCGGCCGGAAGTCCCATCCTAAGGCGCAATAGGGACAGCGAATGACGAGTTGGGTGTCTTGCGCGGACATGGCTGGTGACGGGAAGCGCAACCCTGAAACGTTCGCGAAGTACACACCCCTCATTGGCGAATCGCGCAATCCCGTCGGAGGCAGAGTAGAGCGACGGCATCAGCCAGGGAAATGGCACGTAAGAGGTAAGGGCATAGCCCACCCGGGATGGCACACTCGGGCACGGATGTTATGCGGGGCGACGGGCGTTGGAGGCGACGAGCGGTTGGGGCGTTGGGCGCGCCGGAAGTTGCTTTGAACTCTTGCTCGGAACTCTCAGTGGTAAACGGCGGAAAACACTCCGCTGTCGGAGAATTGTCCGGTTCGGGCGGAAACGAGATCCAGCTCGTGCTGCAGTTCGCGAATCCGTTGCTCTCTATTCTTGAAGGCGCCCATCTCTTCATTCGTAAAACTGGCGAAAGTCTTCTTGGTCAGCATCTCGATTTGCTGGTCGAGTACGTCCAGAAGCTGGGTTCTGAGGGGCAGGGTCGCTCTGCATTCCATAGCGGCAAATCCTTGGGGTTGGGCTCTCACATTTGGGATTTCACCGCAGAAAAGGGAGGGCTTCAATACAGGAAATCCGGTAGGTCCTTTGGGGGTAGGACTGGAGGCGAGAGGGCAAGTGCTTCGCTCGCCTTCGCTAGCACCCAGGCTTCGGTCATGATGACAAGCCATTAGACAAGCCGGTTAGGACGGCGGTCGTTACAAGTTGCAGGAAATCCAGACTGTTACTTCAGAAAATCAAAAAGGCTCAATTGCGAAATGCGGCCTATGGCGGCGAGGGTGGCGTTGGTTGCGGTTTCGGAGTTGACGAGGCGGCTGGCGGCGCCGGCGACGTCGGCGGCAGCGAGGGTGTTTTCCTGCTGGCTGAGTTGCAGTTTGGCGCTGCCGAGGTAGGTCGATTGGGACTGCGCCTGGTTCATGGTATTGCCGTAGAAGACGCGCTGTCCGGAAGTGTAATCGAAGGCATCGCGAAGAGCGGTCATCGCGGCGGTGAAGCCGGAATTCGATTGCATGGCCTTGATGAGGCCGGTCATGGCCTGGAAGACGTCATGTCCGGGGGCGACGAAGAGTTGCGAGCCGGGCTTGTTGACGGCGATCTGGTAGCCATCGCCGATCTGGACGGCGTTGACAGCGTCATTGCCGTCGTAGCGGACGCCGGACGCCACCGTATTGTCTTTCACAAAGGGCGGCGAGTTGGTCAAGGTTCCGGCGAAGAGCGCGCGCCCCTGGAAGGAGGTATTCCCGAGCGAGATGAGCTGGTCCTGAATGCCTTGCAGTTCGGCGGCAACGGCGGCGCGATCGGTGTCGGAGAGCGTGCCGTTTGCGCCTTCGACTCCAAGAGTGAGAGCGCGCTGCATCACCAAGATCACGGAGTTGAGCGCTGAATCGGCCGTCTGAAATTGGCCTTGGATCGAGCTCAGACTCTGAAGGTAACGGGCAGTGACGGTGGTCTGGTCGTGGTTCTGGACCAGGATCGCAGCGGCGGCGGGGTCGTCGGAGGGCTGATTCACTCTGCGGCCGGAGGACAATTCGAGTAGCGCTTCTTGTGTGTCCTGCCGGGTGCGGTTAAGCGCGGCCAGCAGGTCGGGCATGGGATTGGGATTAACACGCATGTTATTAGGTCCCGAGGTTAACGGCGGTATCGAGCAAAGTGTTGACGGTAGAGATTACGCGGGCGGCGGCCTGATAGGCGGTCTGATAGCGGACGATGTTGGCAGCTTCTTCGTCGAGCGAGACGCCGGAGATAGAGGCACGCTGATCTTCGAGCTGACGCAGGATGAGTTGCGAGGCGCTGAGATCGGCGGCGGCGTTGGCGGTGTCGCTGCCCACCTGAAAGACCAGGCGGGAGTAGAAATCGAGCGGCTTCTGTCCGGCGGCGACGGCCTGGTCGTGGACGGCGGAGATAACGGCCAGATTTCCGTTGCTGCCGGGTGTGCCGTCGGAACTGGCGGCTAACAACGTGGGATCGGTGATGGCTATGCTGAGAGCGGCAGCGGCGCCGGCGCCGGCGGGGGGGGCGAAGAGGTCGGTACCGGCGGTGCCGTTGAGGTCGAATCCGCTGCGGTGGGCGGTGTTCAGGGCGGTGGCCAGACCGGCGGCCAGCTGGTCGAGACTTGCTTGCAGCGCAGGGATGCGGTTGTCTCGCACGTCCAGCAGGCCGCCGAGTTTTCCGGCGGGGATCAGTCCGGTGATGTCCACAGTGCCGGCAAAGATTTTGTGGATGCCGCCGGCGGCGATCTGGGTGGTGAGTTGGAAGCTGCGCTCCTGGGCCACCAGAGGCGTCCCATTGGANNNNGGAAGTGGTAAGGGTGATTCCATGCTCGGTCTGGATGACGGAGACGTCTACCAGGCTCGAAAGTTGGCGGATCAAAGCGCCGCGCTGGTCGATCAAGGCGCTGGCGTCCTGGTGCACGTTTTCGAAGGTAGTGATTTGCTGATTCAGGGCCGCAATCTGCGGGGTGAGCGTGTTGATCTCGCCGACGGTCTGGACCACGTTCAAGTCGAGATTGCTGCGCTGCGTTTGCAGGTTATGCGAGGCAGTATTGAAGGAGGTGGCCAGGTTGCCGGCGGCGGTCAGTACTCCCTGCCGCAGCGAGAGACTGGTGGGGTCGGTGGAAAGCTGCTGGACGCTGTCGAAAAACTTGCTGATCGCATCGCCGATGCCGGAATCGGTGCCGCTGAAAGTCACCTGAACCTGCTGGAGCGCGCTCAGGGTGGAGTCCAGCTGGCCCTGGGTTTGCGATTCCTGGTTCAGGCGGAGTTCAAGAATCGGGTCGCGCAGGCTTTCGAGTTTTTGCATCACCACTCCGGTGCCGAAGCTCAGCCGACCGAGGACTACCGGGTCGCCTGCGATCATCACGGGACGCTGCCGGGAGAATCCGGGAGTGTTCACGTTGGCCACGTTGTTGGCGGAGGTTTCGAGCGCCTGCTGGTTGGCGATCAGCGAGCTGAGGGCAATCGAGAGTGAGCCGAGCAGTCCGGACATTGGTTAGTCTCCTGCCTGCGGGCGAGTCTCGGCGCGCAGCAAAGTCAGTTCGGGGGCGTAAGTCGGCGCACAACTCTCGACTACATGCGCCACGATTGCCAGACTGCGCTGCAAGTGCCGCAGGAGGGAGCAATGCACGCGCGTCAGGTGGCGAATACGAATGCTGAGCGCGGCAAATTCCCGTTCGAGCTGTGCCGAAGACAATGCCTTGGGCGATGGATCGGCGGCAGATCCAGTCGAGCGCGGAGGACGCTGTTCACACCCGCGCCGGAGTTGGTCTTCGAGCAAACTCCATTGGCGGCAGAGTTCCGCCTGGCGGGCAGCGCCGCGCGTAATCATTTCGGCATCGTTGCGCCCAAGCGCGAACTGGCTGACTTCAAGACTCTGCACCAGGTCGCGCAGCAGCAAGAGCCGCGTCGCGATCAGGTCGCCGGGTTGGGAGGGAACTGTGTCCATAGTCAGGCCAAGTCGTCAATCTGGTGTGCGGTCGGTTCCGTGCTGTCATCTTCGGCAGCCGGCTTTGCAGGAGCAACCGGACGCCGGCGACGGGGAGGAGGCTCGTACTCGCCGCCGTGTTTCTCGCTTACACGCAAGGCAGGATCAAGCCGGTTGGTCAGTAGTGGATCCACAGATTACCCCGCTAGCTGCCTGGCGCTGCCGCTCGTCAGGTCGGCGAGCATCGCATCCGCAACCTGGCCATCACTGACGACGTACTCGCCCTTGCCGAGGGATTGCCGGAGCAACTCCACTCGTTGTTGCCGGACTTCGGGCTGTGCCATTACTTCGCTCTCGAGCGCTCGCACGCGCGTGTGGTCAAACGAAAAATGTGTCTGGTCGACCGCGGATGTCTCGTTTCCGTGCCCACCGGTAGCCGGAGTGGGGCGGGCTCGGTCTGTTTTGCCGCTGTCCGCCGCCTCCGTTCCAGAGGTTTTCAGATCAACTCTCATGCTGTTCACCAAATCCCTTCCTGCCTGTTTCATCGGCAGATTCTTAGCAGACTTTAATATTGGCGCTGTCTGCGCAAATCCAGGGCTAAGAAAGGGATCGGCAAAGTTCTAAAAAGACTTTAAATTGCGGGATAAAACTCCCGTCAGCTGACCTCGGGTACTTTCGATTGCCGCCACTGTTGCAAAATGAGCCGCGCGATTCCGATGCCGCCATGAGCGGACATCGCTGAAGCCAGCGCTTGGGTGCCCATCCGGGCATAACTGCTGCTGCCGGCGGAGCCATCTTCGGAAGTGCCGGCAAAGGTCTTCTGCAAGTTTTCCAGCAGCGAGCCCAGCAGAACCGCTTCGAAATCCTGCGCTGCTTTCTCCGCTTTCGCTTTCCCGGCAGGGTTAGCTGCGGGAATGCGGAGGCTCTCGGACGTGATAGAGAGACTCATCAGATCACCTCCAGGTCGGCGTCGAGGGCTCCGGCAGCCTTGATGGCCTGCAGGATGGAAATTACGTCGCGGGCGGTGGCGCCCATATTCTGCAGACCGTTGACGAGTTGCTCGACTTTAGCGCCTTCGGTGATTTCTACCCGGCGCGCGGGAATTTCCTTGGCCTGCACTTCCTGCTGACCTACGACAGCGGTCTTCCCTTGCGAAAGCGGCTCGGGCTGCGAGACTTCCAGTTCAGTCGTAATCTGGACGGAAAAACCTCCGTGCAGAATGGAGACGGCACCGAGACGAACATCCTGCCCCATGACCACCGTGCCGGTGCGTTCGTTGACGATTACGCGCGCCCGCCGGTGCACCGTGACGGCCAGATTTTCGATCTTGGCCATCACGCTGGTGAGATTTGGAATGCCGGTACCGGCGGC
>WNFC01015487.1_pt1 | contig 10231 bp, 9 predicted proteins | sample 5400541 | NCBI WGS metagenome assembly WNFC01 (sample SAMN13153342, study PRJNA577476) | soil metagenome | isolation source: 120 cm saprolite under Douglas fir tree site 2 hole 2 replicate 1 | place: USA:California | collected 2015-04-18 | reverse complement strand
CCGGGCCGGCCTGTTTCGCGAAGTGCAGGTTCAGGATTGGAGGCGACTGTGCGTAGATCGGCAGGAACTCGAGGACGAGCGCTCCGACGATCACGCCCGATAACGAGGAGAGGCCGCCGATGACGACGCTTGCGAGCAGGAGCAGGGACAGCGTCACGGGGAACGTGTCCGGATTGATGTACGAAACCTGGATCGCGAACAGCGCGCCCGCAACGCCGGCGTATGCCGCCGAGATCCCGAACGCGAGCGTCTTGTAGACAGCCGGGCTGACGCCTGACGAGACCGCCGCGACCTCACCGTCGCGAATTGCGCGCCAGGCACGTCCGATGCGGCCGCGCACCAGTAGCCAGGCAACGACGAAGAGGATTCCGGCGCACAACCATGCTTCGTAGTACAGCCAGTGCGGGGCCGAGACGTGCCAGCCGAAGGGCGCGTGCGGGAGTGGAAGCGACAACCCGCCGCCGCCGCCGGTCAGATGTTCGAACCGCTTGGCGACTGCGGGCAGCGACACCGAGACGGCCAATGTCGCCAGCGCGAGCGAGACGCCCGCGAGACGTAGTGCGGGTATCCCGAAGAGGCAGCCGATCACGCCTGTGACCAGACCGGCGATCGGAATCGTGAAGATCGCGCGCATCCCGTGCTGGGGCAGGACGTGCGAGGCCTGCTGCCCGAGGAGCTCGAACCCGCTTCGCCCGAGGATGAGCAACGCTGCCGTGTATCCGCCGATCGCCATGAAGGCGGCATGACCAAGCGTGATCTGGCCGTTGTAGCCGGTGAGAATGTTCAATCCGAGCAGCGCGACGAAGTAGATCCCGACGTACGTGAACTGTCCCAGGCGAAACTCGCTCGTGAATCGCGGCAGCAGCACGATCACGAGGACTGCCCCGGCCAGCACGAGACCCTGAAGCGCCGGAGTCAGCCTTCGCCGCATCAGACCTTCCTCACCACGACACGGCCGAAGAGACCGGACGGCCTGATCACGAGGACGACCAGCAGCACTGCAAGAGCGGTCGGGAGCCTGAGCTCCTGCCCGACGAAGTTGACATAGGCGCCGAGCAGGTTGATGACGACGCCGATCAGGAGACCGCCGACTACCGCACCCAGCGGACTGTCGATCCCACCGAGGACCGCAGCGGCGAACGCGTAGATCAGGACGACGAGCATCATGTCCGGGTCCAGGAAGACGGACGGCGCGGCCATCATCCCGGCGATCGCGCCGAGCACGGCCGCGAATCCCCAGCCGAGCGCGAGCATCCACCCCACTCGAACACCCATCAACCGGCTGGCGCCGGGGTTGAACGCGACCGCGCGCATCGCGAGCCCCAGCGTCGTGAGCCGGAAGAAGAGCCAGAGCGCGACGACCGTGCCCAGACAGACGCCGAAGGTGCCGATGTCCTGGACGGAGATGGAGACGCCGCCCACGACGACCGAGCGATTGGGGAACGGGCTGTCGAAGGCCTTCACCTCGGGCCCGAAGATCCACCCGGTGAGCCCGTTGATCGCGATGAACATCCCGATGGTCAGGATCACGATCACGATCTCCGGGCGATGCTCGACCGGACGGATGAGCACCCGCTCGACCGTGACGCCGGCACCGAAGGCAATCAACAGCGTCAGCACGAACGCCGGCCAGTAGCCGAGACCGTGGTGCATCATCGACCAGGCGACGTACGTCGTGAATGTCGCCATCTCGCCCTGCGCGAAGTTGACCACGTTCGTCGTCTGGTAGATCAGGACGAGCGCGAGCGCGAGGCTCGCGTAGATCGCGCCGGCCGCGAGACCGCTCGTCACCTGCTGCGCGAACTCCGTCCAGACGAATGCGAGTGGGAGTGCCATTAGTACCCGAGGTAGGACTTGCGGACGCCTTCGTGCCTGCGAAGCTCGGCGCTGTCCCCCTCGATCGCCACGTGCCCCACCTCCAGCACATACGCGCGGGCTGCGGCGTCGAGGGCGACGTTCGCGTTCTGCTCGACGACCAGCACCGTCAGCCCGTCGTCGGCGTTCAGCTCTTTGACGATGCGGAAGAGCTCCTGGACGACAGTCGGCGCCAGCCCGAGGGACGGCTCGTCGAGCATCAACAGTCGCGGCCGGCCGACGAGGGCACGGGCGAGCGCGAGCATCTGCTGCTCGCCGCCGCTGAGCGTGCCCGCTTGCTGATCGCGGCGGCGTTCCAGCCAGGGGAAGTACTTGAAGACCCGCGGAGCCTCCGCGCGCAGGGTCCGCCGCTCGCCACGGACATAGGCGCCCATCCGCAGGTTCTCCCAGACACTGAGCTGCGTGAACAGGCCACGTCCTTCGGGGACATGTGCGATCCCCGCCCGCGCGACTGCGTCCGGGTTCCCACGTGCGATCTGCTTGCCCTCGAAGACGATCTCGCCGCTGTGGCGCACGGTTCCCGAGACCGCGCGTAACGTCGTCGTCTTCCCGGCCCCGTTCGCCCCGAGCAGGGCGACGATCTCCCCGTCCGCCACCGTCAATGAGACGCCGTGCAGCGCCTTGATCGGCCCGTAGCGCGCCTCGACGCCACGGAGCTCAAGCAGCGTCGACACGTTCCGCTCCGAGATATGCCTCGATCACGGCTGGATCCGCCTGCACCTCGCCGGGCGTCCCCTCCGCGATCTTGCGGCCGAAGTTGAGGACGTGCACGCGGTCGGAGACCGACATGACGAGGTTCATGTGGTGCTCGACGAGCAGGATCGTCAGGTCCAGATCGCGCTGGAGGCGACGGATGAGCTCGGCGAGCTCGCCGACCTCCTCGTGGTTGAGCCCGCCGGCGGGCTCGTCGAGCAGGAGCAGGGTCGGCTTCGCCGCGAGCGCGCGCGCGAGCTCGACTCGCTTGAGCGTGCCGAAGGAAAGTCCACCGGGAAGCCGTCGGCCGAAGTCGCCGAGCTCCAGATATTCGAGGACGTACTGCGCCTGCTTGCGTCCGCGCCTTTCGGAGAAGGGACGAAGACGTGAGTGCGCGCCGACGAGCACGTTCTCGAGCACGGTCATCTGCTGGAAGAGCACGACGTTCTGGAACGTGCGTGCGATCCCGCGTCGCGCGATCCGATAGGCCGGTGTTCGAGTCAGGTCTTTGCCTTGGAACAGAATGCGCCCACTGTTCGGGCGGTAGAGGCGGGTGACGAGATTGAAGAGCGTCGTCTTCCCGGCCCCGTTCGGCCCGATCAGCCCGACGATCTGTCCCTCCTCCAGGTCGAGCGAGACATCCGCGAGAGCGACGATGCCGCCGAACCGGCACGTGACGTCCTCGATCGCAAGAAGCGCCATCGGACGCGGGATGATATGACCGTCCGGAGATCGAGGTCGACGCACCGGGACAAAACGAGCTCCTCGTCCGAATCGAGGGCACCGGCGTTCGACGACCTCAGGTCGGCGAAGTCATCCGTTCGGTGATTCTGTTCTAGATTCCAGGTGTGAACCTCCGCGACAGTCCTGACGAAGCGGCTTTTCGCGGACGAGTCCGGGCTTGGCTGGGGGAGAACCTTCCGGCCGAAACGGGTCGTGAGTGGAGCCGGCAGATGTTCGACGCCGGCTATGCCGGTTTGACCTGGCCCGAGGAGTACGGCGGCCGCGGCGCGCCCTACAGCCACCAGGCGATCGCGCTCGAGGAGTTCGCGCGAGCCGAGGCGCCGAATCACATGAACGTGATCGCGCTCGGGATGGCCGGGCCGACGATCCTGGCGCACGGCACCGAAGAGCAGAAACAGCGCTACCTGTCGAAGATGCTCTCCGCCGAGGAGATCTGGTGCCAGGGCTTCTCCGAGCCCGGAGCCGGCTCCGACCTCGCGGCGGTGCGGACGCGGATCGAGCCGACGGACGGGCACTTCCTCGTCAACGGGCAGAAGGTGTGGTCGTCACTCGCGCACGAGGCCGATTTCTGCATCCTCGTCGGTCGTGGCGACCCGGAATCTCATGGCCACGCCGGCCTGACCTACGCGATCGTCGACATGCACGCGCCGGGGGTGGAGGTGCGGCCGCTTCGACAGATCACGGGCGAGGCCGAGTTCAACGAGATCTTCTTCACGGACGTCGAGGTTCCGCGCGAGAACCTGCTCGGCGAGATCGGCGGCGGCTGGCAGGTCGCGATGACGACGCTGCTGCACGAGCGCGGCACGCTCGGCTTCGCCCTCACCGGAACGCTCGACGCACAGGTCAACAAGCTGATCGCGCTGACGAAGGAGCGCGCAGCCGACGATCCGATCATCCGCGACCGCGTCGCCCAGGAGTGGATCGAACTGCAGGCGTTGAAGCTGACGAACTACCGGTCGCTGACGACGTTGATCCAGACCGGCATTCCCGGGCCGGAGGGCTCCGGCTCGAAGCTGCACTGGTCGGAGCAGAACCAGCGTCTGACGAAGCTGGCGATGGAGATCCTCGGCGGCGAAGACGATGGCTATTGGGGCTACCAGCAGCTCCGCAGCCGCGGAAACACGATCGAGGCGGGAACGAGCGAGATCCTGCGCAACATCATCGCCGAGCGCGTACTCGGCCTACCGAGATCACGCTGATGCAGTTCGCCTTCACCGAGGAGCAGGAATTACTGCGACGCGAAGCGCGTGAGGTGCTCGCGAACGGCGGCTGGGGTCGAGACGAGCTGGACGAGCTGGGTTTCCTGGATCGTGCGGTGCTCTTCGAAGAGGCAGGTCGTGCGAATCGCGGCGAGGAGTTCTTCGACGCGGCCGCCCCAGAGAACGAGCAGCTCACCGCTCTTGCCCTGGAGGCGGCCGGAATCGCGCGCCGCGCGCTCGAGCTCGGCGTGGAGCACGCGAAGACACGCGAGCAGTTCGGCCGGCCGATCGGCGTCTACCAGGCCGTTGCGCATCCACTCGCCGACACGTACGTGGACACGGAGCTCGCGCGCTCGATCGCCTACTGGGCGGCGTGGTGCGTCGCCGAGGACGACGAACAGGCACCGATCGCCGCAGCGGCCGCGAAGAGCTACGCGGGTGACGTCGCGGTCAGCGCGTGCGAGCGCGCGATCCAGGTTCTGGGCGGCATCGGCTTCACGTGGGAGCACGTGCTGCACCGCTACTACAAGCGGGCGCTCTGGATTCAGGCCCACGGCGGCTACCCGCGGGAGCTGCGCGCGAAGGTTGCGGCCTGGCTGCTCGACCGCTGATGCCTGCAGCGCTCGTTACGGGGGCGTCGTCGGGGATCGGCGCGGCCTGCGCAATCCGTCTCGCCGGCGCCGGCTGGCGCGTCTTCGCAGGCGTGCGGCGTGCAGGTGACGCACCGGCCGGCACGGAGGAAGTCTTGCTCGACGTCACAGACGACGACCAGGTGTGGGCGGCGGCGAAGCGCATCGAACAGCTGGACGGCCTCGTCAACAACGCGGGCATCGCGCTGGCCGTTCCGCTCGAGTTCATCCCGCTGGACGAGCTACGCCGACAGTTCGAGGTGAACGTCGTGGGACAGGTCGCGGTCACGCAGGCATTCCTCCCCCACTTGCGCCGCTCGCGCGGCCGGATCGTTTTCATCGGCTCGATCGCCGGCCAGAGCGCGCTCCCGTTCCTCGGCCCGTACGCGGCCTCGAAGCACGCGCTCGAAGCCGTGGCCGACACCCTGCGGTTGGAGCTGCGGCCGTTCGGCGTCGACGTTTCGCTCGTCCAGCCGGGAACGATCAAGACGCCGATCTGGACCAAGTCCGCGGAAGTTGCCGATGCATTGGCGAACGGCGCGGGGGCCGAGCTCGCCGGCTTGTACGGAGAACGGATCGCGGCGTTTCGCAGGGTCGCGTTGAAGCGTGGCGCGAAGGGTGCGTCTGCGGACGAGGTCGCTCGGGCAGTCGAAGAGGCGCTCACGATGGAGCGGCCGCGCACGCGCAAGCTTGTCGGTCTCGATGCGAAACTCAGGTCGGGCGTCGAAAGGCTTCCGGATCGGCTGCGCGACCGGGTGTACGAACGAGTGCTGCTGCGCTAGAAGGAGGAGCGATGGACGGTCTGATGATGGATTTCCCGCTGACGCTTCCGACCTTGCTTCGGCGGGCGGATGCGTACTTCGGCGAGAAAGAGATCGCCACCCGGCTGCCCGACAAGTCCTTTCACCGTTACACCTACGCCGATCTGGCGCGCCGCGCGAAGCAGCTCGCAGTCGCGCTCCAGGAGCTGGGCCTCGAGCGCGGTGACCGAGTCGCAACGCTCAGTTGGAACCACTATCAGCATCTGGAGGCGTACTTCGGAATTCCGTGCGGCGGCTTCGTCTTGCACACGCTCAACCTGCGCCTCCATCCGAACGACATCGGCTACATCGCCGCGCACGCGGGCGACCGCGCGTTGATCGTCGACGCGAGTCTGGCGCCGCTGGTCGAGCAGTTCCGCGACCAGACGCAGATCGAGCACGTGTTCGTGGTCGAGGATTCGTACGAGGAGCTGCTCGCCACCGCGGATCCAGACGCATGGGTCGAGCCCGACCTCGACGAGAACGAAGCGGCCGCCATGTGTTACACGAGCGGCACCACCGGGATGCCGAAGGGCGTCGTGTACTCCCACCGGTCGACGATCCTGCACACGCTCGGCGTCGCAGCGGCCAACCCGCTCGGGGTCGGCATTTCCGAGCAGGACGCGCTCCTTCCGGTCGTCCCCATGTTCCACGCGAACGCGTGGGGCTATCCGTACCTCGCCGCGATGGTCGGATCGAAGCTGGTCTTCCCGGGCCCGCATCTCGATCCCGAGAGCCTGCTGGATGACTTCGTTCAGGAGCGCGTAACCTGGACCGCGGGCGTGCCGACGATCTGGCTCGGGATTCTGCAGCTGCTCGACGCGTACCCCGGCCGCTGGGATCTGTCGCGCATGAAGGGGATGCTCGTGGGCGGCTCGGCGGCGCCGCGAGCGATGATCGCCGGGTTCAAGGAACGCCACAACCTCCTGGTCTGCCACGGGTGGGGAATGACCGAGACCTCCCCGGTCGCATCAGTGGCGGCCCTACTAGGGGAGATCGCGAACGCCGACGACGACACCAAGTTCGACTACCTCGCGATGCAAGGCATCCCGCTCGCGCTCGTCGAACTGCGGGCACGCGACGACTCGGGGACAGAGATTCCGCGTGACGGCGAGACGATGGGTGAGCTCGAGGTACGGGGGCCATGGGTCGCGTCCGCGTACTACGAGACACCGGAGCAGAGCGATCGCTGGACGGACGACGGCTGGTTCAAGACGGGTGACATCGTCTCGTTCGATCCCAAGGGTCACATCCAGATCAAGGACCGGTCGAAGGACGTGATCAAGTCGGGCGGCGAGTGGATCTCGTCGGTCGACCTCGAGAACGCGTTGATGGCGCATCCCGCGGTCGCCGAGGCGGCGGTGATCGCGATTCCGGACGCGAAGTGGCAGGAGCGTCCGCTCGCCGCGGTGTTGCTGAAGGACGGAGCATCTGCAACCGCGGAGGAGCTCCGAGACTTCCTGGCGCCGCAGTTCGCGAAATGGTGGCTCCCGGATCGGATCGAGTTCGTGACCGAGATCCCGAAGACGGCGGTCGGGAAGTTCCGCAAGACGGCGCTGCGCGAACAGTTCGCGCGGCAGCCCGCCGTGCCGACCACCTAGGCGGCGGCGATCTTGACGAGAGCCTTGCCCCGGTTCTCGCCGTTGAGCATCCCGATGAATGCGCGAGGCGCGTTCTCCAAGCCCTCCGTGATGTCCTCGCGCCAGTGGATGTCTCCGTTCACAACCCAGTTGAGCAGCCGGAGGGCGGCTTCGTCGTAACGGTGGGCGTAATCGAAGACAAGGAAGCCCTCCATGCGGGCACGGAACACCACGAGCAGACCCGGATGGAACGTCGGGTCCGGCCTCTGGACGTTGTACTGCGAGACCTGCCCACAGATGACGATGCGTGCCCCGACGTTCAGCCGCGCCTGCACCGCTCGTGAGATCTCGCCGCCGACGTTGTCGAAGTACACGTCGACGTGCTCGTTGCGCAGCGCCTCTCTGATGTCGTTGCTCTTGTAGTCGATCGCCACGTCGTAGCCGTAGAGCTCGGTCAGATCGCGAGCCTTCTCCGGCCCGCCCGCGATCCCGACCGTGCGGCAACCGGCGAGCTTCGCGAGTTGGCCGGCGATCTGTCCGACGGCCCCCGCCGCAGCGGAAACGACGACGGTGTCGCCGGGCCGCGGCTTGCCGACGTCGAACAGTCCGAAGTACGCGGTGAATCCGGTCAAGCCGACAGCGTGCAGCGCTAGGGTCGGCGGTTCGAGCACGGGCGGAACCTGGCGCAGGCCCCCAGCGCGAGCGGTCGCGTATTCCTGCCAGCCGAGCTGTCCGACCACGAGGTCGCCGGCGGCGAAACGCGGATCGTTGCTCTCCATGACCTCGCCGAGGTTCACCGAAGTGATGACGTCCCCGATCTCGAGAGACTTGGTGTACGACCGCGCGTCGTTCATCCGCCCGCGCTGGTACGGATCGACCGAGGCCCACAGCACACGAACGAGGACCTCCCCCGCCTTGGGCGTGCCGGCGTCGACGCCGGCATGCGTTTAGCATCGCAGGTCGTGCGCCTCGGCTTCTACATGGGCTACGCGCCACCGGGAACGAATCCGCTGGAGCTGATCGCGCTTGCTCACGAAGCGGAGAAGCTCGGCTACGACTCCGCGTGGGCGGCAGAAGCCTGGGGCACGGACGCGGTCACGGTGCTGACCTGGCTCGCCGCGACGACGTCGACGATCAAGATCGGGTCGGCGATCATGCAGATCCCCGGGCGCACGCCGGCGAACACGGCGATGACGGCGGCGACGCTCGATCTCATGTCCGGCGGACGCTTCCTGCTCGGGCTCGGCACGTCCGGGCCGCAGGTTGTCGAGGGCTGGCACGGTCAGCCCTGGGGAAAGCCGATCACGAGGACGCGCGAGTACGTCGCGATCGTGCGTGCAGCGCTGCGACGCGAGGCGCTCGAGTTTCACGGCGAGCAGTACGACATCCCTTACTCCGGCGGCGATGCAACAGGCCTCGGCAAGCCCCTGAAGCTGCTGGTCAGGCCCCTGCGCGAGTCGATTCCAATCTACCTCGCCGCGCTCAGCCCGAAGAACGTGCGCACGGCGTTCGAGATCGCCGACGGATGGCTGCCGATCTACTTCTCGCCCGAGCGGGCACGAGACGCGTTCGGCTATGAGCCGCGCGAAGGCTTCGACATCGCGCCGGCGGTCAACGTCGTCGTCTCCGCTGACCTCGAGGCGGCACGGGACACGATGCGACCGCTGCTCGCGCTCTACATCGGCGGCATGGGCGCGCGCGGCGCGAACTTCTACAACGCACTCTTCCGCCGTTACGGCTACGAGGCCGAAGCCGAACGGATCCAGGAGCTGTATCTCGAAGGCAAGCAGCGAGAAGCGATTGCGGCCGTTCCCGATGCATTGATCGACGACGTCTCGCTCGTCGGCCCGCCAGAGCGGATCCGAGACCGCCTCGAAGCGTGGCGCGAGTCGGGCGCCACGACGCTCCTCGTCGCGACCCGTGACGTCGCGTCCGTGCGAACCATGGCGGAACTGATGCTTTAGCCGAGCGAAAGCTGCGCTTTCGTTTCACCACAACACTCCGTGGCCGGAGGTTAGACAAGGCGAAGCCGTCTAACCGCAGGCCGACCTCACGCGGGCGGGGACGCCGCACGCGCCACCGCCCAAGGACCACCCCAAAAGCCCACGGGGACCCCGTAGAGGAGTGTGCGGGCTTCGCCCGCACACGTTCCCCGCGAAGCGGCGTATCCCTGTCCTACGCGAAAGCGGAGCTTTCGCGTAGGAAGCGGAGCGTCAGTCGGTTGATCGTCGTGGGATCCTCGAGCTGGACGTTGTGTCCTCGGCCGGGGAGCTCGACGTAGCGCGCATTCGGCAGACGCGACGCAAGCGCGCGTCCGTTCTCAACCGGGACGATCACGTCGGCAGCGCCATGAACGACGAGCGCAGGCGCGGCGATTCGCTCGACCTCGCAGCCGCGGTCATAGAACCCGTAGCACGCTTCCATGTGAGCATCGAGAGTCACGTCCGGCGTGGGATGCTCGCCTCGCGCCGCGAGGATCTCTTCGAACCGTTCCGGATTCCGCTCGGTCCAGCCCGGCGAGAACGTCAGCGGCATCATCCTCCGTCCGTACTCGTCAAATGCCAGACCCACTGCCGCCGCGTACGCGTCGCGGACGTCTTCCGGACGCGGCACGCGATCGGGCCCGCCGGCGCCGGTGCCGACGAGCACGAGCGACCGGACGAGCTCCGGCCGCGCGAGCGCGAGAGACAGCGCCACGTATCCACCCATCG
>WNFC01010615.1_pt1 | contig 10231 bp, 9 predicted proteins | sample 5400541 | NCBI WGS metagenome assembly WNFC01 (sample SAMN13153342, study PRJNA577476) | soil metagenome | isolation source: 120 cm saprolite under Douglas fir tree site 2 hole 2 replicate 1 | place: USA:California | collected 2015-04-18 | reverse complement strand
TGAGGAATGCATCCACCACCCGCGGGCTGAACCCTTCGCCAAGGACGATGCCGTCGATGTCGCGGACGTTGAGGTGTTTCGCCGCGGCCTCGATGCTGAGCGCACCGACTACTCCCATCCGCTCGCCGAGCGACACGGAAAGCGCGGGATAGGCGGCGCCACGACCGATCAGCAGCGCGGTGGCGCCGGCAACGGGATCGAAGTCCGGGAGTGGGGTTCGTAGCGCCGGGTCGTCGTCAAGCCGGCGCAGCACGGTGGCATGCAATATCCGGATACGCAGCGCTGCGAGCAGGCGTGCCGGCAGACGTTCGAAATGGCCGCCGGTCTGGGCAAACGGAATGGCGTTTTCGGGTAGCGATATCAGGGGATCTACCGCGATCAGCGGCAGGTAGGGCCGCTGTGCGGCAATCTGTTTCGCGAGCGCCTTAAAGCCAAGTTCAGCGCTCGCGGACATCGCGACGAGAACCGCAGCCGGCTGAAGCTGCGCGATGGCGCGTGACGCGTCGACCCAGGCTGTGTCGATCACCGGAAAGATTTTCGCGTCGTCAAGCGCGGTCGCGAACGACGGCCGTCCGGCGGTCGACACGACAATGATTGGGCCTTGCTGTGACATCTGGAACTTGGATCCACGCGATCGATTGATCGACCGAATGCGCGATCCTAATTTGCCGCCGTTAATGCCGCGTTAAGGTCAATTTCCCATAAGCATATGAAAATCAATGGCTTAGTTTCGGCCTGAACCGCTCAGGGGCCTGGCGGCTGCTAGATCGGATTTGTCCGATCGCGAAATGCTTCCACCATCAGCGGGTTAAGCCCCAGTTCGGCGAGCGCCTCGCGGGCCCGCGCATTGTCCTGGGCGCGTCCGGCGAGGCGGTGGCCGCTCAGCCGGTCGGGCAACGCCGTCAGCAATGCACCCTGGCCAAGCCGCCTGGCCCATTCCTGCAGATCCTGAGCCAGAAACCGGTAACCGCCGACAGCCATGATGCCCGACGGCGGCGCGGTGATACAGATCGTTCCGGTGGAACGGTCAAGCCGCGCGGCATACTCGGTATCGACGAAATCGCGCGGCGGCTGCGACACCAGCGAGTCGCTCGCAGGCGCCGGAGGCGCGTAAGCCGCCGCGGCAACCATCGGTCCCCGTAATGCCAGGGTTCCCCTTGGTGTCAGAAACGTTTCGCCGGCGACGGACGAGCCTGCGACCTTGCGCGGTGCGCCGTGGGGTCCGGGCAGGATCGGTGCCGGCGCGCCATCGGCAGCCCGGCTGGCGCCGAACAATCCCGCTTCACCGAACAGATAAACGTCGGTCAGCGTCACATGCGGGGCCGTCCACGGCGGACTCGGTGCGACCTGTTCCGGCGCGCGCCAGAGAGCCATCACATTGCGCAGCGTCGGCAGGCGCGAGGGCACGTCAATCTCAGCCAATCGCAACGCCAGTGGCGCGGGTGCGATCAGCGTATCGCAGGAATCGTCGTTGATCTGCTGCTCAAGCAGGTCGCCGTCGAACGGGTGATGCAGCGCGAGCGTTCCGCCGGACAGCAGCCAGACCAGGAGCGACGAGCTTACGCCTGCGAACGATGACGGCGCGAACGTCGACATCATCCTTGCGCCTTGTGGCACGCCGCCCTCGAGGAAGAGTGCGAGGCCGCCGGCGATCAAATTCAGATGAGTGCGCGGGACCGCGCGAAAACCGTCTGCGGTCACGTCGAAGGAAATGATCGCCGCCCTGCGTCCGTCCTGCGTGACGGTGCGTGCGGTTCCGGATTCACCGGCCATGGCAAGGTCGAGCGACGCCATGCCTTCAGGCAGGTCGTTGCCGAAGCCGCAGACGTGGCGGATCGAAAATGATTCGGCCGCGGCGTTCATGGCGAGATCGGCATGAGCAACGCCGTCGACCCTGCCCATGGTCACGATCGCCCGGGCACCGGTTCGATTGAGCGCCACCGTCAATTCCGCCTGCCGCCAGAGCAGCGGAAGCAAGGCGACGATCAGCCCGGCGCGGTGCGCGGCGAGCACCGTCAGCATGAATTCGACGGTGTTCGGCAGTTGAATCGCGATCACGGAATTGGTCGGCAACCCCGCTTCGATGAAATGAGCCGACAGCGCGGAGATTGCGCGATCGGCTTGCGCGAATGTCAGGCGTCTTGGCGGCTGGCCGGTGATGCGTTGCTTGTCGTGCGGATCGAGCAGCGCCAGCGCATCCGGCTGCCGTGCAAGGATACGTCGAAACAATCCGTCGAGCGTTGGCGATGCACTGGTCTGAATCACGGAATCACTTCGGTTGAGGGGCCGGCTTTTGCCACCAGGTTTCCGGGAGATAACCCGTCAGCGCGATGGCTCCCGGTCGTTCTATCCGATTCCAGCGCGCGATCCATTGCTCGCCGACGTTATAAAGCGGAATAGCATAGAAACCCGACATCAGGGTCCGGTCAAGCGCCCGCACCGCCGAGACGAAAGCGGGATGCTCACGCGCCTCCAGCAATGCCGCGATCAGGACGTCGATAGCGGGGTCTTTTGCGCCCATGTAATTTCGTGTGCCTTGAATGTCCGCGGCTTCGCTTCCCCAATAGAACGATTGTTCGTTGCCGGGCGACAACGATTGGTCCCACCTGTTCTGGATCATGTCGAAGTCGAAACCGAGCCGGCGCTGATCGAATTGAACCGCATCGACCGCGCGCACCGACGCCTCGATCCCCGCGCGCTTCAGATCGCGCGCGAACGCCAGCGCGATCCGCTCCTGATCGCGGGTCGTCACCAGAATTTCGAAGGTGAGGGGCGCTTTGGTCGAACGCTGCCGCAACACGGTGCCATCGAGATCGTAGCCTGCCTGCGATAACAACGTCAGTGCGCTGCGAAGCGTTGCGCGATCGCGGCCGGAACCATCGCTGACAGGAAGCCGGTAGCTGCCGTCGAGAATACCGGGTGGCATACGCGATGCGAAGGGTTTCAGAAGTTCGCGCTCGCGATCGTCGGCGGCGCGGCCGTAGGCCGATAATTCAGAGCCGGCAAAAAAGCTTGCGGTGCGCGCATAGAGGCCAAAAAAGTAATTGCGGTTGATCCATTCAAAATCGAACAGCAGCGTCAAGGCCTGGCGGACGCGGATATCGGAAAACACCGGACGCCGGGTGTTGAACACCAGGAATTCCGAAGGCTGCGGCGTCCCGGTCTTGATCGTGTCGCGGATCACCTCGCCATTGCGGGCGGCCGGGAAATCGTATCCGTCATGCCAGCGCAGCGGTTCGGTTTCGACGCGAAAGTCATAGAGGCCGCGCTTGAACGCCTCAAACTGGCCATTGGCCTCGCGATAGAAATCGAGCTTGATCTCGTCGAAATTCCACAAGCCGCGGTTAACCGGCAGGTCGCGGCCCCAATAGTCCGGATTACGTGTCAGCGTCACGCTGGCGCCGGGTTTGACGGCGCTGACGCGGTAGGGACCGGAACCGACCGGCGCCGACATCGAGGTTTCCTCGAACGTCGCGACATCGACCGCGTGCCGGGGCAATACCGGCATCAGGCCGAGGATCAGCGGCAGCTCGCGGTCATTGGCGCCACCGAGATCGAATCGAACCGTGCGCGGGTCGGGCGCCTCGGCCTTTGCGACCTTGGAATAATACTGGCGATGGTTTGGACGCCCCTTGTCGCGCAGCAAAGCCCATGAAAACAGCACGTCTTCGGCCGTCACGGGTCGGCCGTCCGAGAAGCGCGCTTTGGGGTCGAGATGAAAGGTGACATAGCTCCTGGCGTCATCGGTCTCCACGCTGTTCGCCAATAGGCCATAGAGCGTGAAAGCCTCGTCATTGCCCCGTGCCATCAGGCTCTCGACCACAAAGCCCCTGATCTGCTGAACCGCGAGACCCCTGACGATCAGGGGGTTGAGGCTGTCGAAGGTGCCGAGAATGCCCTGCACCAGCCGGCCACCCTTCGGCGCATCGGGACTGGCGTAGGGCATATGGGTGAAATCGGCCGGCAAAGCCGGCACGCCGTGCATGGCAATGGCGTGGTTGCCGCCCGCATGGCAGGCATCCATCGCGAGCCAGATCCCGATGACAGCACAGGCAAAAACTCGAACCCGCCGCCACCCGAAAATTCGCAACGTAGCGTGCTGATTTGATTCGATATTAGTCACAGGCAAGCTTTATCACAGCCGCCACACCCGGTCCCTTTGCGTCGCAAAGATGCCCGCCGGCATTGATCTTTTCGTCTGCCGCTGTATGAAGGCGTGCAATTGGCCAAGACGGCAGGGTCTGTCACGTATCCGCCTCAATTGGCAAGGAGACAGCCGGCCCGGACGGCTAACGTGTCGGTGCCCGCAGCGGTCTTGGGCGCTTCCGTTCAGAAAGGGTTTTCCGCAATGAATTTCCGTATCTTGGCCGCGCCAGTCTGGCCGCGTGGGCGGGTTTTCGCTCTGTTGGCGGCGACGGCACTGGGCGCCTCGCTACTAACTCAGGGGGTGCAGGCCCAGGCTCCTGCACCCGGCGCCGCTCCCGCTGCGCCGAAGGCCAAGGCACCGCCGCCGAAAGCGGCGGCGCCGAAGGCCGCCGCCCCTGGCGCACCTGCACCGGCCGCTCAGCAGGCGCCGCCGGCAGGAGCCCCTGCGGCCGCTGCTCAGCCCGCGGACCAGCAGGTTCAGCTGATCTATGCGCCGTGGACCAAGTTCTGCCTGAAGGGCCAGGACGCCAACGCCAAGCAGGTCTGCTTCACCGGTAAGGACGGCCGCATCGAATCCGGCCAACCGGTCATCGCTGCTGTCATTATCGAGCCCGAAGGCGAACCGAAGAAAATCCTGCGCGTCACGCTCCCGCTGGGCATGCAGCTGGTTCACGGCACCCGCGTGATCGTCGACGCCAACCCGCCGGCGCAGAGCCCCTATGTGATCTGCTTCGCCAATGGCTGCATGTCGGACTACGACGTCACCCCGGAACTGCTCGCCAACATGAAGAAGGGGCAGAATTTGGTGGTGCAGGCGATCAACTCCAACGGCGCGCCGCTCACCTTGCCGCTGCCGCTCGGCGAATTCGCCAAGGCCTATGACGGTCCGCCGACCGACCCGAAGGTGTTCGAAGAGACCCAGAAGAAGCTTCAGGAAGAGTTGCAGAAACGCGCTGAGGAAGCGCGCAAGAAGCTCGAAGCCAATCCGCCCGCCGGCGCAGCGCTGGCCAATCCGGCTGCGAAGTAAGACGGCTCTCTATTAAGCCACAAGAAAAAGGCGCTCGGATCGAGCGCCTTTTTTATTCCCGTCATTGCGAGCGAAGCGAAGCAATCCAGAACTGCGAGCCCAAACTGGATTGCTTCGCTTCGCTCGCAATGACGGGAAATAGTCATCTTTACGGGTGAAGTTAATTCAGCGACGGATTGCGCGGGCGATAGCCGCCTGACTTGTCCTTCACGAAAATCTCGGCGACTTGCGAGTGCCGGATCGGCTCGCCCGAATCGTCAGGCACCAGATTTTGCTCGGAGACGTAGGCGACGTATTCCGATTCCGAATTCTCGGCGAGCAGATGATAAAACGGCTGATCCTTGTGAGGCCGGTTCGCCTCGGGAATCGACAACCACCATTCCTCGGTATTGTTGAACTCCGGATCGATATCGAAGATCACGCCCCGGAACGAAAAGATCCGGTGACGGACGATCTGTCCGATCTGAAATTTGGCGGTCCGGGCTTTTATCATATCTCGTCGAATAGACCATCATTGTGGCCGATGCTAGAGGCAAACGGACGAATTAACCTTTGCTGTTGTCAGTCCGCCGCGCTGCCGATCCGGGGCCAATAACGATGAAAAAGACGCATCCCCATGATCGACATGCTCAACCTGGCGTTGCTGTATTTCGGCCTGATCTTCATCGGCTTCGCCTGCGGCAGGTCCAAGGGTCTGCCGGAAGCGGGTTTGGCATGGAGGAACTTCTTTCTGCTCTATGTTTCGCTGCCCGCGTTGCTGTTTGGAATCATGTCGAAAACGCCGTTCGAGGAACTCAACAACCCGCCATTTTTGATCGCCGCCACCCTCGGAACCATGAGCGCCTTCGTCCTTGCCACGTCGGCAAGCCGGATCGCCCGTCAGAACGACACCTGGATTCCGCATCCGTCGCCGTGCTGATCGGAACATTCGCGTCCGTCATCACGCTCATCAGCGTGATGTGGTTCATTCAAACCGGCCGGCTTGCGTTTCCGTGAAATAGCGTTTTCAAGCGAAAGCCTGCCCCAAACTTGATCCGGGGCGGATACCGGTTCGCGTAAAGAAAACGCGTCAGACAAAAGACCTTAGCTGACCCGCCGCGTCGACCGCCACGAAGGCGCGAGGCCCTCGCGCATGGCCAGACGCCGAAGCGGTCCGATCGAGCCGATCAGATGCAGGCCGGCCGCACGCAGGGTTTGCATGGGCAAGAAATCGCTGAGCAATGAGCGGTTTGCGGCATCGATGGCGAATGTCCGGCTGGCAATGTCGCTGCGCCGGGCTGAATCGTAGCCTTTCAGCACCCGCGGCGAGCCGGGATCCTCGCCCGATAGCATTGCCTCCCGCACGATATCGGCGATGTCGGCGGCATCGCGCAGTCCCATGTTCAGGCCCTGCGCGCCGATCGGCGGCAGCACATGCGCGGCTTCGCCGACCAGCGCGATACGATGCTGCGCAAACTGTCGTGGCTGTTCGATCGCCAGCGGAAACAGATGGCGTCCCGGCTCGACAGCGATACGGCCGAGAATGGAATGTGATTGCCTTTCGGCGGCCTCCGACAATTCGTCATCGGTCAATGCGATCAGCCGTTCGGCTTCCCTGGGTGCCGCGACCCACACCACGCTGCTGCGGTCGCCGGGCAGCGGCACAAATACGCACGGACCGCGCGACGTATGAAATTCCGTGGAGATATTTCGATGCGGCCGCGAATGGCTGATATTGAAGGTAGCCGCTGCCTGATTGAGTTCGCGGCGCCTGACCTCGATACCGGCCGCCTCGCGGCAAAGCGATTGCCGCCCGTCGGCGCCGACCACCAGGCGCGCGGACAGCGATTTTCCGTCGCGGGTATGAATTGCGACCTCAGCGTCTTGAGGGCTGATCGTCTCCGCCTCATCGTCGAACCGGGTCAGAGCGGAAAGCTCCGCGGCGCGTTCCTCCAGCGCTGTCATCAGCGCGCGGTTATCGATGTTGTAGCCAAACACATCGAGGCCGATCTCGTCGCACGAAAAGCGGACCTCGGGCGCGCGGATCAGGCGGCCGGTATCGTCGACCAGGCGCATCGTCTGCAATGGCGCCGCCTTGTCCTTGCAGCGCGGCCAGACCTCCAGCTGTTCCAGGAAACCGACAGAGCCGCCAAGCAGCGCGGTGGTGCGATTGTCGCCATAGGGCACGCGGCGGGCGACCAGGGCGGTATTCGCGCCGGTTTCCGCCAACGCAATCGCGGCTGCAACTCCCGCAGGACCGCCGCCGATCACGACGACGTCGTATGTACCTGATGCCTCGTTCATATCAGGACAATTGATGTTCCCGGCGGCATTTTCAAGCCCGCTTCGGACCCCTAAGTTTTCACCGATTTGCGCGGCGGAACGCCGCAAGCGCCGATGTGCAAATCAAGGCGATTCCTGATAGCACTGCCGAGCAAATGAACCAGGTAAATCAGCAAGTTTCCCCATCAGCATCGCCGCGCGCGCGGGCGGCTGCATTTTCCGTGCATATTTTCACGGCGATGGGGGCGGGCGTCGCCTTGATCGCGCTGCTGGAGGCGGTGCGCGAGCACTGGGCTGCGATGTTTGCGTGGCTTGGGCTCGCGCTGGTGATCGATGCACTGGATGGCCCGATCGCGCGGCGGCTGGATGTGGCGCGGGTGCAGCCGGACTGGTCGGGCGACGTTCTCGATCTCGTGGTCGACTTTGTCACGTATGTCTTTGTGCCGGCCTATGCGATCACGGCAAGCGGCCTGCTGCTGCCGGTGGCGGCGCCGCTTCTGGGCGCTGGCATCGTCGTGTCAGCCGCGCTCTATTTCGCTGATCGCCGCATGAAGACCGCGGACAATCATTTCCGCGGATTCCCGGCGCTGTGGAATGCCGCGGCGTTCTATCTGTTTCTGCTTCATCTGCCGCCCGTGCTTTCAAGCCTTGCCGTGGCCGTTTTGATCGTGCTGACGTTTGTTCCTTTCCACGTTGTTCACCCGGTCCGTGTCGCGCGCTGGCGCGGGCTCACACTGTCGCTGATAGGCGTCTGGGCGGTGCTTGCCATCATGACGCTGGCGAAAGACTTCGACGTCGCCGCGTCCGTCACCATCGGCCTCTGCGCAATAGCCGTCTATGTCGTCGGCAGCGATGCGGCGATCCGGTTCGCAAGGTCGCTTCGCGCATGATCGAACTGTTGACCAGCCCGGAAGCCTGGGCCGCATTGCTGACCCTGACGGCGCTGGAAATCGTTCTCGGCATCGACAACGTTATCTTTCTGTCGGTGATCGTTTCGCGGATTCCGCCTGCGCAGGCGAAGCGCGCGCGGCAAATCGGGTTGGCGCTGGCGCTGGTGTTCCGTATCCTGCTGCTGAGCCTGCTGGTGTGGCTGATCGGCCTGACGCAGGACGTCGTGACGTTAAGGGGTGTGGGATTTTCGTGGCGCGATATCATCCTGATCGGTGGCGGACTGTTTCTGATCGGGAAGGCGACCCACGAGATTCACGGCGAAGTGGAAGCGCGCGACGGCGAGAACGATGACGCGCCTCATCCCAGCGCGTTCTTCTGGGTAATCATCCAGATTATCATCATCGATATGGTGTTCTCGCTTGATTCGATCATCACCGCGATCGGCATGGCGCAGGATCTCGAAATCATGATCGCGGCGGTCGTCATCGCCTGTGTCATCATGTATGTATCGTCCGGCCCGGTCGCGAGATTCGTGGCGGAGCATCCGACCACCAAGATGCTGGCGCTGGCCTTCCTGGTGTTGATCGGGGTCGCGCTGGTCGCTGACGGATTCAAATTTCATATCCCGCGCGGCTACATCTACTTTGCCATCGCATTTTCGGCCGCCGTCGAAGCCTTCAATGTGCTTGCCGGGCGCAACCGCAAAAAGGCCGTCAGATAAGCGTCGAGAAGCGTTTTCGCGGTCCCGTGTTGACAACGCAGCCTCGATAGCTTTCCGTTGCTGTCAAGCAGATGCGAGGAGAAGCTGATGACCAAGGCCGTGCGCGTGCACAATGTGGGGGGGCCGGAGGCCCTGGTTTACGAAGCCGTGGACGTGCCCGCGCCGGGGCCCGGCGAGGTTCGCATCCGCCAGTATGCCGTCGGCCTGAACTTCATCGACGTCTACTACCGCACCGGCCTCTACAAGGCGCCGGGGTTGCCGTTTATCGCCGGCAATGAAGCTGCCGGCGAGGTTCTGTCGGTTGGGCCCGGGGTGACCAATTTTCATCCCGGTGACCGCGTCGCCTATTATTTCAATCTCGGCGGCTATGCCTCTGAGCGAAATATCCCCGCGGAGAAGCTGGTCAAGCTGCCGGACCACATCACCTACGAGCAGGGCGCGGTCCTGATGCTGAAGGGACTGACGGTCTGGTACCTCCTGCACAAGACCTTCAAGATCGAGCCGGGACATCGGGTCCTGATCCATGCGGCGGCAGGCGGCATTGGAATGCTGGCGTGCCAGTGGGCCAGGGCGCTTGGCGCCCATGTCATCGGCACCGCAGGCACCAGGGCGAAGGCGGACCTCGCGCTCAGCAATGGCTGCGATCACGTCATCCTCTACAACGACGAGGATTTCGTGGCCCGGGTCAAACAGATCAGCCGCAACGAATTATGCGACGTCGTCTATGACGGTGTCGGCAAGACCACGTTTCCGGGCTCGCTGTCCTGCCTCAAGCCGCGCGGAATGTTCGTGAGTTTCGGCAACGCGTCGGGTCCGGTGCCGCCGTTCGCGATCGCCGAACTCAACAATCACGGCTCGCTGTTTGCGACCCGGCCGAAACTCAACGACTATATCGGCAAGCGCTCCGAACTGCTCGAGGGCGCCGACACGTTGTTCGCAGCCGTCATCAACGGCAAACTGCACGTGCCGATCAACCACGCCTACGCGCTGAAGGATGTCGCCAAGGCGCATATCGATCTCGAGAGCCGCGCGACGACGGGGGCTGCGATCTTGCGGCCGTAAGGTTCGTTGCCTCCACGGGTCGTCCCGGCGAACGCCGGGACCCCAGCGTGAGCGCAATTGCGCTCATCGCGGCCGGCGCGGAGTCTCGTTTCGGCAGTGTAGCCAAGGCCTTCTTCAACAAA
>WNFC01010613.1_pt1 | contig 10232 bp, 8 predicted proteins | sample 5400541 | NCBI WGS metagenome assembly WNFC01 (sample SAMN13153342, study PRJNA577476) | soil metagenome | isolation source: 120 cm saprolite under Douglas fir tree site 2 hole 2 replicate 1 | place: USA:California | collected 2015-04-18 | reverse complement strand
CTCATGGCGATCAGCTTGTCCGCATCCGGCTCGTAGCCGGCTTGTTTAAGGCTGAGAATCATTTCCGGCGTGACCCCATGAATTCGAAAGGCAATCAGCTTGTCACTGTCGGTAATATTCAGTCCCGCCGAGCGAATTCCAGAAATAAACTCCGGTGAAACGCCATGAATGCGGAAGGCAATAAGCTTGTCGCTGTCCGAAACGTTCACACCCGCTGAACGAATGCCTGCAATGAACTCTTGAGTCACGCCATGAATCTTGAAAGCAATCAGCTTGTCCGTGTTCAACCCCTGCAGGTTCTCCGCCTTGATCTCCTGGGCGAATTTCAGGCTGACATCGTGGATGGCCATCGCCCATTGTTTGTCGCCGTCGACTCTTTCAAAACCGAGCGACTTCATCTCCTGCGCATACTTCCCGTCAGCTAGGAAATGAAAAACTCCCGCGCCCTCGCCGTCCTGCAGAAAACCTTCGCATTCAAATTTTCCCGCGTCCCGCGCGATCGTGAAATGAACTTCCTGCCGTCCGGACTTGGAGAAATCCACCCCAGCGAAATCGCTCGCCGGCCACTCCGAACTAGTGTGAAAATGATGCCCGGCCCGCGAGTCCATCAGGGAAAACTCCACCTTCCCCGGCACATCGGAGCGCCGGATGGTCCAGTCGCCGCTCTGCGTCTCACTTCCGAGGACGTTCGCCACACCCAGAATCACGCCTGCGATGACCAAGATTAGACCAATCGTTCGTTTCAGGTTCATGGGGCCTGCTCCTCTCCGTATTTTCAGCGAAGCTCAGAAAATGTCCGCGTGCTTCAGCGCCATCAACTTGTCCAGCGTCAGATTCTGAAATCCGTGCTTCCGCGCTTTCTCGATGAACTCCGGCGTAATCCCCTGCACTTTCGCGCCGATCAGCTCATCGCAATCCAGGTCCTTGAAGCCCGCCGCTTGCATCGACTTCACGTACTCCGGCGTGATTCCTTGCACCTTCATCCCAATGAGTTCATCGGTATTTGGTTTAAGTCCGATGGCACGCATTTCCTTCACGTAATTCGGCGTCACGCCCTGCACCTTTAGTCCAATGAGTTCATCGGCGCCCGGCTGCAACCCCAGGTCGTGGAATTCCTTCAGGTATTGCGGCGTCACCCCCTGCACTTTCATCCCGATCACTTCATCAATATCAATTTTCGGATAGAGACTCCGCACCTCACGAATGTATTCCGGCGTGATGCCCTGGACTTTCATCCCGATCAGTTCATCGACCTTGGGGTTGGGATAGAAAGTCCGCATCTCGCGAACGTATTCCGGCGTGATGCCCTGGACTTTCATACCGATCAGTTGATCCGCCCCCGGCTGCAATCCAAGATCGCGCATCCCCTTGATGTATTCCGGCGTCACATCCTGAATCTTCAGAGCAATGAGTTCGTCCACGTCCGTAATCTTTATGCCTGCCGCCGCCATCGCATCCGTGTAGGATTGCTTCTTGCCGTCACCTGCAGCCTGCGGCGCTTGGGCCGGCTCTGGTTGCGGCTTCGCCGCTAGTTGGCTTTGTGGTGCGGGCTCAGGCATTGGCGCAAGCTGGCTTGGTGCTGCTGGCACGGCCTGAGCTTTGCGTTCCTTTGCGGGGGTCGGTTCCGGCTTTACGATGATTACGCTGCTGCTTTCTTGCAGCTCTTTTGCAGAGCTGCTCGTTCCCAGCGCCGCGTGTGCCACTCCGAGAAATGCGTTCCCGGCCAGCAACGCCCCGGCTAGGCAAACAAAACTTACTCCCAGTCCCGCCATCCGCGTCCTCCCTGTAGTTCCATTCAGCCCGAGCAGTCGAACCACACGCTCCGCCAGCGTGCCGCGATTGACTGCCATCATCAAGGCCGGAGCCGTGCGCCACTCTTCCATCAAGGTCAACGCCCGCGCGTAGTTCATCGCGTCCCCGCAGATGGCAATCGCTTCATCATCGCAGCAGTTCTCGCGTTCGGCGCGAATCCGCTGGCTCACCCACCATACTGCCGGGTGATAGAACAGCAGCGTTTCCGCCGCGATCTGGAACAGATTCACGAAGGAATCGAACCGGCGAATGTGCGCCAGCTCATGCGCAATGACCGCTTCGATTTGTTCTTCGGTCAGGCCCGTCAGGGCCCGCGTCGGCAGCAGCACGACTGGGCGGAACCATCCCAGAACTGCCGGAGCGTCCAGCCGGTGGCACTCACAATACCGGACGATGCGGTCTAGACCCATTTTTCGTTGTAGCACCACACATCTTTCGTACAGCTCCTGCCCGACTGGCTTGATCTCCTTGCGCCGCATCCTCTCGATCAGAAACAGTCCGCCCGCGGTTCGCAGGCTCAGCACAAGGACTCCTAAAAACCACGCTTCCACTAGCCACAGCATGCCCATCGATTGCTCAACTCGCGGCGTCAAAGCAGGGGCGCGGGAGCCTGACAGCGCGGTCGCGTTTTGGGTTGACGTTCCCGCCCACGTCGAAGCTCCTTCTGCCCCAGTCCGCACGGCCGGAATTGTTTGGCTGTACAGCCAGGTGAACGTCCCGATCGGCGACGCCACCATCAAGACGAGCACGCTCACCGCCAGCGCGTAACGTGCCGCCGCTCTTCGGCATACCGCGCACGCCACGGCAAACAGAGCCGCAAGCCCCGCGCCTTGCCACACGAAGTGCAGCAAAGTCCAGCCGAGCGTCCGCAGCACCTCCGGCGAAATCCAGTTCGCAAAGTGGGTCATCGCGTTCTCCCCTCATATTCGTCCAGAAGGCGCCGCAACTCCTCCAGCTCTTTCTTGGACGTTGGCCGGCCTTCCAGCGCGTGGATCATTAATTCGCTTGCCGAGCCCTGAAATACCCTCTGCAGGACGTCGCCGACGAGCTGCCGCTTCGTCTCCGTAGCCGGATGGCATGCTTCGTAAACGTGGGCGCGCTGGTCTTCGTTTCTGCGCACACTGCCCTTGGCGGTCATGATTTGGAGCAGTTTCAAGACGGTGGTATAGCCGAGGTCCTTCTTTTCCCGAAGCTCGGCGTGGACCTCCCGCACCGTGGAAGGCCCGCGCTCCCACAGCACTCGCAGGATTTCCAGCTCGGAAGTCGTTGGCTTTTGCGGATGTTCGTTCGTCATGCGCGGAGCTTAATACGAAGGTTTTCGTATTGTCAACGAAAATCTTCGTACTTCTTGCTCGGCCTGCTTTTCAAGGTCCCCCAAACCTTCAGCCATGAAGGGGGCATTGGTGGGTTTACTTCGGTTCCAGCACCAGTGGCAAGCCATTCTTCGGATTGCCGATGATCACCACCTTGGCATTCGCGCTCGTTGCCAGTTTTTCTGTCGCTTCAATCCCTTTCCATTCGAGCAACTGTGTGCTGATGCCTGTCGCCACGATCTTCTGGAAGTCCGCGATGCCCTGAGCCTCTATGCGTTTGCGCTCGGCCTCCTGCTTTTCCTTCTGCAGGATAAAACTCATGCGTAACGCGTCCTGCTCGGCCTGCTGCTTGGCCTCGATCGAGCCTTTCAGCATCGCCGGCAATTGCACATCGCGTAGCAACACGTTTTCCACGATTACGCCGCGCGGCGCAAGTTGTGTTGTCAGTTCATCCTGAATCTGCTGCTGCACCAGCTCGCGCGCGTTGGTATAAAGCGCGTTCGCCGAGTGGGCCGACGTTGACGCGCGAATCGCCGCCCGCAAGGTCGGCTCCACGATCTTCTCCGCGTAATTGTCGCCTACCGTCTGGTAAACGAACGCCGCCTTGTTCTTGTCCAGCCGGAAAAGCAGTGACGTGTCCAGTGCCAGGATTAATCCCTCATTCGACGGCACATTGGCGCTCTCTTTGACTGATTGTGTCTGCACGGAAAGTTTTTGCACCGATTTCAGTGGGTTCACCAGGTGAATCCCTTCCGGAAGTGTTTCACCGGTCACACGCCCGAACAGCGTCAGGACACCCACGTTGCCAGTCGGAATGGAAGTTGTGCTCGACATCAGCACGATGATTACTGCCACCAAAATCGCAAGCTGCAATATTCTCTTCCCTGCGCCGCTAAGGTTCGGCATCGACGGCAATCCTCCACCGCCCAGATCGAATCTTGTTGTCGTTGGCATTTTTTCTCCGTCTGCGGCTCACCCACGCAAACTACGAGCCGCTCCACCGTCACTCTTACTACGTAAAATGACCGTAGCTAATTTCCTGACCCGCGTGCTCTTGCTCCCTGTCAGAAGCAGACGCATTTCCGCAAGTCGCAAACAAGCCCTCTTAGGTACCCCTGCGTTCCGCAGCTCCCGCAACCTTACCACAATATCTTGTAGCCTTTTCTCTTGACACCACAGGCCGCTCGCGCCACAATCCCGCCATCAAGTTCCGTGTCATGCGTTTCTTTTTTTTGCGAAGGGCGCGCTTGCGCGCTTTTTGTGCGGGGATTGTGCTGAAGTATTTTTGCGAACGGTTTTTCCCAGGGTTTTTCCGCAAAAGTATTGGCCGCCAAGGGGAGTTCAGGCCTTTCCTGGCTGTGGCCGCGAAGTGCTCGACCCCTCCGCGTCCGCGCCTAAATCGGCCTGAGCTTTACGGCCACTGAGGGGGAAAATGCAATATTTGCCCGGCTTCACCGTCCAGTGTATCAATCCGCTGTGCGAAGCTCGCGGCCACTGGCTCCGCGCCGACGCCACCGTCACCCTCGGCACCGAAGGTCACTGCCCTTGCTGCGGCGACTTTCTCCGCAACGTTCCTCCGCCGCTCGGCCCGCGCTTCCGCATGCGTCCCCGCTCGCTCACCGCGCGCCCGCCCCTGCGTCCCCGTCCCCGCTAGCGAAAAGAGAATTTTAAGATCGTACGATCTGAGCTCAGGGAACTTTTCTGCGCTTTCGGCCTCTATCTCTGTAGCGCTTCGCACTGGTGGCCGCAGTCACTACGATCCAGCGCTAAGAGGCACACATGTCCGAATTATCTCCCCGTCGTTTATTGGCAAAGCGCATCCTCCTCGGCCTTGGAGGGTTTATTGCCTTCACGCTTGTATTCGTCATCGCCGTTCGCCTTGCGGTCATGGGAATATCCACTGGCATCGAAGCAAATAAAGCCACCGGCCTTTCCGCAGTCTCGTGGGATGTCGGTAGCATGTTGTCCACGGGAGGAATAGGCGTCGCGGCATACCAGAAAGGTGTTGTCGACCCGTGGATCGCACGTAGCGCCGACCTCCACGCTCGCTCGTCCGACTTCGATCATTCGCTCTCTTCGCTTCGTCAAATTGCTTCCACTCACCACGGCTACCTGGAGGATTTGCGAACAGAGAGCCGCGCCGGCTATGGCCGTGCCCTGGAGCCACGGTTTCCGTCCCCTCCAACGATTTCGACGCCACGCTTGCTGATCTCAAGACTCTCGGACGGTTAGAAGGAATTTCCGAAGCCGGCGAAGACTTCTCCGTCAAACTCGCTACCGCAGCGCGGCGTCTCTCCGCAGCACAAACCAATCTCTCTCGCCTTCAAAAATTGCGGTGCGACCGCAAAGGTGAATTTCGCGACGCAGTCGCGCTCGAAAAGGACATCGCCCAAGCTAACGAGGCAGTGGACGAAGCGGACCGACAGAATCAAGGGCTCGTCTCAACCGCTGCCCAAGCCCATATCCGACTCACCTTGATGGAAGATTACCGCGCTCCTCTGCGGGCCAATTTTGCGGGTGTCGTCCTTCAACTTCGCAATTCGCTCGTCGAAGGAATCGGCAGCATTTTCTCCTCCGCCGCGCTCGTTCTTGGCGTCCTCTTTGAGTTTGGCCTTCCGCTCTTGTTCTGGTCTGCGCTGCTCTTCATCCTCGCCCGCTTCGCCTGGCGCCGATTTCGCCGGGCTCCCGCAGTGCTCCCTGCTGTTCAATGATTCTCTCCCATTGCACTCAAGCCCTCCAAAACAAAAAGGCCGGAAGCAATCGCTTCCGGCCTTTCTGCTTGATTACAGCTGATCCTAGCTCTCGACGAGGCCTTTCTCGAGCATCTCCTCGTCGCTGAGCCACAGATCGGGGATGTTGGCTGAGCCGAGCCGAAGGATATCTTCCATCGCGCCGCGCACTTCGCTGAGGCTGAAGTCCACGCCAATGCGCTCGAGCAATTCGATCAGCGCCCGCGAACTCTCCGCAAGCACCGGCTTCGGCGGCGAGCCAATTCCGCTTGCCCCGAGCGGATCGCGTTCTTGGCCTTCAGGATAATTCTCAGGAGCCGCGGAGACTTCGCGCTCCAAACGGTGATACGTCACGATATAAATCGCGCTTGGTCCTCCGCCATGCCTCACGATGTGGAGAAATCCGCGGGTTTTTGGTTTTGCCGGGACGAGCCGTGCAGCTACTCCTGTGCCGGAGGGGAGGGCGCTCATCGCGTTTGTGCTGTCACCTGTCCTTTGCTTCTCAGCTACAGCCGCTTGTGCTGCCGCAATTTTCGCATTTGTAGCACGCGCCGTTCGGCACCATCAGCATGCCGCACTCGCTGCACGCCGGCGCTCCTTCGTGCGCGTTCGTCGGCTTCAGCGGCTCTGGCGTCCAATTTGCTCCGCTACCGAGCGCTCGAGATACCGCAAATTGTGGAGCGTGCGCTTGCGCCGCCGCCTGTTCGCCGTTGAGCTTCAAATAATCCGTGGAGATGAATCGCCCGCCCAGCCACCGCGCGATGTAGTCCAGCACCGACGAAACAAATCGGATGTTCGCATTTGGCGTGATGCCCGACGGTTCGAACCGCGTATTCAACAGCTTGTCCACGAAGACCTTCAGCGGCACGCCGTACTGCAAGCCCAGCGAAATGGTTAACGCCAGTCCGTCCATCACGCCGGAAAGCGTCGAGCCTTCCTTGGCCATCTTGATGAAGATCTCGCCGGGACGATTGTCCTCGTACATGCCGACGGTGATATAGCCTTCGTGTCCGCCCACGCTGAACTTGTGCGTTACCGAAGCGCGCTCCATGGGCATCTTCTCGCGCACCGCTCGCGCGAAAAGTTCGCGTTGCACTGGTTCGGCGGCCGCCGCCGTCTCCGTTTTCATTTCTTCTTTCTTCCCGCCGGTATTCAGCGGCTGCGAACGCTTCGAATTGTCGCGGTAAATCGCCACGGCCTTCAGCCCCAGCTTCCACGACTCAATATACGCGTTCATGATGTCTTCGACCGTCGATTCCTCCGGCATGTTGATGGTCTTTGAAATCGCCCCCGAGAGGAACGGCTGCGCCGCCGCCATCATTTTCACGTGTCCGGTCCAGGTGATCGAACGCCCCCCGCCTTGCGGCGCCAGCGAGCAATCGAACACCGGGTAATCTTCCATCTTCAAGTGCGGCGCGCCCTCGATCTTTCCGTTCTGATCGATGTAGGAAACGATCTCGCTGCTCTGTTCCGGCGTATATTCCAGCTTCATCAGCGCCTGTGGTACGGTGTTGTTCACAATTTTGATTAAGCCGCCGCCCACCAGCTTCTTGTGCTTCACCAGCGCCAGGTCCGGCTCGATTCCCGTCGTGTCGCAATCCATCATGAAGCCGATGGTGCCGGTCGGCGCCAGCACGGTCACCTGCGAATTCTTGTACCCATGTTTTTCGCCATGCGCCAGCGCCGTGTCCCATGACTCCTGCGCCGCCAGGAACAATTCCGTCTGCACGTGTTCCGGGTTGATTCCCCGCATCGCATCGCGGTGCATGCGGATGACGTCCAGCATCGGCTCGCGGTTCACTTCATAGCCCGGGAACGGGCCCATACGCTCGGCAATTCTCGACGATTGCGCGTACGCCTCTCCGCACATCAGCGCCGTGACCGCGCCAGCCACGTCTCGGCCTTCCGGTGAGTCATACGGCAGCGCCATGGACATCAGCAGCGCTCCGAGGTTGGCGTAGCCCAGTCCGAGCGGCCGGAAGTTATGTGAACTCTCTGCAATCTTCGGCGTCGGGTAACTCGCGTTGTCCACCAGGATTTCCTGCGCCGTAATCGTCACGTCCACTGCATGCTTGAACGCCTCTACGTCGAACTGCCCGCTGCCGTCCACGTACTTCATCAAATTCAAGGAAGCCAGGTTGCACGCTGTGTCATCCAGGAACATGTATTCGCTGCAGGGATTCGACGCATTGATCCGCCCCGTGTTCTTCGACGTGTGCCAGCGGTTCACCGTCGTGTCGTACTGCATCCCGGGATCGCCGCACTGCCACGTCGATTCCGAGATCTTCATCATCAGGTCACGCGCCCGCAGCTTTTCATTGGGCTGCCCATCCGTGATGTTCTTCGTCCACCAATCCTTGTCCTCCACTACCGCGCGCATGAAGTCGTCCGTCACGCGCACCGAGTGATTGGCGTTCTGGAAGAAAATCGAGCTGTAAGCGTCGCCGTCGATCGAGCTGTCGTAGCCCTGCTTGATCAGCACATGGGCCTTGCGCTCTTCCTTCATCTTGCATTCGATGAACTCCACGATATCCGGGTGATCGATATTCAGGATCACCATCTTCGCCGCGCGCCGCGTTTTTCCGCCGCTCTTGATCACACCCGCGAAGGCGTCGAACCCTTTCATGAAGCTCACCGGGCCCGACGCTATTCCGCCTCCGCTCAGCGTTTCTTTGCTTCCGCGCAGCGTCGAGAAATTCGTTCCCGTTCCCGATCCCCACTTGAACAGCATCCCCTCTGTCCGCGTCAGCCCCATGATCGATTCCATGCTGTCGCTGACCGAGTTGATAAAGCACGCCGAGCACTGCGGCTTCGGCTGCACGCCCACGTTGAACCACACCGGCGAATTGAAGCTCATCTTCTGCTCGACCAGCAGGTGCGTCAGCTCATCGCGGAACGCATCCCGCGAAGCCATGTCCGCAAAGTACCCGCACTCTTCGCCCCACCGCACAATCGTGCTCGCCACCCGGCCAATCAGTTGCCGCACCGATCCCTCGCGCTGCGCGGTCCCAGGCTTGCCGTGGAAATACTTGCTGGTCACGATGTTCGTCGCCGTCTGCGACCAGCCCTTGGGCACTTCAACGTCTTCCTGGCGGAAGATCGTCACACCCTTCTCGTTGCCAATCAGCGCCGTGCGCTTCTCCCATTCGACCTCGTCGAAGGGAGATTTGCTCCCATCGGTAAAATACCGCTCGAAGGTCAGACCTTTTCCCGCCGTCTTCTCCGCAGTCGCGCCCGCGGCCGTGGAATTCTCGCTCAATGCATGCTTCACTGTTGCCATCCGTTCCTCCGCGCTCTAGAGTCCCCATTCAGCGGAGGGAACCCTTTTATTTTACTCCTCTTCATCCCGAAGAGGGGCCGCGTTTCGCTTCAGGGTCTGGGGCTGAAGTGACGTCATTCCTATTCGATAGGATCGTGAAAGCGGGCAGCGAAAAAAAAGACGGCCGCTTTGCGGTCGTACTTAAGTTCCAACGCGAAACGCCAATGCCCCGCCGCTGGCCGGTGCTTCGCACTCAGCCTAACAGCAGGTGCTCCGCCTCAACTACGGGCGCGGAGCAGGTACTTCGCGCTCGATTTTTTCGCTTAAAAACCCGGGCTGCCTCGTGGGCTCACACGGACCTTGCTCTATCCCCGACCCGGTCCGTCTGGCGCTTCCACGTCCCCCCGAATCTGGATTCGCAGTATCCGCGCAAGAATATTTTCTGTCAAGAGAAAAACGCAAAATGTGGGTGTGAATTTCGTACTGTGTCTATTTGTAGTGGTGCTTTTTCCACTCAACTGCTTCCTCTTCAACACTTTTGCTCGCCTTGCCTCTCACGCTACACTGCATGCATCCAATTTATTATGAGGCGCTCTCCAACACTCATTTTCTTCCTTCTCTTTCTCTCTCCTCCCTTTTTTGCGCAAGACCCGCCGCCATCCTCCCCTCCCGCCAACATTCGGTCCGCTTACGGAGAGAAACTCCACCTCGCCGGAATTCACAACTCTGGAAAAGTCACCGAAGCCCTCTACCGCGGCGCACAGCCCAAGGAAAACGGCCTTGTTGAGCTGAAAGAATTGGGCATCACCACCGTCGTCGATCTGCGCGGCGAAGGTCGCGACAAAATCGAATGGGAACGCAAGACCACAGAATCTCTCGGCATGCGCTTTGTGCACATCCCCGTCAGCGGTTGGTCTCCTCCTGCCGACGAACAGCTCGTCCAATTTCTCTCCCTATTCCGCGGCGCTCCGCGGCAAAAGATTTTCGTGCACTGCCGTTTTGGCGACGATCGCACCGGTGTTTTCGTCGCTGCCTATCGCATGGCCCTCGAGAAATGGCCCGCCGAACAGGCCACCAAGGAAATGTACTTCTTCGGCTTCAACGGCTTCTGGCATCCCG
>WNFC01022576.1_pt1 | contig 10233 bp, 11 predicted proteins | sample 5400541 | NCBI WGS metagenome assembly WNFC01 (sample SAMN13153342, study PRJNA577476) | soil metagenome | isolation source: 120 cm saprolite under Douglas fir tree site 2 hole 2 replicate 1 | place: USA:California | collected 2015-04-18 | reverse complement strand
GAGCAGCAACCGGCTAGCACTCCGGGGCGACTGCTCGCTTTGATCGGGGCGAGCGGGTCCGGCAAATCGAGTGTGGTGATGGCGGGCCTCTTGCCGCATCTCGAGCGGGGAGCGCTGTCCGGCAGCGAGCAGTGGGTCTATCTGGAGCCGATGAAACCGGGAGAGCATCCCCTGGAGGCTCTGGCTCTCACACTCGCCCCCCACTTCCCACACAGGAGCGTGGCGAGTCTCCGCGAGGAGCTGAGCGACGAAGCGGCACGCGGCCTGCACCGGCTGGCGGCGTGCCTCGTCAGGATGCCGCAACAGCAGGTAGTGCTGCTTATCGACCAGTTTGAGGAGGTCTTTACACAGACCACGTCAGAATGGGAACGTGAGTGCTTCATCGATCTGCTCGTCGCCGCTCTGACGGAGCCGCAGGGGCCGATCATCGTTCTGTTGACGCTCCGCGCCGATTTCTATGATCGGCCCATGTCCTATCCAACGCTCTATCAGCTGATCGAGACCCATCATAAGGCCGTCCTGCCAATGGATCTCGCCGATCTGCGCACAGCCATCCAGGGGCCTGCGGCGCTACCTGATGTGCAATTATCCTTTGAAGAAACGCTGGTGGGCGATCTGCTTTTCGAGATGCAGGGACAGGTGGGAGCCTTACCGCTCTTGCAATTCACGCTTGATCAGCTCTTCCAGCGGCGCAGTGGCTCTCTCTTGACCCTGCAAGCCTACCAGGAGATGGGCGGTCTCAAAGGAGCCCTCGTCAAACAGGCAGAGTCTACCTATGCGGCGCTGCATTCTGAAGAGCATCGACGCCTCGCTCGGGCCTTGTTCTTGCGCCTGATCGACCCTGGCATGGGCGAGCAGGACACCACTCGCCGGCGAGCGTCCCTCGCCGAACTCTCGTTGGCCGATAGCAAACAGACAGCGCTCCTCCAAGAAGTCGCTGACGCCTTCATTACTGCCCGCCTGTTGACCACCAATGAGGTCGCCGGGACCACCACCATCGAAGTCAGCCACGAGGCGCTCATCCGCGAATGGCCGCGTCTCTTAGACTGGTTGCGTGAGGGGCGTGAGGACATCCATCTCCAGCAGGCTGTGAGCCAGGATGTCGCAGAGTGGGAGCGGCGTGGGAAACCCAGAGATCGGCTCTATCGCGGCTCCCAGCTCAAAGAGGCGAGAGCATGGGCCAAACGCAATTTCCCAAGTACGAACGAGGTGGCCTTTCTCCATGCCAGTGTTGCCTCTCGGGTGCGCTTCCTTGTCAGCATAATCGCTATCTTGCTCATTATCGCCTCATTAATGGGAGGGGCAAGTTGGGTCCTCACCCACCAATCGCCCGATCCGACCTTCGTGAGCAATCTTCAGGACAACGACGAGCCAGGGTCGCTGCGCCATGCCATCGATGCCGCCCTCCCAAAAAGCACGATCACGTTTAGCGCGAGTCTGCGCGGAACCATTCTACTGACCAGTGGTGATCTGACCATCGCGAAGGACCTGATTATTCGTGGCCCTGGTAAAGGTCTCCTCTCGATCAGTAGTGGCACGAGTGGGTATATTTTTCGTGTGGTCCAGGGAGTCACCGTGACCATTTTCGGTCTCACCTTCAAGGACAGCAACAGTTTCACCAGCGTCACGGGCTTCATCGACAACCAAGGCACCCTCACACTGAACAGTAGCACTATCTCAGGCAACATCTCGGGCAACACATCCTTTATCGGTAGCAACAGCGGCGGCGGCATCTCCAACGAAGGCGTACTCACGCTGAACAATAGCACCGTCTCGGGCAACACAGCCTCCAGTAGCGGCGGCGGCGGTATCTTCAATTGCGGCACGCTCACGCTGAACAATAGCACCGTCTCGGACAATATGGCAAATGGCTACGGCGGCGGTATCTTCAATTGCGGCACGCTCACGCTGAACAATAGCACCGTCTCGGACAATACAGCGATGGCTGGCGGGGGCATCTCCATCCAAGGCCCGTTCAATATCTCCACTACCACCACCACTACCACCACTACCATCACTAACAGTACCATCTCGGACAATCAGGCCTACGGCGATGGCGGGGGCATCCTCATCCAGAGTTCCATTCAGAGCTATAACCCGCCCACCATAATAGAGGAGTTTATACGAGCTAACCTCACCTTTAGTACCATTTTTGACAACACTGCACTTCGCGGTGGTGACATCGCCATCGAAGATTTGATCTTCTCCCCCAACAATCCAAATGGCACGCCCCCAAAACAAGTCAGCCAGGTGAAGATAAGAAACAGCATCGTTGCCGGAGACCCTACTCATCTAGACTCAGACACGGTGGGGATGCTGACGTCGTATGGGTATAACCTGTTCCAGGGCGACTCTGGTGCCACCTTCGATCCAGCCACCAAGACGCAGCATGGCACCGATAAGATCTTGTCAGTGAATGAGCTTGCCAAATTGTTTGCTGCCCCGGTGAGGTTGCAAGACAACGGTGGCCCGACCAGAACCTACGCACTGGCACCAGGGAGTCCAGCTCTCGACAAAATTCCTCTTGCGGCCTGTCTTGTCAACGGGATCAGCACCGACCAACGTGGAGTCAAACGGCCACAAGGGGCGAAATGTGACATTGGGGCATACGAATACGTCGCTGCCGGATGAGGAGAGGAAGGATGAACACTCAAGGTTTCCAGAGGGGGAGCATGTTGCAGGTCAGATGCACTGTTTGTTCTTTTACCGTGACTCCCTGAAAAAGCCCGCTCCTCGTTGCGCTCAACTGCCTTCTGGTATACTCCTCGCGGAGACTCATGAAAGGAGCCCTGACCGCGTCATCACCTTCACCAGATCACAAAGCCGTTGTGCGCCAGGAATTCACGCAGCAGGCGCAGGCTTATGCCGCGAGTCCGCTCATCGCGAACCCAGATCGCCTCGCGGCTCTCGTTCAGGCCGTTCAACCCCAACCCGGGACGCGCGTCTTGGATGTCGCAACCGGTCCCGGCCACGTTGCCGCCGCGTTCGCGGAGGCTGGTTGCGAGGTCGTGGGCCTCGATCTCACCCCCGCTCCGCTCACGATTGCCGAACAGATGCGCGCGGCGCGCGGACTCACCAACCTGCGCTTTCAACTGGGCGACGCCGAACACCTCCCTTTTGCCGAGCAAATGTTCGATATCGTCGTATCACGCTACGCCCTTCGTCAGCGAGCTTTCCGCCCGCGCCGCCTACCAAAACCGCTTTGAGCAGCTTCGCGACGCCTCACACACCCGCGCGCTGCCTATCAGCGAATTCCTAGCCCTCTTTACCGCCTGCGGCCTGGAAGTCGAGCAAGTTATCACAGACCGCCTGACCCAGACCCTCGAAGCCTGGCTGGCGAACGCGCACACCTCCCCAGAACGAGCCGTGCAAGTACGTGAGCTTATCGAGCAGGACGAACACCAGGACCTCAGCGGAACACACCCCTTTCGTCGTCAGGAAGCGATCTACTTTTACCAACGCATCGCGACATTTATCGCTCGGAAGATCACGCATCGTGAAGCGCAAATCACGCGTTCTGCCCTCTCAACGTGAGAATGATCGAGCTGAAAAGACAGCGGCGTAACAAAACACTACCAAATCGATAGCATCTGGCAACCCACCCATACCCCTACCCACTCCGTCTCGCTTCCCTCCTCACTTTACGCCTCATACCTCCTGTTGAAAGAGGGGAGACTGACAGTCATCTGACAGCAATCGTCCCTGCGCCACCTGCCGGGTTCTGCTAGGAAATCCGCTTGAAAACGGTCTCTTCCTCAAACTGAAAAGTAGCTTGTGAAGCCACTTGCACAGAAGATAGAGCGCGTGATCAACAGAATTGGAGAGGAAATCGGTCGCCCGCCGCGTCGCTTCCAGGATGGTGAAGACGCGCTCAAAGGCGGCTGCGCTTTCGCCCGCACGTTGATAGCGCTTCGCTGGATCGCCTTCCAGTGTTCGGCTGATCACCAGGTCAAGCGCTTCCGGGACATCCGGGCAGACCGCGTGAGCCGAGGGAACGGGCTGCTGTAGATGCTGCAGCGCCATGTCCAGGGGGGTCACCCCGCGAAACGGCGGTATTCCACTCAGGAGCTCAAAGAGCATGACACCAAGCGCATAGATATCAGAGCGAGCGTCGGCAGGCTGGCCCAGCACACGTTCTGGGGAGATAGATGCGGGACTGCCCAGAAAGATACCACTCCTACTAAAGAGATGGGCCTGGGGTTGCCTGTTCTGCGTATGTGCATGGACCTCGAGCAGCGTGCGCAGGCCAAAACCGGTGAGTTGCACGGTGAGCTCATCGCTGATGAGCACGTTGGACAGGCTCAAGATGCCATGTACAGCACCCTGGCTATGTGCGTAGTCCAGGCCTGCTGCTACCTGCTTGAGGACACCCAGCGTCTGCTGAGGGGTGAAGCGGCCCTGGTCTTTGAGGACCTGAGCAAGCGAGGTTCCCTTGGCAAAGGCTGTCACCAGGTACAGAGAGCCAGCGTGCTCACCGAGATCATACACTGGAGGGATCGTTGGGTGAGTGAGCCTGACGAGTGTGGCTCTTTCCTGGGCCAAATGGGTGGGAATCTGGTCGCGTTCCCGGGCGGAGATGCCCTCCGGGAAGTTGAACAGCGTCATGATGGCCGTGCGCCCCTGCGAGCGTTGCCGGGCCAGATACGCCGTCCCCAGTTGGCCCTGACCGAGCAGTTGCTCGATCTGATACTCCCCCACGGTCCTCCCCACCAGCTGATCTACACCTAACGTTTGCACTTCCTGATCTCCTTTCAGCGCTCATCCTTCTCTGCTCAAGGTACATGCTGTTTTCATGCCACGAGCAGCACTCCATCCCCCCTTTGTTACACAAGTGGCAGTGTACCTGGAGGGTGTGCAGAGCGTCAATGCTGTCTGTAGGAACTAGGACTGGTGGGAGGAGGGGTCTCTGATCTCTTCACTAAAATTAGGAACTTATGTTTCCTCATTTTCCTGGACAATGGGCAAGATTGAGGCTACACGGGCGTCATGGACGAAATTGAACCGCTCATGAGAGAACAAAGTGACGATGTGCCATTCCACGGCTGATGGCCAATTTGGGGGCTTATTGGTTCCTTGCTACACGCTCACGTTGAAAAGGATCGAGAGCAACGAAGCAGAGCAAGCGAGGACTGCACCCCAACGTGGACACGAGGCATGGAATTCCTCCCTGTACAAGTAGGTGTCAAAATCCGTTGCTATCGTCCTCGCTGATCTGGGCGGCGGTCCCATCAGGATTGAGGACCCCGAACGCGTCTGATTCTGGAAACGGCCGTGACGAACGCATGATCGCCACGAGCCGCTCCGGCGTCACCAGGCTGAGGGTGCCCGTTGGCTGGCCATCGACCATAAGCTTGGCCTGGGCGGCAAAGTGCGTACCGGTCAGCGTCACCAGGAAGCTGCCATTGCTCTGAGCACTCAGGGTGACATGGCTCACGGTGGGCACCGCCTCGCCCAGCACCCCCAGCTGCCGGGTAAACAACAGTTGCATCGGCCAATCGACTTGGCTGAGCAGCTGGCGTATCGTCTGCTCCTCCTGGGCCAGCACGCTGCTGAGATCTTGCTGGGTCGTGGCGCGTTGGGAACCGGCGGGCACGGCGGCCACCGCCTCGCGACACGCGCTCGTCCTGGCTGCCACGCTTTGCAGCGCCAGCCTCATAGCGTGATCGCCGCGCCGAGCTGCGACCACGCTGCGCAGGTCGCCCAGCGCGCTCTGCAAGAGCTGGAGGTCCACACGAACTCGGGCTTGTGGATCGTTTGCGAACGTGGGCGTCAACTGGTGCTCTGCTTGTTTGGAGCGCGAGGACAGATCCCCCGGCAGACTGTGCGCCAAGAGGCCAGTAAAGGCCAGGATGAGTAGGGCGGCAACCCCTAGGAGAGCAACCCAGGAGGCCCGGTGTCCGAGAGTACGGCGTGTCTGGGGGTAAATGCGAGAAGGGGCCGGCTGGAGGGCTTGCTGATCCGAGAAGGTCCTGCCGTTCTGTGGGGACAGCTCGTAGGAGCGGGCACGAGCACGCACGGACTGTGCCAGGCGAGCAGCAACCTCTCCTGGCACGTCGATCCCCTGCAGCCGGCTCAGGCGCTCCGCCGCAGCCAGGCAGGCCGCGATCTCCTCGTTGTCCACCGACAACCGCTGGCCTTGAGCGAGCTTTAGATCGAGCAACTGATCCAGGTCCTCCTCCCGTTTCATCCCTGCTCTCCTTTGTACGGCTGCAGCATGTGTTGCGCAGGAGTGATGCCCATCACACGCGCGGAAAGTAAACGGATGGGCTGCCCTTTCTCAGGGGTCGAGAGTCTGGCCCACCGCTTTTCTGCTGGCAGGCACCCTCCGAGACCATCCGTGAGCGCGGGACGATAGGACGCAGGAAACGGGCCATACGAGTGTTGTTGACTCATCGACAACTCCTCAACTCAGACTCCCAACAAACGATTTCATAGAGATAGTGCCTTTTCCGGGAGATTCGTTATGTTTCTGCCTTCTCCAACGATTCATCTAGTACTCTTGGATGGTATATTGAGGAATTCCATGCCTCGTGTCCACGTTGGGGTGCAGTCCTCGCTTGCTCTGCTTCGTTGCTCTCGATCCTTTTCAACGTGAGCGTGTAGCAAGGAACCAATAAGCATACTTGCTCATGAGGGGGGTACGTATTGTTGCAGTCGTTGATTGCCGAAAAACCCCATTTGAAAGAGATTGTCCCCCTTGCGCTCCTCAGAGCCATTTTCTACACTGATCTGTGATAGGCACGCGATCCAGCAAGGACTGCGTGCGATGACAAGGATTGGTGTAGGAGGAAACCCCGATGCTCATTGTGAACGCCGACCATCTCTGTCTGGCAGGCGTGGCGAGCCTGGAGGAACCGTGCTGCTACTGCTCCAGGCCATTAGCTGCCTACCCGCTCATCATGAGCGACGAGAGAAGCCAGGCCGTGTATCACGTCACTTGTGCGCTTGAACTCGCCACAGACCTCCTGGTCGATTTAGCGAGCTTTTTCCATCCTCCTGCTCCCTATCCCCCGTTGTTTGTTCTCACAGCCCCCGAAGCGGTATCTCGCGGGATTCCGCCGAGCTCGCGGGTGCAAATGGAAGGAGTCAGCAATGCAGTCAGCAAACCTTCGTCAGATTAAGGCAGCCATTCGAGATCAGGCATTCACTGGCCGAGCGCGGGTGTCCTGTGCCATTGGGGCCGTCGTCGCGGTCAGGCGGCGCAAGGGACAGATTCTCGCCATGATACGCGGTTGGGGTGGACGTTGGTATCCGGTGGACAGTGTCTTGATCGAGCACGCGGGCCGCGCGCTTCTCTCGTAAAGGAGCCGATCGGATGAAAGAGCGCCTGAATAGCCTGCTCTCCGAGGTGGGAGAGAGTTTTGATTACTTAAAATCGGATGTCCGCAACCTGGGGCGATACCTGGCGGAACTGGAAGAGCTGATCGAGAGTTACCGCGCCTTTGCCACGACTGTGACCCTTTCTCAAGCCTCCGATCAGGCAGCATTGCGGATGTTCATCAAGAATAAAGTTGCGGACCCAACACTATCATTTTACGTACATGAGAGAATATTTCGGGCGAAATAAAGTTGTGGACTGGACTATTTCACTCTTTTGACAGAACTTTCACACGAAGAATAAAGTTGTGGACTCGTTCGAAGTTTATCTTCTACAGATAAACAAAACAAAAGTCAAACCTCTCAATCGGAGAATATCTGTCCAAAGCATCAACATGCATTTACCATCAGATTGTAAGGGCCGATTTTTCGAACGGATGATGGGTGTAGCCAGCAAACGGATATGTACCTTACTGTACGACGCGGAACCTAAGAGGTGTTATATCAGGGGACTCTCTCACCCTCGTTCTTTCCTGGTCTTCCCGTCGGCGAACGACAAGCCGAGAGCCTCGAGGGCGCGGCGGAGCTGCTTGATAGCATTCGGCCCGATACCATGGAGCTGCTTGAGCTCTGTTTCGCTGACGTTGGTTAACTGCTCGAGTCGCAAGTAGCCAGCTTCATAGAGCGCCCGCTGTGCAGGCTTGGCTAGCTCACTGGGGAGATCACTTTCCTGTTGTGTCATTGCACTTTTCATCCAACATTGTGAGCTACGGCAGCACGAATGAGCTCTTTCAAAGCAGACTCATCAACTGCGTCGCCCTCACGGAAATCTATCGCCCGCGTTTTTTTCGCCTCAAGGCCGGCATTGAAGAGCTTATGCGGATCTTCCAGGAAAGCGCCTTGAAAAAAGTTCATTTTTACTGTTTCCTTGAAAGCGCCGACAGCACACACCAGTCCCCGGTGGGACCAGACCGCGGTATCCCACTTCCATTCCTCAGTGATGTCGGGGTCGGCCTCACGGATCAGTTTGCGCAGTCGGGTGACCATGTGGCCGCGCCAGTCGGCAAGTTCTGCGATTTGTTGGTCGATACGTTCAGATGGATTCATGTACTGCTCCTGGCTCTTTTCTACAAGCTCTGCAAGCCGATCCATGGTTTCGGTTGCTCCTTCCTCCATACCCGACTGAGGCATCCCGTCGAGATCGTCAATCGTCTCCCCCCAATCTTTTTTATATGAAAGCATGTTATCACGCTTGTTGTAGGCGTATCGTTCATGGTGCGTGTATCAGCACTTCCCCAACATCGCTAAGGACGCACTTCGAAAGCATCCAGGACTATCATGCTCAAGTCGCCTTCACCCCCCATGCAGTACATGGGAGCATCAACCCTCGGAAACCCTCCTGCATCATTTCTAACGTCATCTGCTCGTAAAGTAGATCTACCTCTTTTTGGGTGGCTACTCCCATCCTTACGATGAAGGGCTGGAACGATTTGAAGACGACGGCAGCATCCTGGCGAAAGCCTTGATAGGCTGCGGTGCCGAAAGAGTAATCGATCACATGTGGCTGATAGTTGATGTTGATGCACCCGGCGTCAAGCAGGAAGCGCCCCAACATAGGCAAAACGCCAGTAAATCGCTCAGAAAAACTTCCTCCCTGGAGCTTGAGCGCGCGAATGATCAGGGCATTCAGGTTCTCCAAAGCGGGGCTGTTGGTGTAGTACCACCATTCGCTTTCCGTGAGGCGGATGATACCGCCTGGTCGAGCGATGCGCCGAAATTCTTGCAGCAGCCTGGTCCAGGCTGCTGCTGGGAGAAAATTGATGAAACGCGCATTCACCAGGTCAAAAGAGCTATCAGGAAAATCCAGAGGCTTGAGCAAGTTCATCACCATGAACCTGGCGTTATCCAGGCTGTGCACCTGGGCTTGCATGCGTGCGTGGTCAATCATCGCCTGGCTGATATCGAACCCCATCACCTCGATCTCACGATGCGCAATAGCTACCTCCTGCACCCAGCCACCGGGGCCACAGGCGGCATCGAGCACCCGCTGGATCCCGGAGAAGTCGTTCGACCGCTCCGGGAGGAGCCCTCCCATCCCCTGAGTAATGAGACGATCTTGCTCAAGCAGGCGCACCATTTCCGCACCACTCTCGGGATCATTAAAATAGACATTGCCGCTTTTGAGGGGATCGATTGGCGTTGTCATTTCCGACTCCCATTCTGCATACTGTACCGGTAATTCTTCATGATGTGGAGTGTGAGGTGATACTGGCCACAATTACTCTCGAACTTGTCCTGATGATACCAGTTCCTTCTGCTCACGTCAACGATGTGAGGGGTGGCAATTACAGACCACGTTTTCCAGATGTGTCTACGCTACTCTATTCCATCTCTTTGAGACTTGCTTTCTTTTTTGGAACGGATATCCCAAATAGCCAGTATAGCAAGAGTTACCATCTTATATGCTTGATGCCATAAAACTAACACCAATGGAAACTATTGATGAAGTGTTAAGGAACGCACTTGTGGACGTTGTGTCAAGGCGAGTTTGTGATATCATCATTTTAAGCAATCAACAACTGACGATCTCCGAAGAAAATCAGAGCTCGCCAGCTGTTCGGTGTAAGACTTTATTTTAATTGTAAGACTTTATTTGACGCCTACATTTACGCCTACAAACCTGTAGACGCGGAATGAAGTTGTCCTCCCTGTGGAATGAAGTTGTTCCTCAAAGTTGATAGGGCCACACTCAAACTTAAGTTATTAAACTCTTCCTAAGGCAAGGTTCAAAACTATGTGACACGTGTGAACAGTTAGGCAGCAAGGGAAAAATAGCCCAAAGCAGCCAGCCAATGGGTAGCCGACGAGGTAGCTTCCGTTCGTTGTAAGGCAGAAAGACCCTCATGAGGACCACGA
>WNFC01022376.1_pt1 | contig 10233 bp, 13 predicted proteins | sample 5400541 | NCBI WGS metagenome assembly WNFC01 (sample SAMN13153342, study PRJNA577476) | soil metagenome | isolation source: 120 cm saprolite under Douglas fir tree site 2 hole 2 replicate 1 | place: USA:California | collected 2015-04-18 | reverse complement strand
GACCGGCCCCGCACGCAGTCGGAAATCCTCATCGAAAACCTTGCAGGCCCAGTCACAACGCCGAAGGCGTTGGCGCGGGCTTGCTCCCAATCCAAATCGCAATCGCAAACGGGTACTTTTAAAGTCCGTTTGCGATTCGGTTTGCGAGCGCGTTTGCGAGGCGGCGAGGTCGACGAGCCCGCTGCCGGCGAGAGCAGCGACGAGAGGGTTCATTCCCCCAGCTAACCGGCTTGGCTAGCTTCCGTTAAGTTGCTGTGCGACTCCGCGAGAGTCTAGATCTTTGAGCAAGCCGCGCAGGGAATCCTCAATCGCCCCCTGGACCATCGGCGACGGATCAAGCCTGCCCCACGCACCCGCCCCTTCGCGTGTCCCGACGGTTTTCTCCGCCCAACTGTAGATGACCCGCTCCTCGCCAGGGCCCCGGAGAGAGAGAGACCATTCCAGCGTGCCCACAGCAGTATGACCTCCAGCAGCCATGACGAGGCCGACCTCGACAAAGCGGACTGTGCCGACCACTGCGCCGCGCGAGATCCGGGCCGGACTGTCGACGACCTCAACATGCTCAAACATCGTCTTCAGCGCCGCAGGCAGGTGACGAGTGACCAGGCTCCGTGCGCCGCGCACGGTGGTTTGGCCCGGAAACCACCGGGGACCGCCAGCGGCACTTCTTCGGGAAACTCCTTCGGATCATACACGAGCACCAGAGGAAGGATCACGCGCCTCGCCGGCGTGGCTGATACGTAGCGGGGCGAGAGGGCGTCGATCTGAACCGTATGAACATGGACGCAGCCGAGGGCGCCCAAAACGACCAAGATGAATCCGCCGCGAACAGGGAAAGGCATGGCGCCACGCTATGGCAGGCAACGGGGGACGAGCAAGCAACCACGTCGTGGGCAGTGCACCTAGCCGCGCCCATGGTACTCCTGCAGCGGCTTGACGGTGAGCGGCCCCTCCCGCAGCGCCTCGATGGCCGCGACCGCCGCGCGGATGCTGGTGAGCGCGGTGAAGTATGGGATGCCGTGCATGAGCGTCTGGCGGCGGATGCTGTAGCTGTCCTCGATGGCCTTCTTGCCGCTGGTGGTGTTGAAGACCAGGTCGACCTCGCCGTCGATGATCTTGTCGACGATGTGCGGGCGCCCCTCGGCCACCTTGAGCACCGTGGTGGCGGGGACGCCTTTCGAGCGCAGGTAATCGGCAGTGCCGCTGGTGGCGACGATCTCGAACCCGCATTTCACCATCCGCGCCCCCAGGTCGGCGATGCCCGGCTTGTCCTCGTCGCGCACCGAGATGAAGACGCGCCCCTGCAGCGGCAGCGAGTTGCCGGCGGCGATCTGCGCCTTGGCGAAGGCGCGCGGGAACGAGTCGTCGAGGCCCATCACCTCGCCGGTCGAGCGCATCTCGGGGCCGAGGATGGTGTCGGCGCGCGAGAAGCGGTGGAAGGGGAAGACGGCTTCCTTCACGCTCAGATGCTTGGGGACGACCGTACCCTTGATGCCCTGCTCCGCCAGCGACTTGCCCACAGCGCAGAGGGCGGCGATCTTGGCCCAGGGGACGCCGGTGGCCTTGCCGACGAAGGGCACGGTGCGCGAGGCGCGCGGGTTGGCCTCGAGCACGTAGATGCGACCCTTCTGCACCGCGAACTGCACGTTCATGAGTCCGATGACCTTGAGGTGCCGCGCCAGCGCGATGGCTTGGCGCGAGATCTCGGCGATGATCTCGCGGCTGAGCGAGAACGGCGGCAGCGCGCAGGCCGAGTCGCCCGAGTGGATGCCGGCTTCCTCGATGTGCTCCATCACTCCCGCGACGACGTAGTCCTTGCCGTCACCGACGCAGTCGACGTCGACTTCGGTCGCCTCCTTGAGGAAGCGGTCGATGAGGATGGGCCGCTCCTCGCTCGCCCGCACCGCCTCGGTGGAATAGCGCACCAGGTCGGCGTCGTCGTAGACCACCTCCATGGCGCGGCCGCCGAGCACGAAGCTGGGGCGCACCATGACGGGGTAGCCGATGCGGCGCGCGGTAGCCAGCGCCTCGTCGGGGCTGCGGGCGATGCCGTTCTCGGGCTGGAGCAGCTTGAGTTCCTCCACCACGCGCGCCCAGCGCTCGCGATCCTCGGCGGCGTCGATGGCGTCGACGGTGGTGCCGAGGATCTTGATGCCCGCCCGCTCCAGCCCGTGGGCGAGCTTGAGCGGCGTCTGGCCGCCGAACTGGACGATGGCGCCGATGGGCTTCTCGCGCCGCGCGATCTCGACCACGTCCTCGAGTGTCAGGGGCTCGAAGTACAACCGATCCGAGGTGTCGTAGTCGGTCGATACCGTCTCGGGATTGCAGTTCACCATCAGGGTTTCGTAACCGGCGGCCCTGAGAGCGAAGGAGGCCTGCACGCAGCAATAGTCGAACTCGACACCCTGGCCGATGCGGTTCGGGCCCGACCCGAGAATGAGCACCTTCTTGCGGTCGTCGGGTCGGACTTCGTCCTCGTCCTCCCAGGAGGAATAGAGATACGGCGTGTTCGCTTCGAACTCGGCCGCGCAGGTGTCGACACGCTTGAAGATCGGGTGAAGGTTCTCGGCGTCGCGCTGCCGGGTGACCTCGGCCTCGGTGCGCTTCGTGAGCCGGCCGATGCGCTTGTCCGAGAAGCCGAGGCGCTTCCAGCGGAGGAGGCCTGGTATCGGTGTGCCCCCGGACCCCGCGGCGCCGGCGGACTGCGCGATCTCCCGCTCGGCGTCGACCAGCGCCTGCACCTCGCGGATGAACCACGGGTCGATGGCGGAAAGGGCGTACAGCTCGTCGTGCGGGATCCCCGCCCGGCATGCCTCGGCGAGCCAGAAGAGCCGGCGCGGCGTCGGCGTGCGCACCTCCCTGCGGATCGCCTCCACCTCTTGCGGCGAATACTCGGCGCGGGTGCCGTCGCGCCGCAGCGGGCTGTCGAGCCCGTCGGTCCCGTCCTCCATCGAGCGCAGCGCCTTGTGCAGCGCCTGCCCGAAGGTGCGGCCGATGGACATGACTTCGCCAACCGACTTCATGCTCGTGGTCAGCGTCTGGTCGGCGTGGGGGAACTTCTCGAAATTGAAGCGCGGGATCTTCACCACGCAGTAATCGATGGCCGGCTCGAACGAGCTGGGAGTGGTCTACGCCGAACTGGATGTTCGACCCGCCCGTCTCCACCCCGATGGCGCGGATCACCTGCCGCGCCATGTCGCGCATCTGTTGGTACTCGACGTCGGAGAGCGTCTGCTGCGGCGCCACGGTGATCGAGTCGCCGGTGTGCACGCCCATGGGGTCGACGTTCTCGATGCTGCAGATGATGACGACGTTGTCGGCCTTGTCGCGCATCACCTCCAGCTCGAACTCCTTCCACCCCAGCACCGACTCTTCGATGAGCACCTCGTGCGTCGGGCTGTAGGCCAGCGCGCGCGCGCCCAGCTCGTCCAGCTCCTCGCGGTTGTAGGCGATGCCGCCGCCCAGCCCGCCCAGCGTGAAGCTCGGCCGCAGGATGAGCGGGAAGCCGAGTTGCTGGCCGATGGCCATCACCTCGTCGAGCGAGTGCGCCACGCCGCTCTTGGGCACCTCGATACCGATGGACGTCATGCAGTCCTTGAAGCGCTGGCGGTCCTCGGCCTTCTCGATGGCGTCGAGCTGCGCGCCGATGAGCTGGCAGCCGTATCTGGCCAGGATGCCGCCCTTGGCCAGCGCCACCGCCAGGTTGAGCGCCGTCTGGCCGCCCATGGTCGGCAGCAGCGCGTCGGGGCGCTCCGCGGCGAGGATGCGCTCGGCCGCCTCGACGGTGATGGGCTCGATGTACGTGCGGTCCGCCCACTCCGCGTCGGTCATGATGGTCGCGGGGTTGGAGTTGAGCAGGATGGTGCGGTAACCCTCTTCGCGCAGGGCCTTGAGCGCCTGCACGCCGGAGTAATCGAACTCGCAGGCCTGGCCGATGACGATGGGGCCCGAGCCGATGAGGAGGATGGACTTGAGGTCTTGGCGCCGGGGCATCTGGGGGCGCTCGTCTAACATGGACGACGCTCCATGACCACGCCTGCTGCAGGAGCCGGCCCCCCTGGCGACGGGCGGATTCCGGAGGGTGGAGCGTTGGAGGCAGCCGCGCTGGCGCGAAATGATCGTTACCTGCGGGAGTTCGTCGAGGCCCTGCACATGTGCCCCTACGCGAAGCGTTGCCGCGAGAGCGGGAAGCTCCACCGGAGCGTGGTCTTTTCGCGCGACGAGGCGTTCGCGGCGGTGCGGGCCGTCGAGGCGCTGCCCGAGGATTCCGTCGAGGTGGCGCTGCTCATTTTTCCCGGCGAGCCGGCCGAGGGCGAGAGCTCGGCGCACGCCTTCGTCGCCTTCTGCGTCGATCTGCGCAACCGCATCTCCGACGCGCACGACGGCGACCCGCCCTTCTACTGCGTCGCCTTCCACCCCGACCTGCCCCGCGACCTGCACGACTCGCACCGCGCCGTGCAGTTCATCCGGCGCAGCCCCGACCCGACCATCCAACTCGTGCGCGCTTCGCTGCTGCGCTCGGTGCGCGCCGACAAGGAGGGCGGGTCGAAGTTCGTCGACGCCAGCAACATGACGCTCGAGCAGCTCATGGCCGTCACCAGCCCGCTGGGCCTCTCCGACCTGATCGCCGAGGAAAACCTCGAAACGCTCCACCGTGAAAACCCCGACCGGATCGAAACACTCCTCGCGTCGCTGCGGTCCAGCCCGGGGTAGTAGCCGCTTATTTCCTCGAACGCCGGCGGGATTTTTTCAGCTCCTCGAGCCAGATGACGGCTTCGATGTTGTGGCCGTCGGGGTCGTAGACGAATGCGGCATAGCCGTAGTCGTCGCGCAGGCCCGGCGCGCCGTTGTCCTTTCCGCCAGCCGCCAGCGCGGCTTGGTAGAAGGCGTCTACGCTCCTCCGGCTTTTGGCGTGAAAGGCCAGGTGACCGGGCGTGCCGACCTTCCCCTTCGTGACCCAGAAGTCGTGCCGGCCGCCCTCCTTGAACCCGAAGGCGTCGGTGTACCTCTTCGACAGCTCGTACCCCAGAGGGGCGAGCGCCTTCTGGTAGAAAGTCTTGCTCCTCTTCGCATCGCGGCAGCGCAGGCTGACGTGCTCGATCATGGCGCCATCCCCTTCAAGCGCGCGGTCGCGCGCTCGGCCCAATCCTGCTCCAACTCGCTGCACGCGGCGCCGCGGCCGAGGCGCAGCGCCGCGGCCGGGATGCTCCCGCTTCCGGCGAAGGGATCGAGGATCAAGTCGCCCGGCCGCGACCACTGCCGCACCAGCGCCTCGAGGACGCTGAACGGCTTGTGGTTGGGATGCGATCCCCAGCGCTGCGCCTCGCCGTCGTCGTCGTAGCCGGCGGCGACGCACCAGACCCGGGGCGGGTCGCCGGGCTGCAAAGGCGGCGGCGGCGTCCTGGCGAATACCAGCGCCGTCTCGTAGACGCGCAGGAGCCGCTCGTTGCCTTCCTTTTCGGAAGTCCGCTTGGCCCAGACGAACTCTCCCGCCTCGGAAAAACCCAACCCCCGCGCCACCGCGCCGATGGGCTCCTTGCCGAGGAAGTTGGTCCACACGATGAGCGACCCATCGACGTGCGCGGCGGCCTTGGGGAGCCACTCCTCGGTGAACTTGCGATACGCGCGCACGTCCTCGAAGCGCACGACAGGCTCGCGATCGATCTTCACGCCGGCGCGCTTCTCACGCAGATCGCCGCCCTTGCGACGCCGCGTCAACAGGCAGTACGGCGGGTCGGTGAGGAGCAACGCGGCCCGCCCGGCGCCCAGCGTGCGCCGGTACGTCTCCTCCTCGCGCGCATCCCCCCGGACGCACGTCACAGGCGCACACGGATCTCGTATCGCCGGTTCCGTGCCTTCTTCACCGGCGTGTCGTCAGGCTTGAAGAGCGGCTCGGCGGCGCCCTTTCCCACCGAGACCATTTCGTTCGCCGGCATGCCCCGCTTCACCATCTCCGCCATGATCACTGCGGCCCGCCTGGCCGACAGATCCTTGTTGTACACGGGGTCCCCGGTCGTCTCGGTGTGCCCCGACACTTCGAACTTGAAGTTCTTCACGCCGTGGCGGTCGAGCCTTCTCTTGGCGTTGATGAGCGCGACGCTCAGGTTGTAGAGCTTCTTCTCGCAGTTCCTCTCGAACTGGTCGGAGCCGGTCATGAAGGTGCACTGGTTCCTGCGCCCTTCCTCGAGAAGCCGCTTGTTCATGCGCGCCTCCAGCTTGCGAAAGGGGGTATTGCCCGGCACCGGCCCCCTCGCTGCGCCTGGGCGCGGACCGGGTTGCACCACACGAGGCTCCGTGTCCAAGGGCGCCTGCGCGAGCAGAAAAGCAACTGCGAGGAGGGTTTTCATGGCGCCGAATCTAGCCTTCTCTCCCCCGTCTTGCACCCGTGATAAGTTGCGGATAGGAGAGCCGCGAACCTTCCGCCCCAGGAGACCATTCCATGGGATTCGTCGTTGCCGAGCCCTGCATCGCTTGCAAATACACCGATTGCGTCGCGGTCTGCCCCGTCGACTGCTTCTACGAGGGCGCCAACTTCCTCGTCATCCACCCTGACGAATGCATCGATTGCGGCGCCTGTGAGCCGGTCTGCCCGACCAAGGCCATCTTCCCGGAGGACGATCTGCCCGAGAAGTGGAAAGAGTTCATCGCCCTCAATGCGGACCTTTCCACCAAGTGGCCCAACATCAACAAGCAGAAGGACCCGCTGCCCGGCGCCGACGAGAGGAAGGAGAAGGAAGGCAAGCGCGCCCTGCTCTCGATGGAGCCATTCTCAGGGTGAGCGTGAGCGACCTCGCTCCCGGCATCCTCATCGCCGTCCCGCAGATGGACGACCCAAACTTCTCACGCTCGGTGGTGCTGCTCATCGAGCACAACGAGTCAGGCGCGATGGGGATCGTCGTCAACCGCCCCAGCGACGTTCCGCTGCAGGACATCGGGCGCGAGCACGGCATGGACGTTCACGACGGGGCGGGCAACGCGTTCATCGGCGGGCCGGTGCAGCGCGAGCGCGGCTTTCTCGTCCACCGGCGCGGGGAGGTGGGCGATTCGGTCAAGCTGGAAGAGGAGGTGTTCCTCAGCGTGTCCACCGACGCGCTGCGCGCCCTTCTGGCCGGCGACCCCGCCTCGTACCGCCTCTGCCTCGGATACGCCGGCTGGGGGGCGGGACAATTGGAGCGCGAGATGGTGGCGGGCGGCTGGCTCAACTCGAACATTTCGGCGAGGCGCCTCTTCGACACGCCGGTCGAAAGGATCTGGGAGGCGGTGATCCGCGACCTGGGGATCGATCCGGCCTTCCTGGTGCAAGGGGGAGGGAAGCAATGAGGAGGATCTCGATGGCGTCTGCCGCGGTCACCCTGCTGGCGTGCGCCGGTGGAAAGTCGGCGCAACGGGGCGGGGGCGACGCGACGCCAGCGTGGGTGGGGCAGGGTTCGGGCGCGATCAACACCGAGTCGGGCAAGAAGCTGCAGGGCGTGGGCGTCATCTCCGGCACGCGCGATCCCAAGACGCGCCGGCAGCAAGCCGACGAGAAGGCGCGCGCGGAGTGCGCTGTCGGGATCGACCTGCTCTCCCAGTGGCTGGCCAAGATGAGCGGTTCCACCAAGGAGAACGCCGGCGACGAGATCGGGGCGGTGGCCAAAAGGGCGATGCAACAGTCGGCGCAGATCCTCGATCACTGGGTGACGCCGGACGGGACGGAGAATGCGCTCTGCCTGGTGGACCTGGGAGCGTTCAAGGCGGCGCTGGAGAAGGTCGACGGGGACGAAAGATTGAAGAGGGAAATGGCCAACAACACCGAGCGAGCCTTCGACCAGATGAACCGCTGACGGCTACTGCGCAGAGAACTCATGAAGGACCCGCTGGAGAAGAAGCCCGACGCGGTTCCCGAGGCCCGGGGCGAGCCGCCGGTGGTGGCGCGTCTGGTGATCGAGATCCGCTCGGACGGCTCGCGCACCATCGCGCGCGGGGCGGCCGAGGACGTGGCGCAAGGCGAGCGCGTGCAGATCGAGGCGGAGGGATCGACGCCGCTGGCGCTGGCCTTCTCGCTGGTGAGAGCGCTCAAAGACATGCCGGCGCTGGCGCGGAGCTTCGCCAAGGGCCTGCTACCGCCCAAGAAGCGCTGACAGCTCGGCCGTCACCTCGCGGGCCGGATTGCGGCACGGATGTCCGTCGGTCCACAGCGCGCCGACCTCCTTGGGGCGCAAGACGAGCTGGAACGACGAGCGCGTCCCGTAGCCCACGGCGTCGGCGTGAACGCACGCGCTCTCGAGGGGCAAGTCGGCGTGTACGGTCATCGGCGCGCGCCACGCCGCGGGGTCGGGTTCTAGCAGCGCGAAGGCGGCGCGCACGTCGCGCTCGCGGCTGCCCTCGCCCGCGCCGAAGCTCCGCTCGGTGATGACGTGCGCTTCGCCCGGCGCGAGCGACACTTGATGGACCGCGCTGCCGTCGCCCCAGGTGACGAAGGCGTCGCGCAGGTCGGCGTAGATGAGATGGAAGCCATTGTGTCGATCGCCGCGCAGCTCTTTGAGCGCCTGGTGCAGCCCGCGCGCGCTCGCCGCCTGCAGCGCCTCGATCACCAGCAGGCCGCGGGAGCGCCGCGCCGGATCGACCATGCCGTCGCGCCGGTTGGTCACGCACACGAACAGCCCGTGCCGGTTGAGACCCAGCCAGGTGCCGTGCGCCACTTCGTCGCGCGGGGCGAAGATGCCCTGCTCGACGCGCGGGCCCGACGAGGGCCGCGCGAGCAGCTCGTTGCGGTTCGCCGAGACGGCGAGCAACTTTTCGGGACGATGCAGGATGACCAGCGTGCACATGCTTCATCGTCTATAGTCCCCGCCGCCATGGCGACCAAGTCCCAACTTCGCAAGCCGTTCGAGAGAGCTCGCACCGTCGATCCGCGCCCCATCACCGGCCGCGAGTCGCCCCACGATCTGCTCCAGCACGCCTTCGGCGCGTACGTCGGCCGTCAGGAGCGCACCGCGTACGAGCTGATGCGCCGATCGATTGCGGAGGACTGCAGCATCTTCCTCACGCTCTCCGGCGCGATGACGCCGGCGGGGCTGCACCAGAGCTGCCTCATCCCGCTGATCGAGCGAGGGGTGATCAGCGCGCTCACCACCACGGGCGCGAACCTCTACCACGACGCGCACCGCATCATCGGCCACGGCATTCGCGAGGTGAACCCCAACGCCGGCGATCTGCAGCTGCGGCTGGCGCGCATCATCCGCATCTACGACCTGGGGTTCTGGGAGGAGGCGCTGCTCGACACCGACCGGCTCTTCTCCGCGCTGATGCAGGGGCCCGACTACCAGCGCAAGATGACCACGCCGGAGTTCCACGCGCTGCTCGGGCGCGACATCGCCTCGATGGAGAAGGCGCTGGGTGCGGAGCAGCCGTCGCTCCTGGCAAGCTGCTGGAAGCACGGCGTGCCTATCTTCGTGGGAGCGGTGCAGGACGGGTCGATCTTCTTGAACGCCGTCAAGTTGAAGCGGCTCTTTCCCGAGACGTTCAAGTTCGAGATCGACATCAACGACGACGTCTACCAGATGGCCGCCGTGCAGCACTGGGCGCGGCACCACGGGTCGCGCCGGCTGGCCATCTGGATCCTCGGCGGCGGCGTGCCGAAGAACTACACGCTGCAGGGAGAGCCGCTGCTGGACCAGATCCTCTTCGTTCCCGCCAGCGGATTCGACATCGATTTACAGTTTTGCGTGGACCCCGTCGACAACGGCGCACTGTCGAGCTGCCCCGCGGGCGAGGGGCACACCTGGGGCAAGGTTTCCGTCGAGGCCGTCGAGGCCGGGTCGGTCTATGTCCATACAGACGTGACAGCCGTCTTTCCCTGGCTCACGCACGCGCTCATGAGCGACCCGAAGATGAAGCGCAAGCCGAAGCGGCTGCTCGACCAGCTGGAAGCGTCGAAAGATTTCCTTGACGGCGAGGTGGCGAAGAAGCGCCGCGAGCTGCTCAAGACGACGAGCTTTCCGGGGGCGCCTACGCGGCACGAACCGGAGAGCACGGTGAGGTGAATGCCGTTGGGGGGCAACTCAGAGGCTGATGATGAAATCGCCCAGCGCGATGTCCACTGCCGAGACGGCCTCGGTGCCGTCCTTGTGCAGCGCCACCGCGCGAAATCTGATGTCGGAGGGCAGCGACGAGGCGGTGAACACGTTGGTGCCCGGCGTGGCGGTGCCCGTCATGTCGAAGGCGACGGAGAAGAGCACCGAGCCGGCCGCC
>WNFC01010608.1_pt1 | contig 10235 bp, 8 predicted proteins | sample 5400541 | NCBI WGS metagenome assembly WNFC01 (sample SAMN13153342, study PRJNA577476) | soil metagenome | isolation source: 120 cm saprolite under Douglas fir tree site 2 hole 2 replicate 1 | place: USA:California | collected 2015-04-18 | reverse complement strand
CGAGCACCGGACTTCCTTTGAAGATGCCGCAGGAGACGGCGGCGACGTGATCCTTGAGCGGGTTCTTGGTCACCATCGAGCGCTTTTTCATCCACTCGATGCAATCGCGAAGCGCGATCCAGGCGCCGGTGATCGCGGCCGTTCGCGTGCCGCCGTCGGCCTGAATGACGTCGCAGTCCACCGTGATTTGCCGCTCGCCCAGCGCCTGCAGATCGGTGACGACGCGAAGGGAGCGGCCGATAAGGCGCTGGATTTCGAGCGTGCGCCCGGAGGGGCGGCCGGCGGAGGCTTCGCGCCGGGTGCGCTCATGCGTCGCCCGCGGCAGCATGCCGTATTCGGCGGTGACCCAGCCCCGGCCCTGGTTCTTAAGCCAGGGCGGCAGCTTTTCTTCCAGCGTCGCGGTGACGAGCACGTGGGTGTCGCCGAACTTGACGAGACACGAGCCTTCCGCGTGGCGCGCGAGCCCGCGCTCGAAGCTGACAGGCCGCATCTCGTCGGGGCCGCGCTTGCTGGGACGCATGAATCCTCCGTCGGGTTAACCCTTCTAGAGCATGATCCCGGAAAAGCCTGCCCCGGACTTGATCCGGGGTGGGAACCGGTTTTCGGAAAGATCATGCTCCAGTAGAATGTTAGGGACACGCGCTGATTCAATCTAAAGCGATAGTGTTCTAGGAGGGACCCCTACGCGCCGACAAGCCCGCTCTTGCGAGCTGTTCGGCTGGGGCAATAATCGTCGTACACTGCTCAATCGTCGCTTTTCCGAGGCAGACATCGTGTCGGTCAACGCCCCCATCGGTTCCGCCCAGGTCAGCCTTGCGCAGCTCGACGAGCGCTCGCGCGAGATTTTTCGCCAGATCGTGGAGTCTTATCTCGCGACCGGCGAGCCGGTCGGCTCGCGCAATGTTTCCCGCCTGATCCCGATCACCCTGTCGCCGGCTTCGGTGCGCAACGTCATGGCCGATCTCGAGGCGCTGGGGCTCATCTACGCGCCGCACACCAGCGCGGGAAGATTGCCGACCGAATTTGGCCTGCGCTTCTTCGTCGACGCGCTCCTGGAAATCGGCGACCTCTCCGGCGGCGATCGGCAATCGATCGAGGCGCAAGTGAAGGCCGCCCGCGGCGGCAGTCTCGACGCGGTGCTCGCCGAAGCATCGCAGTTGCTGTCGGGCCTCTCGCGCGGCGCCGGCGTCGTCACCGCCGCCAAGAGCAATCCGCGGCTGAAGCAAATCGAATTCGTCCGGCTCGAGCCCGGCCGCGCGCTCGTCGTCCTCGTCTCCGAGGACGGTCAAATCGAAAATCGTTTGCTGACCCTGCCGGCCGATCTGCCGGCGTCCTCGCTGGTCGAGGCGACTAATTTTCTCAATGCGCGCATTCGCGGAAAAACGCTGAACGAGGCGAGGGCCGAGCTCGAGCGGGCGCTCACCGCCGCGCGCGCCGAGCTCGATGAGCTCACCCAGAAAGTCGTCGCCGACGGTCTTGCCAGCTGGTCGGGAGGGGAGGCGTCGGATCGCCGGCTGATCGTTCGCGGTCAGGCGAAACTCCTTGAGGATTTGAAGGCGATGGAGGATCTCGAGCGCGTGCGGCTTCTGTTCGACGATCTGGAGACCAAGCGCGGCGTGATCGAATTGCTCGGCAAGGCCGAGGACGCCGAGGGCCTTCGCATCTTCATCGGTTCGGAGAACAAGCTCTTTTCGCTCTCCGGCTCCTCGACCATCGTCGCCCCCTATCGCGATAGCGCCGGGCGCGTCGTCGGCGTGCTCGGCGTGATCGGCCCGACGCGGCTCAATTATGCGCGGGTCATCCCCATGGTCGATTACACCGCCAGGGTCGTGAGCCGGGTGCTCGGCCTGCACGGCACCGCTTGATTTTTTGGCTCGCGGACCTGATATCCACGGCGATTATCGCTTCATTGGGATCATGATGACCGACGATACGAAACGCGCTGAAAATCACGAAAACAACGCCATTACCGAGCCGCAGGCCGCGAACGAGAACAATCCGGTCGCGGTGCTCGAGGCGCAGGTGGCGGAATTGCGCGACAAGTTTCTACGCGCCGCTGCCGAGGCCGAGAACGTGCGAAAACGCGCCGAGCGCGACGTCGCCGATGAGCGCGTTTACGGCATTACCGGCTTTGCCCGCGATATCCTGGTCGTCGCCGACAATCTCGCTCGCACCCTCGACGCGGTGGGAGCGGAGGCGCGCATCTCCGCCGAAGGCCCGTTGAAGGCGCTGCTCGATGGCGTCGAACTGACCAGCCGCGAATTGCAAAAGGCGCTGGCCAAGAACGGCATTCGCCGGATCGACCCGCAGGGCGAAAAATTCGATCCCCACTTCCACCAAGCCGTGTTCGAGGTGCCCGACGCGAACGTGCCGGCGGGCATGGTCTCGCAAGTCATCCAGCCGGGTTACGCGCTTGGGGAGCGCGTGCTGCGGCCGGCCATGGTCGGCGTCTCCAAGGGCGGCCCCAGGACGGCGCCGGTTCAGGAAGCGGCGCGACCGCAATCGCGGGACAATTCCGGCAATTGAAGGTTCTCGCAGCTTTCGCCGAGCGGCACTACCTCCGCGGCAGAGGCCGCGTTCGCCCGAAAGGGCTTATTAACACTGCAACTTTACGCTCAACGGCAATCCAAGCATGGGCATTGCCATGAGCGCGCAATCCGGCGGTGGCGTTCAATACAGCATCGTCATTCCCGTCTTTAACGAAGCAGCCGTCCTGCCGGTTCTGTTGCGGCGCATCGACGCGCTGCTCGACGGGCTCGACGCGCCGGCCGAAGCCATCCTTGTCGATGACGGCAGCACCGATTGCAGCTCGATCGTGCTGGAGGCGAAATCGAAGAGCGATCCTCGCTACCGCTACATCAAGCTCGCGCGCAATTTCGGGCATCAGATTGCGATCACCGCCGGCATGGACGCCTGCGCCGGGAAGGCCATCGTGGTGATGGACGCCGATCTCCAGGATCCGCCCGAAATCGTCGGCGCCATGATCGAGCGATGGAAAGAGGGCAACGACATCGTCCATGCGCGCCGGCTGTCGCGCGAAGGCGAGGGCACGTTCAAGCGCCTCACCGCGAGCATCTTTTACAAACTGCTCGGTCGTCTCGCCTCGATCGACATCCCGAGCGATGTCGGCGACTTCCGCCTGATCGACCGCAAGGTTCTCGAAGCATTCCGTTCGATGCCCGAGCAAGATCGCTTTGTACGCGGCATGTTCGCCTGGCTTGGCTTCCGGCAAGCGGAAGTCGCCTTTCACCGGCCCCCGCGCGCCGCGGGCGAGACGAAATATCCGTTATGGAAGATGATGCGGCTCGCCGTGAACGGCGTGCTCGGATTCTCCGATGCCCCGCTTCGTCTGGCGATCTGGATCGGCTTGGCCGTGTCTTGTCTGGCGGTGCTTTATGGAATGTACGTGATTGGCCTTTGGCTTACGCACAGCCATCTTGTCGAGGGCTGGTCTTCGACCATCGTGGTGATCTCGTTCCTGTGCGGCGTGAACATGCTGATGACCGGAATCATCGGCCTCTATATCGGTCGCATTCATGCCGAAGTGAAACGGCGTCCGCTCTATGTCGTCGATAAGCGGACCGGTTTTGACGGTCCGCTCGCGTCGGCGGAAAAGGCGGAAGCCGGCGGCGCCGAAGATCGCAAGCGGATGCGAGCCGTATGATTCCGCGCCACCGCGTCGCTCAACGCGCCTTTCGCCGTTTCGTCCCGCGCGAATTATCCCGGCGGTGGGGATGAGCTCGATCGTCGATGCGCCGCGCGCGTTCCGCCGCGGACATCGGGCCGCGCCTCCGTTAGCAGCGCGGTTGCGGCCGGCGCTACCGCTGATCGCCGTCACCATCGCGGCCATTGTTCTTCGGCTGCTGATGGTCACCGCCACGGATGTGAGCTGGCTGATTACCTTGTCCGAAAAGGTTTTGGACGGAACCCGGCTCTACGTCGATTTGATCGAGGTCAATCCGCCCGCTTCGGTCTTGCTCTACCTGCCCGCCGTGGCGCTTGCGCGTTGGGTCGGGGTCGCTCCGGAAATCGCGGTCAACGCGCTCGTGTTCCTCGCCGCGGGCGCGAGCCTTTGGATCACGAGCCGCATTCTGACGCGGGCGCGCCTCCTCGACGGCACTGACGGCTGGACGCTCGCCGCATTCGCCGCGTTTCTGCTTCTGGTCTTTCCGGCGCGTACCTTCGCGCAACGCGAGCACATCGCCGTCATCGTTCTTTTGCCCGCGCTTGCGACCTATGTCGCGCGCGCGCAGGGCATCTCACCCGGCTTCGCCGCGGCCATGATGGCTGGCATCGGTATCGGCATCGCGGTGTCGATCAAGCCGCATTTTGCGCTCGCGATCATTCTCGCCGCGGCCGCCGCGGCGTACCACGCGAGATCCTGGCGTCCGCTTTTCGCGGTTGAGCACCGGATCGCGGCCGGCATCATTGCGATCTACGGCGCGAGCATCCTTGTTTTTTATCCGCAATTCGTCACGGATGTTTTGCCGCTCGTCCAAACGGTTTACGTTCCCATCCGCCTGCCCTGGTTTACGATCTTGACCCGCACGCCGGCGATCCTTTGGCTGCTATCGATTTTCCTGCTCGTAAGACAATTGCGAAGAGGGGTATTCCAGCCCCGCTTTTCGGTTCTGTTGATGGCGTCTTGCGGCTTTGCGCTCGCCTATGCGCTTCAGGGCAAGGGCTGGCCCTACCACAGCTATCCCATGCTCGCGCTCGCCCTGCTTGCGCTCGCCATTCTTGCGAGCGCGCGTGAGGCGATGGCGCCGGAAGCAGGCGCGATAAACCATTCGACAATGGATCGGCTTGCTTCGCTCGCGATAACCGCAGGTCTTGTCGGCGCCGGCTTCTACTGGATGACCATTGCCGTCGACTTCACCGCTCTTGCCGAAATAATCCGCCGCAACGCGATCGAGCCGAAAGTGCTCGCCATCTCCTCCGACATCGGACTGGGACATCCGCTCGTTCGCCAGGTCGGCGGCAAGTGGGCCCAGCGGGTCGGGAGCCTTTGGATTACCGATAACGCGGAGTGGCTTCTGAAGACCGAAAAGTCGCCGGCCGCCGCGGCGCGCCTCGAGCGCTATGCGGCCGGTGATGGCGCCATGTTGCGCGAGGATATTCGCCGAGAGAGGCCCGATATTATTTTGCTTGATATGGATTGGGAGGCGCGCGTACGCGCGGACCCCGTTCTCTCCGAGCTGTTGAGCGCGTATGGCGAGGCGGGCCGCGAAAAGGGGATTATTATTCTAGGGCGCAACGGCCGCGAAAAACCCCGCGAGCGGCCGGTCGGCGTAGATTGAATAATTCTCCCTCCCGCGCCGGCGGCCGAGCCTTGCGGGCCTAAGACCCCCCTCCTATATCCACTCGCGAGCTGCGATATTGCAGCCAATCCCCGAACGCGGGGGCCGACGGGGCGGTCCGGGTGCGACACCCGGCTGTTCTTCCGGGCGCTGAACAGGGCCCGGGCGGCCTGCTGAAAATGAGAGGTAGTTCTATGTCTAAGGTCATTGGCATCGACCTCGGCACCACCAACTCGTGCGTGGCCGTCATGGAGGGCTCGACCCCCAAAGTCATCGAGAACGCGGAAGGCATGCGCACCACGCCTTCGATTGTTGCCTTCACCGACGACGGCGAGCGGCTGGTCGGTCAGCCGGCCAAGCGCCAGGCGGTCACCAATCCGGAAAAGACCTTTTTTGCGGTCAAGCGCCTGATCGGCCGCCGCTACGACGACCCCATTATCGAAAAGGACAAGAAGCTCGTCCCCTACGCCATCGTGCGCGCCGCCAATGGCGACGCCTGGCTTTCGGACGGCAAGAATCAGTATTCGCCTTCGCAGATTTCCGCTTTCATTCTGCAAAAGATGAAGGAGACGGCGGAATCCCATCTCGGCCAGAAGGTCGATAAGGCCGTCATCACCGTTCCCGCCTATTTCAACGACGCCCAGCGCCAGGCCACCAAGGACGCCGGCAAGATCGCGGGCCTCGAGGTTCTGCGCATCATCAACGAGCCGACGGCGGCCGCGCTCGCCTACGGCCTCGACAAGCAGAAGCAAGGCACGATCGCGGTCTACGACCTCGGCGGCGGCACCTTCGACATTTCCATTCTCGAGATCGGCGACGGCGTGTTCGAGGTGAAGTCGACGAACGGCGACACCTTCCTCGGCGGCGAGGACTTCGACATGCGCCTCGTCAACTATCTCGCCGATGAATTCCAAAAGGAGCAGGGCATTGATCTGCGCAAGGACAAGCTCGCGCTCCAGCGCCTGAAGGAAGCCTCCGAAAAGGCGAAGATCGAGCTTTCAAGCGCGACGCAGACCGAAATCAACCTGCCGTTCATCACCGCCGACAAGAACGGCCCCAAGCACATGACGATGAAGCTCACGCGCGCGAAATTCGAGGCGCTCGTCGACGATCTCGTGCAGAAAACGGTCGAGCCGTGCAAGCGCGCGTTGAAGGACGCGGGCCTTTCGGCCGCCGAGATCAACGAAGTCGTCCTCGTCGGCGGCATGACCCGCATGCCGAAGGTGCAGGAAGTCGTGAAGCAGCTCTTCGGCAAGGAGCCGCACAAGGGCGTGAACCCCGACGAAGTCGTCGCGGTGGGCGCCGCCATTCAGGCGGGCGTCCTGCAGGGCGACGTCAAGGACGTGCTGCTCCTGGACGTGACGCCGCTCTCGCTCGGCATCGAGACGCTCGGCGGCGTGTTCACCCGCCTGATCGACCGCAACACCACGATCCCCACCAAGAAGTCGCAGGTCTTCTCGACCGCGGAAGACAGCCAAAATGCGGTGACGATCCGCGTCTTCCAGGGCGAGCGTGAGATGGCGGCCGACAACAAGTTGCTCGGCCAGTTCGACCTCGTCGGCATTCCGCCGGCGCCGCGCGGCGTGCCGCAGATCGAGGTCACCTTCGACATCGACGCCAACGGCATCGTCAACGTCCACGCCAAGGACAAGGGCACCGGCAAGGAGCAGCAGATCCGCATCCAGGCGTCGGGCGGCCTGTCCGAGGCCGACATCCAGCGCATGGTCAAGGATGCCGAGGCGCACGCGACCGAGGACAAGAAGCGCCGCGCCTTCGTCGAGGCGAAGAATCAGGCCGAGGCGCTCGTGCATCAGACCGAAAAGTCGCTCAAGGAATACGGCGACAAGGTCGCGGCCAACGATCGCTCGGCGATCGAGAATGCGCTCTCCGACCTCAAGGAAGCGCTGAAAGGCGACGATGCCAACGCCATACAGGCGAAGGCCCAGTCGCTCGCCCAGGTCTCGATGAAGCTCGGCGAGGCGATGTACGCGGCGCAGCAGCAGGGCGGGCAACCCGGCGGCGACGCCGGCGGCGCGCAAGGCGGCGGCGGCAAGAAGGAAGACGTGGTCGACGCCGAATTCACCGAAGTCGACGACGACAAGAAGAAGTCCGCCTGATGCTCCGCATGAGGCGGCAATTGCCTGAACGGGTTAAGACGGCTGCCTCCGGAGTTGCTCCGGAGGCGGTCTTTTAATGGGCGCTTCAAGCGCGGCGGACGGAAGCGTCATGGCGAAGCGGGACTATTACGAGGTGCTCGGCCTCACGCGCTCGGCGGGCGACGACGAGGTCAAGGCCGCCTTTCGCAAGCTCGCGATGAAATGGCATCCGGACAAGAATCCGGGCGATCAGGATTGCGAGCACCGCTTCAAGGAGATCAACGAAGCCTATGACATCCTGAAGGACGGCGAGCGCCGCGCCGCCTACGATCGTTTCGGTCACGCCGCCTTCGAGCACGGCGGCGGCGCGGGCTTCGGCACCGACTTCGCGTCCGCTTTCCACGACATCTTTGACGATCTCTTCGGCATGGGCGGCCGCCGCGGCCGCGCGTCCGGCCGCGAGCGCGGCTCCGACCTTCGCTACAATCTCGAAATCACGCTGGAAGAAGCGTTTGCCGGCAAGACGGCGCAAGTGCAGCTTCCGACCAGCGTCACCTGCGAAACCTGTTCGGGGACCGGCGCGAAGCCGGGTACGCAGCCCGCGGCTTGCCGTAACTGCGGCGGCACCGGCCGCATCCGGCACACGCAAGGCTTCTTCACGCTCGAACGCACGTGCCCCGCCTGCCAGGGACGCGGCTCGGTGATCGAGCAGCCGTGCAAGGCTTGCAGCGGCGCCGGCCGCATGACGCGAGAGCGCACGCTGGAAGTGCAAATCCCCGCCGGCGTCGAGGACGGAACGCGCATCCGGCTCGCGGGAGAAGGCGAGGCGGGCCTGCGCGGCGGCGCGCAGGGCGATCTTTATATTTTTCTGTCGATCGTTCCGCATCCGATCTTCCAGCGCGAGGGCGCCGATCTCTATTGCCGCGTGCCGATTGCGATGACGACCGCTTCGCTCGGCGGCGAGTTCGAAGTGCCGACCATCGACGGCGGCCGGACGCGGGTTAAAATCCCCGAAGGAACGCAAAGCAGCAAGCGCTTTCGGCTGCCGAGCAAAGGTATGCCGGTGCTGCGCTCGAAAGCGCGCGGCGACATGTACGTGCAGGTCACGGTCGAAACGCCGCAGAAGTTGACCAAGCGCCAGAAGGATCTGCTCAAGGAGTTCGAAAAGGAAAGCTCGACGGATACGCATCCGGAATCGAGCGGTTTTTTCGCCAAGGTGCGGGAACTCTTCGAATAGCCCTTGCCGCGGCGCACGTTTGACGCTGGCGCGGGCCGAGAACTGTGCGATAATCGCCCGTTATTCGTTTTCCCACCGGTATCCATGTCCCGCTCTTTCGTTGCCAAGAAGCCGAAGCTCCGTCTCGACGACGAGGTGCGATTCCTTTCGACCTGGTTGCAGAGCCCGATCAAGACGGGGGCGCTATCGCCGTCGAGCCCGGCGCTCGCCAAGGCCATGGCGGCCGAAATCGATCCCAGCGTGCCCGGCCCCGTGGTCGAGATCGGCCCCGGCACCGGGCCGGTGACGGAAGCGATCCTCGCGCGCGGGATCGCGCCGCAGCGGCTCGTGCTCGTCGAGTTCAACCGGGAATTCTGCGCGCTGTTGCGCAAACGTTTCCCGGGCGTGACGGTGATCGAAGGCGACGGCTATGCGCTTGCCGACACGCTCGGCGACACCGCGGGCCAGCCGCTCGCCGCGGTGATTTCGAGTCTGCCCCTGATGACGCGACCGATGCCGGTGCGGCTCCGCACGCTCGTTGCAGCGCTTCGCTTGCTTCGTCGCGGCGCTCCGTTCGTGCAGTTTACCTACGCGATGACGGCGCCGATCCCGCCGCGCCCCAGCCGCTTCACCATTACCGCCTCGCCGCGCATCTGGATGAATCTGCCGCCCGCCCGCGTCTGGGTCTATCGCGCCGCTTAGAGCATGATCCCGAAAAGTGGAAACCGGTTTTCGGAAAAGATCATGCCCCGGCTAGAGCATGATCCCGAAAAGTGGAAACCGGTTTTCGGAAAAGATCATGCTCCGGCAAAATGTTAGGGGCTCGCCGTGATCCAACTTAAAGCGAGCGCGCTTTAATCAATGGCGAAGCCGCGCATTCTGGTTTTCGCCGGCTCCATCCGAACCGGCGCGTTCAGCGCGAGGCTCGCCGCACTTGTCGCCAAGGAGCTTTTGCTGCTCGACGCCGAGGCAAGCCTGATCTCGCTCGCCGATTATCCGATGCCGCTCTATGACGCCGATTTCGAAGCGCGCGAGGGAGCGCCGGAGACGGCGCGCAAGCTCCGCCGTATGATGCTCGCCCATCGCGGGGTGTTCATTGCGACGCCCGAATACAATGCCTCCACGCCGCCGCTTTTGAAGAACGCGCTCGACTGGGTTTCGCGCGCCAAGGAGCCGTCCGCCGATCCCTTCAGGGGCCGCTTTTTCGCGATCGGCTCGACCTCGAATGGCCGTCTCGGCGGCTACCGCGCGCTGATCGCGCTCCGCCAGGTGCTGGAGCTCGGCTTGGGGGCGCTCGTGCTGCCCGATCAGGTTGCCGTCAGCGAAGCCGCCCAGGCGTTCGACGAAAACGGCGGGCTGAAGGATGGCCGCGTGGCGGATTTCTTGCGCGCTTCGCTGCGGCGGCTGATCGCCTTCGCCGAATCCGAACTTTGAGATCGCCGGTGCCGATATCGCTCCGCGACCGCCTGATCGTCGCTCTCGACCTGCCGGATGTGCGAGCGGCGGAAGGTATGGTCGAAAAACTCGGCGCTGCGGTTTCTTTCTACAAGGTCGGCTTCGAGCTTGCTTTGGCGGGCGGTATCCCATTCGCGCAAGCGCTTGCGCGTTCCGGCAAGAAGGTCT
>WNFC01010606.1_pt1 | contig 10235 bp, 7 predicted proteins | sample 5400541 | NCBI WGS metagenome assembly WNFC01 (sample SAMN13153342, study PRJNA577476) | soil metagenome | isolation source: 120 cm saprolite under Douglas fir tree site 2 hole 2 replicate 1 | place: USA:California | collected 2015-04-18 | reverse complement strand
GAATGTACTTATCACTCAAGGCTTTCGGCTCATTGACACACATAAGGAGATGATCCAGAAAAACAGGCTGCCGCATCAGCTCTATTCGAGCAAGTTGAACAGGGTTTGCTTACAGTTGTAGCGCCTGACACCGTAATCGCAGACGCCGTTTATGTACTCTCTTCCCCGCGGCTCTACCATCTCGGACGAAATGAAGTCCAGGAACTTCTGACAGCATTGGCTCACCTTTCCCACTTTCAAATTCAAAACCGGCACGCTGTTTTGCGTGCGCTCGAATTGTATGGCACTACGAAGCTAGATTTCGGCGACACGCTCATTCTTGCCTCGATGGAGCAGCAGCATTCGTATATTCTCTATTCTTATGATGCTGATTTTGATCGCTTCGATGGAATAACCCGGCAAGAGCCGTGAAGACATTCTTTTTTTCCCACACACCTTGACAATCCCCACCAGAAAACCTATAATACGAATGTAAATCCGAGTACACAAGTAAGGATTAGCAGGAAGCTTTAGACTTTCTGGATCATATATTACCAGGTGTTAGCCTGTAAGATGGAGTGCAATCTATGAGTCAAGTATTCGATGTGGAGCAACAGACGTATAGTCCTGGGTTCCATGTAGCCGAAAACTATGCGTTTAAGTCCGAAAGAGGGCTGAGTCGCAAAATCGTTGAGCAAATCTCCGAGATGAAGGGCGAACCCGATTGGATGCGCAAGTTCCGCCTCAAGAGCCTGGACCTCTTTGAGAAACGTCCAATGCCAACCTGGGGCGCTGACCTGTCTGGAATTGACTTCGACAACATTTTCTATTACATCAAGCCGGTACAGGAACAGGGTAGAACATGGGAAGACGTTCCTGCTGAGATTAAAGATACTTTTGATCGCCTGGGTATTCCTGAGGCCGAGCGCAAGTTCCTGGCAGGTGTGACTGCTCAGTATGAGAGTGAGGCCGTCTATCACAAAGTGCGAGAAGACCTTGAGAAGATCGGCGTTATCTTTACTGATATGGATACTGCCTTGCGCCTCTATCCAGACCTCATAAAGCAATACTTTGGCACCATCATTCCTCCATCGGACAACAAGTTTGCTTCGCTGAACAGCGCTGTCTGGAGCGGCGGCAGTTTCGTGTATGTGCCAGAGGGAGTGCGCGTTGAGATCCCGTTGCAGGCTTACTTCCGTATCAATGCACAGAACATGGGTCAGTTCGAGCGCACACTGATTATTGCCGCTCCGGGTTCCTATGTACACTATGTTGAAGGCTGCACCGCGCCAACCTATGCCAGCGATAGCCTGCATAGCGCCGTTGTGGAAATTCGCGTAGAGAAGGGCGCTCGAGTGCGCTATACGACCATTCAGAACTGGTCGAAGAACGTGTACAACCTGGTAACCAAACGTGCCGCTGCCTACGGCGATGCCACCATGGAATGGGTCGATGGCAATATCGGCTCGAAGGTCACCATGAAGTATCCGGCAGTTTTGTTGATGGAGCCGGGCGCACGCGGTGATATCCTTTCGGTCGCGTTTGCTTCTGATGGCATGCACCAGGACGCTGGCGCGAAGGTCACGCACCTGGCCCCGCACACCACTTCACAGATCCTGTCGAAGTCGGTCTCGAAGGGTACCGGGCGTGCTTCCTATCGTGGTCTGGTCCGTATCAATCCGGGCGCGCACCACACAAAATCCAGTGTACGCTGTGACGCACTTTTGCTGGATGAGAATGCACGCACTGACACCTATCCAACCATTCGCGTCGAAGAGAACCAGACCGAAATCGGTCACGAGGCAACCGTCTCGAAGGTTGGTGACGATCAGCTCTTCTACCTGATGAGCCGTGGCCTGGACGAGTCCGAGGCTTACTCCCTGATCGTCAACGGCTTTATTGAGCCAATCACTAAGGAACTCCCAATGGAGTACGCGGTTGAGTTGAACCGCCTGATCCAGCTGGAGATGTCCGGCAGCGTGGGTTAAGCCAGTATAGTACTGCTCACAGAGAGCAAAGAAAACAGAGGTCGGCAAATTGCCGACCTCTGTTTTCTTTGCTCTCAAAAATACAAACCTGGCCAGTGATACTTAGTTGCTCATACAGGCTGATAAACAACATAGCCATCAAATACAAAGCGTCGAAAATTCTGGTTTGAGATAACGTACTTCCTTTCTCAGGTCTATTCTTTGCCTTCATAGTCTGCCAGGCTTTCAAGATGTGTTTTGTTGATTCCACAACTCTACACAATCGGTGGCATTGTGTCAAAAATGCTATAATCCACTACAAGATAGTAATGCTAAGGAGTAACTCCCTTGCCTACAACCCGTCTCTTCCTCGTTCGCCATGGCGAAACAATGGCCAACCGTGAGTATCGTTATATCGGCACAAGAGATGATCCTCTGAGCATACTTGGACAAACACAGGCAACTCAGCTTGCTGAGGCGCTATCAGTTTTATCCATTGCGGCGGTCTATAGCAGTCCTCTTCAGCGTACTTATGACACAGCACTGCCTATAGCTGCACGGCATAATCTCGAGGTACAACGAGTTGATGACCTCCGCGAATGTGATTTTGGGACATGGGAAGGTTTGAGTAGAGCTGAAGTTTTGGAACGCAGCCCAGAGGATAGTCAACGTTTACGCGAGTGGGAACGAAATACTTCTATCGCGCCACCTGAGGGCGAAAGCTTTGAGGCATTGCAGCAGCGTGTTGTTGCTGCCGTTGAACGCCTTGCACAAGCACATCCAGATCAGGCAATTGTGCTGGTTTCTCACGTCGGCCCGATCAAAGTGTTACTCAGCGCTGCGCTTGGAGCGCCTCTCTCATCCGCCTTTCGTATCTTCCTCGACCCTGCTACAATCAGCGTGGTAGATTGGCGAGACGCGGCGCATGCTACTGTTCGGCTCGTCAATAGTCATGCCCACCTCGGCTGGCAGCAGGCACGCTGGATGAAATAGCACTCAGAAACAACGTTTAATGCCAACCACAAACCGGCCTTATTACTCAGACCATGGTGTCCTGGGCACCGCTATCCGTTCGTCGTCTACGTAAATCGCGTCGACCCGCTCGTTGAAAAAACTGAGCAGCTTCTCAATCGGTAAGCATGCAGGCAGCGGAGTGCGGTAGCTCCACACGATGTCCTTAGAGATTCTATCGCCGACCCTGGCGGACCAGTACGATGCCTTGCCCTTGTATGGACAATAGGTAATAGTCTCAGTCGACTCTAGCAGCTCCACACGGATATCTTGCTCTGGGATATAATAGCGGATAATAATACCAGTTTCGAGTAATAGCCGTGGATGCAGGGTATCGGCTACTACCTCGCCTCCCAGCACAACACGGACATGGCGGGAGCCTGGCAGGATGTCCACTCGCTTATATGGATCGCGTGCGTGCGCAAAGACCTGCTCATCCTCTTCAAACCAGGCATCCATCTTGTCCCAATAAAAGGCCATATAGCCTTTGATCTCCGGCCCACCAGGTACCGGATTCAGATAGCTCCAGGCGGCATTTTCAACCACCCGGGCACCTCCCCGGATCGTCCAGTACGATGCGTTCCCTTTCAGCGGAGAATAGGTACTGTGTTGAGTAGCCTCCATCCTCTCCATTCGAACATCTTCGATGGGGAAGTAGAAAACTGGCAAGCGCCCGGCTTCGTGCAACAGCATAACATGGGTGCTGTCAGCAATAATAACACCGCCGAAAACCGTACGTACGCGCCGGCGACTGTCTTCCCAACGAAAGCGTAGGTCGTTGGTAAACGAGGGCGAAGCCGGCGAGCCCATCAATATATCTTCGAGCGCTGGTCTCATACTTTCGTGTCTCCCTATATCTAGATATTGATCAAACTGCTCACCAATCATATCACAAAGTACAACTCTTTCAATTGCTAGAATAATGTCGCAGAATGGTACTTAGCGTTGTCTATACACAACTCAACACCAGCTACATCGTACATATAGATGGGAAACCACATACCCTAAACCATAAAGAGGTAGGATAGTAACTTGGCCCGTTGCCTAAATCCGCGAGCAGGCGGGGGACATGAAAATCCCGCGAGAGCCAAAACCTGTGAAAGATGCGACTTTCTTGTCCAGGGAGCACACATCGGTATCTACGAAGTAGTCTCCTTTGTTGGTACAGGCACCTACGGCCATGTCTACCAGGTACGTGAACCTGCGCCACTCAGCCGCATATTGGCGCTCAAGGTACTGCGCACCGAACAGTTCAACGAAAAGGGGCGGGACAGCTTCTTTGATGAGGCGCAGCGCATTGCTCACTTACAACACTCCAACATCCTTCCGGTTTATAACTTCGGTCAGATAGAGGATGGACGACCCTACCTGGTGATGGAATACGCGCCGAAAACTATTCATGACCTTTTTCGCAAAGAAGATGGCAAAAGGCGGCTTGCATACGCCGAAGAGCTTGTGCCGTATATTCAGCAGGCGGCATCCGCGCTGTACTACATTCACGAGAACGGCCTTATTCACCAGGATGTCAAACCCGGCAATCTGCTCATTGGACGCAATGGACAGATTCTGCTCGCCGATTTCGGCGCGACATTCTATCTAGGGATGCAAACACATGCATCGCTGGGTGAAGTCACCGGTACTGCTCCCTACATGCCACCTGAACAGTGGCAAGGCAATCCAAGACGCGACTCCGACCAGTATGCACTCGCCGTCTGTATTTATGAATTGCTGGCGGGTAGAGCGCCTTTTGCCTACAAATTTATTGAGCAGATGTGGAACGCGCATTTAAAAGAAGAGCCACCCGCGCCACAACAATGGAATCCGCGGATTCCGGTTGAGGTTAGCGCTGTTCTGACGCGTGCACTGGCCAAGGATTATCACCAGCGTTACAACACCATCATAGAGTTTGCCGAGAACTATACCAGCGCGGTACAAACAGCTCTACAACGCTATGCCTGCCAGCGTTGCGGACACCAGAATCGCAGTGGTTCGCGCCGTTGTAGCGCTTGCGGTGCCGATTATGATGACCGCAGTTGTCCGTATTGTGAAACGCCCGTGCGCTTTGGGCAGCGCTGTTGCTCAATCTGCGGCCGACTTACTATACCACCAACGATGGTGGCGCATAGTCCTCTTTCAGGAGTCAGCGCTCGCCAGGGACGCTATGTCATCAAGCATGTTTTGAAGCATACTGAGGAAACAAAAGTGATGACAGCCATCGCCATCGATACCCGGGTGAATGATCAAAAGATTGTGCTGAAACGCTGGGAGTGTACCGATGTTCCTGTTGCTCGCCGCGCAAAAGAACTGGTTTACTATGAGAAAGCGACCGAACCTCTATTACGGCTGCACCATCCATTGATTCCTGCCATACTTGACCGTTTTGTCGAGGGGAAACATTATTACGTGGTACTCAAGTATATCGATGGTGAAAGCCTGGAAGAACTGCTGCAAAAGTTGCTTCGTCCACTTTCCGAACGTGAAGTTCTTGGCTATATGAATAACATGCTGAATATCTTGATTGCGATGGATCAGCAACGGCCTCCCTTGCGACACTTTGATATTTCGCCATCAAATATCATTATCGAAAATACGCGCGGGCGCGCCATGCTAACGGGCTTTCAGATTCCCGCACCTCCACCTGAAAAGCAGAATGCGATGAGCAATCATCGCACAACACGCAAGATCGCTACCTCAGCATATATACCGGTGAAAGATACCCCCTACGATCACCGCACCTGCATTTACATGCTTGCTGCAAGTATGCACCATGCACTCACGAACGTTGCCCCACCCCATTATCCCTCGTTTCCAGCAGCACGCACGCTCAACCCGCTGATTTCACCTGAACTCGAAGCAATCCTCAGTCGCGCTCTTCAGGAAGAAAGGGAGTTACGCTATCAAAGTTATACCGAAATGCAAAGGGATGTTAAAAAACTCCTCTAAAGGAAGACATCTGATTATCACGGCCAACGCCGTGATAATCAGATGTCTTCCTTTATGCTAGCCTCGCTGCTCAAGCGGTACATATTCCACGTTCTTCGGACCAATGTACTCGGCGCGAGGACGAATAAGGCGGTTATTGGCATACTGTTCGAGCACATGAGCAGTCCACCCGGTTATGCGGCTACATGCGAAAATGGGTGTATCCAGATCAATCGGGATGCCCATCATGTAGTAGACCGAGGCCGAATAGAAGTCAACGTTCGGATACAGGCCTTTATGTTCTCTGATATACTCCTCGATGATATGCGAAATCTCGTACCAGCGACTATCACCGGTACGCTCACCCAGTTCTTTAGACATCTGTCGCAGGTGAGTAGCGCGAGGATCCTCAGTCTTATATACTCGATGTCCAAACCCCATAATGCGTTCTTTGCGCTCTATCGCTCCCTGAATATATGCGGGAGCGCGATCGACTTCACCAATTTTCAAGAGCATTCGCATGACCTGTTCGTTCGCACCTCCATGGAGTGGACCGGAGAGTGTACCAATGGCTGATGTAATGGCAGCATACATACTAGCCAGGGTACCGGCTGTCACACGGGCAGCAAAGGTAGACGCATTGAGTTCGTGATCAGCATGCAAGATGAGAACAACATCCAACATTTGGGATTCGTAGTCGTCAGGCATCTCACCTGTGAGCATATACAGAAAATTTGTAGCGTGGTTCCCACCTGTCAACGGAGCAACTGGCTCTTTGCCATTGCGAAGGTGATCCCAACCTGCAACAATGGTGGGTATTACTGCTGTCAGGCGGATTGAACGGCGACGATTTGCTTCAGGAGAGTTGTCGCCAGCATCGGGGTCAAAAGAAGAAAGGGCTGAGACAGTAGTGCGCAATACATCCATCGGTGTAGACGATCTGGGTAATAATCGCATGAACTCACTTACAGGGCCGGGGAGCGCACGGTTTGCACGAAGCTGTGCATTTACATCTTCTAGCTGCTCTTTTGTCGGCAAGACACCATGCCAGAGCAAATAAGCAGTTTCTTCAAATGTAGAATAACGAGCTAAGTCGTGAATATCCAGACCAAAATACGATAGTTTACCAAGTTTTCCGTCCAGGTCGCAGATGTAGGAATGCGCTGCTACGATGTCTTCAAGTCCGTCTGTGGTCGCCATATGAGGTTCTCCTCCATGGATGTACGCTTCGCTTTCGGTAGAAGAACGCAGGTCGGCATCCGACTGGTTGGCGGGTGTCGCAAAACTGTTGCTTCCACGAAGAAGCAGACAACTTTCACCACAACAAATAGTATGCGGTTCTGTAAAGAATTATAGTCGGCAAAAGAGAGTAATGTCAACGGAAAAAGCAGGCAGCGTATCACAATTGTGTGTAGATTTTTATTTCGTTATTGCCTCTTGGGGTAAAGCAGGAGCAGTTCCCTGCTCTGTAAATGTTTGCTGGCGTGTTACCGCAGTCTCTTGCATCTTCAGTTTTTCCCGGTGGTTCTTTTCAATGGCAACACGCCAATGATCACCCAGCTTCATCCAGGGTTTTTCAACTATGAGATAGGATAGGAACGCAAAAGGGAAAATGACCACGAGTACCCAAAGCCAGTACAGGCTATAGGTTGCATAGCGATTCAAATGTAGGCCCTGCAACAGTGGCATAACACGAGACTGAAAAAGAACAAGTAGCGGAAGATGCCATATATAGAGACTGAATGAAATCAGACCTACCCAGCGTAGCAAAGGCCAATTGAATATTGCTTTCAAACCGGCGCTTCCATAGAGGATAGCAGCTATACATGCCCCGAAGCCAATTGCGAGTATCATCTCATTTAGCCAATCATAGTCGGGCATAATACTTGTTAAGAAAGGCCAACTCGTCACCACATAGTAAGCTTTAAAGTGCCACATAGCACCGAAAACCACTATGAGGATACCACCAGCCCACATCCATGGACTGAGGCGCTGCCATCCCCGCGCAATCCTACCATCAGTCGTAGGATGTTGCGCATATATGTAGCAGAGACTGATAAACATGCCAATGGCGAAATCTTCAGTGTATTTGCCGGTTATGCCAAACAGAAAGAACATGATGTCATTAAGTTCAGAGCGAGGAACCAGGAAGGTTTGCGAGGGGTATTTCAAATAATAGAGTCCCCAGTAGCGAATAAACAAGCCCCATGCGATGATTCCAAGAAGGCAGAACGTGACGGCTGGCAAGCGCCTTTTGATAGGGACACGACTCACCACTAAGGAGATACCCAGGGCAATGAGCGGCAGGAGCATATAGAACTGCCATTCGGTTGCCAGCGTCCAGTAAGGGCCATTGAGCTGCCGAAACGTTGCTCGCGAGGAATCCATAAAAAAGGTAAGGAATAGAGCAAGGTTTTTTAAGTGATCGCGATGCAGGTATTCGGGGTGTTGGAATAGGATTATCAGAAAAAGTGATACATAATAAGCAGGAAGAATGCGTAACACACGCCGCATATAGAAAACACGCGCCAGTGGCCAGTTTGTCTTGTATAGAAGCGCCTTGGCAAAGGGCATGAAAAGCAGGAATCCTGACAGCACGAAGAAAAGCGTTACACCTATTCCTCCAGCAGTTGAGATCGAAGAAGCAAGTGGATTCGCTGCCTGGTTCCAGATATTGTCCCCGGTCACGCGATTGACATGGAATACGATGACCATGAGAACGGCCATCCCGCGAACTCCATCCAACACAGATATTGTATTTTTTTTCCCAGTCTTTTGTTCGTTATCTAGTAGACTCTCTATCCAATGACCAAAGCGCCGCAAGATACTTTGCAACCAGAGAAATGGGTATTGTATATACTGCATACGGCTATTCTTCTTCACAATTCTCTCGTTTAAGACATTTGCTGCTATTACACTCTTTAATACTAACGAGCGAATGCCGCAAAAAGACTTACCTTCGTACTTTTTGGGAAGTATTTTCAGATATGCGAAATGTCACCACCGATCAGCGTAATTATCTATAGAAAGACCTATTCAGGCAAAGGTACTCAAACTAGCTGAAATATGCTACACTAGCGAAACGAAAATAGAGTAAGAAAGAGGCAGCGCAATGGCGGAGCCAGGGCGAGAAGATGAGATGCTACTCATCAATCTCAGCCAAAAAGGGGATGTTAACGCATTTAATCAGTTGGTGTTGAATTATCAGCAGACAACGTACAATGTGGTATTGCGCATGCTTGGCGATCGTGATGCTGCTGCCGACGTGACACAAGATACCTTTATTGCTGCCTTTCGAGGCATTCAATCATTTCGTGGAGGCCCCTCATTTCGTGCCTGGCTGCTTCGCATCGCCTCCAACCAGGCATGTGACTATTGGCGACGCACTAACCGCCATCCACAGGACTCGCTGGACACTATCATGGATGAGGATGAACTACACGACGCCGGTTTGCTGAGTGCACTGATCGCGCCAGAACAAGCAGCAAATCCCGAGGAGTTTTTGCTGAATCAGGAATTACAAGAACTACTTCAGAAAGGAATCCAGGAACTACCCCTCGATCAGCGAGTCGCGATCATTTTGTGCGACGTACAGGGGCTTTCCTATGAAGAGATTGCAACCAGTACTCAAACCAGTCTAGGAACCGTTCGGTCACGTATTGCGCGTGGACGTAAGCGGCTCCGCGACTACCTGTACCAGTACCGGGAACTTTTACCGCGTAGTTATCGTCTACTAACTGATAGAGAGTAAAACATTACGGAGTTTTTGCGTGGCACAACTACACGATGAGCATCTAACAACCGAGCAGCTTTCAGCATCTTTCGATAAGCAGCTTTCTCCACAGCAGCAGGCTATTTTTGATGCTCATATGTCCACCTGCCAGCAGTGCAAACTCAACCTGGCTGACTTACGGCTGACGGTTGCCCTATTGCATGCAATACCTGAGGAAAAAGTACCACACTCTTTCGTCTTATCCGGCGGCCTGACAACTGTTCCAGACCGAACTATTCGGCAAGACACAACACTCACCCCTGTTCCCCAAAGACAGCGTACACGCATCTCTACGCTCCGGCGTTCGATCAGGGTCGTAAGCACACTTGCGGCTGTGCTTGCACTGTTCTTTATCATTTCAGGCATTCTGCCACTCACGTACTTTGGTAAAGGTAGCTCTGCCTCGACAGCCACTTCGAATAGCTCGTCTGGAGAAGCAAGTAGGGTTCATTCTGCTGTCACTACTCCAGGTATTCATGCGACCACTACTGTTCGTCCTCAAGAAGCGGCGGCTAAAGGGGCGGCTACTACAACACCTACACCGGTACCCACACATACACTCACCCCGAACGGCACAGCTACAA
>WNFC01021391.1_pt1 | contig 10236 bp, 8 predicted proteins | sample 5400541 | NCBI WGS metagenome assembly WNFC01 (sample SAMN13153342, study PRJNA577476) | soil metagenome | isolation source: 120 cm saprolite under Douglas fir tree site 2 hole 2 replicate 1 | place: USA:California | collected 2015-04-18 | reverse complement strand
GCCTGTGCCGGGTCGTAGACGCCGCACGGAAGGTCGCAGTGCGCGAACGCGGTGGCCTTTGGCGCGAAGCCGCGTGCGAGGAGCCTCATGGTGTCCTTCTCTCTGGAGCGGGCTCTCGGGTCCGATGATTGGATCACGGGATCTGACAGTACAGCCTGCCGCCATTGCGGGGTTGGGAGGGATCGTGCGCTGGCCGGTCTGGCGTGTCGCCGTTGCCGAAAGGTCGATGGAACCGGCGCTGATGCCCGGTGATTGGCTGCTTGCCTGGCGTGGCATCGGCTCCCGCCACCACCCCGCGGGCGATCGGTCAACCGATCCTGGTCGGCGGGTCAGGGTCAAGCCGGGTCAGTTGGTGGTTGCCCGCCATCCCCACCTGCCCGGCATGCTGCTGGTGAAACGGGCTGCCTGGCTGGAGGGCGGCGGATGGTGGCTGACGTCGGACAATCCGGGAGCCGGCGGTGTCGACAGCTTCCGCTTCGGGCCGGTCCCCGCGGACCTGATCGAGGGACGCGTCCTGATGCGGTACTGGCCGCCGTGGCGCTAAGACGAGGCCTGGCCCGGTCGCTGATTACGGCGACGCGGCCGCGCGGCCGCGCTGGATGAGAGAAGGACCCCTGCCCGCGGGCGGGGCAGGGGTCCTTAGCGCGTGGGTTAGTGGTGTATGCGCTCGGGCGGCTCTTCCCCGGACTGGGCCTCGACGAGGTTTTGCATTTCCTCCTTGGGCAGCTTGGTAGCCATGGCCCAGAAGAAGATGATCAGGCTGAACCCGGCGACAGCCACCATGTCCCACCAGAACGGGATGTGGTTGGTGTTAAGCGGCGGCTTGACTGCGCCGCCGGCGTACTGGCCCTGCCAGGAGATGATGCCCAAGCCGATCAGCCACACCGGCAGCCACACCGCCGACTTCCAGTCCAGCGGCGGCCGGTTCTGGTCGAACGCCATCGAGATGCCGATCACCACGTACCCGATCACGAGCACGATGCCTAGCTTCCAGATCACCTCGAAGCCAGACCAGTAGATGAGCAGATTGGCGACGACGAACGCAAGCGGGGCGAGTACGGCGGCGCCTGGCATGCGGTACGGTCGGTTCGCCTCCGGCACCTGCCCGCGGAAGGCGGCCAGGGAGAGTGGCGCGCCCGCGTACATCAGCACGCTCGCGCCGGTGATCAGGCCAACTAGCGAGTGCCAGCTCGGGAACGGAAGTAGGAAGAGCAGCCCGAACAAGAACGCGAAGATCAGCCCGATCCACGGGACTCCGCTGGCGGTGGTCCTGCTGAAGAACTGCGGGGCGTACCTGTTTCTGGCCAGGCCGTAGCTGACCCGCGAGGTTCCGGTCGTGTAGATGAGGCCTGTGCCGGACGGGGAGATGAATGCGTCCACCCGCAGGAGGTGCCCCAGCCAGGCGAGCCCGGCCAGCGCCGCGACACCGGCGAACGGCCCCTCGAGGATGAGGGGGTTGGTGATGTGCAGGAGCCCGTGGCTTACCACGTTCGCCGGCAGCGCGCCGATGAACACGACCTGCAGCAGGGTGTAGATCACGGTGCCGAGCAGGACCGATATGATGATCGCCCGCGGCAGGTTGCGCCCCGGGTCCTTGATTTCGCCGGCCAGCTGGTCGGCCTGCTCAAACCCGGAGTAGGCGAAGATGATGCCGGCCAACGGGAGCGCCGAGGTCAGGCCCTTGATCCCGCCAGGCATGAAGCCTGCTCCTCCGGCGGTGAAGTTGCCGCCGTGGAACTTGAACAGCAGCACGATGATGGCGAGGACCGGGATCGCGACCTTCCACCACGTGACGACGTTGTTGACCCTGGCGAAGATGCGCATGGCCAGGAAGTTAATCGCCGTGAAGACCGCCATCAGCACGATGGTCACCACCAAGCCGGTCCCGGTGATCTTGCCCGTGGTCGTGTTGTAGAGGCCGTGCCAGTAGTAGGCGGCGTACTGGACAAACGCGTAGCACTCGATCGGCGCTATCGTGACCGCCTGCACGTACGAGAAGAAGCCGAACCCGATGCCGGCGACGCTGCCGAATGCGAAGTGCGGGAACCTGGCCGTTCCGCCTGAGACTGGGTACATCGCTCCGAGTTCAGCGTGACAGAGGGCCAGGAGGATGACCACGACCCCGGCGATCAGCCAGTCCACTAGCGCGCCCCCGCCTATCAACAGCGCGGCGCTCAGCGGGGCGAAGAGCCAGCCTGAGCCGATGATCGACGTCTCAGATGCCCAGGTGGCCCCGATCAGCCCCATCTCCCGTTTGAGGCCGACGTCAGCCGGCCTGGCTACGGTAACTGTTTCAGTTGCCATGTTTTGAACCTTCTTTCCGGTCCACTTACAAGAAGCTAACGCCCGCAAGTAGGCCTCATGGTAATGATCATCAGCGGGTGTGAGAAGAAGCCCTAAGGTGTCGTTTCGGTAACGCGCGGCGAGATTAACGTGCAGTAAGTTGCAGAGGTGACGGGTTGCCTGGTCTCGCGCATGAAGTGAACTCGCTGCCCCGGATAAGAAGACGCGGGCCTAAGCGACGGATTCTCCCGCGCCCCTCGTCACGTCGCCAGGTTGGCCGGGCAGTGAGGTGACATTGCCCTTGGCCGCGGAGTGTTCCGCGCAATAACGCCGCGACTTGTTCTTGCTGCCGTCGATATAGACCCGGTCGCACGCCGCAATCGCACAGATACCGAGGCGTTCCTTGCCTAGCGCACTCAGCAGTAGTGACAGGCCGATGACCGAGGCCGCCGCGTACCGGTCAGTCACCGAGCCCGACTCGCTCAGGTGGATGTGCCAGGGCTCCCCGTCGTGCTGGACCAGGACCGGATGGACCGGGTGCACCGTCAGCAGCACGTTGAGTGCCCCGGCCGCGGCGCGCTCCTCACCGTCCACGGCCGACGTGAAGACTGTCGCGAGCTCGTCGCGCAACAGCCTGAGCCGGTCGAGATCGTGCTGCGTGACCGGGACAGCGAGGAATCGCAGACACCGGAATTAACCAGGCGCACAGCCAGATCGGCAAAGGAAGCCAGATTCACGCCGGTCCTTACGGGCAGGGGTCTGAGCCAGCCTTAGCCGGGAGTATCTCACAGCCCGGCCTGCGGGCGAGTGGTTTGGCCGACAACGCGGCATTGCTTGACCGGATGGATGCCGAGGTTCACGTCCACGGGAGTGGTGGCCGGCGGTAGACATGCGGATGTTCGACGTGAACGTGCTCGTACATGCGTTTCGTCCGGATGCCGAGCAGCACGAGGAGTTCAGGACTTGGCTTGAGCAGCAAGTCGCTGGACCGGAGGCGTTCGGCGTATGCGAGTCGGTGCTCAGTGGATTCATACGGGTAGTCACGCATCCGTCGGTCTTCGATCCGCCAAGCGGCCTAGCCGATTGCCTGCTCGCGACCCAGCAAATTCGAGATCATCCGAACTGTGTTGCTCTTCGACCGGGTGGCCGGCACTGGGGTATCTTCAGCGACCTCTGCCGGGTGACGGGTTCAGTCGGCAACGCGGTTGCCGATGCGTACCGTGCCGCGCTGGCGATCGAGCACGGCTGTGAGTTGATGACGACCGATACGGGATTCGGCCGGTTCCCTGGCCTGCGGTGGCGTCATCCGCTCGACCGGCGGTGATCGCGGGACGCTAAGGTCCTGCCATGTTCGCAGTAACCGCCGCCAGGTTCAGCTCCGACGATCCGCTGTCCGCTCTCGAGCTGGGCGAGCACGCCGAGCCTGTGCCACCGGATGGCTGGACCACCGTCGATGTCAAGGCAGCGTCGCTCAACCATCACGATGTCTGGACGCTGCGCGGGGTGGGCATCTCTGCCGACAGGCTGCCGATGATTCTCGGCTGCGACGCTGCCGGGGTCGATGCCGAAGGCAACGAGGTAGTGGTGCACGCCGTCATCAGTGACCACGCGGCCGAGTACGCCGACGAAACGCTCGACCCGGCGAGGTCGCTGCTGTCGGAGCGGTACGACGGCACGTTCGCCGAGCGGGTGGCGGTCCCGCGCCGGAACCTTGTACCGAAGCCCGCGGCGCTCTCCTTCGCCGACGCTGCCTGCCTGCCAACGGCCTACCTCACCGCCTACCGGATGCTCTTCGACAAGTCCGGCCTCGAGCCGGGCAGCACGATCCTGGTTCAGGGCGCGGGCGGCGGCGTCGCGACGGCGCTCATCAAGCTCGGGTCGGTGGCGGGCCACCGGATCTGGGCGACAAGCAGGAGCGAGGAGAAACGTCAGCGGGCCATGGAGCTCGGAGCTGACCAGGTGTTCCCGCCCGGCGCCAGGCTGCCTGAGCGAGTGGATGCCGTGATGGAGACCGTCGGCGAGGCTACGTGGTCCCACTCGCTCAAGTCACTGCGGCCAGGCGGCCGCCTGGTGATCGTGGGCGCGACCAGCGGCACGATGCCGCCGGCCGATCTGGCCAGGATTTTCTTCCTTCAGCTGTCGGTCGTCGGCTCGACAATGGGCAGCAGGGACCAGCTAGGCAGGCTCGCGACATTCTGCGAGCAGACGGGCCTGCGGCCGCTCATCGACCGGGTGCTGCCAATGAACCAGGCGCGGGAGGGCATTGCCGCCATGATCAACGGCGATTTGTTCGGGAAAGTCGTCTTCACGTCCTGAGCTGGCCCGCTCAGCCCGGGTGCCCGGCCCAAGGTACGCTTCGCCTCCCGTGCCGGGCTGGGAAGCAGCCGTCGTCGGGCGCCGGCGTGCCGGGAACGCAGCCGTCCTCGGGTGCCGCTGCGTCAGGGAAGCAGCGGCGTGGCCGTTCGCCGTCCGCGGGCGCCGGCCTGCGCCCTGAGGGTGCAGCCTGGTCGAGCGCCACCCTCGCAGCGCGCTCAAGTGAGGCGAGCACGATCCTCATGACTCCTCCTTGCCCGACCCTGGCGCCCCGGGCGGCCCGGGCGCCCCAGAAGCTCCGGGCGGCCGGAAGACCTCATTCCTGATCCGGTTCAGCGCATCGGTCAGAATCCTGCCGAGATTGCCCACGGCGTCCTCGCTGAGTGCCTCTGCCTGCCACGCTACGCCGCGTAGTTCCCTGGCGAAAGCGGCGGCAAGGCGCTCGAGATCAACAACGAGGTCGCGATCGGCGTCACGTAGCCCGCGCCCGCCGCCTCGGCTGGCCGCCCATTCCTGCTTGCTTGCCTTAGCCCACTCTTTCCATTCCTTCTGGCTGGCCTTGGCGCGATCCTTCCACTCCTGCTTTCCGGTCCATTCCCGCCAGTCCCGCTGCTCGGCCCAGTCGGCCCAGGCGCGCCAGTCGCGCCGATCCGCCCAGTCGGCCCAGTCCCGCCAGCCGCCGGAAGGCCAGCGGCGCTGCTGGCTTTCCTGTCGGGCCGACTCGTCATCGCCGCCCGACCTGTCCTGCTCGCGACTTGAGCCGCCAGACTCGCCCGCACCGGGTTGTGCCTCGCCTGCCGCCTTAGTCCAGACCGAATCGGTCCCGGCTCCGGTCGGCTTGGACTGCGCCGCCGGAGCTGCTGGTTCATCGCTAGCCGCCTGCGCCCGGTCGGATTCCGCTTGCACTGGCTCAGCCTGGGCCTGCTCAGCGTGGGCCTGCGCCTGGTCGGCCTGGGCTTGGGCCTGGTCGGCTTGGGCTTGCGCCTGGTCGGCCCTGGCCTGCGCCACGTCGGCTTCGGCTTGGGCCCGGTCAGCCGCGGCGTCAGCACCTCCGCTGCCGGCGCGGTCCCGCCGGCCCCCGTCGTGGCCCGGGCGGCCGGCCTCGCGTACCGCCCAGGTGAACTCGTCCCTGAGGCTCCTGACAGTCTCCCTGACGTCCCTGCTGATCTCCCTCGCGATGTCGCGCACCGAAGCGGACAGCTCGTCTTCCAGGTCTGCCAGGTCGTCGAGCCTCCCGTTCAGTTCCTCGCGGCCGGCGTCAGTGATCTTGTAGACCTTCTTGCCGTCGATGACTTCGTGGGTGACCAGGCCCTCTTCCTCGAGCCTCGCGAGCCTGGGATAGATCGTGCCTGGTGAGGGCGAATAGACGCCGAGGAACCTGTCCTGGAGCAGCCTGATGACGTCGTAGCCGTGGCGTGGCGCCTCGTCAAGAAGCTTGAGCAGGTAGAGGCGCAATCCGCCATGCCTGAAGACCGGACTCACGATCGTCCTCCTCTCATCAGACGCGAAGGTCCCGGCGACCACTCGTTCAGCTCGATCTTATATGCGATATATCTCGTCTGGCAAAGTTGAACGCTAAATCGGAAGCACCGAAGATGATCACGCGGGTGTGGCTTCTCTATGAGCAACGACCGCGTGATCATCAAACGGGCACACGCCAGCACCGGGGGATCTTGTTAATCCTCGTCATCCTCGGTCCTGGCCAGCCAGGTGGCCAGCCTCTCGACCGCCGCCTCGTCCTCGGGGTGAAGGTCGACGAACTCGGTCAGCTTCTCGGCCAGCCAGCCCAGCGTCACGTCTTCGGCGCCGCGCCGCCCGGCGAGTTCCTCGATGCCGCGGTCGGTGAAATACACGGCACGCCTCCGCGCTAGCCGAGCGCCGCGGCGACGAGCGCGGCGTGCTCGGCCGCGTGCGTCTTGGCCGAACCCTGGGCGGGCGCCGAGCTCTCCGGCAGTCCTATCAGGCCGAGGCCGCGCCCGATCGCCGCGGGCAGGTGCATCGCCATGTACGGCCAGGCGCCCATGTTGACCGGCTCCTCCTGCACCCAGACGAGTTCGCTGGCGTCCGGGTAAGTGGCGAGCGCGGCGGCGATCTCCGGCACGGGCGGCGGGTACAGCCGCTCCACGCGGACGACCGCCACGTCATCGCGCTGGCCGGCCCTGCGCTTCTCGGCGAGGTCGTAATAGATCTTGCCGGAGCACAGCAGCACGCGCCGCACCCGGGCCGGGTCGGCTACGCCGGGGTCGGTCAGGACGGGCCGGAACGAGCCGCTGGTGAAATCGCCGACAGCGGAGACCGCCGTCTTCAGCCGGAGCATGCTCTTCGGCGTGAACACGACCAGCGGCTTGGTCCTCTCCGACAGCACCTGCCAGCGGAGCAGATGGAAATAGCTGGCCGGCGTGCTCGGCATCGCCACGGTCATGTTGTCCTGCGCGCACAGCGACATGAATCGCTCGACCCTGGCCGAGGAGTGGTCAGGGCCCTGACCCTCGTATCCGTGCGGGAGCAGCAGCACGACGCCCGACCGCTGGCCCCACTTCTGCTCGCCCGAGGAGATGAACTCGTCCAGGATCGTCTGCGCTCCGTTGACGAAGTCCCCGAACTGGGCCTCCCAGCAGACGAGCGCGTCGGGCCTGGCGACAGAGTAGCCGTACTCGAATCCGACGGCTGCGAACTCGGACAGCAGCGAGTCATACGCGTGGAACTTCGCGTTGCCGTTGTTCAGCTGGCGCAGCGGGGTGTACTCCTCGCCGGTGTGGCGGTCAACTAGCCCGGCGTGCCGCTGCCCGAATGTGCCGCGGCGGCTGTCCTGGCCCACCAGCCGCACCGCGTTGCCGCCGATCAGCGTCGCGCCGAACGCCAGCATCTCGCCCGTGGCCCAGTCGATCTCATCCCGCTCGACCAGCGCGGCCCGGCGGGCGAGTTGCGGGGCAAGGCGGGGATGCGGCGTGAAGCCTTCCGGCAAGTTCAGCTGCGTGTCGACGATCCTCTTGATCGTCTCCTCGGAGATCGCGGTCGGCGCCTGGATGTGGTCGATGGGGCTGGCCTGTCGCGGCGGGCCGGGCGGGGTGGGGACGACCGAGCGTGGCTCCGTCGGCTTGGAGGTCAGCTCGCGGGTCTCTGTGAAGGCCCGCTCAAGCTCTTGCTGGTAGTCCCTGAGTATGTGCTCCGCCTCATCCAGCGTGATATCGCCGCGTCCGATCAGCGACTCGGTGTACAGCTTCCTGGTCGAGCGCTTGGCATCGATCAGGTCGTACATCAGCGGCTGGGTGAAAGAGGGGTTGTCGGCCTCGTTGTGGCCGCGGCGCCGGTAGCAGACCATGTCGATGACGACGTCCTTGGCGAAGGTCTCGCGGTAGGAGAACGCCAGCCGTCCGACCCGGACCACGGCTTCCGGGTCGTCGCCGTTCACGTGGAAGATCGGCGCCTGGATCGTGCGGGCCACGTCGGTGGCGTACACGCTTGAGCGTGAGGAACGCGGATCGGTGGTGAAGCCGACCTGGTTGTTCACGACGATGTGGACAGTCCCGCCGGTGCGGTAGCCGCGAAGCTGGGAGAGCTCGAGCGTTTCGGCGACCACGCCCTGGCCGGCGAACGCGGCGTCGCCATGGACCAGCACAGGCAGGACGGTGAAGCCGGGATCGCCGATGTCCAGCACGTCCTGCTTGGCCCTGACCACGCCCTCCAGAACCGGGTCTACGGCCTCGAGATGACTCGGGTTCGCGACCAGGCCGACCGGGATAGTCCTGCCGTCCGCCGTGGTGTACCGGCCCTCGGCGCCCAGGTGGTACTTGACGTCGCCTGAGCCGTGCGTGCTGCCAGGATCGACGTATCCCTCGAACTCGCTGAAGATCTGGTCGTAGGACTTGCCGATGATGTTCGCCAGCACATTCAGCCGGCCGCGATGCGCCATCCCGATGACGGCTTCGTGCAGTCCGCCCTTGGCCGCTTCGTTGAGCACCGCGTCGAGCAGCGGGATCAGCGACTCGGCCCCCTCGAGCGAGAACCTGCGCTGGCCGACGAACTTGGTCTGCAGGAACATCTCGAACGCCTCGGCCACGTTCAGCCTGGACAGGATCCGCATCTGCTCGTCGTGCTCAGGGTTCCGGTGTGGCCGCTCGACCCGGTCCTGCAGCCAGGCGCGTTCCGCCGGATTCTGGATGTGCATGTACTCCAGGCCGACCGTGCGGCAGTAGGCATCCCGCAGCACGCCGAGTATTTCCCGCAGCAGCATCCGCGGCTTGCCGCCGAAGCCGCCGGTGGCGAACTGGCGCTCGAGATCCCACAAAGTCAGGCCGTGCTGGTTGATGTCCAGGTCGGGATGCTTGCGCTGGGCGTACTGCAGCGGATCGGTGTCAGCGAGCAGGTGGCCGCGCACCCGGTAGGCGTGGATCAGCTCGTGCACCCTGGCGGCCTTGCTGATGTCGTTCTCGTGCCCTGCTGGGATGTCGCGTACCCAGCGGACCGGCTCGTACGGGATCCGCAAGGAGGTGAAGATCTGCTCGTAGAACTCGTCCTCGCCGAGCAGCAGGCGGCTGATGATCCGCAGGAACTCGCCGGACTGCGCTCCCTGGATGATCCGGTGGTCGTAGGTGGACGTGAGCGTCACCGTCTGGCTGATAGCCAGCCTGGCCAGGGTCTCGGCGGACGCGCCCTGGTAGGCGGCCGGGTATTCCATCGCGCCGACGCCGACGATGCAGCCCTGTCCAGGCATCAGCCTGGGCACGGACTGGACGGTCCCGATCGTCCCCGGGTTGGTCAGGCTGATGGTGGTGCCAGCGAAGTCGGCGACGGTGAGCTTGCCGCTTCTCGTCTTCCGCACGGCGTCCTCGTAGGCCAGCCAGAACTGGCGGAAGTCCATCCGCTCGGCCGCCTTGATGTTCGGCACAAGCAGCTGGCGGGTGCCGTCCTCCTTATGCACGTCGATCGCCAGGCCCAGGTTGACGTGCTCGGGCTTGATCAGGACGGGCTTGCCGTCAACCTCAGCGTAGGAGTCGTTCATCTCGGGCGCTGCCGCGAGCGCCCTTATGATCGCGTAGCCGATGAGGTGGGTGAAGGAGACCTTGCCGCCGCGGCCGCGGGCAAGGTGGTTGTTGATCACGATCCGGTTGTCGATGAGCAACTTGGCGGGGACGGCGCGCACGGACGTGGCCGTCGGCACTCGGAGGCTGGCCTCCATGTTGGCGACCGTCCGGGAGGCGGCCCCGCGCAGCCTGATCTCAGCGGCACCGTGAGCCTGCTCGGCCTCGGAGGCCTCGCCATTGCGCGTGAGGGTGCCTTGCGCGGCCTGCGGGGCCTGCGCGGCATTGGCGGTCTCCGTGGCATTCGCGCCCTGGGGGGCACTGGCGGGCGCACCGCGCCCGCCCCGGCTGGTCCCGGCGCTCGCGGTCTGGCCGTCCGGAACCTCCTGGCCTGGCCGAGGTGCCGGCGACGGTGCCGCGCCAGCGCCCGGCCGCTGAACTGGGGCCTGGCCCTGGGCCGGGGCTTGCGGCCTCCTCGAATCGATGGGCTCCGGCCGGTAGTCGGCGAAGAAATTCCACCAGGCCCGGTCGACCGAGCCGGGATCGGCTTGGTACTGCTGGTAGAGCTCATCCACCAGCCACTCGTTGGGCCCGAAGTCCGTGCCCGGCGTCCGCTTGG
>WNFC01010603.1_pt1 | contig 10236 bp, 12 predicted proteins | sample 5400541 | NCBI WGS metagenome assembly WNFC01 (sample SAMN13153342, study PRJNA577476) | soil metagenome | isolation source: 120 cm saprolite under Douglas fir tree site 2 hole 2 replicate 1 | place: USA:California | collected 2015-04-18 | reverse complement strand
GCTACGAGATGACGAAGCGGCTGCGTGCTCGCGGTCTATCGATCGTGGGTGAGGGCTCGATCTACCCGCTGCTTGGTCGCCTGGAGCGCGAGGGTCTAGTGGAGACGTATCGCGGCACGAGTAATGGCGGGCCGCCGCGGAAGTACTACAGCGCTTCCCCGGAGGGGCAACGGACGCTCGCAGCCGGGGTGTCTGAATGGCGGGCGGCGCGCGATGCGGTCGATGCCGTGCTGGGTCTCGTCGAAGCGGAGGTAGCGCCTTGAGCGAGTTCGTCGAGGAGTGTCGCCGAGAATGGAAACGGCTTCGGGTGCCCGATCCGGTCGCCAACGAGATGGCAGCCGATCTCGCGGCCGACCTGGCGGAGGCCGACGCCGAGGGTGCCTCGGCGGAAGAGGTGCTCGGCAGCGGCGCCTTCGATCCGCGGTCGTTCGCCGCAGCTTGGGCTGCCGAACGAGGCGTCATCCAACCACCACCGCCGACCGCGCCAAGCAGCACGCGGAGATCGCGCATGCCCGCCGCAATCGCAGCGTTCGCGCTGATCACGATCATTGGTGCGGTGCTGGCGATCCTCGCATCCCCCTCCCGCCCGGCGCGGCTGGCATTCGCGTCCACCTTCCGACCGGCGCTGAGCGTCGTCGTCCCGTCGCCGTTTCGCCTCGGCGGCCCACCACGGCTCGAAAGGCCGCGGCTGCGCGGAGTCGTCCCGCCGCAGCTTCGCTTTGTCGGCCCGCGGCGGATCGGTCAGCCACGTGTGAGCGTCGTCGTCCCGCCGCCAGGACTCGCGACTCGTGTCTTCGCAGTGGCCGGGAATGACTCGCGCCTCAACCTCCGGCGGATCGGGTTGCTCCTGCTGCTCGCGGGCCTCGTCGGCCTCGTCCTCTCGACGCTGTATTGGTCGCCATGGGCCAACCCGAACCGACGGTCGCGCTGGCACACCACCTCACTTTGAGGATCGGAAGCGGATTCCGACCACCGAGATACCCACCGATCGAGTGATGCGCGAGGGCCCGGAAGGGCCCATCCTGTATGAGCGGCGGCGTGTACACAGGAACGCTCACGTTGCAGGCCGCCGTCGGCTGAAATCGATCGATCTGCGGCGTTCTTGACTGACCTCTCCTCATCCCCCTTCGGGCCCGGCATGCGTGGAATGCGCGACCTTCTGCCTCCGGCCGGGGGCGCCACGGGCACGGAACGCCAGTTCCAGGCGCTGGTCGAGAACATCCCCGGGATCGTCGCCTACATGGACCTCGTCCAACCCGACGATCCGGCCCACTCGATCCCCCTCTACATCAGCCCCCAGATCGAGGACATGCTCGGCTATCCGCGCGATGCCTGGCTGACCGACGACGAGCTCTGGCTCCAGGTCCTCCATCCCGACGACGCCGAGCGGATGGTGCACGCAGACGAGCACGCGCGCAGCACGCTCTCATCGCTCTTCGCCGAGTACCGCATGCTCGGACGTGACGGGCATGTCGTCTGGGTCAGCGAAAAGGCGGCGGTCGTCCGAGACCCCTCGACCGGCACCCTGTTCTGGCAGGGCGTGATGGTCGACATCACCGAGCGCAAGAGCGCGGAAGAAGCGCTCGAAACGAGCGAGCGGCAGTTTCGATCGATGTTCGACGCCGCCGCCATCGGGGTGATGACGTTGGACCTGGACGGCCGGATCCTCGAGGCCAATCCCATCCTGGAACAGGTGTGCGACTACGCGTCCGGGGCTCTCCACGGCCGGCCGCTTCGCGACTACGTCGAGTTCTCGGAAGCCTCCGACCTCGAGCTGCTCGGCGAGCTCGCCGCAGGCACGCGCGACCGCTGCCACCTCGAGCTCCGCGTCCGCCGCAACGACGGGTCGCTGATGTGGTGCAGGACCGTGATGGCGCTCGTGCGAGACGGCTCCGGCCGGCCGGCGCACATCACCGCGATGCTCGAGGACATCAGCCCCCGCAAGCGCGCCGAGGCGGAGCTCGTGCACCAGACGCTCCACGACGCGCTGACCGAGCTGCCGAATCGGCAGCGCTTCCTCGACCGGCTCGAGGAGACGCGGGCTCTGCGGGTCGCAAGCGGCTCCGCCTTGGGGGTCGTGTTCATCGACCTCGACGGCTTCAAGGAGGTCAACGATTCCCTCGGCCACCACGCCGGGGACGAGCTGTTGATCGCCGTGGCGCGCCGGCTGAGGGCGGCCCTCCGTCCCTCCGACCTGTTGGCCCGATTCGCCGGCGATGAGTTCCTCGTCCTCGCGGACGACCTCGAATCGCCGGGCGAGTTGATGCAGCTGGCGCAGCGGCTCATGGCCTGCATGGACGGGCCGTTCTCGATCGCCCACCGCGTGCTCCGCGTCACCGCCAGCATCGGCGTCGCGTACAGCCCGGATTCGGGGGACCCGGCGGAAGACATGGTCCGCAAGGCCGACGCGGCGATGTACCTCGCGAAGCAGCGGGGACGCAACAGGGTGGAGATGTTCGGGCACGCGGAGAGCGAGCCCGCGGCAGCCTAGACCGTTGGTGCGGGCCGGGCGTTCCGCTCGAACTTGTGCCACCCGGTGTCGCGCCGGAGGAATCGCCAGGTGCCTTTCGCCCGCGCGATCACGATCAGCGGGCGGTACGCGATCAGCTCGACCAGCCCGAGGCCGATCAGCCAGAGCAGGTCACGGAGCCGGTATGCCCGAGAGGTTCGGTCTTCGAGCAGGACCGCGGCGGTGGCGAAGATGCCGTTGGCGAAGCTGATCGCGGCGAGCATCAGCAGGGCACTGGTGAGCGGGAAAGCACCCGTGGCGAACCCGCCGACGATCCCCAGCAGCGCGAGCAGCTCGAAGACCGGTGCAACCACCTCGGACACGAGGAAGAAGGGGATGCCGACGAGGCCGACGGTCCCGTACCGCGGGTTGAAGAGCATCTTCCGGTAGTGGAAGACCGTCTCCATGATCACTCGCTGCCAGCGCTCTCTCTGCGCGATCAGCCGGCTCGGCCGATCGGGGCCTTCGGTGACGCCAACCGTCTCGGCGAGCGAGAGGATCCTGTAGTCACGCCCCTCCCGGCGGAACTTCTCGTGGATGCGGAACGTGAGCTCGATGTCTTCGCACGTGAACTCCGTCGAGAAGCCGTTCACCTCTTCGAGGACGTCACGCCGCCAGATCTGAAACGCGCCGACGGCGCAGAGCATCATGTTCAGCCGCGTCCAGCCGAGACGGTTGTTGAAGAAGGACCGGAGATAGTCGAGGTGCTGAAAGGCGAGCAGAGGGCGGCGATCGACCCGGCACGGCGCTCCGGCGTCGTTGCAGGCGGCCTCCGGCGTTCCGTGGATCGCGACGTGGCCGGTGACGCCGATCACACGGGCCGGGTCCGAGAGGACGAGCCGCATCCCGTCGAGGAGCGCGTTGCGGGCGAGGATCGTGTCCCCGTCGACACCGCAGACGTACCGGTAGCGCGCGAAGTTCAGGCCGCAGTTCAGCGAGTCGGCCTTGCCGCCGTTCTCCTTGTCGATGACGAGGAGGTGCGGGTGAGTCCTGCTGCGGTAGATGCCGTGGATCGGCTGCGTGGCATATGTCCTGCGGTAGAGGCGCTCGACGGGCTCGAGCTCGAATTCCGACTTCAGCGCTGAAAGCGTCTCGTCGGTCGATCCGTCGTTGACGATCACCACTTCGTATTCGGGGTAGTCGACTCCGAGGAACGAATTCGTCGCGGCGATGACGATCGGCGCTTCGTTGTACACCGGCGCGATGATGCTGGCCGGGATCGTCAGCCCCGACTCGCGAACCAGCTCGTAGTCGTCGGGCCGGCGGCCACGCGTGCGGACGGCTCGCTCGATGCCCGACAGGGCGAGCATGAACGCGTAGGCGCCGTAGACGAGCAGGAGGTAGGCGGCGCAGGCCGCGACGCTCCACTGGATCAGGGTCGGCATGATTCCTCCGGCGCTCACGCCGCCGCCCGCTCTGCGTCGATCGTCCCGGCACGCAGCGCCGCGATCGTCGCGGCGAGCGCCTTCGCCTCGTAATCGCCGCGTTCTGCAGCCACGAGAAGTTCGTGCAGATGCTCAGAGGCGACGACGACCTCCAGCGCGCCGTCGCGGGCGAAGCGATCGTGGTGGTCGAGGGCGGCCACGGCAGCCCTGAACCCGTCGGCACCGAGCGCGAGCAGGGTCTCCCTCGCGGAGGCGCGCACCCACCAGTTGGTGTCGGCAAGCAGTGGCAGCACGTCGCCGGCGAGCGCAGTGATCCTCGCTTCGCCGACGCCGCGAGCCGCGTGCGCACGGACGAAGAACACGTCGTCGTCGAGGAGGCGGCGCAGGATCGGCTGCGTCAGTGCGGGAGGGGCCTTCCCGAGCGCTTCCGCCGCGGCTGCCCGGACGCTTGCATCGACGTCTGCCGCCCGGAAGGCGACGACCGACGCGCTGGACGCATCAAGCGCGTTGCGGCCGAGCAGCGTCACTGCCCAGAAGCGGAGGCCTGCGTCGGGGTGCAATGCAAGCTCGCGGAGCTCATCGCGAATGTGGGCGGCTCTCGGCTCGAGCTCGGTCGCCGTGCGCGAGCGCGGATGTCTTCCCTCGACGAGGACGTCGAGGAGCAGGATGTCGGCGGCATGCGTCCGGAGCTCCGACGTCAGCCGCATCGCGCTCGCCGCCACCGAGGCGTCTCCCGCCGTGACCGCCGAGCGAAGGAGGTCGACGGCGTGCGGCGATCCCGCGCGAACGAGGATCGTCAGGGCGCGGAGCCGGCTGCGCTTCCGCCGGCCACTCGCCGCGCGTCGGAGAAGGACTGCCTCGTCGGCGCGCTCGAGCGCGCGTGCGGCCCTCGCGGCCGTCGGCGAGCTCGCGCCGAGCGCAATCCGGTCCAGCCTTCGCCTCGACAGGTCGCCAAGCCGGAGGCTGCCGCTGCTCAGCGCGTCGACGTCGCTGCCTTGCCGAAGCAAGGCGCGGTCGTGGATGTACCTGGTGCCGAGAGCCCACGACGCAAGCGTGACCCAGCACGTGCCGAGGAACCCGGCCGCGAGAAGCAGAACCGCAGTTGAGAACACGCTCCCGCCATCGACGTGGACTGGGGTTACTTGAGCCTCCCAGTCCCTCGAACGAGGGAGCCGTTTCGGGACGAATCTAGGGCGCCGGTGTCACGAGTGACGCGAGGCGCTCGATGCCTTCGTCGATCAGCGCTTCGTCGACGAGGCTGAACGAGAGACGCACGTTGCCGCCACCGCGTCCGTCCGGGTAGAACAACGAGCCGGGGACGACGCCGACGCCGCGCTCGATGGCGCGCCGTGCGAGCTCGACAGCGTCGGCGCCGTCGGGGAGCGTCAGCCACGAGAAGAAGCCGCCTTGAGGCTGGATCCAGCGTGTTCCCGCCGGCATGTTGCGCTCGAGCGCCGCGAGCATGCGCCCGCATTTGCGCCGGTAGAGCGCGCGCGACTGCGTCAGCTGCTCCTCGATCCAGCCGCGGCGCACGTATTCCTCGAAGAGCCGCTGTCCGAGAGCCGTCGCGCACTGGTCGGTCGTCTGCTTCGCCGAGACGAGCTGCGCGCAGATCTCGGCCGGGCCGACCGCCCACCCGAGCCGGACACCGGGAAACAGCGTCTTCGAGGTCGTCCCGGCCTGCACCACCACATCGGGCGCCAGGCTCCAGAGGCTCGGCAGCGCGTCGCCTTAGAAGCCGAGCTCGCGGTACGCAACGTCCTCGACGATCAGAAAGCCGTGCCGGCGTGCGAGCTCGACGAGCAGTCTGCGGCGCTCGCCGGACAGGCTGACGCCTGCCGGATTCTGGTGGTCGGGGATCGCGTAGAGGAGCTTCGGTCGCAGTCCGTCCGCGAGGCGGCGCTCGAGCTCTTCGACCTCGAGTCCGTGCTCGTCCATCGGGACGGCGACGACCTCTGCCTCGAAGCCGCGGAAGGACTGGATAGCGCCGAGATAGGTCGGACCCTCGACGACCACGCGGTCGCCGCGGTCGAGGAACGACTTGCCGACGAGCTCGAGCGCTTCGATCCCGCCGCTCGTGATCAGCAGCTCGTCGTCGGCCGGCCGGCGCCCTTGCAGCGCTTCGATCCGGCCGGCTATAGCGTCGCGCGTCCCGGCGAGCCCCTGTGTCGGCGCGTATTGGAACGCCTTCACCTCGCCTGTGGCGGCGAACTCCTGCAGCAACGCGGCGGCGCGCTCGCGCGGGAAGGTGGCCGGGTCGGGGAAGCCGCCGGCGAACGAGATCACCTCGGGCCGCCCGAGGAAGGCGAGGACCTCGGCGATGCCCTCTCCGACGTCTCCTCGCGTGCGCGCCGCAAAGAGCGCAGCCCATTCTCGCGTGTCCGGCGTGACCGCCACCGAACCGACTATGCCACCAAGGACGGTCCGTCGGGCAGTTCTGCGACGCTGCCGACGTGCCTGCCGTCCACGACGCTCTACCGCCGAGCCTGCTCGCCGCTGTCGTCGCGGCGACGATGCTCGCCGGCTGCGGCGGCGACGGCCGCCTCTCCCACGCCGACTTCGTCAAGCGCGCCGACGCTGTCTGCTCCGCCTACCGGTCCGCGGCTGGACCGATCGCGCGTCCGCGCACGTACGCGCAGATCGTCGCCTACGCGAACACGACGCTGCCGCTCTACGAGGCCGCGCGAATCAAGCTCGCCGAGCTGAAGCCGGCGGCGAAGGACGCCACGACCGTGCGCGACTGGCTCGCCGCCGACGGCCGCATCGCAGCGGCGCTGCGCGACCTCGGCCAGGCCGGCCTCCGGCACGACTTCCCTGCGGTGACGGCCGCCGCTGCAAACGTCCAGGCAGAGGGCGTCACGAGCCGCCACGCTGCGCAGGCGCTCGGGCTCCAGGTCTGCTCGCGGCCCTAACGGCCCGTGAAGTTCGGCGAGCGCTTCTCGAGGAACGCCGTCACGCCCTCTTTGAAGTCCTCTCCCTGCGTCGCCGCCGCCTGGAGCTGCGCCTCGAGCTCGAGCTGCTCCTCGAGCGTTGCGGTGTCGGCGTGGTCGAACAGCCGCTTCGTCATGCCGATCGCGCGCGTCGGCAGCGCGGCGTAGAACGCCGCGAGCTCAGCGGCGCGCGCGGCGAGCGCATCCGCCTCGACAACCTCGGAGACGAGACCCCAGGCATGCGCTTCAGCCGCGGTCAGCTTCCGGTTCGAGGACATCCATTCGAACGCGCGTGACGGACCGAGCAGCCGGTTGATGAAGAACGTTCCGCCCGCATCGGGGACGAGCCCGATCCCGATGAAGCCCGGCACGAAGCTCGCGGCGTCGGAGGCGATGCGGACGTCGCACGCGCACGCGAACGAAAGTCCGGCGCCCGCACACGCGCCGTTGACCGACGCGATCACCGGCTTCTCGAGCCCGCGGATCGCGAGCACGTTCGGGTGGTACGTCGCGCGCAACGAGTCGCCGACGTCACCCGCCTCGCCGAACTCCTTCAGGTCCTGGCCGGCGCAGAACCCGCGGCCCGCTCCGGTGACGACGACGGCGCGCACCTCGGGGTCGCGCGCTTCCTTCAGCGCGTCGCGCAGCGCCGCATGAAGCGCCCGGTTGAACGCGTTGAACACCTCCGGACGGTTGAGTGTGATCGTCTGCACCGCGCCGTCGCGCGTGACCTCGACCTCCGCCATTGGCTTGACCCTATCGCCCCTTGAATTCCGGCGGACGCTTCTCGAGGAACGCATGCAAGCCCTCGTCTGCGTCCTCGGACGCGCGGACGAGATAGAACGCCTTGCGCTCAAAGTCGACGCCGGCGGCGAGCGGCGTCTCGAATGCGTTGTCGACGGCCTCCTTCGCCAGGCGCACGGCGATCGGGCCCTTCGCCGCGATCTCGCGCGCGACCCGCTTCGCTTCCTCGAGCCACGCTTCCTTCGCGACGACACGCGCGACGAGTCCGAAGCCGAGCGCCTCGCGCGCGGAGATCGTTCGCCCGGTGAGGATCATGTCCATGGCCATCGCCTTGCCTACAGCACGCGTCAACCGCTGCGTCCCGCCGGCGCCCGGCAGCACGCCGAGGTTGATCTCCGGCTGCCCGAACTTCGCCGTCTCGGATGCGACGACAATGTCGCAGAGCATCGCGAGCTCGCAGCCGCCGCCGAGACAGAAGCCGGAGACCGCGGCAACGACCGGCGTGCGCAGGGCGCGCACCGCGTCGAACCGGTCGAGCCGGCGGGTCTCGTAGAGCGAAACCGGTGTCCCCGCGGCGAGCTCGTTGATGTCGGCGCCCGCAGCGAACGCTCGCTCACCGCCGCCGAGCACGATTGCGCGTACCTCGGGATCTTCGTCGAGCTCCCTGAGCGTGTCGACGACGGCGTCCAGCAAATCGCTCGAGAGTGCGTTCAGCTGCTTCGGCCGGTTCATCAACACGACGCCGACGCGGCCGTCGCGTTCGACGACTACGAGCTCTTCTTGTCCAGGAATGACTGGATCGCCCCCTTGGCCTCATCGTTCAGCATGGACAGGGCAAGCCACTCACGCGCGTGACCCACAGTCTCGTGCCACGAGATGTCGCGCCACCAGTTCAGCTGCTGCTTCGCGTAACGCGTGGTGTGCGGCAGCTTCGTCGCGAGCTTCCCGACGACCTCGTCGACCTTGGCGTCGAGCTCGGACGCGGGCACCGCCCAGTTGACGAGCCCCCACTCCGCCGCCTGCTTCGCCGGCACCGGCTCGCACATCAGGATCATCTCGCGCGCGCGACGGTCGCCGATCATGATCGGCAGCCACTGCGTCGCGCCACCCGCCGGAACGGAGCCGTGCTCGAGGCCGACATGGCGGATGAACGCGTCGTCGACCATCACCGTGAGGTCGCACGCCATCTGCAGTTCGTTCCCGCCGCCGACCGCAATGCCCTGAACGCGCGCAAGCGTCGGCTTTCCGATCTCGCGCAGGCGATCGTGCATGTCCTTGAACGCGCCGAACCACTTCCAGTATTCGCTCGGGTTGTCGATCAGGTCGGCACCCCACGCACGGAGGTCCGCACCGACACAGAACGCGCGACCCTCGCCGGTGATGACGACAACGCGGATGTCGTCGTCCCAGCTCGCGTCCTCGCAAGCACGCGCGATCTCGCGCAGCATCTTGAAGTCGAACGCGTTGAGCACCTCGGGCCGGTTGAGCGTGATCGTCGCGCGGTGGCCGGCCTTCTCGTAGCGGATCCGCTCGAAGCCGAGCTCCGTGGGATCGACCGGGCGCGGTGCGTCCAGCTCGCTCACGAGATGTCGGCGAAGAGCACACTCGGCTGCGGGAAGCCGCGCTTGTACGCGTCCTTGCCCGTCGCCATGAACTCGTCGCTGCGGGTCGCGCTCTTGAACGCATCCTCGTCCGGGAATTCCCACTCGGCGTAATACGCGTGCGACGGCTCACCCATCGGCGATCCGAACACCTTGCCGTGACGAAAGACGGCGTTCGGCACCTGCGTGCAGAGCTCTGCGTGCTCCGCGTAGGAATCCGCGTCCGGCTCCGCTTCGTACAGCACGATCACGCGATACATCGAGCTTCCTTTCAGTCGCTGACCGCTGGCACACTAACGTCACCGCGAAGAGGAGGAGATATGGCAACACAAGGCCAGGTGGTGCACTACGAGTTGACGGTGAAGGACGCCGACGGCGCGCAGGCCTTCTGGGGCGGCGTGTTCGGCTGGAAGTTCGGCGAGAGCATGCCGGGCATGGACTACCGGATGGCGCAGGTCGACGAGCAGTCGGGCGCGGCGATCTTCGGCGCCGGCGAGACGAAGAGCCACCCGAACGTGTACCTCAACGTCGACGACATCGACGCGTCGATCGCGAAGGTGCGGGAGCTCGGTGGGCAGGCCGAGGACAAGTCGCCGGTCCCCACGCACGGCTGGTTCTCCGCCTGCACGGACCCGGAGGGGATTGCCTTCCACCTCTGGCAGGGCGACACGTCTGCCGCCTAGACCGTCTCGCGGCCGCTCCCCGGTTAAGGTGGACACCGTGTCGGGGAGCGGTCTCGCGGTCGGGCTTTCGGTGCTCGCAGGGCTCGCGGGCGCGATCCAGGTCGCGCTCATGTCGCAGCTCGGCGACCGGATCAGCATCGCCGGCGCGCTGGCCTTCGCGACACTCTTCACGGCCGTCGCGGCCTTCGTGATCCTCGTCGTCGCGCGACGCAGCGTCATCGCCTATGCCGATGCGTTCCACCAGCCGTGGTGGATCCTGATGGGCGGGCTCATGAGCCTCCTGATCGTCTTCACGATCACGTACGCGGGACCGCGGATCGGCACCGCGCCGACGCTCGGGATCCTGATCGCGGGGCAGCTCGTGATGGGCGCCGCGATCGACCA
>WNFC01010601.1_pt1 | contig 10237 bp, 10 predicted proteins | sample 5400541 | NCBI WGS metagenome assembly WNFC01 (sample SAMN13153342, study PRJNA577476) | soil metagenome | isolation source: 120 cm saprolite under Douglas fir tree site 2 hole 2 replicate 1 | place: USA:California | collected 2015-04-18 | reverse complement strand
ACGGCGCTTGTTCTTACGCGGTCGGTGTCCAGCCTGCTCTACGGCATCAGTGAACACGACCCGCTCACATTCGTCGGTGTCGCCGTTCTGCTGGTGTCTGTCGCCGTGATCGCCTCTTATATTCCTGCGCGGCGCGCCATGCGCGCTGATCCGCTGGTCGCCCTGCGCTATGAATAGAATAGAAAAAAACTAGTTAGACTCCGTTGCTCTCGCCCGTCACGCGGCGTGCTAGAATCACCGCCAATGAGCCGACTCTGCTCCACCCGTTTCGAGAGAGCGGCGCGCAAACTGGGCTGGATGCGCATCGCGGGCATTGATGAAGCCGGGCGCGGCGCACTGTTTGGTCCCGTGGTTGCCGCCGCGGTGATTCTCAATCCCAAGCGGCGCATTGTTGGCCTCGACGATTCGAAAAAGCTCACTTCCGAACGCAGGGCGGAGCTCGCGCCGCGCATCCGCGAACACGCTCTCGCGTGGGCGGTCGCCGAAGTGGACGCGCAGCGCATCGACGCGTGGAACATTTACCAGGCGTCGCGCCAAGCGATGACCGCCGCGCTCGAGCAACTAGCAATTCCGCCGGATTACCTGCTCATTGACGCGATGCAGCTCGACGTCTTGATCGAGCAGAAATCTTTGATTAAGGGCGATGGCCGCAGCATTTCCATCGCCGCAGCCTCGATCCTCGCGAAAACGCATCGGGACACGCGAATGGAAGAGTGGGACGCCATATATCCGCAATACGGCCTGGCGCGCCACAAGGGCTACGGCACGCCCGACCATCTCGAAGCCCTTCGCCAACATGGCCCATCGCCGCTCCACCGCCATTCCTTCGCTCCGGTGCGAGAATCCGCCTGTTGGGCTGTTGGCGCGACGCAAACTTCGCTGCCAATGTTTTGACGGGTCAAGATAAGATCGCCAGAGAACATTCCTTGTCTCTAGCGGAATGCCATCGGGAATCAGCAGGAGAGAAACATAATGCGCGTTGTTAGCGTGTTGATTTTAATCGTTCTAGTGTCCGTTGCCACCGTGTTTGTTATGGCCAAACCCGCCACTCTGGATTCCGCGATTCTACTGGCAGCGACGCCGCCGATGGGCTGGAACAGCTGGGATGCCTACGGCGAAACGGTCAGCGAAGCCGACATCCGGGCGAATGCGCAGTGGATGGCGGAGCACCTGAAGAGCTTCGGCTGGCAATACGTCGTTGTGGATTCCGGCTGGTACGTGACGAATCACTCCGCCGGCACGAATGCCGACAGCGCGCAATTCAGCCTGGATGCCTACGGCCGGTACACGCCCGCGGTGAACACCATTCCTTCGGCGGCGCAGTCTCGGAGCTTCAAACCGCTCGCCGATTACGTTCATTCGCTAGGCTTGAAATTTGGCATCCACATCTTGCGCGGCATTTCCAAGGAGGCGGTCCGAAAAAACCTGCCGATCGCCGGATCCTCCTTTCATGCTGTGGATGCCGCCAATACATCCGACACCTGTCCGTGGAATCCTTTCAATTATGGGCTGGACGCCGGCAAGCCGGCAGCACAAGCGTATTACGATGCCCTTGCCCAACAGTACGCCGGCTGGGGCGTGGACTTCCTAAAGGTCGATTGCATCGCCGACCATCCCTACAAGGGGGATGAGATTCGCCTGATCAGCCAAGCGCTCGGCAGAACAGGGCGGCCTATGGTCCTCAGTCTTTCGCCGGGGCCTGCGGCATTGGAGAAAGCAGAGGAGCTGCGCCAGTACGCGCAGATGTGGCGCATCTCGGACGACGTCTGGGATCTCTGGCACAGCGACACACAGTTTCCTTCGGGCATCGGAAATCAATTTGCCCGGGCCGCGAAGTGGGCTGCCTTTTCCGGACCCGGCCATTGGCCCGACGCAGACATGCTTCCTATCGGCCGCCTCGAACCGGCCGCGGGGTGGGGAAAGCCGCGGGCCACACGGCTGACTCAGGATGAGCAGCGCACGCAACTCACGCTTTGGTCGATCTTTCGCTCGCCGCTGATGATGGGCGGAAATCTGACCCGCTGCGATGAATGGACGAAGTCGCTGCTGACTAATGCCGAAGTTCTCGCAGTGGACCAGCACTCGACCGGCAATCATGCGGTCGTCACGACGGAAAAGGCGGCCGTGTGGCGCGCGCGACCGGCATCAGGTGACGGATATTACTTGGCCCTCTTCAATCTCGATAGCGGCGCTCAGACCTTCGAGTATTCGTGGAAAGAAGTTGGTCTGCCGGAGACGAGCTATCGCCTGCGCGACCTCTGGGAGCACAAGGATCTTGCCCCCGCGGAATCACTCACCGCCACGCTGGCGTCACATGCCTCGGTGCTCTACAGAGTTTCGACCCGCTGAGCATATCGCGGAGCTTCGCCAGTAGTATGGGAATAGCACTCAGCCGTCGCGTCGGCCTGTGCGCGCACGATCACTACCTGCTTGGCATCGTTGAAGCTGATCCGCCGAGTGGACTGGATCGCCGCGACGGTATCACCATCCCGCGCACCGTAAGCCCGCCGCTGGCCCGCAATCAGAGGAGTGCGATGGAAAAAGAGTTCCTTCGTTTATTCGCCTTGTGTTCGCCGTGAAATGCCTGGAGGAAAGGGGATAACTGCCTGCTCACAAGCAGTTCTGGGTACATTGACTTGCCTTTTTCCCCCCTGATAGCGTAACCAAGTAGCGTTACGAGCGGTTCCGCTACCGCCGCAATTCGAGGAGAAACTGTGGGGCAGACTCCGAGGGGAGATTTGTCTTTATTCGCGCATGGCCTATAACAAGAGCAAAAACGTTGAAGCCGCACAAAAGCTGCTGAACCAGGGCAAAGTCGCCCAGGCCATAGCCGAGTACCAGAATATTCTGAAGTACGAGCCTCGCGACCAGGTCACGCTAATGACCATCGGCGAGCTATACATCCGCCAGGGCGAGACGTTTCAGGCCATCGACTACTTCGAGCGCCTTGCGCAGATTTTCGTAGGCGACGGTTTCCTGACAAAGGCGATCGCGGTCTACAAGCGCATCGCCAAGCTCGCTCCCGAAGAGATTCGCCCGCTCGAAAAGCTTGCCGACCTCTACGTTCAACAAGGGGTGATGAGCGAGGCTCGGCCCCTTTTCCTCCAACTGGCGGAGATTCACCTTAAGAACAATCGCCAGCCGGAAGCCGTCAGCCTCTTGAAAAAACTTCTGCAGGCGGAACCCGATAATCTCCGCATCCAGATCCGTCTAGCCGATTTGTACCAGGCTATGGGCCAGACTCGGGAAGCCATTGAGGCTTACGTCTCCGCTTCGCAGCGTGCCTTGGCACGCGGTGACCATGGAGAAAGTGAAAAGCTCGCGGACAAGGCGATCAAGCTCGAGCCCCACAATCTGGCCGCAGTGATCATCAAAGCGCGGTCGTATTCTTTACAGGGCAATCTCGCCAAGGCTGCGCAGCTCCTGGAACAGGTGGCCGATCTCGAGAAAGGTGGCGAGCAGACCGAACTCCTCCTCGATCTTTATCTCAAGAATTCCGATTGGGACCAAGCCACGGCGCTTGCACATCGCGTATTTGAAGCTGACGCGAAAAATTTTGGCCCGATGCAAAAGGTCGTCGAATCGCTGCTGCAGTCCGGAAATGGCGAAAAAGCCATGGGAATCCTGGAGAAGTCGCGGCTGTCTATGATCGATGCCGGGGAGCATGAGGTTGTCGGGAAACTCCTCAACGAGCTTGCGGCCAGCATGCCTGGCAGTATCGTGCCGCTGGAATGGCTCGTGGAATTGTACGGCCGCACCAGCGATTCCTTCCTTTTGCCCGATGCGCTGGCGCATCTGGGCGACGCACTGGCGGCCGATAGCCAGTGGGAACGAGCGAAGAAAACCTTCGAACTGCTGGTGGACCGCGAACCTGAAAGCGATTCGGCAAAGAACAAACTCAACGGCGTGCTCCGTAATATGGGACTCCTGGCGCCGAGAGAAGCAGAGGAGCTTCCCGAGGAGCACTTGAAGGCGGAGATTCCGAAACCGTCCGCTCCCAAACTGCGCCCCGACGAAGGAGAATTCGCTCCTGAAGTGCAAGCCAAGCCGGGAGTAGCGTCCGGCGAGCCGGCGCTCGACGAAGAGACGCAAAAATTCATAGCGCAGTCGCTCACCGACGTCGACTTGTTTGCCAGCTACGGCCTCACGCAGAAAGCAATTGGGTTGCTGGAGGCTATCCTGCGCCGCGCACCGCGGCACACACCGACACTCGAAAAACTGCTCGACTTCGTCCTTGGCGCGGGCGACGACCGGCGCACTGCCGAACTTGCCGCACAGTTGCAACAGATCCACAGTGAAACAGGCGACAAGCGCAGTTCTGAACGATTCGAGGAATTGCGCCGCCGCTTCCAACGTGCTGCTGGTTTGACGGACGAGGAATTGGCGAGCGCCGTTCCTGCGGCACGACCCACATCGACAGCAGCTGCTGAGCCAGGGTCAGCGGATGTTTCGATACCCGAGATTGGCGCCGAGCCCGCTCCGGCGGAACCTGCTCCTGCTGCGGCCGCTCCCATGGAAAAAGCGCGTCCCGAGCCCGTCGAAGTGAACTCCGCTTCCGCGCAGGCGGACGTGCAGGAAGTCGATTTGTCCGACGAATGGGACACCCTTATTGAAGAGTCGCGCCACAGCGAGGCGACGGTTGAGGCTCCCGCCCCGGCGCAAGCCCAGCCCACGCCGGGAACCACGCGTCGCCAGGAGCCGGCAGACCTGGAAGAGTTTCAGATTTCCGAGGAACCTGCGACCGTCTCGCCGGATGATGTACCCGCCCCGGCCGGGTTCGATGTTGCCGGTGACGCTCCCGCGATTCCTCTCGAGCCGAAAGCTATCGCCGAAAAATCGGCGGCGGCACGCGAGGCGGCCAAGCCTAAAGGGGTACCTGCGGCTAAAGCTCCACAGAAACCTCCCGAGACGAGCGAGCCCGAATTTGAGCTGGAGCAAGAGTATGAACTCGTACTGGAGGCGGAGCCTCTGGTCCCGGCGTACGACCAGCGGCCACCCGAGACGCCCATTGCTCCTCCCCGGCCGGAGCCGGTCGCGCAAAACGCGGGTCCAGCGCCACCCGCGGGCAGCGGTTTTGCCTCCGATCAATTCTTGGCGGATCTTGCCAACGAAATCGATCAGCTTGGCATTGGCGGGCTCGCACCAGGATTTTCCGGAGCGATGCCCAATGCCCAGCCGGCGTCTGTAGCGAAGCCAGAAGCAGCGCCCCCACAGTCTGGCGAGTCCGGGCCGCTTAAGGAAGTGTTCGACCAGTTCCGCGCCGAACTCGGTGAAATGGGCGCGGAGGACGAGGACCTCGAAACGCACTATAACTTGGGCATCGCGTTTCGTGAGATGGGGCTTCTTGAGGAGGCCATCAGCGAGTTCCAAAAAGTTGCCAAAGCCAACGAGCGCGGGCGCGCTTTCCGCTACACCATGCAATGCTGTACGCTTCTCGGTCTGGCCTTCATGGAAAAGGGCCAGCCGGCCATCGCCGCGATTTGGTATGAGCGCGCTTTGCAGACCCCCGGCAATGATCCGGAAAGCACCCTCGCCTTGCGGTATGATCTGGGCGTGGCTCAGGAATCAGCGGGCGAGCCTGAAGCGGCGCTGAAAAGTTTCTTCCAGGTCTACGCGATGAACATCGACTATCGCGGCGTGGCCGAACGCATTGCTGCGCTTCAGAAGCCCATCCGTCGATCCTGAATCTTTCCTGGCAGGACGGGATTCCGCTCATCCATGAACCGGGTTTATCGCGCACTACTGGTCGTTCTTGCGTTCGAAATGGGCGCAATGCTCCTCTATCTGCCGTGGTCCGGCTATTGGGAGCAAAATTATTTTCTCAGTCACTATCCTTCGCTCATGCGCTTCGTGCTTCATCCGTCGTTTCGCGGGGTGGTGAGCGGCGTCGGGGTTTTGGATATCCTCCTGGCAATCGGCTGGATCGGTTCGCGCCCGGGGCCTGATCGTGTCCCGCCTCAATAACTCATCTTGTGGCTTCCGCCTCTGCTACGTGACGGACCGGAACGGCCTTTCCGGAGTCGAAGCTCGGGAGGCACAGGAAACTCTCTTGTCGAGGATTGAAACCGCCGCGGCCGCGGGTGTCGATTGGGTTCAGATTCGGGAGAAAGACCTTTCGGGGAGAGACAGCGGCTTGCTCACGCGTGAAGCTTTGCAACGGGCCGCAAAATCGCTTGCAAGCAACGCTGCTCCAACACGCATTCTGGTGAACGATCGGCTAGATGTTGCGCTCTCGGAGGGCGCCGGCGGTGTGCACCTCGGCGAGAACAGCCTGCCGCTGCCCGAAGCGAAGCGGCTCGTGAAGGCCCAAGCCTTAAGCCGGCATTTCCTGATTGGTGCTTCCTGTCACTCTTTAGATGCTGTGAGATCGGTAGCGAGTGGCGGCGCGGATTATCTTTTTTTTGGCCCCATCTTTGCCACGCCATCGAAAGCGGGATTCGGCGCTCCGCAGGGGCTTGAGCGGCTCGCCGAAGTTTGCCGCGCGGTCTCTATCCCTGTGCTGGCCATTGGTGGGATTACGTTGGCGAACGCCTCCGCGTGTCTCGCGGCTGGCGCGTCGGGGATCGCGGCAATTCGCCTTTTTCAGGACGCGCGAGACTTAACCTCTCTTGTTCAGTCACTGCGACAGCTGACAGGCTGATCAGCGCTGCATCAGCCGGCGAAGCAGCCGTATCTGTCCGGCATGATAAATATCGTGAAACGCAACGCCGTAGAGTTGAGGCAATAGTTTCGCAGCCCGTGCGGTGCCCAATACTTTGGCTGCCAGCCCGTGCAAGGCGCGGTGTTCTCGCTCCAGCAACTTTTTATCGGCGCTCCAGGCCGCCTCATTCAAGTTGCCTTTTTCGGGCCTGGTAAAGAAATTGCTGCCCTTCAACGCGAAAGAACCGCGCTTCCCGCCTTCGATTCTTCGCCGCACGGCATACTTCCAGTACGCGGCATGCAGCGTCACTTCCCAGATGTTGTGCCGGCCCGGTCCGGGACGCCACGCGGCTTGCCTCGCGGTAATTCCCTTGATGGACTGCTTGAGATTAGGTCCATGCCAGGTTTTTTTCTCGTAGGCTTCGTCGAACAGCGCGAGCACGAGCTTTGCAGAATCCACGGGGCCTCCTCATGGGACGTCAGTGAGAGAAAGAATCCCGCAAAGGATGGCGCGCCCGCTCCATCGTGTCAACGCGCGGCTCTCTTGCTGTGAAGAATTCGTCCCGCGACCTGAAAAGCCCGTCTATTCTCCGCTCTCTTGCTTTTGTACAATCGCCGGTCCGCTGCCTCGATCAGTTCAGCCACAGTCCTGCCATACGGGTAGATACCTATACCGATGCTTACACTGAGAGCCGGTTCATTCGGATCACTTCGCAATTCTCCGTCGCCAGTTGCCTCGCATCGCCAAGTGCTACTGCAAGAATGTGCTGTGGTCGCCGTCTTACTTCGCCGCATCCTGTGGCGGCGCGCCGCTCGACGGAATCAAACGCTACATCGAGCAGCAGGCGACACCGCTATAGTCGCGGCTTACCCCGGCCTGAAGTCCCGGGCTTGCGCCACTCATTGGGGGTCAATTGGCAATCTCTAGTGAATGATCCCCATCAGCGTTTGGCAAGGCAGGGGACGTAACTTCCAGATGACAGTGCTTTGTAAAAGATATCGGACTAAGTTAGTCTGATATCATTGTTGCAATTCATTTGCAAGGAGATTCCGTGGCTGCATTCTGCCGGCTCGTTTTGCTTGGCTTTTTCTCCTTTTCCTTATCCGGGGTTTTCTCTCCGCCTCCTGCCCTTGCCCAGGAGAGACCTTACTTTGTCGCCTATGATCACTATCTCGAAGAACCCGGCAACCTCGAGATCGAGTATTTCTCCACCTATGGCACCCAGCGAGGCAGCAACAACTTCCACGCCTTCTGGACCGAGTTCGAATATGGCGCAACCGCCTGGTGGACCACGGAGTTCTACTTGGATGGTCAGACTACTTTCCACGACAGCACGCTGTTCACGGGCTTCCGCTGGGAGAATCGCTTCCGTCTTCTGAAGCGCGAACACTTCATCAACCCCGTCCTCTATGTTGAGTATGAAAACAAGAACGGCGCCGACAAGATCCTCAAAGAAGCCGAAGGCCACGATGTAGAAGCGGACTTCCTCGTTTCGAACGCGGAAGCTCAGAAGGAGCACATCCATGAAATCGAGTTGAAGCTCATCCTCTCCAGCACATTCAAGGGCTGGAATTTCACGGAAAACACTCTCGCTGCCAAGAATCTTTCGAATTCACCCTGGGAATTCGGCTATGCTCTCGGTGCCAGCCGTCCGCTCGCTCTCAAGGCCTCCGCGAAGCGCTGCACTTTCTGTCCGCAAAACTTCATTGGCGGGGTCGAGATGTATGGCGGCCTCGGCGACCGGCACAATTTTGGCCTTCACGATACTGCACATTACCTTGCGCCCGTTCTCGCCTGGAACTTACCTTCCGGCTGGACGTTGCGGATTTCGCCCGGCTTTGGTCTGAACGACAACAGCCATCGATTCCTCATGCGCTGGGGCGTCTCGCGGGAAATAACCGGCTTCGGTTCGACGGTCAGCCGGCTCTTTGGAGGCCACCAGTGAAAGCTATTGCCGCGGCACTCGCCGTTTCCACTTCATTTCTTGCGGCGTCTGTCGTCCTTGCGCAGAGCCGGAGTTCCGGCAAATCGGCGGTCAGCGCAACGCCCAAATACGATCCGGTCATTTACGCCGAACTGCAAAAGGCTCCCGAAAAGGCCCGGAACCGCACAAATCCGCTACAAAATGACCGGGACGCCGTTGCTGCCGGCGCCATTCTTTTCGAACGGCACTGCGCGGAATGCCACGGCAACTCCGCCGAAGGCTCGAGCAAAGCTCCGAGCCTCCAGGTTCCAGAAGTCCAAACCGCAACGCCCGGAGCCCTATTCTGGCTGTTGACTAATGGAGTGGTTCGAAAGAAGATGCCGGTCTGGTCGAAGCTCCCGGAACCCCAGCGCTGGCAGCTGGTGCGGTACATCAAATCGCTTGGCGGACCTGCTCCTGCGGGGGACTCTCCGGGGGACTCTCCCGTGCCTAAACCTTGACGGAAGGATCCTAGTTCGCAGCCCTGGCCGCATCGTTCAGAATCATCGCCAGACGCACCCCGGCTTCTGCAAGGGACGTTTCCGCGGTCCTGGCGGCGTTGCTTTGATAGGTTTCTCCGACGGCTAGATGCTTGTCGAACATTCGCTTTCCCATATGATTGCCGTCGGCGCAGCTCTTCAGTTTCATGCCCGGCTCGATGCCGATTTTTTCCGGGAAGGCATCGTAGACCGCGGTCTCCGCTCGCTCGTGGCTCTCCCAGACCCAGTTGTCCACATGGATGCCCGCAGCTTCCCAGGTCGTGCTCTCCGCATGAAACTTCTCGTCCAGCTCGTCGGCGTACCGGAGCGGGTTGGAGATTTCCATGTCGCGTTCCACAATCTCGGTGTCCCAGATCTGATGAAGGTTGGGCGAATAATCTTCACGTTCCGGATGGAGAGCGTTGGGGAGCGGTTCGTGGCGAAAATATTTCACCGCCACACAATTTCCGCCGTTGTCGGCGTTGGTGATGGCGTGCAGCGGTTGATGCAGATCGCCGACAAAATGGATGAGGTAGCGAATGGCTTCAGCGCGCTTCAGAGGATCGGCGGACTTGTCTTTCAGGATGGCGCGCTGCTCTTCGACCGCGCGCGTCACACATCCCTCCGGACTGCAGTACCCGTCCAGTTCACCGTTGTGTTTCCCCCGCGGAATATCGATGTAATGCCAGGGTCCGTTCTTACGCTCGTTGCGTACATCGTCCGGCCATGTCGAGGCATCCACCATCAGGTCCGTCGTGGCATTCTCGCACCAGCGTCTCAGCTTCGGATCCATCGGGTTGTCGCCAAGAAGCTTCATAACCAGTTGCCGCCCTTCGGGGGTCAAATGCTTCTCTGCAATCAAGGCCACCGTCTGGTGACCTTTGCAACCCCACGCTTGGGCTGACGGCGCCCTGAGCGAGCCCACCAGCATGCACACAGCAACCCAAGGAACAAGCGTTCGAGCCTTGGCAAGTTTCCACCAGTCATCAGTCACGAGCCACCTTTAACTTTTTCATGCGCTGAGCCAGCGCCCGATCGGTTTCCACGATTCGGTGTGATCGCAGATCACGCGCAAGGCCGCGGTAATGGGAATGGCCAAAACCAATCCCATGCCTCCCCATACCCAGCCCCAGAAGAGCAGTGCAATGGTGATCG
>WNFC01010596.1_pt1 | contig 10238 bp, 11 predicted proteins | sample 5400541 | NCBI WGS metagenome assembly WNFC01 (sample SAMN13153342, study PRJNA577476) | soil metagenome | isolation source: 120 cm saprolite under Douglas fir tree site 2 hole 2 replicate 1 | place: USA:California | collected 2015-04-18 | reverse complement strand
TCATCCGCGGCCTGGCCGGCACCATCACCTGGACCCCCGACGCCATCACCGTCCGGCTCGAACAACCCGGCGCCCCCCGCATCGCCCGCGCCCTGACCCTGCTCATCGACGAGATCAACGCCACCCCGCCCGCCATGCCAGGCGACACCCGCCCCATCACCTACCAGCTCACCCCGCGACCCGGCATTTAACCCCAGACGCACAGCCATCGCCGGAGATCTGGGCCCGCGAAGGTCTGTAACCCCGCATGCATGGCGTTCGGTCTGTACCAAACACCGAACACCGCTGTGGGTCTGTATCAAATAGGGGAGATCTGCGGGGCAAAGGAGTTTGATGAAAGCACCCTCTTTAGCAGTCGCTGGTTTCTAGTTGACTCAACGAAGGGGTGGTTAGCGACGTCGGCGAGTGGGTGCCCAGGGGCTGGCGTGCGGCGTGCGGCTGAGGTCTTGCAGACCGCGCTCGAATCGTTCGACGAGGTCGGGATCGATGGGTGGCTGTCCTTCGGCGTCGCAGCACGATGGCTTGGTCCGGGGCTCCTCGGGCTCGTGGATGCCGAGTGCTGAGTACAGCAGGCGGTAAGGATTGGCCGCGCGGGTGTGTTCGGCGACGATCAGCAGCACGCACTGGTCTGGTTCCTCGAAGACAGTCAGCAGGCGCCATGCGCCGTACAGGTCAAGCCGGCAGACTCCGGACAAGGCTTCTCCCGCTAGCCTGACGCCTGCAGCCGCGCATCCGCGGCGGCGTATGTCCTCGACCGCTAAGAGGAACGAGGCCTTGGCCTTACCGCGCAGGGCCGCGATCTGCTGACGGGCCAGCTTTGTCGGGACGGTCGAGACGGTCAGCGTGGCTCCTCTACGGCCGGACCGCCCAGCTCACGGCGTGCCCATTCCAGATCCTCAGCCGACGGAACGTACTCCTCGCCGAGTCCCCCCACGCGCAGCTGGCGCAGCGCCTCGGCGAGCTGGCCGTCGGCGTAGTCGGCGGTGTCCTGAGCGGACCACCAGACGTAGTCCCGCAGCTCGCGGTCTTTCCCGAGCCGCCGGAGCTCCCCGAGGAGGGCCTGCACCCGGACCAGGCTGTCGATGGTGACCTCGTGCCGCCGCCGCTGCACCGGGGCCGCCGCCAAGACGCCTGCCTGCCGCCACGCCTCGACTGTCGTGCGGGACACGTCCAGAAGGCGGGCCGCCACCGCGACCGACACGCTCGGCAGCTCGTGCCGCCGGTGCTCAAGTAGAACCCGGGCGGCTTCCCTTACTCGCTGCTCGTCCAGCCTGCCAGCGGCCATGTCGTGCAGCACGGCGACATCGGCGACAACCTGCTCGGCGCGGTCGTACTCACTCGCGACGGACATCGCGCCACCTCCTGCTTGCTGGACAAAATTGTGCCATATTTGTTCAGCACCGGCCAGTGCGTAGCCTATTCCTGAACTGAGATATCCGAATCTACCGAGCGTGATGCCGCGCGCTGGCATGCGGCCGAAATGCCGCGGCCTTGGCGTCGACGCCGTGGGCTCTGAGGATCCTGACGCCATGAGCGAAGCTTGCCTGGGAACGGGAACAGCGTGTCGGGGGTGAGCTGCCTCATCAGGATCGCGCAGACGACCTTCCCTGGTGAGCAGCGGCTGCGGTGACGCTGCTGCCCGGCGGGCCGCGGACGGGCCGGGGCGGTGACCCGCGGCGGTCATGGTGACGGCGATGAGCGCGGTGATGACCGCGCAGGCGGGCTGAGCCCAGCCGGGCCGCAGTCCATGACCACTTCGACGCCGGAGGGCAGGTGCTGGTTCCCCTGGTTCGCTCCTGCGGTCGCTGTGATGGTCAGCTGTGCTGGCCGGTGCCCGGGTCGATAAGCGCGAGGCGGAGCAGGATGGCCCGTTTGACGCCTTGGTCGATCATGGCCTGGATGCGGTGGTGACCGTCGTAGATACCGCCTTCGTCGTCGAGCATCAGCGGGTTCCTCGAGTAGCAATGGAACGGAAAGTCCCGCTAACCAGTCGGCGGCCCTGCGTCAGCGGCATGCGCGACCGCTGAGGGTGTCCGGCAGCCGACGATGCACTGTCGGGACTAGCAGTTCGTCAGGTCATCGGTGATCTCCCGGGTGCGCTCGCTCACATACGCCGCCAGCAGCGTGACCGCCCGATCTGGCCGACCGGCGGCGCAGATGCGAAGGCGACTCCGAACGGCGTAGCTACTCGCGCGCCGCTCGCTAGTGGTACTCACAGTGATGGGCGGAGTTCGCCCTCCAGCTGTTTGCGCTGACTGCGCTTCGGGGCCTCCCGCGCCGGCTCTACCGTCCGAGGAATTCGAGGGCTTTCTGGACGAACTGTGCGTGGAACTGGAAGATGCCGCCGTGGCCGGCGTCGGGGTAGGTCACCAGCTCACTGTCCGGCAGGCGACGGGCCAGGTCGGCTGAGTTCTTCGTCGGCACCATCTTGTCGCTCTCGCCGTTCGCGACGAGCACGGGCTGGTGTATGACGGACAGGTCGGAAGGCTGCTCCAGGCCCCAGCGGTGAATGGCCTTGAGCTGGGCAGCATAGGACCTGAGCGAGATCGCCTTGTCCCGGTTCTGCGTGCGTTCCTTCAGGCGCGCCAGGAATTCCTTGCCGGCTTGACGCCCGTTGGGTGTCCTGGTGAAGAAGAGGAACTGTTTCGGGTCCTGGAAGGTGAGCAGTCCCCGGATGGTGTCCAGATGCGAGATCCTGGTCACGTTCTTGATGCCCTCGCCCCCGGCGGGCCCCGTGCCCGCGAGGATCAGCTTGCGGACGAGCTGTGGTTCATCCATGCGCGATCACCTGGGCGATCATGCCGCCCATGGAGAAGCCGAGGAGGTCGACCTTGCCGGGGCCCAGCGCCCGGATGAAGGTGACAGCGTCCTTGGCCATCGCCCGGATGGTGTCCGGCGTCGAACCGGTGGAAGCGCCGACGCCCCGGTTATCGAAGGTGATGACCGGGTGTTTCGCGGCGATGCCGTCGATGACGCGGGGGTCCCAGTTGTCCAGAACCGCGGCCAGGTGGGTGAGGAAGATCACCGGGACCCCGGTCTTCGGCCCGAGCTCGCGGTAGGCGAAATTCACTCCGCCGGCGGCGATGGTGCGGGTCGGTGCGTCCTTGTACGACGTCACCACGTGGCGGTGCGTTTCCTGTTCGTCAATCACGGCCGTGCCCTTCTGTGGATGGGATTTCTGTGAGTGTTGCTGGCGTATGGGCGATTGGCGGCATGACCGGGTGAGTCAACGGCAGGTCAGCCATCGTGACGACGACCTTGCCCTTGGCCCGCCCGCTCTCGACGTAGGCCATGGCGTCCTTGGTCGACTCGAAGGGGAAGACCCGGTCGATGACCGGCCTGATTGTGCCGGCGTCGACGAGGGCGGTGATCGCGCGGAGCTGGTCGCCGCTGGCCTTCATGAACAGGAACGAGTACCGCACGTGGCGTCGCCGGGCATGCAGCCTCGTCCGGCCGCTGAGCAGCACCGTCGCGAGGCGGACGACGGGATTCGCGTCGATCTCCCGTGCGAAGCCGGGGTCGGGCGGGCCAGCGATGCTGATGGCGATGCCGCCTGGTTTGAGCACGCGGAGGGACTTTTCGAGCGTCTGTCCGCCGAGGCTATCGAGGACCACGTCGTAGTCGCGCAGGACCTTTTCGAAGTCGTCGCGCTTGTAGTCGACGACCACGTCAGCGCCGAGGTTCTTGACCCATTCGATGTTGGTCGTGCCCGTCGTCGTCGCGACGTGCGCGCCGAGGTGCCTGGCGAGCTGGATCGCGATCGTCCCCACGCCACCGGACCCCGCGTGGATAAGGATGTTCTGACCGGGCTGCAGGTTGGCCCGCTCGACGAGCGCCTGCCACGCGGTCAGCGCCACCAAGGGCAGCGCGGCGGATTCCTCCATGGTGAGGGTGGCCGGCTTGAGGGCGAGATCGTCCTCATGGACAGCGGCCAGCTCAGCGAAGGTGCCGATGTTGTCCTTGCCGGGCCGGGCGTAGACCTCGTCGCCGGGCGCGAATGACCGCACCGCCGAGCCCACCCGCACGACCAGGCCTGCCATGTCGTGACCGAGCACGAAGGGCACGCGGTAGGGCAGGATCAGCTTGAACTCGCCGTCCCTGATCTTGGCGTCGAGGAGGTTGACGCTCGCCGCCCGCACCTCCACCAAGACGTCATGCTCACCGATATCGGGCTCTGGCACTTCTCGCATCTGCAAGCCGTCTTTGCTGCCGTACCGGCCGACTACGAACGCTTTCATTACTTCTCATCTCTGTCCTCGCGCTGCCCAACGCGCGCGCCGGCGGGCGAGGCGTGAGCTGCCCGTAGCGAGACCTTGTCGATCTTTCCGAGAGCGTTCCTGGCGATGGAGTCGACCACGATCAGCGAGCTCGGGCGCTTGTAGCCGCTGAGAAGACGCGCGCAGTGCGCGGTCAGCGCTGCCGTATCGATCGTCATGCCTGGTTGTGGCTGGACGTACGCGGCGACCACCTCGCCCCATGCGTCGTCGGGTACGCCGATCACGGCGGCCTCGAGGACGGACGGGTCACGTGTCAGGACGTCCTCGATCTCCTTGGGGTAGATGTTCTCCCCGCCGCGGATGATCATGTCTTTCGAGCGTCCGGCCAGTGTCAGGTAGCCGTCCGGGTCGAGGTGGCCGATGTCGCCGGTGTGCAGCCAGCCGTCGATGATGACCCGGGCTGTGTCGCCGGGGCGGCCGAGGTACCCGCGCATGACGTTGGGGCCGCGCACGGCGACCTCGCCGTCGTAGCCGGGCGCCATCTCGGTACCGGTCTCGTCGACGATCCGGATCTCCTGGCCCGGGAACGGGAGCCCGACAGTGCCGGCGCGTCGAGGGCCTGCGACGGGGTTGATGGTGGAGGCGCAGGTTCCTTCGGACAGCCCGTACCCCTCGATGAGCGGGAACCCGTAGCGGGCCTCGAACCGGGTCAGCAGCCCGGCCGGGGCAGGTGCTGCGCCGCAGATTGCGAACCGCAGCGACGACGTGTCGGGCGGCACGCCGGCCGGGAGCGCGGCGAGCATGCTGTAGATCGTGGGCACGGCGCTGAAGAAGGTGGGGCGCGCGTGCTCGACGAGGCCGAAGAAGGTGCGGGGATTGAACCGGTCGGCAATGACCACACTGGCGCCCGCGAGCAGCGGCATCAGGACGCTGACCACGATGCCGTTGACGTGGAAGAGCGGCAGGATCAGCAGGCACCGGTCGGCCGGCCTGATCGCCAGCGCCTGGCGCCCCATCTGCGCCATGGCGTCGAGGTTGGCGTGATCGAGCATCACCCCTTTTGGTGTGCCGGTCGTGCCGCTGGTGTAGATGAGCAGTGCCAGCGCGGACGAGTCCACGCGGGGTGCGGGATCCGAACCCGCCGCCTCGGCGTGCAGCTCCCCGACGGCGAGTGTCGCGACGCCCTTTGCGGTCGCGCCGTCCTCGGCCACGATCAGCCGTGCGCCGGAGTCGCCGAGCTGCCGCGCGACCTCGCCGTCGGTCATGGCCGGGTTGACCGGTGTGATGGTGGCGCCGAGCCGCCAGGCCGCGAACAGCAGGAGCACGAACTCGAGGCGGTTGGCCAGTTTGAGGGCCACGACATCGCCGGGACCGATCCCGAGGTCCTGAAGGTGACGCGATGCCGCCCGGACGCGGTCCAGCAACTGAGCGTTGGTGAGCGCCTGACGCCCGTCGCAGACCGCGGGCCCATCCGGGTCGAGGGCGGCGCGGCGGTCGGGTAGCGACGCAAAGTTCATGGCGGCCATACCTACCGTCGGTTCGGCGCGGGCCGGCCGGCGGTGGACGTGGCCGGTGCCGGGTCGAGCTGGCGGGTGAGGAACTCGATCTGGTCGCGCACCAGTGCCTCGAAGGGGTCGCCGAGGTAGAAGTCGAAGTGCCCGGCGTCGTACCTCTTGATCTCCCCATGGGGAGCGGTGCGCGCGTACCGGAGGGTCTGGGCGGGGGGCGTGACGGTGTCGCTGTTGCTGACGCAGAAGAGGATGGGGATGGTGACTTTCTTCGCCGCCCGCCCGGGCCGGTAGGCGGCGAGGCTGGGAATGACCCGTGCCGGTACCTCATTGCGGAACGTCGTCCCCGCCGGCAGCAGCGCCTGGTATCCGGGCAGCGCATCTGGAGCGTTCATGAGCGCCGGCGAACCGGGGGACGCCGCGAGGGGAATCATCGCGGGCGCCTGGCCGAGGACCTTGGAGGCCAGGTCCCGGGCCAGTACCGGAGCCAGCCTCAGTGAGGCCACCGGGCCCAGCGCGAGCGCCGAGGCCAGACCGTCGGTGAACGGGCACTGCGCCACCGCCGCGCGCAGTTCCGGGTGGCGCGCGGCGACGGTGATCGCGTGGCCGCCGCCGAAGGAGCTGCCCCAGACCGCGACGCGTGCGCCGTCGACGTCCCGGCGGGCCTGGACGTGGGCGATGGCGGCGTCCCAGTCGGCGAGCTGACGCTTGATCGACAGCAGCTGGCGAGGCTGGCCGCCGCTGTCGCCGAGATGCCGGTAGGTGAAGGCCAGGGCGGCGATGCCGGCCCGCGCGAACCGCTCGGCGAAGGCGTCCAGGCGCATCTCGCGGGTGGCGCCGAGGCCGTGGCCGAGGATGACGACGGGCGGCGAGCTGGCTCCGGCCGGGAGGTACAGCCACGCGGCGCAGGTGCTGTCGCCGGAGGCGAAAGAGACGTCGTGACGGGTGAAGGGCTGCGGAGCGGTCATCGCCGGCTCACCGCCCCGTTCGCCGAGCGGACCCCGGGAACACTTCCTGATTCGAGCGCCTGAGCGTAGGTGTCCGGGTTGTAGAGGGGCAGCTCGCCGGTGGCGTCCGTCGTCTCCATGTAGCCGAGCATCAGCTCCTGACCGTCCTTCGACAGCACCCGGGTCAGGAACTCCGTGCGCTCTACGTGCAAGCCGTCCGTCAGCGACATCGAGCCGCCGAAGTACACCGCCCTCTTGATGGCCGCGACCGATCCCTTCGACCGCGATCCGAGGTGTGCGGCGAGCTCGGCCGCCCTGGCGACCACCTCGTCCTGCCGGACGACGTCGTCGACCGCTCCGTTGGCCAGCGCCTCCGCGGGCGTGAACGGCTTGCCCTCCAGGATCGCGACCAGGGACTTGTGGGTGCCGATCAGGCGGGTCAGCCGCTGGCTGCCGCCACCGCCCGGCATGATCCCGAGGAGCACTTCCGGCTGGCCGATGAAGAAGTCGCCGTCAGCCATGACGCGCAGGTCGCAGGCCCAGGCGAACTCCGCGCCGAGGCCGAGAGCCGAGCCGTTGAGGGCGGCAACGAAGATGGTGCCGCTGCGGTTCATCCGCAGGAACGTCGCGTGCAGGCGGTCGAGCTGGACAGCCGGCCACAGCGGCGTCCGGCTCACCACCGGCTCCAGGACCCGGGCTCGGTCCACGCTCTTCGCCGTGCGTACGATGGCCGAGGCGCCGCGCCGGCCGACCGGCGGGACGGCGGCGCCCCCTTCTTGCAGCCAGCGGACGTCAGCATGGCTGACGAACCGCTCGGGATGCGCCCCTGTCAGGACGACGGCGCGGATGCCCGGGTCGCGGTCGGCCCGGTCCACCAACTCCTCCAGCTGGCCGGCGATGTCCCGGCCGAACAAGGCGTGAGGGCCGCCGTCGACCCGCGCGACCAGGACGGCTCCGCGGTCCTCGATCTCGAGCTGACCCGTGAGTTCGTGTGTCATGGCTTGCTTCCTTGCGTGAGTGGTCCCGAGCGGCACCCTCGTGCTGCTATAACGAAGTTACATGCTACTATAACGAGGTTATATGCGATGTCAACCCCCCGGCCCGAAGGCTGGGCGACCGCGGGATGCGGAGTCAGGTGAAAACATGAGGGCCATGTCAGAAGATCCGGCGCCCGGTGGCGTGCCGGAGCGGCTCGTGCAAGCCACGATCAAGCTGCTGGCGGAGCAGGGGCCTTCGGCCATCAAGGCGCGCACGGTGGCGTCCGAGACCGGACTGTCGACGATGGTGGTCTACAGCCACTTCGGTGGCATCCCCGAGCTCATCCGCGCCGTCGCCGACCACGGATACAAGGAACTCGACAGGGCGTTCTCCCAGGTTCCGGTGACGGAGGATCCGGTCGCGGATCTCTTCGTCATGGCGCTGACGACCCGGCGGGTCGCCCGTGCGAACCCTCACCTGTACGACCTGATGTTCGGACTGTCCACGCGCGCGACCTACCGGCCCGTGCCGGACGTCCGGCTGAGCGGACGCTCGCCAGCCTTCCGGGCCGCCTACGCGCGCCTCTCGGACGCGTGCGGCCGGCTGGTGAGCTCCGGCCGGGTCGGGCCGGCGCAACCCGACGTGATCGCGGCTGCCCTGTGGAGCTTCGTGCACGGCTACATCACCCTCGAGCTGGCCGAGCACTTCGCCGAGTTCGGCGACCCGGTGCAGCAGGTGCTGCTGCCCATGGGGGTGACCTTCGCTGCCGGGCTGGGCGACACGCGGGAACGTGCCCAGGCCTCCCACGAGGCGGCGGTGCGCCGCTACGACTCGATCGCGCGGGCCTGACCCAAGCCGGGACCGGGGCTGGCGACGCCTGGCACGAGCTGGTCATGCCGGCCCAGGGCCGCCACCTCACGCTCGAGCGCCGGAACCGCCTGAGCGGCGAACCGCCTCATCCACGGCCACGCCAGCGGCGAGTTCAGGACCGCCCGCGCCCAGTTGGCCACCACCACTGCGCGCGGGACGTACACGCGGCTGCGGCGGCGCGCGAGTCCGTCCACAATCGCGGCGGCTGCCTCGCCGGCGCTCGTGGTGACATTCCCCGGATACGGCAGCCGCCTGCGCAGGCCCCGGAACGAGGGAAGGTCCACGTCGGCGCCTCGGACGAGGTCGGTGTCGATCCACGAGGGATGCACAAGACCCACCGTGACACCCAGATGCGCCACCTCCTGGCGATACGCCAGGGCGAGCATCTCGACGCCGGCCTTGCTCGCGCCGTAGGAGGCCATCGCGGCCAACGGGATGAACGACAGCGCAGACGCCACCACCAGCACGTGCCCGCGAGTGCGCGCCAGATGAGGCGTCGCGTACTTCAGGGTGCGGAAAACGCCGTTCAGGTTGACGTCCAGGACCCGCTCGAACGACGGCTCGTCCGCCTGCCGAACCGTCCCGTAGGCCACGACCCCGGCATTGGCCACGACCATGTCGATGCCACCCATGACCCCGGCGCACTCATCGATCGCCGACCGCAGAGCGGCGCCGTCCCGCACATCGGCCTCCCGCCAGGACGCGGCGGGGCCCATGTCCTCGGCGACGCGACGCAACCGATCAGGCTCCAGCCCGATCAGCGCCACCCGGGCACCTCGGGCGGCGGCAACCCGTGCCACCTTCTCCCCGATGCCGCGCGCCGCACCGGTGACAACCAGCCGCCGTCCCGCCAAGTCACGACTCATGACATGACGATAACTTCGTTATTACCAGAAGGCAAGGGGTCGCCTCGGCGAGGGCGTGGTTGTTGAATCAGTCGAGCCATCGCAGGTTCGATTCGACCGCAGCCACCGCCGTCGCCCAGGCCTGTTCCACCTTCCGCCCGCCGGAGGAGACGACAGCGCGAACACACCGGATGACACGCGTGGGGCCGAACCCGCACCCGAACCTGAGCGCGCCGGGCACGTTCCTACACGCCGTCGGACGGCAACTCGACCCGGTCCACTTCGGCAGGCATGGATACGGTGGTCACCGGCCACCGGGACGTCGATCCTCGCCATCACACCCCGCGGGGCATCGTGCACGGCGGCGTATGGGCAACCGCAATCGAAAGTGCAGCCACGGTCGGCGCCACTGAAGTTGTCACCGAGCGTCGTCACTTCACGTTGGCGCGGACAACCTCGCCGGCTTCCTCAGACCGCTTCGGGACGGCCGCGTGAACGTCACGGCCCGCCCCACGCAGATAGGACGAGCGCTGCAGCTTTGGCAGGTTGACCTCGGCGGCCCATGGGGGACGTTGGCCGCCCGTGGGCGTGTCGCTCTCGCCAACCAGGATCTGCCCGGGCAGCCGTGGCGGTGCCCACCACGTCCATGAGGTGGGCGAACGCGGCTGTCCGACCATTCTCACCTCATCTTGACGACGACCTTGCCTGTCGCGCGTCCCTTATCGACGTAGGCCAAAAGATGACATGCATCGGCCCCTGCTGGGGTCGTTAGCGGCTGAGCTGGCCGGGCTGCTGCCCGGTGCTGGGAGACCTCCCCAGCTCAGACGCGTCACGATTAACTGCGTAAGCATTCGCGTGCGGGGCGCTGGTGCG
>WNFC01010594.1_pt1 | contig 10238 bp, 7 predicted proteins | sample 5400541 | NCBI WGS metagenome assembly WNFC01 (sample SAMN13153342, study PRJNA577476) | soil metagenome | isolation source: 120 cm saprolite under Douglas fir tree site 2 hole 2 replicate 1 | place: USA:California | collected 2015-04-18 | reverse complement strand
CAATCGAACATGGCGATGTCGATTTTGGTCGCCTCGCCGCTGCGCTCGCGATGGAGCAGCGCGGCATTGACGGCGACCGCGGTATAGAGCCCGGCGCCGATATCGCCGACCGAGGTGCCGACGCGGGTCGGCGGCGCGCCGGGATGGCCGGTGATGCTCATGATGCCGCCGAGACCCTGGACCACCATGTCATAGGCGGGGTCACGCGAGTTCGGTCCGGTATGGCCGAAGCCCGATGCCGCCGCGTAGATCAGCTTGGGATAGCGCGCATGCAGGCTGTCCCAGCCATAGCCGAGCTTCTCCATCGTGCCGGGACGGAAATTCTCGACCACGACATCGGCGCGCTCGAGCAGCTTCGCGAAGATGCGCCTGTCGCCGTCATCCTTGAGATCGAGGGCGATCGACTGCTTGCCGCGGTTGATCGACTGGAAATAGCTCGATTTGCCCGCGAGGAAGGGGCCGTAATGGCGGGCGTCATCGCCCTTCTCCGGGGGCTCGACCTTGATCACCCGCGCGCCCAGCTCGGCCATCAGGAAGGTGCAATAGGGGCCCGCGAGAATGCGCGAGAGGTCGACGACGGTAATACCTGAAAGCGGCCCGCGAGTGGCCATTCCTCACCTGCCTCAAGATGTCAGCCCAGGGATGTCTGTTCTGGCAAGGTCTTAGCCCAGAGCGACCGGGTCGGGCAATCGTGATGAAGGCGGAACTTCCCCTCAACCCCGCCCCCCCTGCCGCAACGAGAGGGGTTGTCCGGTGTTAGGCGGTCGCCTGGATGGCGGGTAGCAGGCGCTGCGCCGGGATGATGATGGTGACTGTCGTGCCGCGACCGACCTCGCTGGTCAGCGTCAGGCTGCCGCCGTGCTGATTGATCATCGCCGCCGCCAGCGGCAGGCCGAGGCCGGTGCCGTCATATTTCCGGCTCAACCGGTTATCGACCTGGCCGAACGGCTCGAACGCCTTGGCGATGTCGGCGCTGGCGATGCCGATGCCGCTGTCGCGGATGGCGATGACGAATTCACCGTCGCGCTGCGCGACCGTGACCGCGACCCGTCCACCCGACGGCGTGAATTTGATCCCGTTCGACAAGAGGTTGAGCAGAACCTGCTTCAGCTTGCGCTCGTCGCACAGGAGGTAGGGCAACTCGGCCGGCATCTCGCTGGCCAGGGTGACGCCGCCGCTTTCGGCGCGCGCCTGCACCATCTTCAGCGCGGCGCTGATAAGTTGGTGCAAATCGGTGACGTCCTCGCGCATCTCCAGCTTGCCGGCCTCGGCCTTCGAGAGATCGAGAATGTCGTTGATGATCGCCAGGAGATGGACGCCGCTGGCGTTGATGTCCTTGATGTAGCCGAGATACTGCTCGTTGCCGACGGGACCGAGCCCCTGCGCCACCATGACCTCGGAAAAGCCGATGATGGCGTTCAGAGGCGTGCGCAGCTCGTGGCTCATCGTCGCCAGGAAGTCCGACTTCGCGCGATTGGCCTGTTCGGCGGCTTCCTTGGCGACGCGCAGCGCCTCGTAGGCGGATGTGCGCTCCTCCAGGAGCTGGATCTTGTCGAAACAGCGTTCGAGCACGGCGTAGAGCTCGCCGGGATGGCACGATTTGTCGATATAGTCATAGGCACCGTGGCGCAGCGCCTCGATGGCGGTCTTGCTGTCGACATGCGCCGTCATGATCACGCCGACGAGCTCGGGGCGCTCGGTCTTCAGCGTGGCGAAGAGATCGACTCCGCTGGCCAGCCCAAGACGGATGTCGAAGAGCGCGACCTGGGCATCAAAAGTTCGCAAGCTGGAATGCGCGTGCTCGGCCGTGCCGACGATCTGCGCCAGGTAGCCTTTTGGCTCGAGCAGGTCGAGCAGCGACTCGGCAAAATCGTTGTCGTCGTCAACGATGAGAACGCGCCTCTGCATGTCCACCATGCCGCTCGCCGGCTATTGCCGGCTCGCCGTGACGGCGCTGAGCAGATGCGCTGGGTCGAACGGCTTGACCAGGAAGCTCTCGGCGTCGGCACGCAGGATGTCGCCGCCAAGGCCGTCCTCGTGGTCACGGCCAGTCACGACAATGGTCGGGACCAGCTTTCCCAGCTCTTTCAGGCGGCGATAGACGTCAAGTCCGCTGAGTACCGGCAGGCCGAGATCGAGGATGAGAAGGTCGATACCGCCGGCCGCGACCCGTGCCACGGCATCGCCGCCGTCGCGCGCGACCAGGACGCGATAGCCGGCACCGCGCAGAACCGGCTCGATGCTGTCGACGAAATCGGCATCGTCGTCGGCAATCACGACGATGCCCGTCGGCCTGATGCGCTCGAGCACGGCCAGGATGTCGGGGATCGCGAAAGGCTTGTGCAGGACGGCGAGCGCGCCGTTCTCGACGGCTCGAGTGAGGAGCTGCTCGACGCTGAACCCGGTCATCATCACGACCTTGGCGTCCGGCTTGATCTGACGGAAAGCGAACAGACTCTCGACCCCGTTCATGCCCGGCAGCTTGACGTCGGTGAAGACGACGTCAAAGTTGCGGCGTCGGAAGCGCTCGACACCCTCCTCGCCGCTGCTGGCGAGCTCCACGGCATGGCCCCGCGCCTCGAGCACGTCGGCCAGGCTCTCGGCAAGATCGCGGTCGTCGTCGACGATCAATATTGTCGCTGCGACGCTCATGCGGCGATCTCCGCTTCGCGCGTCAGCGGCAGCCAGATCAGCGCGCGGGTGCCGCGACCGAGCTCGCTGCTCATCTCGATATTGCCGCCATGATGCTCCATGATCTGCTTTACCGTCGGCAGCCCGAGCCCGACGCCGAATCCCTTGGTGCTGAAGAGCGGCTCGAATATGCGCTTGAAGATTTCGGCTGGAATGCCCGGCCCGCTATCCTCGATCTCGATCTCGACGCGTTCGGCAGTGCTCCGGGTGCGCACGGTAATGCGGGGCGACGCCGAATTCGTTGCTTCACGATCGCCCTCGATCGCCTGCGCCGCATTGTCGACGAGGTTGATGATCACGCGGCGCAGGCGGTCGGCGTCGACGGAGACGACGGGATCGCCGGCATCGAATTCGCGTATGAGCGCGATGCGCTTGGGGATCTGCTGCTCGTCGAGAACCTCGGCGAGCCAGGAATCGAGCGGGAATTTCTCGCGCCGGAGCTGACGAATCCGCGTGTAGTCGAGCAGCTCCGTGATGATCGTGTCGCACCGGCCGATGCTGCGCTCGATCCGACCGAACGCTCGGTCGAGCTTGAGCCCGCTGGCCTGGGCGGTTTCGGCGATCGTGAACATGGTATTGCGGATGACGCCGAGCGGATTGCGCAGCTCGTGGCTGACCGTAGCCGTCAACTGGCCGAGCGTCGCCAGGCGTTCCTTGCGCAGGAGCTCTTCCTGCACTTCCTGCAGCTCGGCCGTGCGCTCGCCGACGCGGCGCTCCAGCTCGATCTCGACCTCGACCTCGTCCGTGACGTTGCGCGCCGTGCCGCGATAGCCGGTGAAGCGCCCGTCGGCGTCGAACATCGGACGGCCGCTGATTCGGATATGCCGGATGACGCCGTCGTCGCCCGCGCGCTGAAACTGGAAATCGTGGAAGGGGCGGCGGTCGGCGAGATCGGCGTCATGCGCCTGCCATTGCTCCTCGCTCACGCCGAGATGAACGACCTCACGGCGGGTCTTGCCGATATGCTCGTTGACCGGCATGCCCGATCGCGCATGGACGGCGCTCGAAAGGTAGCTGAAGCGCAGATTTTCATCTTGCTCCCAGAACCAGTCGGAGGCGATCTCGGCGAAGTCGCGGAAGCGCTCCTCGCTGTCTTTCAGTCGCGCCTGCGTCGCCTCGCGCTCGGCGAGCTGACGGAAATGCAGTATCGAGATGTAGAGGCCGATGAGGCCGAGCAGGAGGAAGGTGGCGACGCCCAGCCCGGCATTCTGCCAGCGAGTGCGCGCCAGGAACGGGCCGGCGGGCACGTCGATGACGAAGGCGCCGAGCACGTCGTTGAGCTTCCAATGCTCGCCGGGCTGCAGCTTGTTGTGGCAGTCGACGCAGCTTGGCTGGCTGGCCAGGGAAGGGTAGAGCGTGCGGAACGAGACCTCGCCGTTCAAGGTGATGAAGCGCGTCTCGGGTTGCGGCGTGGCCGCCTGGCCGAACCGCCGGACCGTCTCCGCCATGTCGTCGTCGGCTGGCGGTATGGCGATTTCGCGCCCAGCCGGGCCGACCATCAGCAGGCGCAGCGCGCTCGACGCGTCGCGCATCTTGTTGAAGCGCTCGATCGCATGTGCGCGAAAAGTTGCCGGCACCGGCGCATCGCCCGACAGGAACTTGCCGCGATTGTCCGAATAGTCGGCGACGAAGGCGTCGACGAGCTGAAGCGCGGTAATCTTTTCCTCGCTCTTGCTGCGGGTGAACCCTTCGCGGCTGAGATAATAATTGCCGAAGGCAAGCGCTGCCGAGATGACCGCCGACAGGCACAGAAAGGAAATGAAGCCGGCGCCCGCCTTCGACCGTAAGAAAGCAGCCATCGTCAGAGTGTCAGCCATGAAATGCCCGCCGCGACGCGACAAATCCAGCTTTCATCTTCCGCCTTACTGATTAAGGTCTGGTGAATGACGCGCAATTGCGTCACCCCGGCTTCCGATCGGTTAGACTAGGGTTATCGTCGACGCCAACCCGGATGCTCACATGTCCATGACCACCCACACCCTGTCCTGTCTCGGGCCGCACGGCTTCCATCGCGTCGCCTATACCGAATGGGCGGGGCCGCCGGGGGCGCCGACCGTGCTCTGCGTCCACGGGCTGACCCGTAACGGCCGCGATTTCGACGATCTCGCCCGCGCCCTGTCGCGCCGCTTCCGCGTCGTCTGCCCCGATGTCGTCGGGCGCGGCCAGAGCGAATGGCTGAGCCACGCCGGGGATTACGGCTATCCGCTCTATCTCGCCGACATGACGGCGCTGATCGCCCGGCTCGATGTCGACGAGATCTATGTCGTCGGCACCTCGATGGGCGGGCTCATCGGCATGATGCTGGCGGCGCAGCCGGGCACGCCGATCCGCCGCCTGGTAATGAACGATATCGGCCCGCTGATCGCCAAGGAGGGGCTGCTGCGCATCGCCACCTATGTCGGCGCCGATCCGATCTTCGCCGACCTCGCAGCGCTCGAAGCCTATCTGCGCGAGGTGTCCGCTAGTTTCGGGAAGCTGAGCGACGCGCAGTGGCGCCATCTTGCCGAGCACGGCGCCCGCCGCCGGCCCGACGGCACGCTCGGCCGCGCCTACGATCCGGCGATTGCCGAGGCTTTCAAGACGGTCACGGGCGACATCGATCTGTGGCCGGTATGGGACGCCGTCAAGGCGCCGACATTGGTTCTGCGCGGCGCCCAATCCGACCTGCTGCGTGCCGCCGATGCGGCGGCGATGACGCAGCGCGGACCGCGCGCGCGTCTCGTCGAGTTTCCTGGGATCGGCCATGCGCCGGCGCTGATGGCCGCTGACCAGATCGCGGTAATCGAGGATTTCCTTGCCGCCGGCTGAGGCGGACTCCACCGCCTATCTCGCTGCCGAGGGTTACCGCGACGAGCTGATCTTCGAGCTCGGCGCGGTCGATGCCGTCCATGACCGTCTCGTTCTCGCGGCGGGACCGCCGCGCCCCGCCGCCTGGGCGCAGAATGTCTGGTACGCGCCGCGCCGCCTGGCGATCGCCTCGATCGGCGATGCGGCGCGCCAGCTGCGCGCCATCCAGCGCAATTGGGCGCTCTATTCCTGGGATTGCCACCGCCGCGCCGCGCTCATCGCCGAGAAGCTGCCCAAGGTCTCGGCCAAGCCGTTGCGCTTCGGCGATCCGGCGCCGCGTGCGCCGCTCGGCGCCTGGACCCTGCTCGACCCGCAGACCGTGCTGGCGGCGGCGCAGTGCAGCAGCCCGTTTCCGAATGGCGAAGTGCACTTCGTCGAGGATCGCGAGGCGCCGCCGAGCCGCGCCTATCTCAAGCTCTGGGAGGCGCTGACGGTGATCGGCGCGCGGCCTGGCCCCGGCGATCTCTGCCTCGATCTCGGCGCCAGCCCCGGCGGGTGGAGCTGGGTCCTGCAGCAGACCGGAGCCAGGGTCGTCGCCATCGACAAGGCGCCGCTCGAGCCGCGCATCGCCGCGCTACCGGGGATCGAGGTCAGGCAGATGAGCGCCTTCGCGCTCGAGCCCGACGCTTTCGGTCCCGTCGATTGGCTGTTCTCGGATGTCGTCTGCTACCCGGCGCGGCTCTATCGGCTGGTCGAGACCTGGCTCGCGGTGGGGACCTGCCGGCGCTTCGTCTGCACGCTCAAATTCCAGGGCGCCACCGATCACGAGACGGCGCGCCGCTTCGCCGCGATCCCCAACTCACGCCTCATGCATCTCTCACACAACAAGCATGAGCTGACCTGGGTGAAGCTTGAATAGGGGCGCGGACGACGAGTTTCCCGCCTTCGCGCCACGCGCGCCGTGGTGGGGCGGCGATCTGCAGACGCTGCGCAACTATGTGACGCGGCAGGCCGATCCGCTCGGCGCATTTCCGGGACAACGTCTGGAGCTGGCGCTACGCGACGGCAGCGGCGACCGGCTCGTTGCCATGCTGCATGTGCCGAGCCGTCCGACCGAGCGACCGCTGCTCGTCCTCATCCATGGCCTCACCGGGACCGAGGCCAGCCCCTATATACGGGCCAGCGCCGCCGCGGCGCTGGCCGAGGGATATCCCGTCCTGCGCCTCAATCTACGCGGCGCCGGCCCGGCGCGGCCGCTCTGCCGTCTGCAATATCACGCCGGGCGCACGAGGGATCTCGCCGATGCGCTAGCGGCGCTGCCCGCTTCGCTGACGCGGAACGGGATGGTGGCGATCGGCTTCTCGCTCGGCGCCAGCCTGCTGCTGAAATTCCTCGGCGAGGGCGGCGACAGACGGCTGCGCGGCGCCGTCGCCGTCTCGGCGCCGCTCGATCTCGCCGCCGCCGCGCGGCGCCTGATGACGCGGCGCAACGCGCTCTATCACCGCATCATCCTCTTCCATATGAAGGCGGAGAGCCTGGCGCCATCCGCCGCGTTGACCGGCGACGAGCGCAAAGCCATCGCCGGGGCGCCCGATGTCGTCGCCTTCGACGACCGTTTCGTCGCGCCGCGCAACGGCTTCGCCGGCGCGGCCGACTACTACGCGCGCTGCTCGGCCGGGCGTTATCTCGATGCGATCGCCACGCCGACCCTCGTCATCCACGCGCTCGACGATCCCTGGATTCCGGCCGAATCCTACCTCGCACGCGACTGGCGGGCGAACCGCCACGTCACGGCACTGCTGCCGCCGCGCGGCGGCCATGTCGGGTTTCACGGCAAAGGCGGCGTGCCCGCCTGGCACGATCGCTGCGCGCTGCGGTTCCTGGCGCGAGTCTAGACGGCGAGCCCGACCTTGGCGCGCAGCCCGTCAAGCGGCGCGACGTCGAAGCTCGCGGCGGCGGCGAAGTCGATCGAGCCGGCGATGCCGGCGGCGGCGACGCGACCGTAGAAGATGCGCTCGACGGCGCTGCGCAGCGGCGCGGCCAGCGCGGCATGGCTGCGCAGGACGAGATCGAAGCGCTGCGGCCGGACGAAGCCGTCGAGCTGCAGGACGCCGAGCCGGGTCAGCTCGAATTCGAGGACGAAACGGGCGCTGTCCTCCGTGGCGTCCCGCCGGCCGCGCTCGCCGCGCCGCTTGAGATAGAGGCGGACCGGGCGAACCGCCGCCCCCTCGATGAGCGGCAGGAGGAAAACCTGCCAAGGGTTGGTTGCCGGATTGTCGGCGAGGCGGCTTATCTCGGCGAATTCCTCGCCCAGCTTCAGCTTCAGATCGTCGTGCCCGGCGGCGCTGAGGGCGTGCTCGACGGCATCGCCCGGCCACAAATGCGACGTGTTGTTGCGCAGCGCGGCGACGAGGACCATTAGGCTTGCCGCCAGCCGCTCGCCCGATTGCATCGAGAGATCGGCGCGCAGATGGGCGGCGAGCTCGGGCGCGGCATGTCCCAGTGTGCCGAGCGTCGCCTCCAGTGCGGGCCAGCCCCGGTCCAGGCGGGCCGGGTCGAAGCGGTTCGGCGGATCGCCGAGTCGCGGGTCGAGCGCGCCCGCGTCATCGGGCTGCAGCGCGAGCAGCAGCAGCGCGCCGGGCGGCAGCGCCAGCGGCTCGTTCACGGCCAGCGTGCCGAGCGGCGTCGTGATCAGCGTCGTGGCGCCTGCCGAGGCGGCATTGCCGGCCACGACCGTTCCGACGACTAGGGGCGGCGCGCCCGGCATCTCGGCCGCCTGGCGAAGACCGGGCGCGCTGAGAGGGGGCGCATTGAGCAGGACACGAGAGGCGCGAGGGCCGAGCTGTACCGCCTCGGCGGCATCCCGGGGCGGGGCGGGCGTACCGGCCCCGGCGGCGGCGGTCTTTCCCGCCGGCGCCGTTTCCGGTTCCGCCGGTTCGGCGGCGGTCGGCGCCGGCGCGTCCGTCAGCACTGTCAACAGCGCGGCCGGCGGCGCGCCGGCGAGCAGGCGCAGCGCGACCGGCGTTCCGGGCGGGACAGGGACGGCGGCGCGCCGGCCGGCCGCCGAATCGGTGTCGGGATACAGCCGCAGGAGACCGGCCGGCGTATCCACCAGCATGCCGGGGAGGGCAGGCGGCGACGGCCTGACGACGCCGCTCAAGGCGGGCGCTGCCGGGCTTCCCGCAGGTGCGGCAGGCTGCACTGCGAGGATGCGCAGCGCGACATTGCTTCCCGGCGCGGCGAGGCGGAAGGGGTCGGCTGGCGCCGTCGGGGATGGCTGCGCCGATAGCGGAGCAGTGCCGGCAGGGACCGTCGTGGCTTGGCCCGGAGCGACGGGGGCGGTCCGGTCGGTCGACGCGATGCGGGCGAGCGGGCCCGTTGCCGGGCTGCGATCTTGCGGCACCGCCGCGGCGGTGCCGCCGGCCGCGGCCGGGTTGGCGCTCGCCGGCTCGCCGGCAGCGGCGCGCGCGGTCGGCGTCGCGAAGAGGGCGGACTCGGGCGCCGCGGCGAGGCGGCTGTCGAGCAGGGGGTAGCCGACGCTGCCGACGATCGTCGCGGTGACCGTCGTGCCGAGCGCCAGCACGGCGGGCGGCGGCGCGGTCGGCGGGGATGGCGGTGCGGCGGCCGCCGGCGCGGGCGCGGCGGCGCGCGACGCGGTCGGACTGTCGTTGATGGCGACGACGATGGCGGCGCCCGGCCGATCGGCGATCGCCTGGAGGACGAGACGGGTGCCTTCCGGCAGGGCGAGCGGCGTCTTGAGCGCCAACGTGCCGAGCGTCGTCAGCAGGGTGAGCTCGCCCGGCGTGTCGCTCTCGGTGACGGTGCCGCTGAGCTGCGTCGCGCTCGTCAGCGTCGCCAGGGCCTGCGCCGCGCCGTCGAGAATGACGACGACCGGGCTCGCCGCCGGGGCGATGGCGGTCGGCAGAAGCGGCGCCGCAGGCAGCGCGACCGGCGCGCTCATCGCACGCTCGCGGCCTTGCCGTCAGCCCGGAATCGTGAGCGCGCCGGCGATCGTCTCGACATCGTGCGCCGCTTCGGCGTTGGGATGACGCGTCAGCAGCGAGGTCTGGTGGCGGATGCAATCCCTGACATGGTCGTCGCGCCGGATGATGCCGGCGAGCGGCGGCTCGATCTTGAGGAACTCGCGGCAGGCCCGGCGCAGCGTGCCATAGGTGCGCTCGCCGTCGCGCGTGCTCCCCGCCATGTTGACGACGATGCGGACGTCGTCGACGAGATGATCGAGCGCCGTCACCTTGATGAAGGCATAGGCGTCGGTGATCGAGGTCGGCTCGTCGGTGGCGACGACCAGGCAGGTGCGCACGCGGCCGACCAGCACGCGCACGGCGCGCTCGATGCCGGCGCCGAGATCGAGCACCACGCTGTCATAGCCCTGGGCGACGGCGTGCAGCTCGTTGCGCAGCGTGACGAGACGGCTCGGCGGCAGGCTGGCGAGATTGCCCGAGCCGGAGCGCCCGGCGATGATGTCGAAGCCGCCCTCGGCGAAGCGGTCGACGGCCTGCGCCATCGTCGTCTGCCCGGCGATGACGCTGCCGAGATCGCGGCGCGGCGTGACGCCGAGCTGGACATCGATATTGGCGAGGCCGAGATCGCCGTCGAACAGCAGGACGCGCTGGCCCGCCTTGGCCATCGCATGGGCGAGGGTGATCGAGAACCACGTCTTGCCGACGCCACCCTTGCCGGAGGCGACGGCGATGATGTTGCGCTTCTCGGGCGCGGCGTCGATCGCGAGCTTTGTCGGC
>WNFC01011788.1_pt1 | contig 10239 bp, 8 predicted proteins | sample 5400541 | NCBI WGS metagenome assembly WNFC01 (sample SAMN13153342, study PRJNA577476) | soil metagenome | isolation source: 120 cm saprolite under Douglas fir tree site 2 hole 2 replicate 1 | place: USA:California | collected 2015-04-18 | reverse complement strand
CACGATGGGCATCGCGGCGTCGAGCGCCGCTGGCCTCTTCGCCTTCGTCAACGGCGGCGCCGACATCAAACGGCTGCACGCCGGCCACGCCTCGCGCGAGGGCATGCAGGCGGCGCTGCTCGCCGCGCAGGGCGTGCTGGGCCCGCCCGGCGTGATCGAATCGCGCGACGGCTTTCTGCAGGCCTTCGCATTCGGCCGCATCGACAAGGCGCGGCCGATCACGCTGCCGCCGCCCTTCGGCATCACGGACTGCTACATCAAGCCTTATGCGTGCTGCCGCCACATCCAGCCGGCCGTCGAGGCGCTGATCGGGCTCCTGGACGACAACAAGATCGCCGCCGACGAGGTGACGCGCATCGACGTCGAGACCTATCGCATCGCGGCCGAGCACGCCCACACCGGCTGGGACGATTACGCCAGCGCGCAGCTGAGCTTCCCGTTCCTGATCGGGCTCGCGCTCCATCGGCGCGGCATCAAGATGAAGCATTTCGAGGATGCGGCGCGCCGCGCGAGATCGACCGCCTCTATCCGCAGCTGCGCCCGGCGCGCGTCACGGTCGCGACAGCGCGCGGCACGTTCACGCGCCAGGCCGACGAGGCGCTCGGCTCGCGCATCGTGCCGCTCGACGATGATGGCCTGAAAGCGAAGTTCGACGAGCTGGTCGAGCCGGTGCTGGGCGCCGCGCGCTCAGCCGAGCTTGCCGAGCGGCTGTGGACGATCGAGACCGCCGCCGACGTGCGGCCGATCGTCGAGCTGGCGGCGAAAGGCTCGTGATCGTCATGGCCGGGCATAGCCGTTCGAAAGAACGGCGTCGCTTCGCTCGCCTATGTCCCGGCCATCCACGCCTTTCTTGCTGACTCGCCGCAAAGACGTGGATGCCCGCGACAAGCGCGGGCATGACGGACCAATTACGTCACTTCACGCTCAGCAGCTCCGCCGTCTTCTTCGCGATCTCGGCCGGGGTCTGGTAGATCTCCGCCACCAGGCTCTGGATGTTCTTGCCCGACACCGGCGTGATCTCGAGCTGCGCCTTTTCGGCGTCGGCGATGAAATCCTTGTCCGCCATCGTGTCGATGAAGGCCTTGCGCAGCGCCTCCGCGCGGTCGGCCGGGATGCCGGGCGGCGCGAGGAACGGGCGGCCCATCACCTGGCGCGCGAACACCAGCTTGAGGATCTGGCGCTGCTCGTCGGTCTTGGCGAGATCGATCACCAGCGGCACGTCCGGCAGATCGGGATGCTTCTCGAGCGCGAGCTGCAACAGTATGTTGATCTTCTTGTCGTCGAGCCAGGCGTGGTGGGTCGCCTTCACGCTCGACCACGACCAGCCGCAGCGGCCCTGCACCTCGCCGCGCTCCATGGCGAGGCCGACGTCGTTGCCGCCCGGATAGCCGCTGACGATGCGCATCTTGGTGCCCAGCACGCCGTTGACGATGCGCGGGAACTGATCGGTATCGGCGCTCGCGCCGGTGCCGCCGACGGTCATCTCCTTGCTCAGCAGATCCTCGAATTTGCTGATGCCGCTGGTCGACTTCCACGCGACGCAGACGCTCACCTCGTTGTTGGCGCTGCCGATCCAGGTGAACTTCGAGCCGTCGAACTGCGCGCCCTTCTGGCCGAGGATGGGATCGAAGCCGGTGCCGCGGCCGATCGTGCCGAACACGGTGCCGTCCTTCGGGGCGACCCGATATATCCAGTTGGCGAGCCGCAGGCTGCCGCCGCCCTCCATGTTCTTCGTCAGCACCGTGGGATTGCCGGGGATGTGCTTGCCGATGTGGCGCGCGAGCATGCGGGCATAGAGGTCGTAGCCGCCGCCGGCGCTGTAGCCGATGTAAAGCTCGACCGTCTTGCCCTTGTAGAAGTCGGCCGGGCTCTGCGCCCAGGCCAGCGAGCTCGTCAGCATCAGGACGAGGGCCGCACAGCCGCGAAACGCCCTCAACATCATGATCACTCTCCGTAAATGTCCAACGACCGAAACCGCCCGCCGGGGGGCGCTTATGCCATAAACCCGGAGCGCCGCGCCACCGGCGGCGGGTGCGGCACCGTGGCAGGGCTGCGCCCGGCGGCATGCAAGCTTGACGCCCCGCGGCCTTTCGGATGTAACACTCGGCCGGGCGGTCGGCTCTTGCTATGTGCCGATAAGCAAACAGAAATTCCACGGCTTGGGCGGGTGGGGAACGTCGAATGCAGCCCGACATGGCGCATATGGCCTGGCACGCGCTGACGCTCCTGTTGGAGCCGGCGCGGCTCGGCGTTCTGTTCATCGGGGTGATCATCGGGCTCGCGATCGGCGTGCTGCCCGGGCTCAACGGCATCGTCGGCATGGCGATGCTGATCCCGTTCACCTACAACATGGACCCGCACACCGCGATGGCCCTGCTGCTCGGCATGGCGGCGGTGATCACCTCGTCGGATTTCATCACCGCGGTGCTGTTCGGGGTACCCGGCCACGTGGGCGCGGCCGCAACCGTGATCGACGGCCACGCCATGGCGAAGAACGGCGAGGCGGGCCGCGCGTTCGGCGCGGGTTTCGCGGCCTCGCTTGCCGGCGGCCTCGTCGGCGCGATCGTGCTCGCGATCAGCATTCCGGTGCTGCGGCCCGTGCTGCTGGCGATCGGATCGCCGGAGCTTCTGGCCTTCACCCTGTTCGGTCTCTCGATGGTCGCGACGCTCTCCGGCCGCGCGCCGCTCAAGGGCCTCACCGCCGCCGGCCTCGGCCTCATGGTCTCGATGATCGGCTCGCGCTCGGAAAGCGGAACGCTGCGCTGGACCTTCGACCTGCTCTATCTCTACGACGGCGTGCCGCTGGTGCCGGCGACGCTCGGCCTCTTCGCCATGCCCGAGCTGTGCGAGCTCGCGGTCGCGCGCAAGCGCATCGCGGGACAGCATGCCAACAGCATCAACATGTCGAGCCAGTGGCAGGGCGTGCGCGACGTCGCGCGGCACTGGTGGCTGGTGCTGCGCTGCGGGATTCTCGGCACCGCGCTCGGCGCCATTCCGGGCATCGGCTCCGCCGTCATCGACTGGATCGCCTACGGCTACGCGCAGCGCACCGAGAAGAACGCGCACACCTTCGGCACCGGCGACGTGCGCGGCGTGATCGCGCCGGAGTCCTCCAACAACGCCAAGGAAGGCGGCCACCTCGTCCCCACCATCGCGTTCGGCGTGCCGGCCGGCGCCTCGATGGCGATCCTGCTCGGCGCCTTCCTGATGCACGGGCTCACGCCCGGTCCCGAGATGCTGACCAAGCGGCTCGACATCACCTACACGATCGTGTGGAGCCTCACGCTTGCCCACGTGATCGGCGCGCTGATCTGCCTCTCGGGCAGCCGCTGGCTCGCCAAGATATCGACGGTGCGTCCCGAGATCCTGCTGCCGATCGTGCTCGCGCTCGTGTTCGTCGCGGCCTACGAGGGATCGCACGACTGGGGCGACCTGTTCGTGCTGATCGGCTTCGGCATCATCGGCTGGATCATGAAGCGGCTGGGCTGGCCGCGCCCGCCCATGGTGCTCGGTATCGTGATCGGCGGGATCTTCGAGCGCTATCTCTACATCTCGACCTCGCTCTACGGCGCCGGCTGGCTGCTCCGCCCGGTGGTGATCGCGATCCTCTGCCTGGTCGCCTGGGCACTGTTCAAGCCGCTGTCGGAGATCGTCATCAGCGTGGTGCGCGAGATCCGCGAAGTGAAGCGGCATCACCTGCGCTTCGGCGCGTCGGCCTCCTTCACGGTCGCCATCATCGCGTTCATCGGCATCGCCATCCTGCTGTCGATCGACTGGCCGGCGGCGGCGAAGCCGGTGCCGCTCACCGCCTGCTACATGGCGCTCGCCGCCGCCACGCTGAACCTGATGAACGAGCTGTTCGGCAAGGAGCAGTCCGCGGCGGCGCGCGGCAACGTCGACGGCGGGATCGCCGTCGGCCACGTCGACATAGGCGTGACGCCAGAAGTCGCGCGGCGCCAGTCCACGCTCTATTTCGCCTGGCTCGCCGGCTTCCTGCTGACGATCTGGCTGATCGGGTTCCTGCCGGCGATCGCGATCTTCGTCTTCGCCTACATGCGGTTCGGATTCCGCGAGCCCACCATCCACTCGGCCGGTTTCGCCGCGATCACGGTGGTGCTGTGCTGGGGCCTGTTCGACCGCATCCTCTCGGTGCATTGGCCGCAGTCGCTGCTCGGCGACCTCTTCCCGGAGCTGCGCGCGGCGGTCGGGTTCATCTGATCTCCCGGCTGTAACACGCCGCGATTTCTGCTACTTGGAAGGCGGGACCACGACCGCCAAGGATGGAGCATTGCGCGCATGACAGGCCTTTATGAACGCACAAAACCCGGCCCCGGGCACAACCAGGCGCCGACCGAGGACAAGGAAGGCAAGTGGGAGCGCTGGTCGAGGAAGCGCGTATTCGTACGCGCGCTCGAAGGCACCTACAGCGACGTCTACAAGCAGCTGCTGGAGCAGCCGCGCATCTACTCCTCCCGCAACCATCCCTGGAAGGGCGGCCCGGCGCTCTACGGCAAGCACGTGATCGCGCCCGGCCACGCCAACATCACGCAGTCGATCGAGACCCACATCGAGTGCTACGCGCCCGGCGCCTACGGCCAGAAGCACGGCCATCTCAACAGCGCGGTGTTCTACGTGCTCAAGGGCCGCGGCCACGACATCCACGATGGGCGGCGGATCGAGTGGAAGGCCGGCGACATCATGATCGTGGAATGCGCCAGCGTGCATCAGCACTTCAACGACGATCCCGACAACGAGGCGATCCTGCTGGTGTTCAAGGCGAAGCCGCTCTTTCTGTTCATGCACCTCCTCTTTCAGAAGATCGTGTCCTACCCGCCGAACGAGGCGACGCCGGGCCACGAGGACTTCCGGCCGCCGAAGGATCTGTGATGGCAGCACGCATGCGACCCATGCAAACCCACTCCGGCGTCATTGCCCGCGCAAGCGGGCAATCCAGTAACGACCGTTGCGCGGATCGCCGCCGCACGGAGTACTGGATGCCCCGCTTTCGCGGGGCATGACGGCCAAACCATCGGAGAACTGACATGAGCAAGATTCTGGACGAGCACGATTTCGCCCATGTGGGCAACAAGACCGGCACCATCCGCGCCGACGACATCGCGGCGTCGACCGCGTTCCGCAAGATGTACGAGACGCTGCCCAACGTGGTGAGCGCCGAGGAGATGCCGTGGGAGAAGTCGGCCGACGGGCTGATCAAGCATCTCGTGCACAACACGATGAACACGCGCGAGCGCTGCGTCGAGGCCTACATGCAGTTCCTGAAACCCGGCGAGCGCTCCGGCAAGCACCGCCACATGTGGGAGGAAGTGATCTTCGTGGTCGAGGGCTCCGGCTACGACCTGCACTGGGACCTCAAGTTCGACTGCATCGACGCGTTCGAATGGGAATGGAGCCCGGAGCCGAAGAAGCACGAATGGCAGCGCGGCGATTTCATCTACGTGCCGCCCTTCACCATTCACCAGCACTTCAATTCGGACGCCAAGAGCGAGGCGCGGCTGATCGTGATCTCCAACCGCATGGTCAAGGAGATGGGCTTCGACTGGTTCGACCAGATCGAGAGCGCCCCGGGGTATTGAGTCTATTCTGCCTCATGGTGAGGAGCGCGGCGAAGCCGCGCGTCTCGAACCATGGGCCGCAAGCAGGGTGGCCGCCCTCGTCCTTCGAGACGCGGCCCTTCGGGCCGCTCCTCAGGATGAGGGCGGATCAAATCATGCGCGCGTCGCTATTCCTCGGAAGATTGCTTACGCTGCGCGGCTTGCCGCTCCTCGCGAGCGCGCTTGAGGGGAGCGAGGCGCTCGCGCATTTCTTCGACCCAGGCGATCTTCTCTCCGAATGAGCGGCGGGCCGCGTCCCGTCGTCCCTCCGCTTTGCGCGCGAGGATGTCGGAGATATCCGGATAGATTGGGCTAGTCGGTTTCATCGCCTTCATTGCTCCTGGATGAAGCAAATTGTACTCTGCTCGCTTCGCAGCGCATAGGTCGCGATCGATGCTCGACAAGGCAAAGAGAGACCGCACGCCAGCCGGGGAAACCGCCGGTCCGCCGCGCGATTTCCAGGAGCATCTCGCGCGGCTCGAGGCGCGCGGGCTGCTCACGCGCATCGACCGGCCGATCAACAAGGACACCGAGCTGCACCCGCTGGCGCGCTGGCAGTTCCAGGGCGGCCTGCCGGAGAGCGAACGGCGCGCGTTCCTCTTCACCAACGTGGTCGATTCATCCGGCCGGCGCTACGACATGCCGGTGGCGGTCGGGGCGCTCGCGGCCTCGGCCGACATCTACGCGGTCGGCATGGGACGCCCGGTCGAGGAGATCGGCGCCGCCTGGACGCACGCGGTCGCGCATCCGATCGCGCCGGTGAAGATGTCGTCGCCGCCCTGCCAGGAATTGGTGATCAGGGGCGACGATCTGCGCGGCCCGGGCAAGGGCCTCGCCGCGCTTCCCGTTCCGGTGTCGACGCCCGGCTTCGACGCGGCGCCCTATCTCACCGCGACGCTCGCGGTCACCCACGATCCCGAGACCGGCGTGCGCAACATGGGCACCTACCGCGGGCAGCTCAAGGCGAGCGACCGGCTCGGCGTGCGCATGGCGTCGCGCATCGGCGGCGCCGGCGGCTATCAGCACTGGCTCAAGCACCGCAAGATGAAGACGCCGATGCCGTGCGCGATCGTGCTCGGCGCCGCGCCGGTCGTGGTGTTCACCGGCCCGCAAAAGCTCGCGGTCGACTTCGACGAGATGGGCGTCGCGGGGGCGCTCGCCGGCGCGCCGATCCGCACCGCCAAGTGCGTCACCATCGATTGCGAGGTGCCGGCCGACGCCGAGATCGTGATCGAGGGGCTGATCGATCCGGAGCTGTTGGAGCCCGAAGGCCCGTTCGGCGAGAGCCACGGCCATGTCGCGCTCGAAGACTTCAACATGTCGATGCAGGTCACCGCGATCACCCGCAGGCGCTCGGCCGTGTTCGTGTCGATCGTGAGCCAGGTGACGCCGAGCGAGTCGAGCGTGATCAAGCGCGTCGCCTACGAGCCGATGTTCCTTTCCCATCTGCGCGACCAGCTCTCGATCAAGGGCATCCGGCGCGTCGTGCTGCACGAGCCGCTGAGCAACATCCGGCCGGTGATCTTCCTCCAGTTCGCCCCCGGCGTGCCGCGCACCGAGGTGTGGCGCGGCCTGCACGGCGCCGCGACGCTGCGCGCCGACTGCGGCAAGATCGTCATCGCGATCAGCGACGACATCGACCCGACCAACACCGACGCGATCTTCTGGTCGCTCGCCTACCGCGCCAACATGGGCGAGGACGTGCACGTCGCGCCCTATCGGTCCGGCGGGCACGGCCCCAAGTCCGGCGGGCGCCACGCGGACTCGACGCTGATGATCGACGCGACGCTCAAGGGTCCGATGCCGCCGCTCGCGCTGCCGGCGCGCGAATACATGGAGCAGGCGCGCGCGATCTGGGAGGAGCTCGGCCTGCCGCGGCTCTCCCCGCAGCCGCCGTGGCATGGCTATTCGCTCGGCGACTGGGACGCGGCGTGGGACACCTATGCGCGCCGCGCCATCGACGGCACCTGGGCGCAGAGCGGCGCCGACACCTTCGCGCGCCGCCGCGGCGGGCTCACGCCCGAGACGCCCGTGCGCGACGTGGAGGGGAAAGGCAAAAAATAAGTCCCCTGGTTCTCCGCCGTCATGCCCCGCGAAAGCGGGGCATCCAGTACTCCCCGACATCGCAATTGAGGCGACGAATTGCCCCCGCATTCTTTCCGTGATTACTGGATCGCCCGCTTTCGCGGGCGATGACGTCCGTGCTTTGGGGAAAGCAACCCGCATGAGCACCGCCTTCGTGACCGGCACCTCGACCGGCATCGGGCAGGTGATCGCGTTCGCGCTGGCGCGCGCCGGCTACGACCTCGCCGTCACCGAGCTCGACACGGACACGCTCAGCGAGACGCTGCGCCACCCCGATCTGAAGGACCGCAAGGTTTTCCCGGTCCGGCTCGATCTGCGGGAGCAGGACAGCATCGAGCAGGCTTTCGATGCTGCCGTCGAAAAGCTCGGCGCGATCGACCTCCTCGTCAACAATGCGGGCCGCGCGCTCATCCGTCCGGCGGTCGACGTCGGTCTCGCCGAATGGAACGACGTGCTCGACACCAATCTGCGCGGGACGTTCTTCCTCTCGCAGCGTTTCGGCCGCCACTGCATCGCGCAAAAACGCGGCGGCGCGATCGTCACCATCGCCTCGACCCACGGGCTCACCGGCATCGCCGGCCGCCTCGCCTACGGCGTCGCCAAGGCGGGCCTGATCCAGATGACGAGGATGCTCGCGATCGAATGGGCCGGGCACGCAATCCGCGCCAACGCGATCGCGCCCGCGACCGTGCTGACGCCCTCGCGCGCCGAGATGTTGAGCGATCCGGCGGCGCGGGCGAAGATGCTCGCGCGCATCCCGAGCGGGCGTTTCGTGACGCCCGAGGAGGTCGCCGCCGCCGTCGTCTATCTCGCGAGCGACGCCGCAGCTTCGGTCACCGGCCAGACGCTCGCGCTCGATGGCGGGCTCACGGCATCGTAGGGTGGGCACGCTTCGCTTTGCCCACCCTACGCTGCGGCTGATTTCTTTCCGATCGCGGCGTTGACGCGCGGCATCACTTCTTCGGCCATGAGCTGCATCGAGCGCCGCGCGAGCGCCGGGTCGACCCAGTCCATGCCGCCGTAGACGAGCTCGCCGAAGTCGCCGATCTCCTCGTGTAGCTTGAGGATGCCGTCCACCACTTTGTTGACCGAGCCGTGGATCACGAGGTTGTCCATGACGAAGTCGTGGGTGATCTGCTCGTCCGGCTGGTCCTTGTGCGACTTGAACACGAACAGCCGCTTGCTGCGCGTGAGCTTGGCGTGCATCTGCCGGTAGTAGAACCGATAGGGACTGGCCTCGTCGGTGCGGCCATAGCGCTCGGCGACCTTGTCGTCGTCGTTGACGCACACCGTGCGCGCGACGCGCCAGTCGTCGGGGCGCGGCTCGACGCCGACCTCGGCCTTGCCCTTGCAGTAGTTCTGCCAGTGCGACTTGAGATGCTGCGAGAGCAGGAAGTTGGCGGACAGCGGATGGAAATCGCGTTTGCCCATGTGCACCACGCCGGGCGAGAACGGCGCCAGCACGGTGCCGCAGATCTCCGGCCGCGGCTTCTGGAAGGGCTTGCCCATGTAGCCGACGCCGAGATGGAGCGCGCTGGTTTTCTGGATCGAGACCTTGAAGCGGTTGTTGGGCAGGTCGATGTTGTAGGGCGGCTCGCCCTCCCAGATCGCGAGGATGACGTCGATCGCCTCGGCAAAAATCTGGTTGCGGTCCTGCTCCAGGATGCCGAGCGCCTCGGCGTCCGAGGTGAGCGCGCCCGGGCTCACGCCCAGAATGAAGCGACCTTCCGCCAGGTGATCGAACATCGCGGCTTGCGTCGCGATCAGCACGGGATGCTTCTGCGCCAGATTGGCGGTGCCGGTCGCGAGCTTGATCTGCGTGGTCGCGGGGATCAGGGTCGCGAGGAACGTCATGCTGTTGGTGACGTTCTCGCAGCGGTCGGTGAGGTGCTCGCCCACGAAGGCGCTGCTGAAGCCGAGCTTGTCGGCCAGGATGATGGCTTCGCGGTCCTGCTTGAGCGTCTCGACCCAGGTCCGGTGCATGGGATGCACCGGCATCGTGAAGTACCCCAATCGCATTCCTAGCCCTCGGCTTCGTGGCCGGCGCCACATGACCAGATTGCGGCCGCGAGGTAAAGCGGCCGGCCATGTTGGCCCTGCCGCACACCCATGCGGCCTCAGTGCCCGGGAAAGCGGCAGATCCGGTACACTCGACCGCACGACTTCAGGAGAACCGCCATGCCGCTTGCACGTATCGCCGCCGCCTCGCTGCTCCTCGTCGCCGGCCTCGCGCCGTCATGGCCGCAAGGCCTCGCGAGCGGCGGTCCCGTCGATGCGGCGCTGATCGAGGACCTGGTCGCGGCGAACCGCATCCTCGCCGATCAGGGCGTGCTCGATGCCTACGGCCATGTCAGCATCCGCCATCCCGCCAACCCGAACCGCTATCTCGTCTCGCGTGCCATGTCGCCCGCCAACGTGACGGCGGCCGACATCATGGAGTTCGATCTCAAGTCGGCGCCGGTCGGCCCGCGCGGCCGCAGCATGTTTCTCGAGCGCTTCATCCACGGCGAGATCTACAAGGCGCGGCCCGACGTGCACGCCG
>WNFC01010592.1_pt1 | contig 10239 bp, 8 predicted proteins | sample 5400541 | NCBI WGS metagenome assembly WNFC01 (sample SAMN13153342, study PRJNA577476) | soil metagenome | isolation source: 120 cm saprolite under Douglas fir tree site 2 hole 2 replicate 1 | place: USA:California | collected 2015-04-18 | reverse complement strand
TGGAAGTCTACGTGGATGGACGCCGGGATGGGCAACTGAGCCTTGGTGAAAAAGTTGACGTGAGCGCCTGGGTGAGGCCAGGGAACCTGCGACCCGAAGACCTGGCCGTCGAACTCGTTTACGGTGAAACCACTAATGACCATGTTGTGCCACAGCACATGCTACCAATGAAGTACACAAAGCAGGAAGCGGATGGCTCCTATCGCTACGATGCGAGCCTGCAACCCGGCCACAGCGGCAGCATTGCCTACGGCGTGCGTGTTCTCCCAAGCCACCCAGAGCTTGCCGGTAAGCTCGATATGGGACTGATTCGCTGGGGTTGATGGATAGTTACAATACCTTCAACTTTTAGACTTTGCAGGCAATATTGCAGTAATTGCCTGCAAGTATGCCACTATGAGTGGATGCGCTCTGCCTGCCAAAGCCGAGCGTTCCGGTTGGAAGAGTGTGCCCACAAAAAAAGGATGCCCGGCAAGCTCGATGACACGCGCCTCGCCGTTGACATCTACCCCGGTAATGTGCATCCCGCCCTGTTCAAACAAAGAATGGTAATGAGGATTAAGGCCGTAGCTACAGTGATAGCCTTCGACAATTTCAGTTCTTCCGTAGATTGCAGCGATACGAGACCCCGGCTTCAGGTAAATGGTATCTTTCACCTCAATAAGCGAGCATGCAAGGGGAGCTATCAGCGGCAGTGGCGCTGATGGATTGGTTTCGGCATGATCAGCTTCGGCGAGACCAAGGACATTTCTGGCATATTCGATGATGGCGTGCTGGGAGCCGCCACAGGTTCCCAGGAAGGGAATGCCTTGCTCTCGAGCAAAGCGAATGGCGGAGAGAGCACCGTCCATACTTGCATACGGGCTGGCCGGAACGCACCAGAGCGCGTCATAAGCTGACAGCAACTCTGCTGTATTATGCTCTAATAGAGGTGTGGCAAGCCAGGATGTTTCAGCATGGCACTCAAGGTTGTTCGCTGCCATTGCCACTGCTCGAGGGATGGCGATATGGGCCTTGACGCTGGGGTTGAAGTCGCCAATGAGTCCGATACGAATGTTGCTGGTCATTGTTGTACCTTTCTCCGGCTGTAGGAGCCGATTTTCCTGGACATTATCCCTGGGAAATACTCTACCCAAATTTTATAGTATATGCAACGCCTCCCCACCCCTGGGCGCGATAAATCGGCCCCTACGGATACCTGGATTATTTTGTGAAACCTCATAATCATCCTCTACAAGGTTGCTAACATAAATATTACATTCTTTACAATGTGTTAAAAATCACATCATACAAGATGGCTATACTGAAGGCATGGGTACTCCTGGTAATGAATTCGGATACATTCAGATGGAGGGAGCAACATGCTTTCAAACCTCTGGCAAACGACGGTCCAGTTCCCGTTTGCCGTAAACCTCACGGTGTACATCGTCCTCGTAGTAATTGCGCTCGGCCTACTCTACTTCATATTTCGGCGTGGCAGAGCAGCCAGTTTTGTGATGCGCTGGACGACGCAGGACATTCTCATTCTTGCAATCATTGGCGTTTTGCTCGAAGTCTATGACAATCTCATCGGAGACCAGTTCATCACGCCAATCATCACGCTGCTGCCTGGCGGTGACGTGCTGCATGACCTTGCCCTGAACGACATTCCTTATATGTTTCTTTTGATGGTTGGTATCGCGCTGATTCGCAAACCAGGAGTTGCCACGGCCCTGGTGTTCCTGAATTTCCTGCTGATGCAACTGCTGTACCCCGGCGATAAGTCGAGCGTGCTGTGGTGGCCATATGGCATCTACCAGGGCGTATTCGTAGACCTTTACATTGTCCTGCGCGGACCCCACATTTTGGAGAAGGCAAACTGGCAGGCAGTGCTCGACGGGTTTGTGATGGGGGCCGTGCGCGCGGTCCCGGCGGTGACGATCTCGTCGGCAATCATGGGGCCGCTGTTGACCGGTCAAACCGATACTTTTGGCGCCATCTTCAGAAATGGCACGCTCAACTGGATTGGCAACGGCGCGGCGGCGGCCATCTGGGCACCACTGGCCATTTACATCGCGCACTCGGTCAGCCAGACTTCAACGCGCGAAGCCGTGCCTAAGACAGTGGAAGCGGACGCTGTCGCAGTCGAAGGACAAAAGGAAGGTGGAATATGATCAACTACAGACTGATCGCTATTGCCAGCGCAATCCTGGGTGTATTGCTCACTATAGATGGCATATACATGGTAGCCGTAAAGTACAACCAGGGCGAGACGCAGTTGCTCAACCTGCCAGATGGATGGATAGTGATCATCTCGGCAGGCGTCCTGTTCGTAGTTGCGATCATAGCTTTCGTGCTGGCGGCGCGTTCGCCGCAAGCCGCGAGATCAACGGCAGCGACCAGAGCAGAGGTAGAAGCAGAAAAAGGTTAAGATGCCAGAACTGCGCATAGAGAACTTGTCGTTCGCATATGCAGGTTCGTCGGACCCGGTGCTGCGTTCTATTCAGTTGACCATCCCTGAAGGCCAGTTTGTCCTGGTTACAGGACCATCCGGGGGCGGGAAGTCCACTCTCGCCCTCGCGCTGACAGGGTTGGTTCCATCACGTATCGCGGGCCACATGCGGGGCGGTGTCTACCTGGGGACAAACGACATCAGCGGCATGGAGATCCACGAAGTCTCGCAGAACATCGGCATCGTTTTCCAGAACCCGGATAACCAGTTGGTCCAGCTCACGGTCGAGGAAGAGGTGGCCTTTGGGCCGGAGAACCTCGGCCTGCCGCGCTCCGAGGTTGCGCGGCGGGTTGAGCAGGCACTCATCTATACCGGGATGGATAAGATGCGCAAAGAGCAAATCTACGCTCTTTCGGGAGGCCAGAAGCAACGCGTAGCGATCTCTGCCACACTGGCCATGCTACCGCAGGTGCTGGTGTTAGACGAACCCACATCCGACCTGGACCCGGTTGGAACACAGGAAGTACTCAGCGTGCTACGGACGTTAAACAAGCAGTATGGCATGACCATTGTGCTGGTAGAACATAAAGTTGACGAGGTGATTTCCTGGGTAGACAGGGTGTTGTTGATGGACCAGGGGAAGGTGATTGTGGACAGCCCGCCGCGCAAGGCGTTTGATGATGTATCATGCTGGACAAACATGGGTGTTTCGGTGCCACAGATGGTACTGGTGGCCCGGGCACTGCCCGATCTATTTCAGGGTTCGACGCCGCTGTCGGTAGACGAGGTATACGAAGCGCTGCGTGGGACCGCGTACGCGCAAGCGCTGATGCAACGCAACGAGGCTATACAAGGCACTAATGGCCACATACTGGTTTCTCCTGCAGCGCAGAGCATCTTGAGCTGGGAAGCCGTGGAGCTGGCGTACGGACCCAAACAGGTGTTGAACGACATCAATTTGAAGATTTTGCCGGAGGAATGGGTGGCCGTGATCGGAGCGAACGGGTCTGGTAAAACGTCGATGGCTTCGCTGGCAATGGGCTTCCAAGCGCCAACGAAGGGCACAGTTCGCTTTAGAGACCAGACGATTCAGGCGGGCAAGATCTCGCGCCAGGCCGAAAACATTGCCTATTTGTTCCAGGCCGCAGATAACATGTTGTTCGGCGCTACAGTCGAAAAAGAATTCCTGTTCGGCTTCAAGTACCAGCGCCAGCGCCGGGTAGATAAGGACAAAGAAGTGGCGGTGACGATTGACCGCCTGATAGAGACGATCGACCTGACGAAGCATCGCAATGACAACCCGTTTCACCTCAGCCACGGGCAGCGCAAGCGATTGGCGATTGGGGTGCTGCTGACGCGGCAGCCAAAGGCGCTAATCCTGGATGAACCAACCACCGGGCAGGACGAGGGACACGCTCGCGCCTTCTTCCAGTTCCTGCAATACCTGCGCGAAAACGCGAGGTACACCTATATGATGATTACGCACGAGATGAGAGCTGTAGCCCGCTATGCTAGCCGGGTAGTGGTGCTGCGGGATGGACACGTGTTTATGGATGGAGCGCCAGAATTTATATTTGCGCGCAAGGATGAGCTTGCCATGTGCAGCATTCTCCCTCCTCCCATCGCACAACTTCACGGGCGTTTATGCGAAGGGCGAGCGCGGCGCGTCGATTTGAGCGTCGACGCTTTTTTGCAATCCCTGCGGCCAGTGGAGGTGACATCGTGATTATGGATTTCTTCATGCATAACCTGATCGGCAGGACGATGCTTGGTTATTTTCTCATCTTCTCGGTGCCGACGATTGGACCGTTTTTGTTTGTGAAGTTGATCGGGTTTAAAGGGCTACGTCACCTGTTCTCGTACGAACCTAAACAATCCATTATCCACGGCCTGGACCCGCGCTTGAAAGTGACCTACCCGGTCTTGATCGGCATTTTAAGCATTTTTCTAAACTGGGACTTTGTCTACTACCTGGTAGGTTTCACGCTCATTCCCTGGATGTTCCTGAGGCCCTCGCCAGCACGCTCGCGGGTGATCATCACTATGGCGGGAGTACCGGTGATCGGGGCGATCTGGTCCCAAGGATTGTTTCATACTGAGGGCAACTCAATTCAACATCTCATCGTCATTTTCCCATGGACACTGAGCTGGCTTGGGACACCCGGCCTGTCCTCGACCGGGCTGCTCTACGGCGTACAGCAATCCGGCAGAACGCTGGCCGGGGTGCTGGCGGCTTTGATTTTGCTTTTTACGACGACGCCATCCGAGGTGGAGTGGGCCTTCTACAAGTTTCGCCTTCCTCCGGCTGCCGGTCTGGCATTCTCGGCGGCGTTACGGTTCTTGCCACAAATGCTGGAACGCATGACGGTGCTGCTCCAGGTGGTGCAGGTGCGGGGCTATGACCTGACGATACCCAGGAGGCGCGATCTGCGCGACTGGCCTGGCTATATAAAGCGCGTGTTCGCCTGCATCCCGGTTGTTACCGTTCCCCTCTTGATTGGCGCACTGCGCAATACTTCCGTGATGGCCATGGTGGTCGATGCTCGCGCCTTCGGTTCGCACAACGAACGCAGTACTCTCAAAGAGCATCAAATAACATTGGCCGATGGCATTGCGCTAGGGGCGCTGGCGGCGATAACGCTGGCGGTAATCCTGCTGGTGGTGCTGCATATCGGGAGCCGGCTGATATGATAAGCATGAAGCGCACTGCTTCATCTTGATCGCGTACCATGATGCCTACAATTGTCAGCCTGGTAATCATGCGCTTTCCTCCTCGAGGTTTACCTATGTTTATCCCCAAGGAAGAGTATAACCTATCTCCGGCAAGAATACTTCTCATATCTTGCTCACATCTAGAGATATGGCAGGGCAAGCACGATTGGGGGATCGGTTAATTGTGGTGGGCGCAGCGTAATATGCGGGTCGCCACTCATTTTACCGTTATGCATGACCAGCGGTCCCTGGCTCATGCCGACCAGCAAGCCAGAATCTGGTGAGAGATATGTGCGGGGTTCTTCTGAGAGAGGCAAAGCGGCTGAGAGCACATGGTAGCATCCGTCGGGAACAGATTTGAGAAAATAGGTACCTGGCCCGGACAAAACTGTACAGCTCACAGGCTGGCCCTGGGGGATAGGCTTGGGAAAGAGGCCTATAAAGATGAGGCCTGTAAAGGTACCCGGAGCGCTGACGCGGCCGAAGAAACATCCACAAACGTGAGAGCAACAAAAGGTGTAGGTATTGGAATCGCGCAGGGACTCCAGGGAAGGCATGGTAAAGTCTTCGGCGAGACGGCGCAGGAGGCGGGGTGGGACGCCAACAAGCTGTGTGAAACGCGTGGTAAACGAGCCAAGGCTGGTGTAGCCAAGCTCGAAACATACTTCGGTCACACTCAGGGAGGTCGTCAAGAGGAGGCGTTTTGCTTCTTCCAGGCGCAAGGCGGTGAGGTACTCACCAGGGGGAATGCCGATGACGCGGTGAAATATGCGACAGAAGTGATACGGGCTGAGGAAGGCGATATCTGCCATGTCTTCGAGCGAGAACGGCTCACGTAGTTGTTCTCGCATGACACGAATGACACGTTCAACGGCCAGCCGGTGCAACGCGGCAGTACTCACCTGGCAATGGTCAGTACTTGATGGTGGTTGCTTTACTTGCACAGTATTACCTCCAGGTTTGTAGTAGATAACTTCCCCCACTGTCAAATTCACATGCTCCAGGTGGTTGGTACTACAAGCATATTCCACAGACGATCAAGAAAAGCGGTTATCTGGTGGGTCGACGGGCATATCTGTCCCCCCAGACAGGCGACCACAAGGGTCCCCACTCCGCTCCACACCCCCGCCCCTACGAAATAATCCTACAGGGCGATCAAGAAAAGCGGTTATCTTCTCGCAGCCGTAGACAAGCCCATACCTCGTGTGACACACTGGAGAATAGAGTATGAGCGCAGATGTTGTACAGAAGTACATCGAGTGAGGACAAGATTAATGGCTACAAAGGCATACAAGTACCGAATCTATCCAAATAAAGAGGTTGTACGTAAGCTTCAGTGGACACTTGATCGGTGTCGAGAGTTGTACAATGCTGCTCTTGACGAACGGAAGTCGGCCTATCGGGTAACCCATAAGGTTTCAATCGAATTTTGTGGCGATGTAGCAATCATTAATGACGCTGAGGCTCGTGGCCTATCGATTGATTACAACCAGCAGCAAAACGATTTGCCCGACATCAAAGAAATGCGACCGGAGTACAAAGAAATCGGGTCTCATGTCTTGCAGAGTGTGCTCAAGCGTGTTGACCATGCTATGCAAGGCTTTTTCAGACGAGTCAAGAATGGTCAAACGCCCGGTTACCCACGATTCCAAGGCAAAAATCGTTATGATAGCTTCACGTATCCAGACATAGCAGGGTGGAAGTTTGTCCCGGGCGAAAAGAAGCACGGGAAACTGATCCTCTCCAAGATTGGCACCATCAACGTCAAGATGCACAGGTCAATCGAAGGCACCATCAAGACCTGCACAATCAAGAGGGAAGGTGAGCATTGGTATGTAGTGTTCTCTTGCGAAGTGAAAGCTGAGATGTTGCCTCTATCCTATCAGGACGTAGGAATTGACCTTGGCATCACACACTTTGCAGCACTTTCGGACGGGGGCATGATTGATAATCCGAGACACTACCGACGTGCCGAGAAGAAGCTCAAAAAGCTACAAGAGGCTCTTTCTCGCAAGAAGCATAAAAATGAGAAGAAAGGATGCAAAGGCCATCGAAGAAGAAAAGCCGTACAGAGGGTAGCAAAAGCTCACAGAAAGATTAGAAATCAGCGACGGGACTTTCATCATAAAGAGTCACGCAAGTTGGTTAACAGATATCAGGTCATAGCTTTCGAGGACCTGAAAGCGAAAAACTTGAGCAAGAGGCCGCAGCCAAAGCAGGATGAGAGTGGAAAGTACCTGCCAAATGGCGCTTCAGCTAAGGCAGGATTAAACAAGTCAATTCAGGATGCAGGGTGGTCTAGCTTCACAGAGATGGTGAAACACAAGGCAGCATGTGCCGGTAGAGTAGTCCTCTTTGTTAATCCGAAGAATACCAGCCAGATGTGCAGTGCATGTGGTAAGAAAGGTCCTCACAAGGATCTCTCCGAACGAACCCACTTCTGTCCTTCTTGTGGGGTAGTTCTCGATCGTGACACAAATGCAGCTATCAACATCCTAGAACTTGGATACAAAGAACTTCAGGCTGGGACGCAGCCAACGTTGGCAACAGCGTAGAAGCCTCTGCCTTCAGGTAGGGGGTACGTCACACGTCTAAGAAACGCTTCTACACTATACTACCCAGAGAGAAAGTATTACGCCACTCCGAAGGATTTTCTATGAATTACAGCACCAGCCAGAGCAAGCGGCGCCTGCTCTTCTATACGCTTTTCCTGGCCTATATTTGTGCCGGTATTGTAAGCATTTTGCCCGGGCCAACGCTGCCTATCCTGGCACAGCATACCGGGGTTGCTCTGGCTATCGCAGGCTGGGCGTTCACGTCTGGAGCGACGGGTTTCATGGTGGGTGTAGCTATTGCCGGGGTGATGATTGGCAGGATTGGCCCGAAATACGTTTTGATGAGCGGACTGGCGATTATGACGTGTACGGGCGTTGTGACGCCCTGGACCCACCTGTTCCCGGTTTTGCTGGCGGCGCAGTTTGTAGCTGGGATAGGCTTCGGGTTTCTCGATGTCAGCATCAACATCATCGTTACGCTCAGTTTTGAGGATACACTCGGTGAAACACTCAACAACCTGCATAGTTCGTATGGGATTGGAGCGCTGCTGGCTCCACTGGTGCTCTCGCTGGTGCTCCAGGTGGCGCACGATGCTACCTGGGCTTATCTTACCGGCTCGCTTATGGGGCTGGCAGGCATTTTCCTACTGGTACGACAGCATATACCTACCGTACCCAGGCAGAAAGAAGGATCGCAACAGCAGGGCATTCAAACAACTACTGTGTTCAGGCAGGCATTGCTCTGGCTCATGGCATTACAACTAGGCCTGTACGTGGGAGCAGAGGTTGGTTTCAGCAGTTGGATTGTTACGGCAGTGAGCCAGAGCGCCTTCATTTCTCTTGCTCTGGCAGCGCCGTCCGCTACTGCTTTCTGGACCGGCATGACTATTGGACGCTTGCTGGGCGCGCAGGTCCTCAAGCGCGGCATATTGAGCGAGAAACAACTACTCTACCTCTCTATTCTTGGCGGGGGCGCCAGCGGCTTGATCGTGGCAGCTTTTGTGAGGTACATTGGAGTCAGCTTCGGCGTTAGCCTGCTGCTTGGACTGTTCTTCGGCCCGATCTTTCCGGGCGTGATGGCTATAGCATCGCGCCGGTTTGTGCATGCCCTGGGTGCTGTTTCAAGCGTGATGCTGATCAGCGCTGGCGTGGCGGGTATGATTTTGCCAGTGCTGATGGGCTTCCTCATTGCGGATATAGGCTTTTCCTGGGTGATGGCTATTCCCGCCCTGGTTTGCCTGACCATAGTTGTGCCGTTCAGCCTGACGTTGAGGAGACAACGGCATGCACTACAATTACCTGCTGATACTAAGGTAACGGAGGAGGAAAGTGTTTATAAAACCTGATGTAACGCGCTTCGAACAGGCCCACATCGAAGCCTGATCGCAGCCAGGAGCACTTGCCTGCAGTCTGAAGTATTATTACGATCAAGCAGAGCTTGTGAACACGTTCAATCGGAGAGTTTCTTGAAGGTTAAGAGATTTGTGCGAAGAGGTGTCCGACTTATATGAGAAGTTTTATCATTATCTTGATCTGCATTGCCTTAACGGGCGTCGTGCTGTATCTTGCAGGGTTATGGAATCTCCGAAACAGGCTGGTGCATGAGCAGCCGCAGTCGGGAGCGAGGTTTTTTCTGCTACTTGGTACGATGCTGACTTCCATAGGCCTATCTTCTCTCGTAGGGAGTACTCACATTTTTCCAAAGGGCATGGGGTACTTAGACGAGTACATAGTAGCGCTATTCGGTATCATCCTGGGTCTGATGTGCATCTTCTGGGTTTTGCAGGTTATATGGCTAAACCAGGGGAATAAGAGACGAAATAGCCGATGAAATCGATCCATCCACCCAGCCAGTTGTTCCTGAAGAGGCTAGACACGCTCAGCACGCTGTGAGCGGTCAAGATACACTCGACCAGCGGTTATAGCTTCTGCAGTCGTTTCAAACAGGAGGGTGTGCATCTCGACCTGGTGAGCTGCTTGCGGGTTGTCTGGTTCACGGCGCATGGGAAGGGCGTTCTTCGAGAATTACATTGCAGACAGGTTGCAGGATGTAGCCAAAAGAATAAGCTCTGCCATAATACCAGAGGGTGCATTGCTTTTGCAGGTGGCAAGCAAGCGAGCGGTATTATTGCGGCCTTTATGGAAGACCGGCTGCTCGATCCTCCTAATATCATTTTATCTGATCTATGAAATGGCTATAGGAATTTCATATTTTTTGCGGTATATTATGACGTAGTACGATACCTGCTGAAACTAGATTGGATACGTGACGCATGTACGGGCCTTTTGCCCCTCGACAGAGCGCATCACTTGCATTGGATGAACACACACTCCTGTTGATTATCGATGCGATACCGCAAAAGGTATGGGCAGCAGATGTACAAGGAACTGGCTTTCACTTCAACAAACAATGGTGTGACTACACCGACTGCACATCGGAGGCGCTTAAAGAGGGGGGATGGCAACCGCTTCTGCATCCTGACGATTGGGAGGACCACCGGCATGTTATGCAGCACGCTTTTGCCTCAGGAGAAGACCTTC
>WNFC01010591.1_pt1 | contig 10240 bp, 8 predicted proteins | sample 5400541 | NCBI WGS metagenome assembly WNFC01 (sample SAMN13153342, study PRJNA577476) | soil metagenome | isolation source: 120 cm saprolite under Douglas fir tree site 2 hole 2 replicate 1 | place: USA:California | collected 2015-04-18 | reverse complement strand
CTTAATCGTCTAGCGGTTGATGGGAGTGGCACAGCCCTCGCGATTCGAGTTGCAGGCGGCACGAGCCTCGACAGGCTCTGGAGCGATAGCCCGGAAACGAGACTGATGATCTGACGGTCGCGACCAAAGAGCAGTTCTGAAAGGACAGCTCGGGCGGCCGCAGGTCTCACTGCGACCACGATTGTTTCGGAATGATCGACAACGTCCTGGTTGGACGAAGCAACCGAAATCCCCTTGAAGCGATTGGAAAGCTCCCTCGCGACGGCAGCATTGCGCGGGGACAAGCGAATCGAATGCGATGTAGCGCCAAACGAGCACAGGCCAGTGACGATTGACGAAGTAATTTCGCCAGTTCCAATGAATCCCAGTTGCATGGTCTTTCCCCGGTTTACAGTGTGGAAGCCAACAGTCTTATCGTGAAGGGTGATTCTCACGCAGGCACCGCGAGTTTGCAATCTGAGCCTGCATAGCTGCGCAACCGGATCTGATAATGTTCACACCTCTCCGGCCCTATCGGCGAAGGACGGGACGGCATTGAGTCTCTTGCCGCATAGTTGGCAACCCTTCCCTTACCGGATTATGGAAGGGTTGCCCGTGACTCGGGACCTCGACGCATTCAGGACTTGTGCCGAAAAGAATCTGCAGGGATTTGAAATGGGTTGGCGCCACTATGAGCTAACGCAGGGGTCCTCTCTCGGTTTCGTCTCGCCATGCCGCTACTTCCTGGGTGGCGGCAGGAATCTCTTGTGGATTTGGGCGATGACTACGTAATTCGGGTCCACCATCTCCACTAGATGGATTCTTGCGACCTTTGAAAGCAGCTCGTAGGCGTCTAGCTCCGAAATCTGGTAGTCGGTGTGCATCCAGCCGACCAGCTCGGTGAAGGCGATGCGGAGCGCATCGTCGAGTGGGCGGTAAGCGCCGACGGCCATGATGTATTCTTCATTTTCAAATCGCGGCCAGCGAATCGCCTTCCCCTTGATCACGTTGACCTGCAGACGCACGCGCATGGGGATTTCGATCCCCGTACCGGCCACTTCGCCGTCACCCATAGCCGCGTGCCCGTCGCCCATATACAGCAACGCGCCGGGGACGTTTACGGGCAGATAGAGGGTGTGCCCGGCACTGGCTTCGGGTGCGTCCATGTTCCCGCCGTTCTCCGCGGGCACAATGGAACTGCGAGCCTCCCCACCGGCAGGGGCGACCCCGATACAGCCGAGGAACGGATGAAGAGGTATATCCAGAGAAAACTTAGAATCCATAGCCTCGAACTTAGCGACGTTGCGCACGGTGTCTACTGGATAGAACCAGATCCTTTCGGGCAGCGGCGAATTCAGCATGGGTGTGTAAAAGGTCGTGTTTAGCGCGCCAAAGCCCGGGGCAAACGCACCCACGCCTTGCTTGCTGTCCACCTGCACATCGAGGAATTTCACTACCAGCGTGTCGCCGGGTTCCGCGCCCTCGATGTAGAAGGGTCCGGTGAGGGGATTGTCTCCCTTCACCAAACTGAGAGTGTCGCCGGACCTCTGAATGGCGTTGCCGAAAGCGTCCACGGTGTTCGTTTCCAGGATGTCGCCCGGCATAAGCCGGGCCACCGGAGAAGCAACACCATATACGTATTTCACATCGGCCATTGTAGTGTGGTAGCGCACCACGCGCGGCTCAGCACTCTTGCTCTGCGCCTGGGCCGCCACAACTCCCACTACGAGGAACGCACCAAAGCCGAGACACGAGACGTTCCGCATCATTACCTCCTTCAGAAATATGCACGGGCCTGCGTAGCCGGCCCCCGACGACCACGGTTGCGGAGCTTCGCCGGCCTGAATCCGGTCAGAAGATAAACTTCACGCCAAGCTGGAGCTGCCGTGGTGGCGAGATGATGTCCGTCGGCTTGCCGAATGCCGGGCCGGCGCTCAACGTTCCGATATAAGACTCTGCATCGAAGTTTGGATGGTTGACGACGTTAAAGATATCCAGCGTGGGGATAATCCGCGCCTGCTCACGGATGCGGATCGGCCGGGCTAGCCGGAGGTCCCAAATATAAGTCGCGGCCGCGCGTCCCGCGTTGCGCCCCACGCCAGCGGGGCGATCCTTCAGGTGACCGTCGCCGTTGTCGTCCGTGCCGGTAGTGATGTTGTAGGGCCGGCCACTCTGCAGCGCAGCGATGGTCGAGGTTTCGAACCCCAAGGGCAACTGGACGATGCCGCTCAGCACAAAGCGATGGCGCGCGTCGCGGAGCGTGGGTCCTTTGTCCGCAGCGAGGTCGTCGCTGTTCTGCGGGACGCCCGGCTCGAAGATGTCGTCGGAAAGACTCACGGCCTTGGACAGCGTGTAGGAGGCCTGGAACTGAAGGCGGTTGGCAAGGTCCTTCCGGGCGCTGATGAGCAGGGCGTTGTAGTGGGCCAGATTGAGAGTTTCGAAGCTGGAGAACAAGCCCAGACCCGCGAAGCGCGGAGGCACGACGGTGCCGTCCGTCTTGGTGCCCTGCGGGTTGAGCTCGCGCGTCATCCACCCATGCAGGCCGAGAATGTGCGCGTAGGAAACATCCAGCACGATGCCGCGCGGCAGTTCATGACTTACAGCGATGGAGAACTGCTCTGTGTAGGGCTGGTGGACATTGCCGTTTATGGCGAATCCGCCGGGCGTTTGCGGCGCGGAGAACGCTGGATCGTTCAGGTCGGGTTGAGATGGACTGAAAACGCCGAAAAGGTACTTCACGCCATCGAAGGTCCGGTCAATGTAGGAAATCTCCCAAGGCGTCGAGTCATAATAAATTCCGAAGCCGCCCCGCACCACGGTCTTGGAATTTCCCAAAACGTCGTAGGCAAAACCCACGCGTGGGCCGAATGCCTTCTTGTAGTTTTCCCGCGTGCGGCTGTTGAAAAAGGGCGCCTGCCCTTCGAGCGGATGGTGGAATCCGGCATCCACAAAGCCGCTTTCGAATTCGTACCGCAGTCCAAGATTGAGGGTGAGGCGGCGGTGGATTTTCCAGTCATCCTGGAAGTAGTAGGCCATCTGCCAGACGGTGGTCCCGTTTTCGCGCGTGGAGCCCAGCCCCTTCAGGGCAAACAACAGGGGAGAAGGCGTACCGGGCGGGAGGTTCATGTTGCAACTGTTCGGCGAGGAACAGGTGAGCGTGGGGACGTCGGCGCCGAAAACGAAGACGCCGTTCTTGAAGAGATCGAAGAGCGCGTTGTACTTGATGCGTGGGTTCATGTCCACGCCGAATTTGAGGTTATGCGTGCCGTGCCCGTTGACAATCGTCGTGAAATCGTCCCGGAACTGCAGGCGGTCCTGCTGCACACCCTGGGGCGTGGAGGCGTTCTGGCCCACAACCACGGACGGAAATCGCAGATTGATCCCAAAACTCGTGGGGTTCAGCTCGTTGATGAAGCGGTTGAAGTGGAGGGTGAACTGGTTGACGGTGGTGGTGGAAACCACCCAGGTGTGCATCCCCTGCCAGGAGATGTTCTCGTTGGTGGCAACCTGGAAGGCGCTGTCGGTGGGCGCGCCACCAACCGAAATATTCGGGTCAATGCGCAGTCCTTCGCGGGAAGTGTTGCGCTGGAAAGTAGCGCGGAAGCTGAAGGTATGGTCGCGATTGAAATGATGGTCGAGGCGGCTCACCATCAGCAAATCGCGGAACGGCGATGGGAAAGAGCCTTCAAACTGCGGGAAGATCGTCGCGGTGTTCACGGTTTGGGCCTTTTCCTGACGGTTGCGTTCAATGGCGAAGAACCCAAACGTCTTGTCCTTAACGATTGGGGCGCCGAAGGAGCCGCCGAACTGTTGGCGGCTGAAATCCGGCTTGGTAGGCTCGAAAAATCCGCGCGCCTGCAGGTCCTTGTGACGGAAAAGTCCGAAGGCCGTGCCGTGGTATTGGTTCGTACCGGACTTGGTCACCACGTTAACGAAAGGCCCGGAGGAATGGCCGTACTCGGCGGAAAACTGGTTGGTGATGACCTGAAATTCCTGGATGGCATCTTCCGGCACCAGCCCCACGGGCCCGCCGACAATGTTGTCATTGAAATTTCCTCCGTCCACGCTAATGCCCGAGCTACGCGCGGTCGCCCCGCCGGAGACGACGCCGCCGTAGAGGCGCTTCGTTGGGTCGTAGGAGGGCGCGGAGGCCACACCGGGAATCAGGTTGGCAAGCTGCTGGAAGTTCCGGTCGTTGATGGGCAGGGTCGCAATCTGCAACTGCTGGACGTGTCCTTGGATTTGAGAACTGGCGAGATCCACCTGCGAAGCCTCGCTGCTGACACTCACTGTCTCTGCCTGCCCGGCCAAGTGCAGGACAAGATTGGCGGTAAGAGTATCCCCGACATACAGATTCAATCCCTTCAGCGTTTCCACGGCGAACCCGGCCTTGGAGACGCGTACTTCATACCGGCCGCGCGGAAGGAGGTTGAAACGGTAAAGACCCTCCTCGTTCGTTGTTGTCTCGCGGCTTTCCCCGGTTTCCACGTTCACCGCGGTTACCTTGGCTCCCGGGACGATCGCTCCTGAAGTGTCCGTTACGAAGCCCTGCAGGTTGGAGGTGACCACTTGCGCGTTCACAGGTACCACCAAGAGCAAAGACACAATCACCACCAAGGTCCACGAGGAAATTTTGCTCATGCCAAACTCCTAACTCTGAGATCTTATCTTGCCTTCCTCTTTGGTTCGCATTCCTGACCCACAAAATCTTTGCTGGGCGCACGAAGTTGGCCCGTATACACCCCTGAATGCGACGATGGCACTGAGTCAAGCATAGTTGCTCCTAAGCGTCAAGCACGCATCGGGCTTGCATCGGGCAGGGTTTCGGGGATGGAATGCACAGTAAAGACCGGCGTGAAGCCCCGAAATAGCGTGAGGGCCGAGTGTGGCAGGTGATTTCGAAGAGGCTGTCATCGGAGTCCTCAGAGCACTGGAGTAGGCGAGGGGCGGTTCGCAGGTCCGGAGCAAGTCATGCGCCGCTTGCACGGATGTTTCCTGGCCTTTCGCAACAACGATCCGCTCGACCAGCGCCGACGTAGAATTGAATTCTGCGCGGCTACACACTACTGCTACCAGCCCGAGAGGGTTGGCGCAATTCTGGCAAAGTAGCCATTCCCAATTTCCGGAAGGCGCGTTTCTCGTGCGAAATTCGGCTCGGCAACCAAATCATTCGTAACGCTGCGCGCTGAACTCCTTACACGTCCGACCCTATCCTTCATAGCCCATGCTTGCAGCGCGTACCCCAGGCCGAACAGGGAAGACCGCGCCGTAACCTTCGGCGATTCTTAACTCCATACACTTTCGATCAGATGATCTGCACGGTCGTACCTCTCTGATCTTCAGAACGCACGCCAACCCTTGCTACCGTCTGGAGTATCCCATGACCATCTACAAGCAGCCCGGCTCTCCGTATTACTACTACGACTTCTATTTCGAAAAGCGCCGATATCAGAAATCAACTCACCTCCGAAACAAGACGATCGCTCACCGCGTCGAGTGCGTGAGGAAGGCAGAACTCGCCCAAAGGCGTGCAGGAATTCTTCCCAAGAACCAGATTCCCTTGTTCCGAGATTTTGCGCAGCGTTTTCTACATACCGTCAAAGTCGAACGCCGAAGCAATACGCATCGCAATTACTTGAGCTGTGTGCGGAACTTAGAGCCAGTTTTCGGCAGCAAGTACCTGGATGAGATCACGCCTGAGATGATCCGGGCCTTCAAAGAGGCGCGCCTCGAACAGCAACGGAGTCCCGCCACGATTAACCGTGACCTGTCTTGTTTGCGACAGATCCTTGGAATTGCTGTGAAGGAGGAACTGATCCAGAGGAGTCCTTTCTTCGGCGGCCGTGTGGAGTTTTTGCATGAAAAGGGAAGGGAACGAACGCTTTCCTTCGATGAGGAACGAAAGTATTTGAAGGCTGCGGTCCCAGTGCTCAGGGACGTCGGGGTCATCATGGTCGAGATGGGGCTGCGGCCCGGCGAGATCTTTCAGTTGCGCCATGAGGACGTGCGGATGGAACCGCCCGCGCCTTATGTGCACGTCAAGGAAGGGAAGTCCGATAGAGCGGTTCGCGATGTACCTATCACTTCGCGCGCGCTCCCCGTATTCAAGCGTCGGCTCTCGAGCGCGAAAGGTGTCTATCTCTTTCCCCGCAGGGTCGGGAACGGCTACGACTGGTCGAGGCCGATGACGGAACTCCAGCCGGCGCATCAGAGGGCTTTGCGGAAAAGCGGAATCGAGCCGCCATTCCGGCTCTACGATCTTCGGCATACCTATGGAATCCGGGCCATCGAAGCCGGCATCGATGTATTCAGTGTCGCAAAACTGATGGGGCACGCGGACCTCGACACCACACAGCGGTACGTACATTTGTCGAAAGGACATTTGGAAGACGCGCAGAAGAAAATTGAGCGCTTCCGGGCGCGTCAGAGGTCCCTGTAGATCTCCCTATTAGCGAAGCTTGCTCGAAAAGGGAACTGCGCGAAGCGAAGGAAAACAGCGGCCTGCGGCACTGTCGCGAACCTGGAACCCGCTGATGGGGGGATGGCAAACGAAATCCAAGGGCCTTGTTCTTCAGCGGTTGACCGTAGCGAGTATTCCCTCGCAGCGGCCTCGGTCGGAGAACCGAAAGTGCCTAGCTCTCACTTGGGGGTCACACAAGGAACGACTTGGCGGCTATGGCGGCGATAGATTCGGAAATCCTGGTCTGTCGTCAGAATGACGGGATCAGCGAAAATTTCCGTCATGCGAACAAGGCAGGCATCAGCGAGGCTCATGGGAATATTGGAGTATTTTTCGATCAGCTTCGTGATGGGCTCGAGGTGTTCGGCAAGTTGGAAGGCGATAACAAGGGCACGTCGGCGAATCAGTGCGCCAACTGCTGGGGCTCCTAGCCCGCCCAGAAGGTGGAACGTCTCCGAGAGAGCCGCTTCGCACGTCGACCAAGGTGGAGGGAAATCGGACGCTTGGCTGGCAGCCCATTGGTGATAAGCGTCGCGGTTACTGAGCAGCGCCACCACGAAACCGGCGTCAATGAGGACGTTTCTGGCCATAGCCGGTACTTCGCAAATAGGCCTTCTTGCGTGCAGCCAGGTTGCTCGGTAGGCCGTCAACTGATCCGACCAGATCGGCTATGGCACGAAGCGAGGCAGTGCGCCGCCGGCGCAGACGAGGTGCGAGTTCCAATCTTTCGCGGACCACGTCCGATTTTGAGATCTTTCGCCCGCGAGATTCTGCCTCGATGTCAGCGACCAGGGGCTCGGGGAGACGTACGGTCAGAGTTTTCATGAATCTAATTGTATTACATATGTGGCGGGTCTGCAAGACAGAAGCCGCAATCACAAAACAAGCTCGCCAACCTTCGAACCATCTGTGGCGCTGTTTGAGATACTGGTGCCCCGATCTGAATACTCGGACTGCTGGACTCTCACTCTGAGCACCGGCCTCGTTCAGCTTGGAACCCGCTGAGGGGGGCGAGGAACAAGGTGTTTTGCCCGCGAATGTTTCCGTCCGCGGCGCGAAGAAGGTGAATAGAGTGGAGAAGGTAAGAATTGCACCCTGCACTCTCGTCTTCACGACTTTCTTCACCAAGAAATCGTCGTACTATGTTCGTCCTCAGAGACTTTCACTCACGAGTTCAGCGAAAATCACCTCGCAAAACAGACCAAAACGGGCGGGAGCGACCCCACTTTTTGGCGGCCAATCCGCCCAAAACTCTTATGGGGGTCGCTTCCAACCGTTGTTGTCTTGCGGTGCGCACGGGTTTTGGCCGTGCACGGGAGAGCCTCGCTGCTGGCCGCCGGAGTCTCAGGTTCGCGTGGAATGAAGCTAAACAAACATAACGACGCGCCGCCCGAAGAAAAAACGGCACTCTCGACAGTTTTCCGTCTTGCTCAGAGCCCTAGTCTGGTCCTCGTTCTAATTCCAAACTGATTTCGGTAAGGTGTCCTTTTTCTGCTACTTATTTTCCTAGGCACAGCTTCCGGCCAAATCCCTGTTCAGCCACCTGCTCTCCACGCCGCTCTCACAATTGTTCTGGTCAGCGAGTGTGGCCCAATCCCCATACTCCCCACTCGGCTTGCTGAACGATTCCCCGCGCGTTGGCCAGTCCCTCTCTGAATGGTACTCCAAACATCTCAAGGCTCTAGATGAGCCATCCCTATGTTCGCTTTCTAGAAGCCGAAAGGAACATTCATACCGATTCCTATGGTTGCGAACATTCATCACTCCGTAGCAATTAGAATTGACGTAAATGCTGACGGTACATCGGCTGACTACAAGAATGACCAGTGGTGCGGGTGGCTACGAGCCTGGCCAATTGGTCCTGAGCGACACATCCACATTGACGAGGGAGCAGACAAGCTGGTTTTTGGGGAATAACGAGGAGAACAAATTTCGGGACATGGCAAGGGTTGACAAGTCGCGGATGGGAACTGACGGAGCGGAATGGATCTTCGAAGGAGAGAAAAACGGAAGTTACCACATCTTGAACCGTTGGTCGCCAGACGATGAGCCCGTTCGGGTCATTGGTCTGGCGATGCTCAGGAGTCTCGCAAAAGTAAAAATCCCGCCAAAGAAACGTACTAAGATTACTTGCCTTGGTCCCTGATCATGAGGAGGAAGCTCCCTTGAAAAATTGCGCCGAGTTTGTTTTCTTCCTGACCGCCATATTGATGGCTATCTCTTTGACAATTTTGTCCCCGGACGGCCTTTCGCAAACGCAGATGGTGCTGGTTACCACCGGATCGACCATGCCGGAGCAACTGTACGTATTGTGGGGAGACGAGTACCACAAGTTGCACCCTGAAACGCAGCTTCGCTACCTCGCGGTGGGAACCAGCGAAAGTGCCAACCGTGTTCTTTCAGGAGCCGGAGATCTTGGCGGCGGGGATGCGCCGATTCCCGAAAAGCAGTTGAAAGAGGCGGCCTACGCGGCCGTGGAATTGCCTACTGTGCTAGTCGGCGTTGCGGTCTTCTACAATGTGCCAGGCAACGCGACGAGCATTCGCCTTTCGGGACAGGTGCTTGCGAACATCTACCTTGGAAGAACAACCTCGTGGAGCGACCCGGAGATTGCCAGGCTGAATCCTGACGGCAAGCTTCCTGATTTGCTGATCAAGGTGTTGCATCGCACGGACGGAAAAGGGTCGAACTACATTTTTTCCGATTTCCTTTCTAAACTCAGCCCAGAATTCCGAGCCAAGGTCGGAAAGAATGTTTCGCCAAAATGGCCGGTGGGCGCCGCTTTTAGCCGATGTCAGGATTTGCTGGCCAACGCCGCCAAGACGTCGGGGGCCATCGGTTATGCCGAGCTCCGTTGTGGCGAGAAATCCGGGTTACCGATCGCGCGAATTCGCAATGCTGCCGGAGAGTTTGTGAAGCCATCGGCGAAGACCATCAGCGATGTGGCCTTGGCGATGGAGTCCACAATGACGGACGACTTTCGCGTTTCGCTGACGAACGCGCCAGGCCAGCAAAGTTATCCAATAGTGAGTTTCACCTGGTTTTATGTGCCTGTGCATCCGAAGGACTTGCAGCGGAGCCGTGCGGTCAACGAATATTTAAGCTGGGTGTACGGGTCCGGGCAAGAAATCGCGCGCGCGCAAGGCTACGCCCCGCTGCCGCCGTCGGTTCTGCAAAAGGTGCGCGCGAAAGTGGCCGCCCTACACTAAATTGCGGTGACTACATAAACATTGAGGGTCAGGGCTAAGATTCGTTGCCATTCGTATCCCCGCTTTGTCAACAGGAGGCATTGGGCCCAGCTTCCACGAGATCCGCGTCCCTGTCAGCAGCTAGAGTTTGAATCAGGCACTGGATTTCGTTCGGATAACTGACGCAGTCTTCACTGCCATCTCGTGCTTCAGCAGCAAGACAGAATTGATGAAGAGGTGAGGGCATTTAGCAGAACGCTCCCCCAGCAGAATCACGTATGCGCGCCACGGCTTTCCGTGGATCCCTTCACAATGAGGGCATCGGGACAGAAAACCATTCCAATCTTCTCAGTGACCGATTTTCAGCGGATTCCCACAACGGTATCAGGTGCGAAGAACACCTCGGCTGTCGGAAGAATCACCCGGCTTCGCCAAGGGATAATCGTCTAGACGATTTCCAGGCCGGCTTCTCCCTCTTGCTTGGAGGCGGCTCTGCCGACCCAGACCATGCTGCAGCGCTCGGGGCTGGGCGTCTCTTCATCGAGGATAAGTTCGACCACTTAGCCGCGCCTAAGGTCGAAACTTCCGCGCAGTCGGAAACCTTCTTTCGAGG
>WNFC01029200.1_pt1 | contig 10241 bp, 9 predicted proteins | sample 5400541 | NCBI WGS metagenome assembly WNFC01 (sample SAMN13153342, study PRJNA577476) | soil metagenome | isolation source: 120 cm saprolite under Douglas fir tree site 2 hole 2 replicate 1 | place: USA:California | collected 2015-04-18 | reverse complement strand
AAGGGCAGGTGCTGGTGATTCGCTCGCAGAATCTGACGCCGCGCCGGTTTCTCGATTTCGCGCGGCGCCTGGGGCCGCCCGAGCCGCACGTCATCGACCAGTTCCACCATCCCGAGCACGCCGACATCCTGATCCTGTCGAACGTGAAGAGGAACGGCGAGCCGGTCGGCCTCGCCGACGCCGGAACATACTTTCATACGGACTACTCGTATCTCGAGGTGCCGGCTCGGGCGACGCTGCTCTATTCGATCGAGGTGCCGAAGAACGGTGGCGACACGCTGTTCGCGAACCAGTACGCAGCCTATGACGGTTTGTCTTCGTCTCTAAGAGCGAAAATCGACGGGCTCGTTGCGCTGCATCACTACGGCAACCGCGATGATCTCGACCAGGGCTCGCGTACCGTCGCCTCGGCGCTTTCCGAGGAACAGGAGAAGAAGGTGACCTGGGTCAGGCACCGCGTCGTGCGCCGCCACCCGGTCACCGGGCGCAAGGCGCTCACCGGGCGCAAGGCGCTCTATGCCGTGTCGGGCAGCTCGTTCGGCATCGAAGGCATGCCGCAGGACGAAGCCATCGACCTGCTCGATGAGCTCAGGGATCATGCGACGCAGGACAAGTATCAGTACCGGCTCCGCTATGGGGTCGGCGACGTGGTGATCTGGGACAACGCCTCGCTGCTGCACGCGGCGACGCTCACCGACCCGGACGATCCGCGTACACTGTGGCGTATCACCGTCAAGGAGGAGAGAGAACCATGAAGCGGCTTTTTACAGGAGTAGTTTCATTACTGATTGCTTTTCCTGCCGCGGCCCAGACCGTCACGCTGCACGGCGCCTCGCAGTTCAGCGACGAGCATGCCTTCACCAAGGCGATGGTGCGGTTCGAGGAGCTGGTGAAGAAGTACTACGGCAAGCCGATCAGCTTCGTGCTGCACAAGAACTCGGAGCTCGGCCTGGAGAAGGACTACTTCGCCTACATGAACCAGGGCACGGCGGTGGACTACGCGATCGTGTCGCCCGCCCACATGTCCACGTTCTCCAAGGCCGCGCCGTTCATCGACGCGCCGTTCCTGTTCCGCGACCTCGATCACTGGAACAAGGTGCTCGACCAGGACGTGCTCAAGCCCGTGGCTGACGAGCTCAACCAGAAAGCCGAGGTGATGCTGATCGGCTATGCCGGCGGCGGCACGCGCAACATCTTCGTCAACAAGCCGGTGCGCAACATGGCCGAGCTGAAGGCCCTCAAGGTGCGGGTGCAGGGCGCGCCGATCTGGAGCCGCACCTTCACCGCGGCCGGGATGGCGCCTACGGTGATCGCGTATAACGAGGTCTACAACGCGATACAGAACGGCGTGATCGCCGCCGGCGAGAACGAGGCCGCGGGCGTCGAGCAGATGAAGTTCTACGAGGTCGCGCCGCACCTGTCGATGACGCAGCACGCGATCACCATCCGGCCGCTGTGCTTCTCGACCAAGACCTTCAAGAAGCTCGACGTTGCCCTGCAGGCCGCGGTGCTCAAGGCGGGCAAGGAGGCGGGCGCCTACGGTCGCCAGATCGAGTCGTCGGAGGACGAGCAGAAGCTGGTGGCGATGGAGAAGGCGGGCAAGTTGAAGCGCGTGCCCTTCGCCGGGCGCGACGAGATGAAGCGGCTGGTCGATCCGGTGATGGCGGCGTATGCCAAGGAGATCGGCGCCGACGCGATACTCGCGAAGATCAACGCCATCAAGTGAGCTTCTGCTGAGGGCGCGGCGCGCTCCGGGGCGATCCGGGCGCCGCGCCTTCTTTTCGTCCCGCTAGTGAAAACAATAATCGACTGGTACCACCGCATCCTCACCTGGCTGATGGTGGCCACCGTCGCCATCCTCATTGTTCCGGTGACCCTGCAGATCATTTCCCGCTATACCCAGCTGATTCCCTCGTACATCTGGACCGAGGAGCTCAGCCGCTTCCTGTTCATCTGGATGGTGATGCTCGGCGCGATGATCGGCATCCGCGAGCACACGCATTTCGAGGTGGACGTCTGGCCCGAGCTCGAGCCGAAGGCGAATGCGCTGTTGCGCATCGTTTCGCACTTTTTCGTTCTCGTGTTCGCGCTGGTTTTCATTTGGTGGGGCATCCAGTTCGTCCGCTTCGGCTGGAATCAGCTCTCCGAGCTCGCCGAGCTGCCGATGCCCTACATCTTCGTCGCCTGGCCGCTCGCCGGCGCGACCTGGGCGCTGTTCCTGGGCGAATCGCTTCTTGACAACCTGCGCATCGTGCTGGGACGCGATTCCCGATGACCTCGGCGGCCCTGTCCCCCGGCATGGCCACGCTGGCACTGTTCGGCGTGTTCTTCGTGTTGCTGGTCGCGCGCGTGCCGGTCGCCTTCGCGCTCGGGCTCGCCTGCCTTCCGATCCTGCTCATCGAGCCGCGGCTCTCGCCGATGACGCTGTTCAACGAGACTTTCAAGGCGTACAACGCGTTCATCCTGCTCGCAGTGCCGTTCTTCCTGCTGACCGCCAACCTGATGAACGTCGGCGGCATCACCGATCGCCTGGTGCGGTTATCGCGGACGATGGTGGGGAACTTTCCGGGCGCGCTCGCGCAAATCAATGTTCTGCTCTCGGTGTTCTTCGCAGGCATCTCGGGTTCCTCTACGGCAGATGCGGCGAGCCAGAGCAAGATCTTCATCGAGGCGCAGGTCAAGGAAGGCTATGGCCTGTCCTTTTCGATCGCCATCACTGCGGTATCCGCAGTGCTGGCAGTAATCATCCCCCCCTCGATCCTGATGATCGTGTGGGGCGGCGTGATCTCTACCTCCATCGGCGCGCTTTACCTCGCGGGAATTCTCCCGGGGCTGCTGATCGCGGCGGCGCAGATGGTGACGGTGCACGTTTACGCCAAGATTTACAACTATCCGGTCTATCCGCGCGCCACGCTCAAGGAGTTCTTCGTTTCCGCGTGGCAGTCGCTGCCAGCGCTGTTCACGCCCTTCATCATCGTCGGCGGCATCCTGCTCGGCTGGTTTACGCCGACCGAGTCGGCGGCGGTCGCGGTGATCTACGCGGCGGTGCTGTCGATCTTCATTTACCGCGAGATGGATCTGACGCATCTCTACAATGCGTTCGCTGAGACCGGGAGGCTGGCAGCGGTGGCGCTATTCTGCGTCGGGACGGCGTCCGCCTTCGGCTGGCTGCTCGCCTATTACCAGATCCCGAAGGCGTTGCTTGCAAACGTCACGACCTGGGGCCTCGACATCACCGGCGTGGGCTTTTTCATCGCGTTCGCATTCCTCGTGGTCGGCTGCTTCCTCGACGCGATCCCGGCGATCATCATTCTCGGCACCACGCTGCAGCCGCTCGCGGAATCGGTGCACATGCATCCGGTTCACTTCGCCATCATCGGCATCGTCTCGCTCGCCTTCGGGCTGGTGACGCCGCCTTACGGCCTGTGCCTCATGATCTCGTGCGCGGTGGCCAAGGTGCCGCTCAAGTTCGCGCTCAAGGACACGATGATCATGCTGGTGCCGATGCTGCTGATGCTCGGGGCGATCATCATCTGGCCTGAAATTCCGCTGTTCCTGCCGCGGCTGGTCTCTCCTGAATTGCTGAAGTGATCGATTCCTGCGCTGTACCTAGAAAACGAGCACGCCCTTGCCGGTCGACTGCGTGTCGAACACGCGATAAGCCTCTGTCGCCTGCTCGAGCTTCCAGCGGTGTGAAAAGATTTTTTCAAGATCGATCCCATTGTCAGCGACGAAGCGTGCGCACTCGGCCTGTCCCATGGCGCTGAAAGTCCACGAGCCGATCAGCGTCAGCTGCTTGCGCAGCATGTCGCGGCTGACGTCCAGCGTCACCTCGCCGCCTTCGCCGACGAAGCACACCGTGCCCCAAGTCCGCGCCGCGCGCACGGCGGCGAGGCGCGCGGACGCGACGCCGGTGCAGTCGATGGCAAGATCCACCCCTTCGCCGCGGGTCAACTCCTTCAGCTCCTTCTCGAAGTCGGCCTTGGAGGCATCTACGGTCGCCGCCGCGCCGAAGCGCTGCGCCAGCGCCAGACGCTCGGCGTTCGTCTCAACGGCGATCACGCGTGCACCCATGCGCGCGCCGAGGAGCGTCGCACTCAGGCCGACCGGGCCTTGGCCGAACACGGCCAGACTGGCGCCGCCTGCGAGCTGCATGCGCTTGAGCGCACCGTACGCCGTGCCGGTGCCGCATGAAACTGCAGCACCCTCGACGAAGCTGAGCTCGTCAGGCAGCGGCACCAGCGTGCGCGCGGGCACCTTCAAATACTCGGCGTGCCCGCCGTTGGCTGTTACCCCGTAGACGACTATGCCTTCGCGGCACAGCTGTGACCAGCCGACACGGCAGTGCTTGCACACGCCGCAGCCGGAGTAATGGTGGTCCATGACGCGCTGCCCGATGGGTGCTTCGCGCTCGGCGACGCTGGGGCCGCGCGCCGCCACCACGCCGCAGGGCTCGTGTCCCGCAATGAAAGGCTCGGTATTGCCGCCCAGGCCGAGCGCCGCTTGCGCCGCTCCAGGCGGCGAGCGGTAGAACTTGAGGTCACTGCCGCACATGCCCGAAGCCTTCATCTCGATCACCACCTCGCCCAGTCCGGGTGTCGGGTCGGGGAAGTCGCGGATCTCGATCGTCCGGTTGCCGAGAAATACCGCGCCGCGCATCGTTTCTCCTTAAAACGTAGTCTGTCCCTGATTTCGGTCCTGGCTAGATCGCGGCTTCGGAGCCGGGGTCGAAGAAGTGCAGGCGCTCCGGGTCGAAGGCGAGCCGCACTTTCTCGTGCACCTTGAGGCGCGTGGCGGGATCGACCCGCGCGACCATGGCGTGCGCGCCGGCGCGCACGTCGAGCAGGATCTCGTTGCCGAGCGGCTCGACCACCTCGACCGCGGTGTCGAACGCGTACTCCGCGGGATCGGCGCCGCTCGCGACGCGCAGCGCCTCGGGACGCACGCCCAGGACGACGCGTCGGCCGGCATGCCGCTGCAAAGCCTCCTGTTTTTTTGATGGGATCTTGATGCGCAGCCCGGCGGCGTCGGCCCACAAACCGCCGTCCGCCGGCATGATCGCGACCTCGACAAAATTCATCGCCGGCGAGCCGATGAAGCTCGCGACGAAGCGATTGACGGGCCGGCCGTAGAGCTCGAGCGGCTCGCCCTCCTGCTGCACCACGCCGTCCTTCATCACCACGACACGGTCGCCGAGCGTCATCGCCTCCACCTGGTCGTGCGTGACGTAGATGGCGGTGGTCTCGAGGCGGTTGTGCAGGCGCTTCAGCTCGACGCGCATCTGCACGCGCAGCGCCGCGTCGAGGTTCGAGAGCGGCTCGTCGAACAGGAACACGCGCGGGTTGCGCACGATGGCGCGGCCGAGCGCGACGCGCTGGCGCTGCCCGCCGGAGAGCTGGCGCGGCTTGCGCTCGAGCAGCGCGTGGATGCCGAGGATCTCGGCGGAGCGCCGCACGCGCCGCTCGATCTCCGGCTTGTCGAGCTTGCGCATCCTGAGCCCGAACGCCATGTTGTCGTACACGCTCATGTGCGGGTACAGGGCATAGTTCTGGAACACCATCGCGATGTCGCGGTCCATCGGCGCGAGATCGTTCACCACGCGGCCGTCGATGCTGATCTCGCCCGAGCTGATCTCCTCCAGCCCGGCGACCATGCGAAGGGTCGTGGTCTTGCCGCAGCCCGACGGCCCGACCAGCACCACGAACTCGCGGTCGCGGATCTCGAGGTTCACGTTCTTCACCGCGTGAACCTCGTCGTATTTCTTGTTGAGATCCTTGAGAAGAACCTTCGCCATTCAGCCTGCCCTTTTACCCTTTGACGCTTCCGGTCATGCCGGTGACGTAATACTCGACGAAGAACGAGTAAACGATGGCCACCGGCACCGAGCCGATCAGGGCGCCGGCCATCAGCGGCCCCCAGAAGAACACGTCGCCGCGGATCAGCTCGGAGACCACGCCGACCGGAACCGTCTTCTGCTCGGGCGAGGAGAGGAACACGAGCGCGTAGATGAACTCGTTCCACGACAGCGTGAAGGCGAAGATGCCGGCCGAGAGGATCCCCGGCACCGCGATCGGAAACACGATGTACAGCATCGCCTGCCAGCGCGTCGCGCCGTCGATGCGCGCGCACTCCTCGAGCTCCTTCGGGATCGTCTTGAAGTAGCCCATCATCAGCCAGGTGCAGAAGGGGATCAGGAAGGTTGGGTAGGTGAGGATCAACGCCCATGGGGTGTCGCCGATGCGGTAGTCGCGGATGATGTCGGAGAGCGGGATGAAGAGCAGCGTCTGCGGCACGAGGTAGGTGATGAAGATCGCGGTGCCGAGCAGCCCCGCGTAGCGGAACTTAAGCCGCGCCAGCGCGTAGCCGGCGATCACGCCGCAGAAGAGCGAGATCAGCGTCGCGGCGAGGGCGATGAACTCCAGGGCCGGTAGAGCTCGCTGTCGGGCCGCACCGTGGTCACGAGCATCCAGTAGAACGGGAACAGCAGCGCGAGGATGAACATTCCCATCGGCAGGTAGAACCAGAGCCACTTCTTCCACTTTGCGCCTTCGATCATGTCAGCTCATCTCACCGAGTCATTTCACCTGTTCTCTACGCGCCGGATGTACCAGAGCTGGAACACCACCACCAGAAGCAGCGCCGGGAACATCGCCAGCGAGATCGCGGCGCCCTCGCTGAGCAGGCCGGTTCCGATGCCGATCTGGTAGGCGTAGGTGGCGAAGAGGTGCGTCGCGTTAGCCGGGCCGCCGCCGGTCAGCACGTAGACCAGCTGGAAGTCGGCGAAAGTCTGGATGATCGAGAACAGCACCACCACCATGGTGACCGGTAGCAGCAGCGGCCAGGTAACGTGCCAGAAGCGCTGCCAGCGATTGGCGCCGTCGATGGCGGCGGCCTCGTGCAGGTCGGGATTGATGGTCTGCAGCCCCGCGAGCAGGCTGATGGCGTAGAACGGCACGCCGCGCCACACGTTCACCGTCATGATCGAGGCCATCGCGAGCTCCGGGTCGCCCAGCCAGTTAATGCGCGAGTTGATGATGGAGAGCTTCCAGAACAGCCAGTTGAAGACGCTGAAGGTGGGGTCGAACATCCACTTCCAGGCGAGCGTCGAGAGCACCGTCGGGATGATGAAAGGCAGCAGGATGAAGGCGCGCACCCAGGCCTTGCCGCGAAAATGGCGGTTGAGGAGCAGCGCGAGCCACAGCCCGAGCGCGAGCTTGAAGACGGTGGTGACGCCGGTGTAGACGAAGGTGTTGAGTGCCGCGGTGCGGAAGATCGAGTCGTCCAGGATCTTGGCGAAGTTCTTCATGCCGACGAAATCGCCTGGCACGCCGACGACGGCGTTGGTCAGCGAGAGCCACACGCCGCGCACGAACGGATAGGCGATGAACAGCGCAAGGAGCGCGAGCGTGGGCACGAGCAGCCAGAAGGCGAGCGCGCCCTCGCGCTCGAGCATCCGGCTGACCGCGCCGCGTCTCGAGTAGTGCGCAAAATTGGGCGCCGCCGCCGCGTCGCCCTTCGAAGCGGTCAATTACGCCCCGTTGTAGACCTTGCTGACCTCTTCATGCGCCCACTTCACCGCGGCTTCCGGCGCCATGCCCTGGACCGCCTTGGCGTACATGTCGGTGATGATGTACTTGGTGAGCACTTCGGCCGCCTTGCGGTTCGCGGGTCCGGCGTATCCCGGCGTGAGGCCGAGGCGCCCCGCCACCTTGTAAGGCACCATCACCGGATCCTCGTCCCACATTTTGTGCTTCTCCCAGACCTGCGTCGGCGGGGTGGCGAAGCCCTTCTGCGAGACGAACCATGCGTCGAAGTTCTTAGGGTCGTGCATCCACTTCAGGAATTCCTTCGCCCCTTTCTGGTTCTTCGAGTACGCCATCAGCATGTGCGACTGGAAGGTGTGCATGCCGAACTGCCCGGCGGGGCCTTTCGGCAGCGGCGAATGCAGGATGTCGGTCTTCATCGGCGCCCCGCTGTCGGTCTTGTACTGATCGGGCTTGCGCAGCGTCTCGATATAGATCGACGCGCCGTTCAGCGTCGCGCAGATCGTGCCGGAGAGGAAAGCGCGGTTGTTGTTGGTGTCGTCCCACGCGAGGCCGCCTTCGTCGTGCGCGTCCTTCCAGAACGCGGTCATGAACTTCACCGACTCCAGGGTTTGCTTTGAATCCAGGACGACCTTGCCTTTCTCGTCGACTTCCTTGCCGCCCCAGGACCAGAGGTAGGGATAGCTGAAGGTCGGCGCATCGCCGAAGGTATGGCCGAGCGTTTGCCCGATCGGGTGGCCTTTCGCCTTCAGTTTCTTGCCCGCCTCGTGATATTGCTGCCAGGTCTCCGGAAACTTGCTGTAGCCGACTTCCTCGAACCACGATTTGCGGTACGCGATCATGCCGCCGATGATCGCCCAGGGCACCGACATGAACTTCTTGCCGTCGTTGGTGTTGCTGCGGCACAGGCGGTAGTAGCCGCCCTGCGCCTTGCCGATCGCCTCGGCGACGTCGCTGATGTCGACCGCGCTCGCCGCATAGAGGTGCGGGTGATTGTTGAACAACATGAAGAGGTCCGGGCCGCTTCCCGACTGGATCGCCGAGGTGGCGCGCGGCTGCAGATCGTTCCCGTTCACTGTTTCAAGGTTGATCTTGAGGCCGAGCGCCTTGCCCGCCTCGGGCAGGATCGTCTTCCTCAGCAGCTCGTCGGATGCCGGCACGAAATCGTTCCACTTGATCCAGTGGACCGTGCCGGCCTGCGCGAACACCGGCGCCTGATGCGATGCGAGTATTCCCGCGAGCCCGGCACCGGATGCCTGCAGGAATTTGCGACGGGTAAACCTAGCCATTGTGTCTCCTCCTCCTAGAGGGTTGCAGCGTCACTGTAGCCCGAAAATCAGGGACAGACCACGTTTTCCTCCAGTCACTTCCTGACCGATGGCCATGGCCATGCAAATACCTGCCGACAGCGGTTTCAGCTTCATATTGTCTCCCCTTATCTCACGAGTCCCGGAATCCACAGAGAGATTGCCGGAATGTAGGTCACGAGCAACAGTGCGAAGCACATCGCGCCGTAGAACGGCCACAGCTCCTTCGAGACTTCCTCCATGGTCACCTTGCCGATGGCGCAGCCGACGAACAGGGTCGGGCCCACCGGCGGGGTGATCAGGCCGATGCCGAGGTTGAGGATCATGATCATGCCGAAGTGCACCGGGTCGATGCCGAGCTTGTAGACCACCGGCAGGAAGATCGGCGTGCAAATGAGGAGCATCGGCGCGAGATCCATGAAGGTGCCGAGGAGCAGCAGCACGATGTTCACCAGCAGCAGGAAGACGTACTTGTTCTCCGAAATGCTGAGGAAGAAGACCGTGATCTTCGCCGGAATCTGCATGATCGCCATCATGTAGCCGAAGCCGACCGAAAAACCGATCAGCATCATCACCATCGCAACGGTCTTGATGACGCGATGGATTAGATGCGGCAGGTCGCGCCATTTGTAGTCGCGATACACGAGGAAGGTGACCAGGAACGCATAGACGCAGGCGACGGCGGCCGACTCGGTGGGCGTGAACACGCCGGAAAGGATTCCGCCCATGATGATGATGACGGTCACCAGCCCCCACAGCGCCTCGCGGACGATCCTCGGCACCTCTTTAAGCGGGGTGGGCTCGGATACCGGAAAGCTGCGCTTGCGCGCGGTCCACACGACCAGGCCGATCAGGCAGGCGCCGAACAGAAGCCCCGGCAGGATGCCGGCGAGGAACAGGCTGGCGACGGAGATCGTGCCGCCGGCGGCGACCGAATAGATCACCGCGTTGTGCGAAGGCGGGATCATCAGCGCCTGCACCGAGCCGCAGATGGTCACGTTGGTGGCGAAAACGCGCGGGTAGCCCTGCTTGATCATCTGCGGGATCATCACCGAGCCGATCGACGCGGTGTCCGCGACCGACGAGCCCGAGATGCAGCCGAACAGCGTGCTCGCGAGGATGTTCACGATCGCCATCCCGCCGCGGATGAAGCCGACGAATACCTTGGCGAGATTCACCAGGCGCATCGCCATGCCGCCCTCGGCCATGATCGCGCCGGCGAGCACGAAGAACGGGATCGCGAGCAGTGCGAAGTCGTCGGTGCCGTCGGAGATCTTGAGCATCACCGCCTCGAGCGGGATGTCGACGTAGAGGGCCGCGATCAGGGCCGCGAGGCCCAGGGCGTAGGCGACCGGCACCGCGAGCGCGCACAGAATCGTGAAAGAGCCAA
>WNFC01012949.1_pt1 | contig 10241 bp, 15 predicted proteins | sample 5400541 | NCBI WGS metagenome assembly WNFC01 (sample SAMN13153342, study PRJNA577476) | soil metagenome | isolation source: 120 cm saprolite under Douglas fir tree site 2 hole 2 replicate 1 | place: USA:California | collected 2015-04-18 | reverse complement strand
GGACGCGATCAACGTCAAACGCCATGAATCTATTGACTTACAGGCGAATGTACCGGGCGCGCATATCCCGAAAGTAAAAAGTGGGCTTGCGCCCACTGGTGTGCCTCGCCAATTACTGGTACTACACAACAGTTCTCAGATTTCTAATATACGCCGCTCATGAGCAAAAGACAAACCGCCTCCGGGTTTGCCCGGGTTTGCCTCAATCCCCTCTCATCTCTAGAATGAAAGTTTAGCCGCATGGCCGGGCGAATTCCCGAGAAAAGTTATGATTCATTTTCCAGTTCCTGAGGCTCTCACCTTCGATGACGTGCTTCTGCTACCTGCTCGATCCGACGTTGTCCCAGCGACGGCCAACACGCAGACGCAGCTCACACGCAAGATCAGCATGAACATCCCGATCGTGAGCGCCGCCATGGACACGGTCACGGAATCGCACATGGCGATTGCCTTGAGTCAGCAAGGCGGACTGGGCATCATCCATCGCAACCTGAGCATTGAGCAGCAAGCTAACGAAGTCGACAAGGTGAAGCGCTCCGAGAGTGGCATGATCGTCGATCCGGTAACCATGTCGGCCACCGACAAAGTCAGCGATGCACTCGAGGTCATGCGCAAATACAAAATCTCGGGCGTGCCGATCACCCAGCATGGCAAACTCGTGGGCATCCTCACCAATCGCGATCTGCGCTTCGAAACCCGCTTTGATGTGCCTATCAGCAAAGTGATGACCAAGGACCATCTCATTACCGTACCCGTCGGCACTACGCTGGAAGAGGCAGAAAAAATTCTGCATGAGCACCGCGTCGAGAAGCTCCTGGTCGTGGATGACAAGTACAACCTCAAGGGCCTGATCACCGTAAAGGACATCCAGAAGAAACTGAAGTATCCGAACGCAGCCAAAGATTCCCAAGGCCGCCTGCGCGTGGGCGCAGCCATCGGCGCGACCGGAGATTTCCTTGAGCGCGCTCAGGAACTGGCCGAGGCGAAAGTGGATGTGCTCGCTATCGACAGTGCGCACGGTCACTCGACCAAGGTGCTCGAGGCGGTGAGGCTGGTGAAATCGAAGCTTCCGGAAATCGATCTGCTGGCGGGGAACGTGGCTACGTTCGACGGAGCTTGTGAATTGGCCCGCGCCGGAGCCGATGGAATTAAGGTTGGCATTGGGCCCGGGTCGATTTGCACTACGCGCGTAGTCACAGGTGCTGGCGTGCCGCAAATTACCGCCATCGCAGAAGCCTTCCGCGCGACTAAAGACGCCGGCATTCCCATCATCGCCGACGGCGGCATCAAGTATTCGGGCGACATCACAAAAGCGCTGGCTGCTGGTGCGAGCGCGGTGATGATTGGCTCGCTGTTTGCCGGCACCGACGAAAGCCCGGGCGAGCTCATCCTGTATCAAGGCCGGTCATTCAAGTCGTATCGCGGCATGGGCTCGATCGGAGCCATGGCTCAGGGTTCCAGCGAACGCTATTTCCAGGGCACGGAGGGTGACTCCTCTGCTGCGGTCTCTGCCATGGACGGCGAATCCAACCGCTTAGGCAAACTTGTCCCGGAAGGCATCGAGGGACGCGTGCCCTACCGCGGCTCTGTGGCCATGATCGTGCACCAGATGGTCGGTGGATTGAAATCGGGCATGGGATACTGCGGCTGCGCCACCATCCCAGAGTTGCTGCAGAAGACGCGCTTCGTCCGCATAAGCGGCGCCGGACTCCGCGAGAGCCACGTACACGACGTCATGATCACCCGCGAGGCTCCCAATTATGCCATCGAGTAAATCCGCTGTGATCAGGGTTCAGCTTCGGGGTTTGCGGGAACGATTCGTATCCGGCCATGTCTTCAGGCGTGCCGCAAGGGGAGTCTTACCGATCCGGCCTTTGGGCGCTGGAAATACGATCCTGATCTTGCGCTTTCGCAATCGGCGGCGTCCTCTCGCTTGATCTCCCGGCAGCAAACTGTCTTTCGCGCTTGGATCCCCGCCATTATATGGCTGGTAATCATCGCCATTGAATCGAGCGCACTGCTTGCCCCCCAAAATACCGGTCGGATTCTATATCCGTTGCTGCACTTCGTGTTCGGGGTGGACCGGCTCCACTTCGCACACTGGCACTTTTACATTCGCAAAGCCGGCCATGTTGTTGGCTACGGCGTTCTGAGCATTCTACTTTTCCGGGCGTGGAGCGCCACGTTGCCCGTCGCGGGAAACCTGAATCCGAAGTGGACGATGCGCTGGGCGAACATCGCGGTTCTGGGAACTGCACTTGTGGCCAGCCTCGATGAATGGCATCAGAGCTTCGTCCCCTCGCGCACCGGCACGGTGCATGACGTTATCCTCGACACGTGCGCGGGGATGGCGGCACAAATCGTTGTATTTTTCTGGCTGAAGGAGTTCTAAATTTTCCGCAGTCAGACTGACGGGTTAGGCTTTATCAGCAGCAGCGCCGCCGACCCCACCGCCAGCGCTGCAGAAAAGTAAAAAGGGATGGCTGCGCCGTAGTGCTTCCAAAGTTCTCCGGTAATCAGACTGGCGGCCAGTGTCGCGACGCTGGTCACGAAAAAGTAGATCCCCAATGCGCGGCCGCGCACGCCCCCGCCCACCGCATCGACCACCAGGGCTTTCAGCACCGGCTGAGTGAGCGCGTTATAAAGACCGTAAACAGCCATCGCAATCCAGATGACCATTGTGGAGGACGCTCGCCCGAACGCGAAATAAACTCCCGCGAAGATCAGGTAGCCTGTGGCGGCGATCCATCGGCGCGAGAATTGGTCGCTCGCCCATCCCGCAGGCCAGGAAGCAAGGGTATAAGTGATATTGAATACCAGACCAAGCAACGGCGCCAGCGCCACTCGGATACCGATGCTTTGTGCCCGCAGCACTAGAAACATGTCGCTCGAGTTGCCCAGCGAAAACAATGTCACGGCGACCAGAGCGAAGTAAAAACGTCCGGGCAGTTTCACCCCGGCTCGATCCAGCCGAGATATAACACTCCCTTTCCCTAAAGGTTGGTCTTCTGGCCGCTCGTTGCCGCGGCGGCGGCCTGTCTCACGTATGCCGAACACCGCCACCAGCACGCATAAGACTCCAGGCACCGCCGCCGCCAGGAACACAAGTCGCAGTCCTTGCGCACCATATCGAGCCAGCAGAACCAGCGCGGTGAGCGGACCAGCAATCGCTCCAGCCGAGTCCATTGACTGAATCAGTCCGTAGGCTGAGCCCAACCGATTCTTGTCCACGGACTCTGCGACCATCACATCGCGGGGAGCTCCGCGCACTCCCTTGGCTAAGCGATCTGCGAAACGAATGAAGAGGATCTGCCACCATGAGGTGACGACCGCCAGAATGGGCTTGACCGCGTTAGCCACCAGATATCCTCCCACTACCAGGGGCTTGCGCCGGGGGACACGGTCGGCGAGATAGCCCGAAAACAGCTTGGCCAAAGACGCCACACTTTCCGCAACGCCCTCGATCAGGCCCAGCTGCGTCGGCCCCGCCCCCAGCGAGGCTAGGAACGCAGGCAACACCCAATAAGCCATTTCGGTGGTTGTGTCATTCAGGAAAGAAGTGATGCCGAAGGCGTAGATGTTGCGCGCGGCGGACGGTTCACGCTCGGGCGAGCCTGCAGGCATGAAGCAGTTTTACCACGGCGATCAGCAGAAACTGAGAAATGGGAATCGAGAGCTGAGAACCGCCTTCAGTACATCGCGTCGTACTTGGTGACCACCCACTCGCCACCCTTATTCTCAGTCGTGACGGTGAAGAGTTCTTTGTAGGTTCCAGATTGGCTCGGGCGGTTGCTGCGTTTGCCGCGGTAGTGCAGAATGACCAATGGCGGCGCTTCTTCCCACTCCACCAATTCCCATGAGAGTAGAGGGTGCTGCGCCTCCGAATCACAGATGAAGTGAGCGTACTTTTTGCGATAGTCGTGCTCCCACTGCGAAAGCAGGTCGTTGCAATGTCCTTCCCGCAGCTGGTGAAGAAACTTGCTGGCTACACGCTCGGTCGCGCGGTCGCGCAGCGGATTGAACGTGATGCTATTGGGTATGCCGGTGAGAGGATCGTGGTCTTCGGAGCGCGCCAGAACCGGTCCCTGATTGCTCAGCCACCAGACGTATCCCAGAAACACCAGCACAAGCAGCGCGCCGGCGCCGACAGCAATGCCGATTTGGTTCCTGGTGAATGCCATTTCCAAGAGAAGTGTAACCTGACGACAAGAGCGGCAAAAGTTACCGCCGGGAGCCGCAGTTGGACATGTACGAGTGGGATGACACCTGACTAAGTGGCGTGTGGGCACGAGTGCTGGCTCGCCGAGAGTGCCTTGCGGAGGCCTCATGCTGACGCGAAAAACGGCTCTTTCCGTTGCCAAATGGCTGCGAAACAGGGTAGATTTCAGGCGTTCACACAGAGTATCTCGCGGACTCTCCCTCCCGCTCTATGAATAAAACTGCACAACTCCGTGCCGCGGGTGCTATGGCCGAGGAGTAGCGGTCACTTTACGGCAACGAGATCGGCACGGCTGAGTCCCAATTGGCGAGCGCGAATATTGCAATCTACCCCGTAGACCTCCGCGGCCTGGTCGGCGGCATGCAAACGTCTTTCTCGGGTGCCCATGACGGCGATATCGATCGAGCTGGCTTGGCGAATAGAGCGCTTCCGAGGCCAGCAGTGTCCAGGCGAGCCAAGGAACAATGGAAACAATGGAAGAGGTGGCGGCGGAGACCGGCGGCAAAGCTTGCATAAATGAGAACGAGATCAGACGGGGCGTCTCCCCTGCCGCGGCGGACGACAAAGCGTCATAGGAGACAGGCTACTACCCAGAAAATAAGAAGTGGGATAGCAAGTACCGGAGTATCAAAGTCAAAATCGCCCAAGGTGATACGCAAATTCGCTATCGCAAGGGCTACTTTGCAGTCGATGCCGGTCAAAACAAGAACTCCACGTAGGAGCAGGATTTGCAGCGGCTTTGCTGTTCAATGCCCCCTTCACCCAGATTTACTTCATGGCACCAGCCAAGCCGACCGATCCGGGTAAGGTTCGTGTTGTCTTTCTGGTAGATGCTCACACCGTGTCCAGCGGAAGACTCCGGCGGTAGCAAGAAAATGAACTTGAGTCTTTATGCGTGTGTGTTTGGCGCAAATGGCAAGAACCTAGGAACCCGCACGATGAAGTGGATCGCGCGTTTGACGCTGGCACTTACCAGCAGATTTTGGCTAAAGGCATGATGCTGCCGATCGATTTGGAAGTTCCGCCCGGCGGCAACCAACTTCGCCTGGCCGTGCTCGACAACAAGACAGGATTCATCGGCACTGTCAGCGACCCGCTTGGACAATAGGCTTGGTAGAGGACGACCGGCGGGTAGTAAGCGAATAAGAAAGGCACGGCACCAGCCGGGCCTCGTGAAATCGGAGGAGACTATTCCTTTTTTTCATCCCCTTCGGCCGGTGCAGCCTCGCTTTGAGACTGCGCTTGGGCCTCGGCCTCTTCCATCGCCTTCTTAGCCTCGGCAGCACGCTTGGCGCGGGCTTCTGCCCGTTTTTCGCGTTTTTCGTCGAGCACCTTCTCGCTGCCCAGCAGTTCGAGGAAGGCCTTGTCGGCCCCGTCTCCCTTATTCCAACCGGTGCGGACGATTCGCAGGTACCCGCCTTCGCGGTCGCCAAACCTGGGAGCAACCGTGTCAAACAATTTGGTCACCGCATCTTTGGTCATCAAATACGCACCTGCCTGGCGGCGTGCAGAAAGGTCTCCGCGCTTGCCCAGCGTGATCATCTTTTCGACCAGGGGACGCGCCGCCTTAGCTTTGGGAACGGTCGTCTCGACCCGCTCTTCAACGATCACCGAGGTGACCAGATTGCGCAGCAACGAGCGCCGATGCGCCGTGTTCCGTCCGAGTTTGAATCCTGCAACTTTGTGACGCATGGCGAGCCTCAGTGGTTAGTGGCCAGCGGTCAGTGGCCAGTCTCTAAATATTGGGGTCGGTACCAGCTGGTTTTGTTTTTCTGACCACTAGCCACTGACCACCTGTTTTTACAGCTGATCGTCCGGACCGTACGCCGAAGCCGGCAAGATCTGGTTCGATGTTGGTCCGGGCACAGCGTTGCCGTGCTCGTCGATCTTCATGCCCAGGCTCAAGCCCATCGAGGAGAGAATCTCCTTGATCTCGTTGAGTGACTTGCGGCCAAAGTTCTTGGTCTTGAGCATTTCAGATTCAGTCTTCTGCACCAGCTCGCCGATGGTCTGAATGTTGGCGTTTTTCAGGCAATTGTAGCTGCGCACGGAAAGCTCAAGCTCTTCCACCGAACGGTTCAGGTTCTCGTTGTGGATCTCGGGCTTGCGATCGTCCGACGATGAAGTGCCGGTATCGATTTCTTCCTCGAAGTTGATGAAGATGTTCATGTGGTCCTTCAGCAGCTTGGCGGCTAGTCCGATGGAATCCGCCGGCAGGATGGAGCCGTTGGTCCAGACTTCGAGCGTGAGCTTGTCGTAATCGGTGATCTGTCCCAAGCGCGCGGCTTCCACGTTGTAGTTGCACTTGCGGACAGGAGAATGCACGGAGTCGATGGGAATGAAACCGATCCCCAAGTCCTCGTCGAAATTCTTATCGGCGGAAACATAGCCGCGGCCACGCTTCAGCCGCATTTCCATGTCAAGCTTGCCGCCTTCGCTCACCGTCGCGACATACACATCCTTGTCAAGCACTTCGACATCGCCATCGGCTTCGATCATGCCGCTGGTGACGACCCCCGGCTGATCGGCGCGCAGGTAGATGGCCTTGGGAGCGTCACCGCTCAACTTGAATGGAATTTGCTTGAGGTTGAGGATGATGTCGGTGGCGTCTTCCACCACACCCGGGATCGATTGGAACTCGTGCAGCACGCCTTCGATTTTGACGGCGGTGACGGCAGCTCCTTCAATCGAACTCAGCAGCACGCGGCGCAGAGCGTTGCCCACAGTGGTGCCGAAGCCGCGTTCAAAGGGCTGCGCCCAGAAGATGCCGTACTTATCGGTAAGAGTGGAAGTATCAACTGCAAGACGTTTCGGTTTTTGAAAACCCTTCCAAAGCATTGTGTTCTCCTTCGGCCGTTTGGCTCAGTACTGACTCCCTGAATCGGCCCGGATTCAGGTCGGGTGTCGGCACAGGCTGATCTGGCTCGAAATAATGGACCTTTAAAACCTACCCCAGAGGGGTTCGAAGCAGCGTCTCTACCACGGAGCCTTATTTGCTGTACAACTCCACAATCAGCTGCTCATTGACCGGCAACTGAATGTCTTCGCGCTTGGGCAGACTCAGCACCCTCGCCTTGTAATTATCGCGGTCGACTTCCAGCCAGTTGGGCATCGTGCCATGGCTGGCGAATTCCTTCGCCAACTCCAGCACGGCCAGCTTGCGGCTACCGTCGCGGATCGCGATCTCCTCGCCGGCACTCACCTCGTAGGAGGGAATGTTGACTTTTCGAGCGTTTACAGCGACGTGGCCATGGCGCACAAGCTGTCGCGCCTGGCGCCTGGATTGCGCAAAGCCGAGGCGGTAGACAACATTGTCTAGACGACGCTCCAGTTGCTGCAAGAGCAGTTCGCCGGTGACGCCTCTGGTGCGCGCCGCCTTTTCAAAGTAATTGCGGAACTGGCCTTCCTGGGTAAAGTAAATGCGCTTGGCTTTCTGCTTTTCGCGCAATTGCAGGCCGTAGCCCACGATCTTGGCCTTGCGGTCCTTACCGTGTTGTCCAGGGGCGAAGTTGCGCTTCTCGATCGGACATTTGTCGCTGAAGCATTTGGCGCCTTTGAGGAACAGCTTCATCCCCTCACGGCGGCAGAGACGGCAAACTGCATCGGTATAACGTGCCAAGTTGTTCTCCTTTTAGATGACCGGTTTACAGGTTTGGCTTCACCCTTCGTCCCGGACGAAAATCAGTGGTCAGCGGCGAGTGATCAGTGTTCAGTAACGTTTTTGCGGTACGCTTCCTCACTGGCCGCTGCCCAGTTGCTTTTAGACTCTCCGGCGCTTCGGAGGACGGCACCCATTGTGCGGAATCGGCGTCACGTCGCGAATGGAGCGTACTTCAATTCCTGACGCCGACAGCGCTCGCACCGCCGATTCACGGCCTGAGCCCGGGCCGCTGACCCGCACATCCACGCTACGAACGCCATGATCTCGGGCCATATTGGCGGCGTTCGACGCCGCCTGCTGCGCCGCGAACGGCGTGCCTTTGCGCGATCCGCGGAAGCCCAGCGATCCTGAACTCTTCCACGACAACGTGTTACCGTTCATGTCGGTGATAGTCACGATCGTGTTATTGAAAGACGCCTGCACATAAACCAGCCCATGGGGCACGTGCTTGCGCTCCTTCTTCTTGAATGTCTTCTTCTTGCCTTTTTTCTCCGGTGCGGCTGCTGCCCCGCCCGCGGCTGTTGCTTTTGCCATAGTTAGTATCCCGTGGTCGGTGGCCAGTCCTCAGTCGATCAGAAGCTTTGCTGGCCACCGATCTCCGATCACTGGACACTGTTTTTATGTCTTTGCCGTCGCCTTTTTCTTCTGCGCGACCGTTCCCTTGCGCGGGCCTTTGCGGGTGCGCGCATTGGTGTGCGTGCGCTGGCCGCGAACCGGCAGGTTTCGGCGGTGGCGAAATCCGCGATAGGAACCGATTTCGATGAGACGCTTGATGTTCATCGAAACTTCCTTGCGCAGATCGCCCTCGACCATTCCTTCCGACTCGATGACCGTGCGGATGCGATTGACCTCTTCTTCGCTCAGGTCTTGGACCTTTTTCATGGGGTCCACTTTGGCCTCGTCGAGAATATGTAGGGCTCGCGATTGGCCGATGCCGTAGATATAAGTCAGCGCGATATTGATGTGCTTCTGGCGCGGAAGATCGACGCCTGCGATACGTGCCATAGCGGTTCCTTAACTCCTCGCCCCGGGCCTAGCCCTGGCGCTGCTTGTGTTTCGAGTTGACGCAGATCACCCGCACTACGCCTTTGCGGTGGATGACCTTGCACTTGTCACAAATCTTTTTTACCGATGCTCTGACTTTCATAACTGTTCTCAGTTTCCCGGTTCTCACAACCTGTGCCAACAGGCAGCCCGCCCATTCGCCACCTTCCTACTTATATCGATACACGATTCGGCCGCGATTCAGATCGTAGGGAGAAAGCTCAACCGCCACCTTGTCCCCAGGAAGAATGCGTATGAAATTCTTCCGCATCTTGCCTGAAACATGCTCTTGCCTGAAACATGCGCCAGCACTTGGTGCTTGTTTTCCAATTCCACGCGGAACATGGCATTGGGCAGAGGTTCCAAGACCACTGCCATAACTTCAATCGCGTCTTCTTTACTCATCGACTCCTTGAAAGCTTTTAGACTTGGCTTTTGGGTTTTAGCGAAAAGCCAAAAGCTGAAGGCCAACAGCTAGCTTACTGCGTCAAAATGACCGGCCCATCCTTCGTGACCGCGACGCAATGCTCGAAGTGGGCGCTGAAACTACCATCCGCCGTTACTGCCGTCCATTTGTCGCCCAGGACCCGCGTTTCCGGCTTGCCGAAATTAACCATCGGTTCGATGGCCAGCACCATGCCTTCGCGCAACTTGGCGCCGTGGCCTCGATCCCCGAAATTTGGTATCTGAGGCTCTTCGTGCAGCCGCGTTCCGATGCCATGCCCAACAAACTCCCGCACCACGCTGAAGCCGTTGGCTTCTACATGCTCCTGGACGGCGGCGCCCACATCACCCACCGTATTGCCCACGCGCGCCTGCTCGATGCCACGATAAAGCGAAGCCTCGGTGACTTCCAGCAGTTTCCGCAACTCCGGCTTCACCGTTTCACTCACTGGAACCGTGATCGCGGCGTCCCCATAGTAGCCGTCGAGCACCACTCCGCAGTCAAGAGAAACGATGTCGCCCTCTTGCAGTACGCGTTTTTCCGACGGAATGCCGTGCACAATCTCTTCATTCACCGACGTGCACAACACGCATGGATAATCGTAATATCCCTTGAAAGCCGGCTTCGCGCCCAGCTCCTTGATTTTCTTTTCGGCGGCGCGCTCCAAATCCATCGTGGTCACACCGGGAGCGACCAATCCTCGCACGTAGTCCAGAACCTGACGCACAATGCGCCCGCTCTGTCTCATCTTTGCAATCTCTGCCGCCGATTTACACACAATCGCCATTCCTATGCGTGATGATCTTCGAGAATCCTGAAAATCTGTGCCGTGACTTCATCCGCCGGCCGATCGCCATCGACCGACACCAAGC
>WNFC01038996.1_pt1 | contig 10242 bp, 10 predicted proteins | sample 5400541 | NCBI WGS metagenome assembly WNFC01 (sample SAMN13153342, study PRJNA577476) | soil metagenome | isolation source: 120 cm saprolite under Douglas fir tree site 2 hole 2 replicate 1 | place: USA:California | collected 2015-04-18 | reverse complement strand
AGTATTGCCGTGACGGCCAACTCAACCCTGTGAGATTTATACGCACATTCCAAAAGACAGGACTGATTGGCCGAAACGAGTCCTCCCGGCTTGCCGGCTTAGGAAGTCCAATAATCCGAACGTCCACACACCCACAGGCCCAGAACTAGGCAATTTTTGGTCAAGCAGTAAGGATAAGCCGTTCTGGCAAAGTTGAAGATCCTTATGCTGCTGCGTTCCGGCTATTACCATGAGTACGCTTACGTCTACGACTGAACTACTTGCGCGTCCACCTTGGCACTGCCCTGTCCACAAAACCATGCTGCACTTGACTGGCGACGAACTGGAATGTGCAACCGGGCATGCCTTTCCATTAGTTAACGGGGTCCCCCGCTTTGTCGGCGACCGGACCTACGCCGATGCTTTCGGCGTGCAGTGGAATCGCTATCGCCTGACGCAACTGGACTCCTATAGGCACACCCACCATAGCGCTGAGCGGGCCCGCCGCTGCATCGGGCAGGAATTGTGGAAGACACTGGCCGGCAAGCACGTGCTGGAGGCTGGCTGCGGTGCCGGACGATTTACCGAGGTGCTGCTGGCGCAAGGAGCGTTTGTAACGTCGGTAGACTTAAGCAGCGCGGCCGACGCGAACGCGCAGAATTTTCCGCCTAGTGCAACGCATCGCATTGCACAGGCAGACGTGCTCGCCCTGCCATTTCTACCTCGCCAGTTCGATGTCGTATTTTGTCTGGGAGTCATTCAACATACGCCCAATCCGGAAACAACCATCGCCCAATTGTTCGAGCAGGTCAAGCTGGGCGGCACGTTGGTTTTAGATCATTATTGCCATAGGCTCTCTGGATACATGAAGACCGCGCCGCTGATTCGCATGTGGCTGCGCCGCCTGCCGCCAGAAGAAGGCCTTATGTGGACCGAGCGCCTAGTGCGATGTTTCTTCCCTCTGCATCGTGCAGTGAGACACTCCTGGCTGGGGCAGAAGCTGGTCTCCGCCATCTCGCCGGTGCTTACTTATTTCCGCATCTCCCCGAATTTATCGGACGAAATGCAATATGAATTAGCGTTACTGGACACCCATGACAGCCTGACTGACTTCTACAAACACCGACGCACGCGGAGACAGATACGTCGGCTCCTCGAAGAACTTGGTGCTCAACAGATCTGGTGTGAGTACGGGGGCAACGGTGTGGAGGCGCGGGCAAAGCGTCCCTCTGATCGTGCACCGTCCCCGTTTGACCAGTAAGGAAGCTGGAAGCATTAGAAAGCATAGAGTTTTAGCCGGTGGATGCGCTTAGCCTAGCGATTCTATTTTTGATCCTTGCTCTGGCGGTAGCCTTACTGCTTGCCCGTTGGCCTGTGGCGGCCCCTTTGGGCCTTTACGCCTGCTTGCTTCCTTTTGATGCCGTCTTGGACATCGGTCAAGCGGGGTCACTTCATATTCATCTGACATGGGCGATTGCGGCGACGGTCGCTGGCATCCTGTTGGTACGTGGTCTTTTGGGAAGGAGTTTCGTGCGTCCTCCCTATGCCGCCCTCTGGCCGAGCCTCATCGTATTCTGGGGAGTAATAAGCGCTTTGTGGGCAATAAACACCGAAAGGGCCGTTTTCCGGGTACCAGTCATCGCACTATTCCTCGTCCTGTACCTTGCAGCCGCGTGCGTCCCCGTAAGTGAAAAAGAATTGGAGGTAATGGGTTGGCTGGCGATGTTAGGAGGGTGTATTGCCGCGGCCACGAGTCTCTATGAGCTTTTCCACGGGATATCGTATGCGTCATCGCATCCTAATCTCGGTATGGAGTACGTGCACGAGCTATCTGGGAGAGGGACCTTGGTCGTGGGTGACAGACAGACTAATCCCAACGACTTTGCGGCTACTCTAATTCTGCCCCTCTCGCTAGCACTAGGATTGCTGCCATCCGCACGAACTTGGGTCCGTTATTTCTTCCTTATGGGAGTTGGTGCTGTGATCGCTGCCGGCATTTATAAGACGGGCTCGCGCGGCGGCTTGCTTGGCACTATGGTCGTTCTCTTGGTTTATCTCTGGCGGTCTCGTGCCAATCGTCGCCTGATGATGCCTCTCGCGGCCGTAGGCGTTATTTTGCTGGTCGCACCGCAGATGTTCTTTTCGCGCTTCTCCAGCGCGGTGGCAGATCGAGGGTCAGGGCGTCTTGACATCTGGCAGGTTGGCTTATGGGCTATCGGACATTACGCGTTCATAGGCGCAGGACTCGACTGCTTTCCGGATGTCTACAATCGATATGCATATGCCGCCGCCCATTTTGCCGGCTACAACCGCGCCTCGCATAACATATATCTTGGGATGGCCGTCGAGCTCGGTGTCGTTGGTATTCTGCTGTTGCTCGGTACCCTGATCGGACATTACCTACTCACGGCAAATGGGCATCGAGCAGATCCGGACGAGTCTTCGCGCCTGCGCTTAACTTCTTACGAGGGTGCGTTCTGGGGACTACTCATGTGCGGCTTTTTTTCCGACCTATTTTGGGAAGAATACTTCTGGTTTGCATTGATGCTTCTCGTTATGGGCGTGCGAGTTCGACACTCCGTCAAAGTAACAGTTTAAAAGTAATCATCTAGGTAACAGCGCACTCTGGTCCAGCTAGAGTCGGACAGTCTGGGATTCGGTTCCGTGAACTTGTATCCGGAACCGTTGTGCCGCAACTTTGGCAATGTGTAGCAGCGCCATTGCACTGAGCATCGTGAGGGGCAGATTGCATTCAACGAACTACCAGAAAAGGAGCACTCCTCCAATGCCCACTTTTCCGAGCAACCGGCAGTTTGCTTTCACGATCTTCGACGACACCGACTGGAGCAACACCGACAATGTTGGCCCTGTCTACAAGTTGCTGTGCGACCTGGGGCTGAGGACGACGAAATCCGTCTGGCCACTCGCATGTGCACCCGGCTCGCAGTTCGCAGGTTCCACATTGCAGGATCATCAATATCTCAGCTTCGTACGAGCTCTCAGGGACGATGGGTTCGAACTCGCCTTGCACGGGATGCGGAATGAAGACACGAAGCGAGACGGCATACGCCGGGCCCTCGATGAGTTTGAACGACTCATTGGTTGCCTCCCACGCAGCCATGCGAATCACGCTTCCAACCGCGATAACCTGTATTGGGGGCCTGCACGACTTGGCGGCAGATCGAGGCGCTGGGTCTATCGCCTCGCAAACAGCTTTCGTTCTGTCCCCTCCCACGGCCACGTCGAAGGCTCCACATACTTCTGGGGCGACCTCTGCCGAGAGCACATCCTGTACGTGCGAAATTTTGTTTTCGATGAAATCAATCTCGATCGCATCGGCGCGGCAGCGCCATACCACGATTTTAATAAGCCATTTGTCAATTACTGGTTCAGTAGTTGCGAAGGGCACGACGAGGCCACGCTCTGTCGGCTTCTCTCCGAACAAAACCAGGATCAACTCGAGGCGGAAGGCGGGGTGTGCATTGTCTATACACATTTCGCGAACGGCTTTGTGGAACACGGAGAGTTGAATTCCAGATTTGCATCCCTAATGCGAAGGTTGGCTCAGAAGAACGGCTGGTTTGTACCCGTATCGACTCTGTTGGACTACTTAAGGGAGCGCAGTCCAGATGGCGCCATCGCTCCTTCCCATCTCGCGAACTTAGAGATACGGTGGCTTCTGGGCAAGCTCCGGATGGGCACCACCTAGACGATTTTCAGGCACTAGAGGCAGGTAGGTTGCCGATGTCGGATCCGATTTGACTAGTCGAGGTCTTGGCCGCGAAAAAATGATCGCAAATCCCGAACCTCACCGTGCTCCAGGCTTGCTACGGCAGATGCTACAAATCAGGGCTGTCTCGTGGCAAGGGGCTGAGCCGAAACGGAACCCCCAATTCACCCTGCAACATGTACAACTGAAAAATGTCCGGTGTGCGATGCCCTGGCAGAGCAAGTGGGCACGTCTCCATACGAAACGGACAGTGCAACGTGGGTCGATGCTCCAGTCCTTGAGTGCCGCACATGCGACATCTACTTTCGTGTGCTCGACGATAATACCCGGAAACAGCATTTCCGTTCCGCAAGCTATGTGCAACTGGATCGAGAGCGCGCTATTTGGAATGAGCGACACGGTTTTCTTTCCTACATCCTTGATCTTACGGAGCACCGTCTCGGCAAATCGGGGGCGAAATTGTTAGATATCGGCTGCTCTTACGGCCACCTTTTAGAGTTAGCCGTTAAAAATGGGTTCCATAGCGAAGGCGTCGAAATCAATCAGGATCTAGTCGCGTATTGCCTTAGGAGGGGATTGGTGGTATGGACCAGCATTGAGAGCGCCAGTCAGCCAGTGGACGCGATCACGCTGATCGATTCCCTGTACTATGTTCCACGCCCTGTAGAACTCATGCGCGAGTTGGGCCGCGCGCTCTCGCCTGCAGGCGTAGTTGTCCTGCGTGTTACCAATCGCAATTGGCTTATCCAGGCGAAAGCTGCAATGCTGGGTATATACGATTTTCGTCCACTCGGAGATGCTGAAATTTCCTACTCAGTTCATGGCATTTGCCGGCTGCTACGGCGCGCGGGTCTCGTCACGACTGATATTCTGCCTGATAGCGGCCGAGGAAAATGTATGAAGTTGAAGCAACGGCTGATCTACGCCAGTACATGTGCGGCCACAAACATGACCTTGCGCAGCCTGTACGTGAGTCCCGGCGTCATCGTGATTGCTCGGCCAAGTTGACCCGCTCACCAATATCTGTAGCGAGATTCTTGCTGATCCTTGTCAGTGTCAGTGCTGCCCCGCTTCATGCGTCGTCGCTTAGTGGCGAACATGGCCGTCAGGCCTCATTCAATGAGGGCTAACTTTCCAGAGAGGCGCTGGCTTCTGGGCAAGTATCGGCTTGGCCCACGTAGACGCACTTTTCTTCAGGCACTTCAAGTCGCCAAGTTTGAGAGTTGACTTGTGCACATACAGTCATACACAAAGGAACTGGAACCCGCAGTTAAGAGCTTTAACGAGCGGCTGCGCGCTGGAGCACAGGCATACTGGAGCTTGCCCGAATCGCATGTACCAAAACTGCCCAAGTTGCAGAACAGGAATCCGTACGAGGAATTGTTCGTCATCGTCGACGGTACTGAGATCCGCGGCGGCTACCTGCTCACGCACAGGCGCTTCGCGCTGCAGGGCGAAACGATGTCTGTGGCGTGCGGCCCGCAGATAAGCGTCATTGGCGGGATCTCCAAGCCGCTGGCGAGGCTGTTGGCCGCAATGCGCTGGACGCTTTTTGCAGTGCCGTTTTATTTCCGCGTTGTGTCGCCTTCCAAGCTGCTTGCCAATATCACCCATTTGCGGCACAGCCGAAGCCGCGCTATGACGCTGGACTTGCTGCGCTACAGTGGCTTGGGAAGCATCGGTATTCGCACCGCACAATTCCGGCTGCCAAGGTCTGTGCGGGTTGAGGCGCATGTGGTCGCGGAATTCGGGGCATGGGCCGATCCGATTTGGGAAGAATGTAGTTGCGACTACTACTTTGTTGCAGCAAGGGACGGGGGCACGCTCAACCTCCTTTATCCGCCTTCCGATGCGCGATTTCTCCGCCTGAGGATTTCGCGTGCGGGTGAAGATCTTGGCTGGGTGGTCATGCTCGACATGCAGATGTCCGAACACAGGTATTTCGGCAACATGCGCATCGGCGTAATCGTGGATTGCCTTGCGGCCCCGAGAAATGCATACCACGTTGTCTCTTCTGCGACGCGCTTGCTTGAGAGTCGGGGTGCGGACCTCATTGTCACTAACCAGTTGAACTCCGCGTGGTGCAAGGCTTTCTTCTGCGCCTCGTTCCTGAAGGGTCCCAGTAACTTCATTCTCGCACTCTCGCCAATGCTCGCCGACAAACTTCGGCCCCTGGAGGCCACGAAGAACAGTATCCACATGACCCGTGGAGACGGGGAGGATATTGCTGCGTGGGCAGATAACCAGACGCAGCAAAAAACCGCCACATTCACTCCAACGACCCGAGATCAGCGTTTGTTCGCCACACCCGTGAGTGGTGGTTGAGGGCCAGTGGCCGCCGGGAAAAGATTGCACTATGCGTTTGGACGCGTGCTCAATTCAGGAACTGTTGCGGAGCAAGAGCAAACTGCGGCGGCAGCTGCAAAATCATTCCTGCCGGGACCTGCGCATAGCGGTTTTGCCCGGCTCCACGGTGAACGAAATGATCGAGTTTGCCGAACTTTTCCTTCTGGTGGAGGGTTTCCGGTGTACGTTTTACCAGTCCGAGTACAATAAGTATTATGAGGAGGCCGTCCTTGACTCGGAGAGGATTGTCAAGTTCCGGCCTGACATCGTCTATGTGCACACGTCCTGCATGAATCTTCAGGGCTGGCCGCCGCTGTCGGCCACCGAGGCTGATCATGAATCGTTCGTGGCTGCCGAGTTTTCCCGGTTTCAGCAGATTTGGCATTCACTCCAGCAGAACGTGGGATCTCACATCATCCAGAACAACTTCGAGCTGCCCCCCTTCCGCGTCTTGGGAAATCTGGACTCGATCGCTTACGGCGGCCGGGCAAAATTTGTCAATCGCCTGAACCTTGAATTTGCGAACGAAGCGTTGCACGATCCCAGACTCTTCGTGCAGGACGTAAACGCGCTTTCGGCAGCACTGGGAAGCCGCAACTGGTTCGACTGGGAGCGCTGGTACAGCTACAAAATAATGACGACGCCTGCGGCTAGCCTCGCGCTTGCCCGATCTGTGACCGCAATTGTGCGAGCCCTTTACGGCCGCAGCCGCAAGTGCCTGGTCTTGGACCTAGACAATACTCTGTGGGGAGGAGTGATCGGCGACGATGGCCTCGAGAATATCAAGATCGGACGCGAAACCGCGGTTGGGGAGGCATACACCGCATTTCAAGAGTACTGCTTGATGCTGCGCAGCCGCGGCATCCTCCTTGCGGTTTGTTCCAAAAACGACGAGGAGACGGCAAAGCAGGGATTCGAACACCCCGATTCTGTACTGAAACTCAGCCATTTTTCGGCATTCAGAGCCAATTGGGAGCCGAAACATGAAAACCTTACGGCCATCGCCAAAGAGCTGAACTTGGGAATTGATAGTCTGGTGTTCGTCGATGACAATCCAGCAGAGCGAGCCCTTGTGGCCTCGCAACTTCCGATGGTTGCCGTTCCGGATGTCGGCTCCGACGTAACGCAGTTCATCCCGGCACTCGAAGCAGGAGGTTACTTTGAAACTGTGCGCGTATCTGCGGAGGATTTCTCGCGCGCTGACACTTACGCAGCCAATTCGCAACGTGCGCTGCTGAAAAGCAAGTTCCGCGATTACGGGGAGTATCTTGATTCTCTGCAGATGACGGCTGAGATCGACGCCTTCAAGCCCGTGTATCTGGACCGCATCACACAGCTTACAAATAAGACTAATCAGTTCAACCTGACCACTCGCCGTTATACCGCCGCCGAGATCCAGAAGATGTCACTCGATCCGGCATACATAACGCTCTACGGCAAATTGACCGATGCTTTCGGCGACAATGGCCTGGTCTCTGTCATCGTGGGACGTAAAGATGGGAGTACGCTGCACATCGAACTCTGGCTGATGAGCTGCCGTGTCCTCAAGCGCGATCTGGAGTTGGCGATGCTGGACGAACTGGTCACCAGAGCCCATGCTGCGGGAATCGAGACTATTGTGGGGTATTACTACCGTACGCCAAGAAACAGCATGGTGGCGGACCACTATCGACGCCTGGGCTTTGAGTGTGAGTCACAAGATCCTGACGGAGGCCAGTCCATGTGGAGATTGCAGTTCACAACCGATTATCAACCGAAGCGTCGATATATCCAAGTCAAAGACTTAGTGCACACGTAAGAAACACGAATAAGCGTAAGGCAATGCGAAAAACATCGCTCGGCCTGGAGCATGGCTAATATCCTCGAAGAACTGCAACCTCTCTTCCGTGACATCTTGGATCAGCCCAATCTTAGGATCACTCGCGAGTCGAACTCCTCGAACGTGGAGGGGTGGGATTCCTTGGCGCACATTAACCTTCTGACTGCGATTGAGCAGGAGTATGACATCAAGTTCAACATCGACGAGTTGCTGGAGCTGAAAAATGTTGGCGAGATGGTGGACCTGATGGAAATAAAGCTGGCTGCAAAATGAACAGCTATCAATGGTCTGATCTTCAGATTGGCTTGAGCGATGGATTCGAGGTGCGGCTTACGCCCGATATGATGGAGGCATTCGCGAGCATATCCGGTGATACAAATCCCCTACATCGCAATCGGCAGTTGGCCATTCAACACGGGTTCTCAGATACCGTTGCCTACGGCCTGCTGACGTCGGCATTCTACTCGCAACTCGTGGGCGTTCATCTCCCCGGTAGATACGCTCTGCTGCATGGTGCATGGTATCGATATCGATTTCGTTTCTCCCGCATATCCTGGTGACATTCTGAATGTGAGCGGAGAAATCAGCTATCTCAATGACGCATTCCGTCGGATAGAGATTCGCGCGAATATCAAAAGGCACGGAGAAAAGGTCGTTTCCAAAGCGAAGCTGCGGGTAGGCCTACAGACACCATAGTTGGCATCTTTTTAAATTAGCGCCAATGATATCGCCGCTGTTCGCAATGCATCGAGCTAATTCTGACCGCAAAGTTGGACAAGCGCGCGTCATTGGCGCTGACACTTCGGCTTTCACTAAAAATGTCGCATTTCGAATTTTTCGCCTCAGCGATTCGATCCAAAACCATTCGAGGAGAGTCCCATGATTCGTGTTTACGTTGCTAGTGCGTGGATCATCGCCGTGTTCTGCGTCATGACACTGTTTGCGCAGAGCGCGTCGACAGGGGTGCCGACGCTTCCAGAAACAAGTGCGGCACCAGTCCCACCGACCGCCACTCCGGAGGCCCGTGAGGCAGCGCCTCAAGGGCTGACAAATTTCAGCAGCTTGGGCAACAGTTCTCTAAGCGTACCGGCCCAGTCTGCGCTTTCGCAGGACCTGCGCATTGCTAATGGCGACCTCCTGCACGTGAGCGTTTTCGGCGCCACAGACTTCAACAGTGAGGTGCGGGTTGCAGAAAATGGCTCGGTCACTCTGCCACTATTGGACCAAGTGCCCGTCGCGGGAATGACCGCCGCCCAGCTCGCAAAAGATCTAAGGAACCGGCTCATGAAGGGCGGGTACTTCAATGACCCGCTCGTTTCAGTGACCATAAAGGAGTACGCTACAGAAGGAGTTTCCGTGCTGGGGGAGATCCAAAGGCCAGGGATTTATCCATTTCGTGGCCCAAACAAACTTTTTGACGTGATTTCTGCTGCCGGAGGTACGACTGCACTGGCCGGAAATAAAGTGACCATTACGCATCGCGAGCGGCCACAACAACCGGAGACGATCACACTGACCTTTGGTGAACAAGGATCTCGCCAGAGCAATGTGACCGTGGCTCCCGGCGACACTATCATCTTCGAAAAGGCTGGAGTCGTCTATGTGGTTGGGGATGTCCGGAGGCCTACCGGAATCGTAATGTCAAATCCCGATCTTACTGTGCTCCAAGCACTTGCTATGGCAGAAGGCGCAAATCCTGGGGCTGCACTCACTAAGGCTAAGCTGATACGAAAGACGGCTCAAGGACCAAAAGAGATTCCCTTGCCCTTGAACAAGATGCTGTCCGCGCGGATCCCTGACGTGCAGGTGCAGCCAAATGACATCATTTTCGTCCCCAGCAGCGCCGCCAAGAGTGCTGCAAAGCGCGGTGTCGAAGCCGCTATAACAGCAGCTACCGCGCTTGCGATTTACCGACCCTAGGCTAAGAGCAAAACCGCTCGAGTGAATCTTTGAAGAGGATTAGGCGCGGGACTGCGAAGATTCAACAACACCCCAAAGCCTGATCGGATACAGCTAACCGAGAGCATTACCGTCCATTCAAGACGGCACCCCACCCACGGTTTACCCGAGAAGCGCGTACGCGGGCAGGCGTTGATGTTCAAGGACATCAGTATGAAGAAGCCGCAGGTTATAATTGCAATTCTGATTGGCTTTGCCGCCCATCTGAGACGAGTCCTCGTCACTTTCATGCTTCTTTGCTGCTACCCGTGCTGGGCCCAGTTCACCGCGATTCAGGGCTGGGTTAAAGCCTCGGGCGCAAACACCTGTACCACCAATGTCGCGCCAACGGGCGCGGGGCACGTGGGCATCTTTTGCACCACGAACTTCAGCGACAACAACTTCTTCAGCTCCGTATCGGGCGGTGGGA
>WNFC01035924.1_pt1 | contig 10242 bp, 9 predicted proteins | sample 5400541 | NCBI WGS metagenome assembly WNFC01 (sample SAMN13153342, study PRJNA577476) | soil metagenome | isolation source: 120 cm saprolite under Douglas fir tree site 2 hole 2 replicate 1 | place: USA:California | collected 2015-04-18 | reverse complement strand
CCGCCCCCGCCAGGAGCCGATCGACAAGATCGGATGTTGGTGCGGCCGGAGCTGCTTCGAGGAACCGTCGTGCCGGACCGCGCCTGAAGGCGTCGACCTCCATGTATGTTTGGCGCGGGATGAGATCGTCGATTTTCATGGCTATGACATCGCTCATGTAATCCCGGCGAAACGACAACAGCAGGCACAGTCCCGGTAGAGGGGTTCGGCAAAGCTCCTGCAGGCGAGCCAAAAACAGACGACGTGCCTCAGCACTCGCCCGATCCTCCAAGATCACAAACTCCTCGAATTGATCAAACACAACAAGAAGGCGCGTCCCTTTGCGCCGGCGGGCCACCAAAGCAGCCTCAAGGTGGGGAAGTGGATTGCCAAAGGTGCGTACCTGCTCGATTATCCAACCTTCCTCTCTAAGCATCGGCAATACATAGGCTTCCAACACCGAACTCTTGCCTGATCCAGAGACGCCCGACAGAAACAGAACTGGCCGCGACGTTTCGCGTATCCATGTTAGTACATCATTATGAGCGCCATCTTCACGATGAAATTCTTGTGGCGAGCCAGTGACGTATGGGTCCAGGCGGAAATGCCTTGCAATACCTACCTGGGGATTTGGGCTCAGCGCAATGACTGCTCGCTGAGCTTGGCGCATGCGATGCCACATTTGCGGCCCAACGGAAAAACATATGATGTAGAGAGGAACTGCCGCGATGATAGCAATCGAAAGCACCGAGTTTCGAGAGTAGAACGGTTCAAAATACCTATCATACCAGTTAAAGATGGCGGCAGTCGCAAGGAGTAGAGCTCCGAACTGAAGCACCAGTAACCTCGATTGGACCAGCGTCATGCTGAGCCACAGTTTGCCGACAGCCTCGCGTGCCGAAGCCATTGAGCGGTCCGACGGCTTATCTCGTGGCTGTTTTTGCGGAGTGGTCCGGGTCATTATTATTCCCCTAAAGACTATTCCTTGCGTTGTGACCTAAGTTTATGGAGCTACTGTCCTTGATTAGCATGGAGCATCGCTAAAATGCGAACCACTATTGAAAAGCATCCTACTCCATACGCGGTAAGGATCGGAAATAGACACGTTGGTTGTTGAAAAAGGTATAGCGGTCCCTTTGGCCTTCGCTTGATGTCTTTTATGGCCATTTCTTTCGACAACAACTTTTCCGCTAAGTTCTTGTAGTAGTACATATCTGATCTATCACGTTCGTTACTTAACATGTTACAATAGACCCAAAGCGTATGAACAACGCAGACCAGTACAACAGCTGGTATCGCCACGCAGTTGTTGATGTCCTTTGGGAACATGGCCAGGTCAGCTGGTGCTACGAGAGCGGTGGCTGTAAACTTCCACCCGAACTGCCGCCGCTGGTCTCTGATGGCTCGCTTAAATTCGGCGAGCTTCATCAAAGCATCAAATTGATCCTTTTCAGCGTTCACCATGCCACGCTCAGTAGGCGGCTGCGGTCGCAAGCTGCTCATTTGAAGTTCTGACCCAACAAGAACGCGAGCCGTTATGCCGCCTGCAAGGTCCTTTGCGGCTTTTCGCACCCGCAGCCTCCGGAGGTCGTGAATACGACCCACGGCATTTCACAGCCAATCAGGCATTGATAATAATATGATCAACCATAGCGAGAAAGAGGGGCATACCATGAACGGAGCCGGTTTGTGCCGAAAGTTGCTGTGGCCGCCGTCGGCTCCACGGAAGCGCGCGAGCCCGCTCGCGGCGAGACATTCGGAACGCTTACACTTGCTCAGCCTCGCACTTCTTCATAAAACGTAGGGCGGGTAGGCGTGTTCGCCGCGTGGCAAAGGCTGTCCCCGCCTCCGAGCGGGGATCGATATTCCCGACGCAGCCGCGCGCGACCTCTACGGGCGCGATCTCATCCTGCTGCGGCCCGACCTGCACGTGGCCTTGCGCGGCAACGAGGCTCCGCGCGAGCCCGAAAAGCTCGCCGCGCAAGTCACCGTGGGCAAAATCGCCCGCGTCCCGCATTCGAACCGGCAACGCTGTGGTAGGCGATTTTGCCCACCCTACGGATCTGGTCTACACCATCAGCACGATCGACCCGGTGGTCCGGCGCGCCTCGAGATCGGCGTGCGCGCGCGGCGCCTCCGCCAGCGGATAGGTCCGGCTGATCGCGATCTTGATCCGGCCGCTCGACACCATCGCGAAGAGATCGTTTGCCGCGGCGAGCAGCTCGGCGCGCGTCACCGTGTAGTTCGAGACGCTGGGATGGGTGAGATAGATCGAGCCGAGCGCGCCGAGCCGCCGCGGCGGCATCGGATCGGGATCGCCGGAAGACTCGCCGAACGAGGCCATCACGCCGCGCCGGCGCAGGCACCGCAGCGAGCCCTCGAATGTCGCCTTGCCGACCGAATCGTAGACCACCGGCACGCCTTCCCCGCCGGTGAGCTCGCGCACGCGCTCGGCAAAATCCTCCCGGGTATAGACGATCGGATGATCGCAGCCGTGCGCGCGGGCGACCGCGGCCTTCTCCTCGCTGCTCACCGTGCCGATCACGGTCGCGCCGAGATGCTTCGCCCATTGGCACATGATCAGGCCAACCCCGCCGGCGGCGGCGTGGACGAGGATTGTGTCGCCAGCCTTCACCTTGTAGGTCTCGAAGAGCAGCGAGCGCGCCGTCATGCCGCGGATCATCATCGACGCCGCCGTGCGCTCGTCGATGGCGGCGGGCAAGGGGATCACGCGCGCCGCCGGGACGATGCGCCATTCGGCATAAGAGCCTTCCGGCATGCCGGCATGGGCGACGCGGTCGCCGACCGCGAAGCCGTCGACCCCGGGTCCGACCGCGTCGATGACGCCGGCGCTCTCGAGGCCGATGGCGGAAGGGAGCGACTTGACCGCATGCACGCCGCGCCGGATCAGCACGTCGCGGTAATTCACCGCCACCGCCTTGTTGCGGATGCGCACCTCGCCCGCGCTTGGCGCGCCGACGTCGACGTCCTCGAGGCGCAGCACCTCGGGACCGCCGTGCTGGTGGAAGAAAAAGGCCTTCATGGCGCGAGCTCCCGCGACAGGCGCTCGAGCATCTCGGCGATGTCGTCGAGGGCATTGAAGCGCGGCTGTGCCGCGATGTGCGGGGAGAGCACCACGTTGTCGAACTGCAGGAGCTCGTCGTCGCTCCGGCCGGGCGCCTCGTAGAGCGGATCGAGCGCGAAGCCGCCGAGCCGGCCCGATCGCAGCGCCTCGATCAACGCTGCGCGGTCGACGAGCTCGGCGCGCGAAATGTTGACCAGGAACGCTCCGCGCTTCATCTGCGCGAGCTCGGCGCGGCCGATCAGGCCGACGGTAGCCGGCATCCCCGGCACTTGCGGCACCAGGAAGTCGCTCTCGGCGAGCAACGTTTCGAGCGGCACGTAGCTCGCCTGCAATTCGCGCTCCTCCATCTCGGGCAGGCGCCTGCGCTGGTGATAGAGGATGCGCATGCCGAAAGCCGCCGCCCGGATCGCGATCTCGCGGCCGATCTCGCCGAGACCGATGATGCCGAGCGTCGCCGCGTTCAGCGTGCGCAGGCCGGAGATGCGCGGCCAGTTCGAGTTGGGCGTATGGCGCCGGTCGAACGGCCGGTAGGGATAGCCGATGGCGGCGAGCTCGGCGACGCCGATGCGGCCGGCGAGACGATGAAGCTTCCGGGCGAGCGTGAGCATCAGCGCGAGCGCGTGCTCGGCGCAGGCGATATTGGCGCGCCGCCGCAGCGTCAGCAGCTTGATCCCGCGCGCGGCGCAGGCGGCAGTATCGACGTTGCGCGGCTTGACGCCGAATTTCTGCACCACGCGCAGCGCGCCGCCGGCGGCGAGCTCGGCGGGCCCGACCGCGAGCGCCTCCACGATCAGAGCCGGGCTTGCGGGCAGGGCCGCGCGCAACTCCGCCTGCGTCGCGACCAGCCGCACCTCGCTCGGAAACAGTCTTCCCACGCGCGCGCGCAGGCGCTCGCAATAGCCCGCGAAGTCGGGCTCGTCGTGGGCGAAGAAATCCGCATAGGCCGCGGCGCGCTCGCGGGAGGTCGCGGGATCGAGCACGATGCCGACGACGCGCAGGAAGCGGTCGTCCTCGACCACCAGGACGTTGCTGGCACCCAAAGGAAGCTCCGGAAGGCTCAGGGCGCGACCGGCTCGAGGTCGAGCTCGAGCGCCCGCAGAACGCGCGCGTTCATATTGTAGGTGCCGATCAGAACGGTCAATTCCACGATCGCCCGCGTGTCGAAGTGGCGCTTGACCTCGGCGAAAACGGCGTCCGGCACCGCGACGTCGCGGGTCATGGTATCGGCATAATCGAGCGCGGCGCGCTCGCTCGCGCTAAACAACGTCGACGCCCGCCAATCGGCGAGCGCGTCGCATTCCGCGAGCGTGAGGCCGTCCGCCAGCGCCAGCGAGGGCACGTGCTGGCGCAGCACGTATTGCGCGCCGGTGAGGTGGCCGAGCCGGATGATCACGAGCTCGCGCAGCCGGCCGGCAAGGCCGGTCTTCCACCGCACCGCGTTTGAATGATTGAACCAGCTCTCGGCCAGCGGCGGAGCGTTGAGCAGCATGCGATAGATGTTGATCAGCTTGCCGCGCCGGCCGGCGCGATACTTCTCGATCGCCGCGGCGAGCTCGGGATGGTCTTGCTCCTTGATCAGGGGAACGCGCGCCATATTCTCACTCCATCTTGAATCCCGTCGCCTTCATGATCGGGGTCCAGCGCCGGAGCTCCTCCCCGACGAACGTCGGGGACGCCGGCGGGAGCGAACAGCCCGTTGAGATTGCCGGCGATCATGCCGGGAAGCCCGGCTTCGATCGCGGTCGGGATATCGGGCGCCGCCTTGATCCGCGCGGTTGCGTTGACCGCGAGGATGCGCACCTTGCCGGCGCGATGGAGCTCGAGCAGCGGCCCGCCCACGTTCGGCGTCATCATCGGGATATGGCCGCTGGCGAGGTCGGCGACCCCCGGCGCCGAGCCCTTGTAGGGAATGTGCACGATGTCGGGCGCGCCGATCAATTGCTTGAACAATTCGCCGGCGAGATTGGTGAGCGTGCCGGCGCCGGCCGAGCCGTAGGACAGCTTGCCCGGATTGGCCTTGGCGTAGGCGATGAGCTCGCGCAGGTCGTGCGCCGGCACCGATTCGTGAACGACGATCGAGGTCGGCGCCATGCAGAGGATGTAGACGCCGACGAAATCCTTGAGCGGATCGTAGGGCGGATGGCTCATGATCGCGGGAATGAGCACCTGCGTGCTGGTATTGCCGAACAGGAAGGTGTGGCCGTCGGGCTGTGCGCGCGCCACCTCGGCGGCGCCGGTGACGCCGCCGCCGCCACCACGGTTCTCCGTCACCACCGTGCCGAGGAGGGGCTTCATCTTCTCCGCCCACAGCCGGCCGACGACGTCGGTCGCGCCGCCCGGCGAGAACGGCACGACGAGCCGGACGGCGCGGTCGGGATAGGCGCGCGCGGCGCGCGGCGCGCCCATCGCGGCCGCAAGCGCGGCGACACCCGCGGCGAGCACGTCACGTCGATTCATGGCATGTCCCCCGAACGTCGGTCGCGTTAGGGCACCTCATCCGCTCATTCCCGCGCAATCCAGGACCGCCTGCTGGGACCTGGTGATCTCGTTATGGGTCCCCGCAATGGGGCACCCCATCGCGCTTGCGCGATGGGGACCCCGCGCGGGGACGAGCGGATTGTGCTGGCTCACGTCGTCGCCTCGATCATGGCGCGCAGCTCCGGCGTGACCTCGGGCATGATCCCGAACCAGGCGCGGAACGCCGGTCGCGCCTGATGCAGCAGCATGCCGAGCCCGTTCACCGTCGGATTGCCGCGCTTGCGGGCGGCCGCCAGCAGCGGCGTCTCGCGCGGGATATAGACGATGTCCGAGACCAGCGCCGTGACCGGCAAGCGATCGAGCGCGAGGTCGAGCGGCGGCTCGCCGACCATGCCCAGGTTGGTGGTGTTGATCAGCATCGCCGCGCCGTCGAGCGCGGCGGCGCGCTCGTCCCAGCCGAAGGCGCGGATCGGCCCGCCGAGTTCCCGCGTGAGCGCCTCTCCGCGCGCGCGGGTGCGATTGATCAGCCGGATCTCGCGGGCGCCCGCGTCGATCAGGCTCACCAGCACCGCCCGCGCCCCGCCGCCGGCGCCGAGCACGACGATCGCCCCGGCGTCGGCGCGCCATGCCGGCTGCGCCTCGCGCACGCTCGCGACATAGCCGAAGGCGTCGTGGTTCTCGCCTTCGAGCGAGCCGTCGGGCGCGACCACGACGCAGTTGACCGCGCCGATCCGCCGCGCAACCGCGTCGACCTTGTCGACGATCGCGAGCGCGGCCTCCTTGTGCGGGATGGTGAGATTGCAGCCGGCGAAGCCCAGCGCGGGCAGCGCCCGCAAGGCCGCGCGCAGGCCCTCGGCCTTGACCGCGAGCGGCAGATAGGCGCCGGCGAGGCCGTGCTGCTTGAGCCAGTAATTGTGCAGCATCGGCGAGCGCGAATGCATCACCGGGGAGCCCATCACCCCGGCGAGCAGGAAGCGATCGGGGTCGGTCATGTGCTACTGCATGCTCGGGACAAGCTTCTTGACCGTGGCGATCAGGGCCGGCGGCGTCTCATAGAGGCTCGCGAGGACCCGCTCCAGGTGGTCCGGCGGCCGATAGGTCATGTCCATCTTGATCCGCGCCGCCTCGGCGACGAGCGCCGGATCGCGCAGCGCCTCGGCGAATGCCCGGCGCATCACCTCGACGCGATCCCCGGGCACGTCCGGCGGCAGCACGTAGGGCCGGCCGAACTCGGTGCTCGCGAGCACGAACCGCATCAGCTGGCGCTGCTCGGCCGTCTTGGCGTAGTCGAAGATCGACGGCACCTCGGGAGCATCCGGGATCGGCTCCTCCTCCGCGCGCAGGAGGAAGACGAGCTTGCCGTCGCGGATGAGCTGCTCGTAGATGCGAAATTGGCCGTAGGACGCGCAGGCGCCCTGCACCTCGCCGCGCTCCACGGCGAGCACCACGTCGGTCGTGCCCTTGTAGCCCTCGATCACCCGGAACCGGGTGCCGAGCACGTGGTTGAACAGGGTCGGCAGGATGCTGAGCGAGGAGCCGGCGCCCGCCCCGCCGACGATGAGCTCCTGCGTGAACAGGTCGGCAGGAGATTTGACCGGCGCCGTGTGCCAGCGCACGCAGGCGCGTGAGGGCAGCGAGGTCGCGCCGATGAAGTTGAAGCGCCGGGGATCGACCTCGAGATTGGCTTGCCCCATCAGCGCCTGGCTCGGCAGGTTGCGCGAGAACGATCCGAACACGGTGCCGTCCCGCGGCGCCTGGACGTAGAGGTAGTTCGCCGCCGCCACGCTCGCCGCCCCCGGCAGGTTCTGGACGACGATCGCCGGCTCGCCCGGGAGGTGCTTGGCGAGATGGCGCGCAAGCAGGCGTCCGGCGAGATCGTAGTCGTTGCCGGCCGCGTGCCCGACGATCATCCGCAGCTGTCGGTTCTTGTAGAAATCCTGCGGCGCCTCGCCATGCGCGCCGGATGGAATCGCAAAGGCAAGCAACGCCACAACTGTCGTCCCCGCGCAAGCGGGGACCCATGACCACAGGCCGCTGGAATTCCCGCTTGCGCGGGGACGACACCAGAAGCTGCTGGCCCGATCAGGTCGATTACGTCTTGATGGCGCCATTGATTGGAGAATATCTCGTCTATTCCGCCGCGCGCTTGCGCGCGAGCTCGGCGGCGGCGCTGTCGTAGCGTTCCTCCCGTGCCAGCAGCGGCTTCAGGCCGACCAGCGCGTAATAGTCGTCGAGCGGGATGAGGTGCTGCTCGCAGGGCGCGAGCGAGTTGTCGCGCTTGAGCAGGCGCAGCACGTTGCGCACCGCGTTCGCCGCCGCGAACAGCGCGACCGACGGGAAGGTCGCGGACGAGACGCCGGCCGCCTCGAGCTCCGCCAAGCTGCGCGCCTTCGGGCCCGCCGCCTGCGAGAGCGTCGCCATGTGCGGTCCGCCGACCTCGCGCAGCACCCGCTTGATCTCGGCGACGGTGTCGACGCCCATGGGCTTGGCCATGTCGGCGCCGGCTTCCATGAACAGCTGGCAGCGGGCGATCGCGGCATCGAGCCCGTCGACGCCGGCGGCGTCGGTGCGGGCGGCGATCACCAAATCGGCGTCGCGGCGGGCATCGAGCGCGGCCTTGATCTTGGCGAGCATCTGCTCGGCCGGCACGATCTGCTTGCCCGGCAGGTAGCCGCAGCGGTTCGGGAACACCTGGTCGCTGATGAACAGGCCGGCGACGCCGGCGGCCTCGAAGGCGCGCACCATCTGGCGCACGTTGTTGACGCCGCCGAAGCCGGTATCGGCATCGACGTAGACCGGGATCTCGACCGCGGCGCAGATGCGTCCATAGTGGTCGGCATAGTCGCGCATGTTCGACTGGCCCATGTCGGCCTGCGCCAGCATGCTGCCGACCGCGGCGTAGCCGCCCGCCACCAGCGCCTCGAAACCCTCGGCCTCGATGATGCGGGCGGAGAGCGCGTCATAGGCGCCCGGCATCAAGGTGAGGCGCTTGCCGTCGAGGATCGCCCTCAGCTTCTTGCGCGCGTTCATGTCGTCGCTCCGCTGTTCAAGACCGGCTGTCCTGCGCCGTCTGCAGCCACGGCTGCGCCCCGGCCATGCGCCTCTCCCAATCGACGATCTCCGCGCGATGCTTGAGGGTGAGGCCGATGTCGTCGAGCCCTTCGATCAGCCGCATGCGGTCGGCGGCCGGCAGCGCGAACGCGACGTCGGCGCCGCCGGGCCCGCGGATGCGCTGCGCCGGGAGATCGACCGTGAACGACGCCGCGCCGTTCACCGCTATGACGCGCTGCTCGAACGCCTGCGCCTCGGGCGGGGCGAGCACGATCGGCAGCAATCCGTTCTGCAGGCAGTTCTCGCGATAGATGTCGGCGAAGCTCTTCGCCACGATGACCCGGATGCCGTTCGCCAGCATCCCCCAGACCGCCGCCTCGCGCGAAGAGCCGGCGCCGAAATTGTGGCCGGTGACCAGGATGCCGGGCGCGCGGAACTGCGGCCGGTTGAGCACGAAGTCGGGATCCTCGCTGCCATCGTCGCGCCGGCGCGCGCGCATGAACAGGAGCGCCTTGTAATCCGGCTTGAGCGCGCGCATCGCCTGCACCGGCGCGATCTGGTCGGTGTTGATGTCGTCCTTCATGAGCGGGACGGCGATGCCGGTATGGGTGGTGAACGGCTGCATCAGGCGCGTCCCGCCATCAGCGCCCGCACGTCGGCGATGCAACCCGCCACCGCGGTGGCGGCGGCGGTCGCCGGGCTCGCCAGATGCGTGCGCACTTTCGGGCCCTGGCGGTGCTCGAAATTGCGGTTGGTGGTGGAGACGCAGCGCTCGCCGGGCTCGCCGCGGTCGCCGTTGCCGCCCGCGCACATCGAGCAGCCGGATTCGCCCCAGAAGAAGCCGGCCTCGCGGAACACCCGGTCGAGGCCAAGGGCCTCCGCCGCGCGCTTCACCGTGGTCGAGCCCGGCACCACCATGGCAACGACGCCGTCGGCGACCCGCCGCCCGCGCACCACCGCGGCGGCGGCTTCGAGGTCGGGCAGGCGGCTGTTGGTGCAGGAGCCGATGAACACGCGGTCGACCGGCAGTCCGGCGAGCGCCATGCCGGGCGTGAGGCCCATATAGGCGAGCGCGCTCTCGATCGCCGCCCGCCGCGGCGGATCAGCGGCGGTGGGATCGGGCACCCGGCCGGAAATGCCGAGCACCTGGCTCGGGTCGGTGCCCCAGGTGATCTGGGGCTCGAGCGTGCCGAGGTCGAGCACGTGCTCGCGCTCGAAGACGGCGCCCTCGTCGCTTGCGAGCGTGCGCCAATGCGCGAGCGCGCGATCCCACAGCGCGCCGCGCGGCGCATAGGGACGCCCGGCGATCCAGGCGAAGGTCTTGTCGTCGGGCGCCACGAAGCCCGAGCGGCCGCCCATCTCGATATTGAGGTTGCAGAGCGTCATGCGGCTCTCGATCGCCATCGCCCGCACCGCCGCCCCGGCATATTCGACCGCGAAGCCGCGCGCGCCGGAGACCCCGAGCTCGGCGATGATGCGCAGCGCCGCGTCCTTGGCGGTGACCTGCGCCCCGAGGCTGCCTTCGAGGCGGATGCGCATGCGCTTGGGGCGCTTGAGCGCCATCGCCTGGGTCGCGAGGATGTGGGCGAGCTCGGAGGTGCCGCAGCCGAAGGCGAGCGCGCCGAGCCCGCCGACCGTGCTGGCGTGGC
>WNFC01010583.1_pt1 | contig 10242 bp, 6 predicted proteins | sample 5400541 | NCBI WGS metagenome assembly WNFC01 (sample SAMN13153342, study PRJNA577476) | soil metagenome | isolation source: 120 cm saprolite under Douglas fir tree site 2 hole 2 replicate 1 | place: USA:California | collected 2015-04-18 | reverse complement strand
ATTTAGGTGGAGTGTTCCCAGCCCTTTTCGCCGAGGGCAGTTCAGCAACTGATCGGACGACAACCCTCAGATCGACCCCAAAATCAGCAGATAACCCGCCAAAAGCCGCTTTAGTTCAGCACGAATCTGCAAACGTCGGCAGCACCTCGAAACGCTATAAACCAATCAACGACCGCCACTTAGCAGAGCTCTTTGACCTCTTCGCAAAAGGACGACTTCAGCAACTATTGTGACGGGTACACCTGACGATAGGTAGTAGTTTGATAGATCGGAGTAAGAATCGCGCCCGTGGTCGGATCGGGATAAGCGCCGGCGTGCAGGGCTAGGGTATCGAAATTGTAGTTATCCCCGCCGATATTGTTTTTACTGTTTAATGGAAGCTGTTCTTCAATTGTGGCCATCGCAGTCTCCTCAAAGTCTGCGTGGCGATTGAAAGGCGGAAACTTCTAAAGTGGGTGCGGAAGCAAAAGAAAAACCCCGCGCCTCAGAGTGCGCGAGGTTCCGATAAAAGCCTGGAAAACCCAGCAGCTCTTTAGCAGTTTTTTACGTGGAGCAAGTTGCCTAAATCGCCACGTGATTACAAATCCAAAAGATCGAATGCGCTATTTATATAGCATGATCGCAGCGCATTATCAAAGCGCGAGCATCTTAGACCACAGAAACGCCGCTGTCTGCCATTCGCCAAGCACGAGACCTAGCATTGATTCTCTTATTCGCTGCCCGCCACGAGCCAACCTCAGATGGGGTCTTCACAAAGGTCAACACTCCTCACCAAGCACCTGGTCACTGGTCTTCTTAACAATGCGATAACACTCGCACGCCGCAGCTTCCAATCCCTGGCGGTTAATGATTTTTAGTTGGCTGCGGGCGATCTCTATGAGTGCCAGGTTTCTCAGAACAATGCCGGCGGCGCTGATGCGATTACGATGTCTATCGAGAATGAGACTTAGTTGCTCCTGCGTCACCTCGAAGGTGTCCGCTTCGAGACAATCACTCATCACCATCAAGCGGCGCGCGAGTCTTTGCTCGACTGTATGGGTGAGACTGCAAACGACTGCTTGCACCAGTTGGGTCTCCACCACGTGAGCGAAACGCGAGAGCACTGTCCGCAGAGTGCCTTCGCGATTCGACTCAACTAGGAATCCATTGGCTTCCATGCGGAGCGCCATCATCGGTATCTGCACCGTCACGCGATATGCTGTTACCCCAACCTGATGCAGAATGGGAACGCCGATATAGCCTTCGCTGCCGACCGTGCCAATTTCCAATGTCGAGCCGTCTTCGGTGATGGCGAACAACGAGGCCATGCCGTGGGTGGGAAAATAAGCGTAGTGAATTTCCTCTCCAGCTTCATACAGGATTCTGTTCTTGGGAAAGCGAACTAGCTCCAGGCGGGGAAGGAATCGTTCGTATTCCTCGCGCGGTAACGCAGCGAGCAATCGATTCTCAATCGGGAAGGAAGTTGTGGACGTGGACACCGTGCATTCGACTGAATGGTTGGACTCATTGTTTCGAACCGGTTCGCGTAGCTTCGTTCTTCTCCTGCAACTTCCGCAACTCGCGCCAGCGCTTGTATTGTTCGGCTTCCGCGGAATCGGGATCCTCGTAGTCCTGCAGCCAGAATCGGAACCAATCGACCGATCCCCCCTGCGATGCGAGACGCATGGCGGGATTTGTCAGAACGTGTTCATCCGTGTTCAATTGGATTAGTTCCGTGGGCTTATGCAGATAGCGAAGCCCAGCATATACATCCCACATTTGTAGCAACCTGAGGCGACCTTCCGCTGCCACCAGTAAAGGCGCGGTGATCTTGTCCAAGTTAAACCCCGGAGATCGCTTCAGCCACTGTCCCAAGCCTTCACCAAAGGGCGACGCACCGATGACCGTGTCAAGCTGCCGCGGACCTGCGTTTTGCTGATAATCTATAAAGGCAACATACTCGAAATAAGTCATCATCCAGCCATCTGTAACTAGGGCAGCCTTGAAGTGAATAGAGCTCGCAGTGAGCGATTCCATCACCCAATAACAGCTCCGGCTGAAACCAATGATGCCGATCTTCTCTGGATCTATTTTCCCCTCTGACGCCAACTGCTCGACAGCTGACTCATAACCGGCGACAGCGCAAGGTGCTTCAGAAGGCGTCTGTACGGAGCAATTTTTCCCTTCCCCGACCTGCAAAACAAATATTTCTGCGGCAGCGAGCGACCTGGCCGCGGAACCTGTCGGATAAAGGCCGGACGGCCTGAATAGTGACTCCTGAAAACCATGCGTCTGAATCACCAGTGGATAACGGTGCCCCGGCTGATAGCCAACCGGCTCATACAATCCGCCTTCCCACACCCGCCCTTCTTTGTCCTTCCATTTGTAAACACTAGCGTGGCCTAATTCGATCTTGTCGAGTTGTGGATTAGGGTCCCAGATGACTCGCGATGTTTCCTTATTCTTGGCGACCAGCAGGGGAGGCTGATCGAGGCCTTCCTTCACTAGGGCTTCAAGATGCTTAGCCTCGCCTTCGATGGACTGGCTTTTCCCTTCCGCCAGGAGCTGCCAGGTATTGTCGCTCGCACGGCGATACTCGGCGGTGTGATAGGAGTCGTCGTATGTGGTGGCAACGACCCGGTCCTTGTTCCCTTCCGCAAAGAATGCCCCGGCGGCGAGAAGGAAATGGTAGCCCTTCTCGTCAGTCCGCCCCTTAAGGGTTGCAACGCATGTGCGCGTAGCGGACGTAAAATCCACAACGGCGATGCATGGAGCGGAGGGCGTATGCTCCGGAGAACTTAGCAGTGTGCTTGGTAACAGGACAGCCTGACCATCGCTCGACCAGCTGGGACCTAGGGATTCTGCCCAAAAGCCGCCCCAACCTGCATCGAGTCCAATGGGCGCGTCGGTAAGAGCGTGGATGGAGCCGGTTTTTAGATCGATCCTGACATACTGGTGTGCCGGCTCGCTGCGCCGGATGCGATAAGGGTATGATGCGAAGGGAGGCGGATATAACGTCTCCCAGGATGGGGGGACCTCGCGAATCGGCAGAATCGTAACCAATGAGCTCGCATCGGGAGAAAGCGCTAAATCTCCGGGATTGGCAAGTGGCAGGTCGTCCTGCTTGACCTCAAAGCGTTTACCTTTGACAACCGCCCACAAACGGCTAGGGGGCGGCGCCAAGTATTTCGCGTTTTCATCAGGCAAGAGCAATTCACGAAGGGAATGCCCTGTGCCTATCGTCGTCGCCTGTTGCGGCCCATTTTGTGCTTTCTGACGGATATCTTTTCGCTCGGCCTTGAGAAAAGCGGTATACACGTAATTCTCTCGGTCACGCACATCAAATGTGCGCACCGCTTCCGTCGTCGATGTTAGCGGTTCAACTACTTTTCTACGAACGTCTGCAAGCATAAGTTGCTTGTCGGTGAATTCGTACGCACCCTCCAAATACGCCACTCCGCGCGAGTCGGGTAACCAGCGCCAATCGTTGATGACGGTTCCCTCCTTGTCGGAACGATTCACAATCCATACCGGCTTTACCGACTGCGAAGCATCGGAGCGCTTCAAGAAGGCCTCGACGTCTTGGCGGCGGTAAAAACGTAGAGAGTCCTCGACACAGTTTAAGTCCAGGCGCCCACGCTCGCTCCAGACAGCGAAATAGTTTCCATCCGGGGAGAACCGCACTTTCGCAGTCGGGCCGTACGGAGAGGCAAAGGTCGTCAAAGCAATGTCTTCCGCGACGGTGAACGGCATTTTCGTTTGTTGCGGCAATGCCATTTGAGACGTGATATCCATCACGAACAAGGCTACGATGACTCGAAAGTAGAGAATCTTCGTTTTCTTCATAGGCCGCAGACCTCGCCTTCTGCATAAGAACTATCGCCCGGTCGCACGCCTCGCGGGCCACGTGTCTTTTGTTAGCTTTTGTCAGTGTCGTCGGTGGACCGACGGGTCGTTCGGTGCGGCAATCCGCGCAGTGTCCGCCGCTGGACTCGCTTCTGGTCGTGCCGCACTCAAAAAATCAGCTTTAGAGCGAATTGGATCGAACGTGGTCCACCGATCTGATAGAGAGGACTGAACCCACCGCCTCCGACGTTTGACCCACTGAGACTCTGTGAAAGCAGTTGGTTTGAGATCCCGAATCCTCCTGATCCGAATCGCCCACTTGGAGGACCGAAGTTCGGATGGTTCAGCACATTGAACATCTCCGCCCGGAACTGCAGACGAAGTGATTCACGTATCGGGAAATCTCGGTGGACGGCGAAGTCCCACTGCACGGCTCCGAATCCTCGGAGAAAATTCCGCGGCGTGTTGCCCTGACGAAGAGGTTTGCGTGTAGTGGGATTGAAAGGTGGATCGGTGAATGCGGTTGGATTAAACGCTTTCCCGCCAGGGTACTGCGAACCATATAGGTAGAGGGGCTGCCCGGCAACTAGGTCTGGACGAACGAGCGTCAAGAAGCCGGCCAAGTTAGAGAATCTTGCATCGGAGATGCCGACTGGCTGCGCCGAGCGCACCTCGATGATGTTTTCCGTCGACCAGCCTCGCAGAAATGCCCTAGTTAGTACGTTGCCTTTTAGGGAAGGAAGATCGTATGTCAAAGCAGCCGAAAACGTGTGCCTCAGGTCGAAATCCGATGGGCCACGGTCCTGACTTATCCCGGACGGAAGTAATACATTGGCACTACCAAAGTTCGAACCGGCAGACGCCGTATCGATCGAGTGGGACCATGTGTACGAGGCGAGCCCTTGCAGGCCCCGCGATAGTCGCCGCCGAAACTGAACCTGCAAAGCATCGTAATCGGAGGTGCCGGCATTTGCCAGGAGGATTGCCGACGAAAGATTCGCATTCACCGCCGAGACTTGTGCTTGCTGTAGGAGACGTCTGCCCGCCGCACCAACATACGAGAGCGACAGTGTCTGCTGCCTTCCGAGGCCTTGCTCCGCTGCAACGTTCCATTCGAGCGTATAGGGCAGCTTTAGGTGCGGGTCGATGGCAAATAGAATCCCACTGCTTGCATTTGGCGGTGCAATGGGGGGCGGTGCCACTTGGGCCGGACTCGGAGGGAATGTACCTCCAAAAATGGTTGTAGCATTTCCGAACGGATAGAAAGCGGGGTTTACGCTATTGCCGAGCTCTGAAGTTGCCAAATCATAGAATACCCCGAATCCGCCACGAATCACGGTTTGCCAATTTTGGCTCTGTGATAGCTGGTACGCGACGCCAAGGCGAGGCGCCACATTGCCATACGTTGTTCGATAGGCTTTTGTCCCGGGAGGCGCTGGGGCCAAACCGGACAGATCATTCAGGTTGAAGCCGACAACTGCCGGAAAGGCCGGATTCGACGATGGCACAAAGTCCAAGTCCCACCTGAGACCGTAAGTGATTGTGAGGCGCGGGGTAGCTTTCCATGTATCCTGTGCGTAGACCCCGATATTTCGTAAGTAAAAAGTAGGGGCGCCAGTAGAACCTGGACTAAAGAAAAAAAGAGATCCCATTTCCGCCGACGGGACGTCCTGCATGCCGGTAGACAGGCGGTACGACCCGCCACCGGTAAACTGTGGGGACAGCCTTCGAAAGTCGATTCCGACTTTCACGGCATGCGATTTGATTTGGATAGAAGTGTTGCCAACAATATTGATTTGACGCTGGAGATTTTGACCGCCCTGCCCAATACCGAGAGTCCCTCCTTGCAGTGAAAAGATATTGAACGAGAAGCTCGAATTTTGGGGGCTGAAAGAGCTGGGAAGCGGCAGAGATGCCGGGGGAACGGCCCCTCCAAGAGAATCCAGATTGTTGAAAAGGTGAGCGCTAGTCCTGCTGTAATTAAATCGGAGGTCGCTAGTAATAGTAGGAGAGAGAGACCAGGTAGCTCCCAGGGTGGCAGTTTGTGTTGTAATCCTCGTCGTCGAAACCGAATTCAGGGACTTGAAACTGGTTCCGCGTTGAGCAATTTCTGACGGAGAATTGTTGTAACGCCCAAAAACATTGAGTCTGTTGCGGAGGCGATGATCCATCCTGATGCTATAGGCATCGAGGGTGGCCGGGTTAGAGAAGCTGGCATTATATTGCGCTATACCGGTTGCCACGTTGTCCGGGCCATTGGGCAGAGGATAAGCATTCAGGAAGGGCCGCATGGCCGGTACCGCGCTCTGGCGCGCGGCAACATCAGGGACAGTGCTGAGGGCGGTCTGCGGCAAGCGAAGACGCAGGCCCTCATAGGAGAAGAAAAAGAATGTTCGATCTTTAATGAGTGGCCCACTGAGCGTTCCACCAAAATCATTTTGCCGCTCCTTACTCTTAGGCAGGCGGTTAGCGTTATTGAACCAGTTGTTGGCATCCAGAATGTCATTCCGGAAATAGTCGAACACGGTGCCGTGAAAGCGATTGGTGCCAGAGCGAGTGACGATAGAAATCTGCCCACCAGGAGTACGCCCAAATTCCGGCGCGTACGTCGAGGTCTGAATACGGAACTCCTCCATGGAGTCAACGGAAACGAGGCTATTTGTCCCTCCCAATACGCTGAATGACCCAAGCGCTCCTCCAAGGCCATTGCCGGTACCGCCGCCGGCGACACCTATTCCCACATTGGCGCTTACACCGTCCACCATCCAATAGTTCGAAGATCCGCGCTGACCATTGACACTAAATTGCCCGCCATTCGAAGGGTTACTGGGAATCGCCACTACGCCGGGGGTTAGATTGATGAGGGTCTGGAAGCTGCGGCCATTAAGAGGAATGTTCTCGGCAAAGTTTCGGTCAACAACTGTGCTTACCGCTGCCGATTCGGTATTGAGCAGCGGCGCTTCGTTCGTCACATTTACAACCTCTTTGACATCGCCTACTTTCATCTGAATCCGCAGGGAGCGTTGATCGCCAACGTTTAGCACCACATCCTTGACCTCAGCGGTCATGAAACCTGGGTGCTCAACCTGAAGAAGATAGTTGCTCGGTTTTAGTAGCGGGATGCTGAAGTAGCCTTGATCGTTTGTGGTCGCAGTTCGCTGCACGCCCGTTCCTATTTCGGTCACCGTAATGTTTGCGGCGGGGACAACCGCGCCATTCGGATCAAGAACGGTGCCGCTGAGCGTGGCCGTGGCTGTTTGCCCGAAAGCTGCAAGAGGGAAAGCGCAAAGGACGAACAGGATCAAGCAACGAACAGTTAGTGGTCGGGGACAACAGCGAGTCATTAGTTTTTCCTCCATGAAAGAAAAGTCGTAATCAAAACGACCAGAACTCATAAACGCGCGAAACGAACCTAAGGATGATTTGCGATCCTTCCGGCCAACCCTTCCGCGCTGGTTAGCGATCGCCAGAATTGCGGTGAACTTATTGCCGACGTCGCAGAACTCTCTGAGGACGTAGTAAAGGCGGAGCGAATAACGCCATCGTTAGCCGAAGCCAGGCCGAATAGTTGCTCGACCGCGCGAGCCAGCGAAGCATCGTCTGTAATTTCAGGACCGCTCGCTCTAGAGCCAGGCGAAGACGGAGAGAAGATTGGCTGAAGCTCGCGACGAATAGCCGCTACGTCTGTCTGATAGTCACGCGCTTGCGAGCGAATCAACGCTACCCACTTGTTCTTAGCTTCCGGCGAGAGCGTGCGTAGCTCTTCCGCTGAAAACTGGCCTATCAAACGCTTCATCGCATAAGCGTGACGCATGGCGTTGCGCGACTGGCTGATCATGCGCGCGGAAAATTCGCGCAACTGCTGATCACTAGTGAAGTGCCGGCGCAGCTCCGGCGCGGCGGCAATTACTTCACTATTGATTTCAACTTTTTGTTCGGTGACGGGAGCGGGCGTGGCGTTAGATCGGATTCTTTGCTCTTGTTGCTGGGCGACGGCTTCAGCGACGGTTTGAATTTCGATACGCACTGCGGGACCGTTCATGACTGATTGCAAGGCCCGCATGATCTCGGCTTTCCGATCGGCTGTGTCAACGATTCCCGTCACATGAAGCAATCCATCCGTGCCTCTCGTGGCGCTGATCTGTTCACCAAGATCCGCGCGAGCTTCGTGTAAGAGCCGCAAGACTTCGACTTCCAAGTCCGCAGTGGCTACGACGGGCGCCACCGGCTGGTTACTGGGCGTCGGCGGTTCTGTTTCTCTCTTGGCTGGCGCTGCCGGGCTATTCGTTGGTGCCGCCGCGATAGCCGGCTGTTCGGCAAAGACTTCAGGCGCGAGAGTATTCAGACTCACCACCGAATACGCGGTTTCCGCTAATTCAAATTCCTCATCGCCTTGTTTTCCTTTAACGAGCAGACGTTCTTGGACTGGGTGCCAATCACCTGCACGAACTACCAACGACGCTTCGATGATCTCGCTTGGATTGATTTGGCCGGTTGATGCTGTCCTTAAGGTAAACGCGTCGTGACCATCAGACAGTTTGGTCCTTGTCACTTCATCATTTCGGGCTGCTACCGATCTTCTCCAGGCGTCATAGGAAGCCGCAGACAACGGCATCGCGGGATTCATGTGGTTAGATCGCAGAACAGTGTTCAGCTCGATCAAGGCGCCCGGCGAATCCTGTTGCGGCGAGGTCTTAGCCCTCAATGTTTGATCGCTACGCGTGTCCTTCGCGTCCAGGTGAAGGAAGCGACGACCAGTTGCGTCTTCAATCGACTGCCGCGCTCGGGAGTTCACAGTGTCGTTCCAAACTTCCAAAGTCACCGTTTCCGACGCGGAAGAGACCGTCGCCTTGCGCCTCACCAGAAACTTCTGATAAACGACCGCCTGCGCTGTGTTGGCGATCTCATGCTGCTCCGCCGAAGCTACCCTTTGAAGGATTTCGCTAGCTGAAACAACCGACGTTCTGTTGAAACGAATCAGCACGGCAGCAAGCAGCGCGACAATTACTATTGCCGCTACCGGTCGCATCAGGACGTGCACATTGAGTGAGAGGTTGGGGGCAGAAAAGATTCGGCCTAACGTGCCCCGCACGTTAGCAAACATAGACGGCTTGCCTACCTGTGACGCCAAATTTCTAAGCTTGCCATCAAACCCTCTCCAATCATGCGGCGGCGGCTCGGCCAGAGGCTTGAGCACTTGATTGCGATAGTCGATGAAAGTCGAGATGGCTTCTTCGATCTTTTCGGTGCGAACGCGACAGGACCAGCAAGCTTCAAGGTGAGCACGTAAATTTGTCGCGACCTTGGGAGCAAGTTCGCCGTCTACATAAAGGAGCAACTCATCCTCGGAAGGATGTCCGTGATTGTTCGAACCTATAATTTTGAATAGACTATCCATTGCTATCTTTCATCAGCTTCCTGATGCCCCGTCGTAAGAACTCCGCTGCTGTCTTGGCGTTAATGTTGAGAATTTCTCCAACCTCGCGATATCGAAACCCTTCGGCTCGCAGATGCAAGCACTGGACTTCCTGCGGTGAGAGCCAAGCCATCGCGGCGTGCAGACGCTCGAACCTTTCCATTTGCAAGACTCTCTGTTCAGGATTCAGACCTGGGTCAGGGAGCAACTCCCTCAATTCGTCCCAAGTGCGTGAGTCCACGCCTTCGTAATGCTGCATATTCTCTCGCCGCTTAAAGGCCAAATTGTGCGCGACGCCAAACAGCCAGGAGCGCACGTTGCTAATCACACGTCCGCGATGTAAAACGCGATAGAGTTCCAGGAAGACTTCCTGCGTCAGGTCCTGAGCTTCTGCCGGATTACCGAGCACCGCCACCAGGTACAGGTAGATAGGATCGCGCAGCAGTTCAAAGAGCTCCCCAACCTTTTCTTCCAGACTCAGTGTTCGCTGCATCAGGCCAACCACCGTCGAATCAATGCGCAGCTCTGCCTCATGGCCAGCTCCTACTCCCAATCCAAGATCGTTAAGAGCCATATTTCTAAAGGCCCAAGCAGCTTCACGCCCTGATCTATTCTCCGCTCAGGGACCGATGTATCCCCGATATGCCCAGCTTGGGCGCATTTCTTAACCGCTAGTTAACACCCTCTATATATAAAGTGTCCCCAGCGGGCCATTTTTCTTACACGCCGACGAAAAATATTTTCAACTTTTTTGCAAAATTGGACAGGGAGCTGTTAGCAGGAGATGTTGCCTTTGCAAAGTTCTGGGAGCCGGCAGGTGTACGCCGCCGCATCAGTTGCTGATTTTTGGCCGATCAGTTGATGAACTTGAGAGTTCAGCAGAGACCTGCAAATTCCGTGAGGGGTATTGACCCATGATAAGTGGCTCAGAGACGAGCATTTAGGTGGAGTGTTCCCAGCCCTTTTCGCCGAGGGCAGTTCAGCAACTGATCGGACGACAA
>WNFC01040144.1_pt1 | contig 10243 bp, 5 predicted proteins | sample 5400541 | NCBI WGS metagenome assembly WNFC01 (sample SAMN13153342, study PRJNA577476) | soil metagenome | isolation source: 120 cm saprolite under Douglas fir tree site 2 hole 2 replicate 1 | place: USA:California | collected 2015-04-18 | reverse complement strand
GGTCCAGGTCGGCACGCCGCGCCAGATCTACGAGCAGCCGATCGACCGGTTCGTGGCCGATTTCGTCGGCACCACCAATTTCGTCGGCGGCACCGTCGCTGCGCTCGCCGGCGGCCATTGCGTCGTCAGCTCGGCGATCGGCGAGCTCAAGGCGCATGCGAGCGAAGGGGTGAGCAAGGACGCGGCGGTGATCGTGTCGGTGCGGCCGGAGGACGTGGAGCTCTCGGAAAGCCCGCCCGCGGCCGCCGACGGCGAGACCGTCTGCAAGGGAACCGTCGACGCCAAGGATTTTCTCGGCGACTACCTGGATTTTCACGTCCGGGTCGGCGATGTTGAGCTCGTGGCCAAGGCCCATCCATCGTTGCGCACGCCGGTCGGCGAGACGATCTACGTGCGCATCAAGGCGGAGAAATGCGTGGCGATTCCGGGGAACAGAAATCGGTGATCAGGGCCGACGCATGGTCATCCGGCGTCTTGCGTTCTGATTGCCGACCGCTGGCCACCGAGTATTGACAGGAGCAAGCATGGCCAAGGACGCCGTCGTTTCGGAAGAGCTGGCGAAGAAATTCTCGACCGAGAAGGACACGCCCTATCTGCGCTGGGTGCGCGGCGAAGGCCTCGACATCATCAGCGCGCACTACGTGCGCAATCTGCGCACCGTCGAGCTCAAGCCGTGGGCGCGGCGCGGCGGCGCCGGCGTCTACATCAACCACGAGGCCTCGCGCACCTCCAACGACTGCTACGTCTGCGAAATTCCGCCGGGCAAGAAGCTCGCGCCGCAGCGGCAGCTGTTCGAGGAGATGATCCTGGTGCTCGACGGCCGCGGCTCGACCACGGTCTGGAACGAGGCCGGCCGCCGCATCACTTTCGAGTGGAAGGCGGGCGCGATGTTCGCCATCCCGCTCAATTGCCGGCACCAGCACTTCAACGGCTCGGGGCAGGCGCCGGCGCGCTATGTCGCCGTCACCAACGCGCCGCCCGTGATCAATCTTTACGAGGACGCCGATTTCGTCTTCAACACCGCCCACGACTTCAAGAACCGCTTCGACGGCGAGCCCGACTATTTCAGCGCCAAGGGCGAGCAGAAGGGGCTGCTTCTGGTGACGAACTTCGTGGCCGACGCGGTCAACCTGGCGCTGATCAGCGCCAAGGAGCGCGGCGCCGGCGGCGGCCACATCCGCTTCAACATGGCCAAGGGCTCGATGAACAGCCACATCTCCCAGTTCCCGATCGGCACCTACAAGAAGGGCCACGCCCACGGTCCGGGGGCGCACGTGATCATCCTCTCGGGCGAGGGCTATTCGCTGATGTGGCCGGAGGGCGACGAGCCGCGCCGCTACGATTGGGAGGTGGGCACGCTGATCGTGCCGCCGAACCTGTGGTTCCACCAGCACTTCAACACCGGCACCACGCCGGCGCGCTACCTCGCCTTCAAGCACGAGGTGGTGTCGATCCAGATCGATTACGCTGACGAGCGGCCGACGATCCGAAAGATGTTCGCCGACGAATTGGCGAGGCACGGGCTCAGCCCGCGCATGGACCAGGCCTACGCGCAGGAGCTCGCCGACCTGCCGCCGCCCGCGGCGAAGACGGCGTAAGGGCGAGTGGCGACGCAGCGTCTCACAATAGGTAGACTTTGATGACTCGCGACGTCGTCATGGCCGGGCTTATCCCGGCCATCCACGCCTTTGATATCGCGAGCGTTTCAAGACGTGGATGCCCGCGACAAGCGCGGGCATGACGGGCAATGCCGCCGTCATCACACCCGGGGTGGCAGCTCGGCGAAGGTCTTTTCGCCTTTGAGTACGGCCTGTAATTCGGCCAACTCCGCGTCGCGCCGGCGGTAGCCGCACTTGCCGATGTAATCGGCCGCGATGGCGAGCTGGTTTTCCGCTTCCTGCTGCAACTGCTTGCGCTCAGCCGCGCCCGGCCGCTCCGGCTTCGGCGGTGAGTCGTCCATGAGCCCGTTGAGTGGCGCAAACGCCTCGCTGCGCGCGAACGCGAGTCGCGCGCGTTCGAGCGCAATATCGCAGAGATAGAGCCGCATCGGCCCCGGCTCGGCGATCTCCTCGACTTCGTCGAGATCGCGCGCGGCGCGGTCGCTGTGGCCAATGCTACGTAGAAAACTCGAACGAGCAATCAAAGACTGGGTAACATAATTAAGTGCCCCTGCAGTACGCATGCTCTCAATGGTCTGTTCAAAGCGTAAGCGTGCGATATTTGTGAGTTCACAAGCGCGCGACGAGACTTTCTGAGTGCTAACCTTCTCAAGGGCTAGCCCGAAGTGAGCGCGCGCCAATGAGATTCGTACAAATCCCTTATCGGAGGGAGTGGTCGATTTGTGCTCCCAATCAAATACCTGTTGCGCTCTTTTACGTGCTGACTCCCAATCCCCTCTTGAAAGTAAAAGATCGCAGTATATGTAGCCGCCCTTGGAATAGAGTATCGGGCGAATAGGTTGCCATTTACCTTGCAGCCGTTCGGCTTCTTCTAGGATAGCCTCAGATTTGTTAGGATTTCCGGCTGCGAGCAGCATCTCGGCTACAATAAATTGGGTGTATAGGAGGACAGATACATCTTTGGTTCGTCGAGCGTGGGAAAGGGCAGAATTGGCGCTGGCATTCGCGCTGTCAATTTGCCCAATCGTCAGCTCAGTTAAGGCAAGATTCCCTGCTGCCACAGCGGCATTTTTCCAATCGTGAGCCTTCTCATCAAAGTGCAATCCGGAACGCACGGCTTGGGCGGCCTCCGCAATTCTACCTTGGGCAAGGAGGCAATACGCAACTCGGTCTAGTACCCATGATTGGGCAGAAGCGCTCATGGAGGCTGCTGGTATCTGATAAATGTTATCAAAGAAACACGAAAGACCTACGAGCTCGCTACTGGTCGCGCCGAGCATTTCGCTCGAATAGAATTCAGGTCTGCCATCGGGTCTCCGTCGGCAGAGGCGGTTGACGTAAATCTTATCCAGCGCCTCCTGATGCCGCCCGGCACGGCACCCGTGGGCGATAGCCTGATAGAGCGGCGTGAGGTCTTCGAGCGTTGGCGTCTTGCCTTCCTTGGTCGTGTCGCGCAGGTGCTCGTAAAGCCGGCCGTGAGCCGTCTTCCAGGCCGCCTCGTTCGTCTGCTGGAGGCGCTCGCCGAACCACTCGCGCACCAGCGGATGGGCATCGAGCGCGTCGGGCACAGCCGAGTCCGACGGTGCAAGAAGACGCACCTCGCGCAGACGCGCGATGGCGCGCCGCCATTCGCCCTCATCGAGCCCGACGATCTGGTCGGTGAGCCCTTTGATTGCGGGTCTGACGCGCAGCGCGTCGAGGCAATCGGCGCTCGCCGGCCGGTCGAACAGGCCGACCATGTGCATGATCGCGAGTAGCACGGGCTGACCGGCGAGCCACTCCTTCTCGTACGATTCCATCACGCGCCTCGCGTGGTCGTGGCGAGGATTGTCCGGATCGGCCAAATAGGCGCGGATGCGGTCGCGTCGGCGCACGTCACCGGCCTGCGTCTCCTTGAGGAAGCTCGCGAGCAGGCCGAGCGCGAGTGGGTGGCCGCCGAAGTCGTGCGTCGCGGCTTTCAGCTCCTTGTCGTTACCCCATACGCCGTTGTCGCGCAGGAGCGCCGCGCCCGCATCATCCGACAGCCGCTCAAGATCGACAACCGGAGCGCCGCCATCCTGCCAGCGCGCGATATCTTTCACCGCAAGGCGACTGGTGAGGACGATCAGCCCGTGCCCCTCTCCCGCTGGCGTTGTCACAAAGCGCCGCAGCAGCGCGCGCAGGCCAAGGTCCTTCAACTCACCGATCTGCCTATCGAGACCGTGCTGCAGCGGCTCGAGGCCATCTAGAAGGAGCAGCACCCGGCGCTTCATCATCGCCTCGGCGATCGCGTCGGCCTTGGCGGTGACGCTGGTGGTCACAAGCGTGATGCCGAGCTTGTCGAGCGCCCAGTCGAGGAATCCCTCCGCCGAGGTCGTACGCTCCTTCGTGCCCTGGCTGTAGAACGACCAGCCGAGCACCGCCTCGGCGCCGCGATAGTTGTCGGTCTGCAAGCGCCTGACCCATTCGTTGACCAGCGCCGACTTGCCCGCGCCGCCCTCGGCGACGAGCGAGATGACGTTGGTCTTGGCACCGGCCCACGCCTCATCGAGGCGCTTCAGCTCGGTCTCGCGACCTATCAGGCGCTCGTAGGCGGTTTCGGGCAGGCCAGTAATGTGGACATAGGCCGGCTGCACACGTGGCACGCTTGGCCGCTCGGTGCTCTTCCACTTGGCAATTTGCTCCACAAGCTCCGCGATCTCGTCCGCGGCATCAGTCATGTGCTGGGCACGATCGTGAAACGAATGACTTGAGAATGGCTTGGCGTCGCGCGGGCGCAGGTTCTTGTCTTTCACCTTGTCCAGCCCGGCTTTCGGAGTTGGTGTCAGCAGCAGCGGATAGAAATGAACCGGCTCGCCGTTCGCTTGCCGCGCGCGAATGATCGCGATCTCCTTGTCGATGATGTAGTCGGACGCCATCGAATTCGCGGAGACCAGCAGGATGAAAATGTCGCAGGCGCGAAGCCTTCGCTCGATCTCCGGGCCCCAGTCAGCGCCGCCCGGCATGCGCTGATCGACCCAAAGGTCAAAGACGCCGTGCTTCACCGCCGGCTGCAGATAGGTCCGCACAAAGCTGAGCCACTGGATTTCGCCCTCGCGCGGATGCTCCGGCTCGTCCTTATGGCTGTAACTGATGAAAATGACCGGCTTTGCCGACTCAGTAGACATGTGGGAGACTCCCACAACCTAGAGTCTTCCTGCGCATGCATCTAAGTCAAGCCGATATCGCCGGCGCGCTACCTCGCCTTCAAAGCACGAGGTGGTGTCAGCAACGCCCAGGGGGTGCCCAAAGGCCTGGATCAGCCGGCGGCGACCAGATCGATTACGCCGACGAGCGGCCGACGATCCGCAAGATGTTCGCGGACGAATCGGCCAGGCACGGCCTCGGCCCGCGCATGGATCAGGCCTACGCGCAGGAGCTCGCCGACCTCCCGCCGCCCGAGGCGAGGACGGCGTAGGAAGCGATTTCCGCCGGCAAGATGGGGCTTGGCCGACCTCATTTAGGGCTTGTGCGTTGTTTCTATGCGCAGTAAGATTGCGCATAGCTTTGAAGGCGCATGATGCGGGAGCGCCCGGTCAAGAAACGCGCGGTCAACCTGTTCGTCGATGCCGAGCTGCTCGACGAAGCGCGCCGCCTGCGCATCAACATCTCCGACACGCTCGAGCGCCGGCTGCGGGGGATCGTGCGGGCGGAGCAGGAGAAGCGCTGGCTCGCGGAAAACCACGAAGCGATCGCGTCGATCAATTCGTTCATCGATCGCCACGGCATTCTCGCCGGCAAGCTCCGCTATCGGCCGGACAGTCAATGACCCGTCAATTCGACGTGGTTGCCAATCCCGACCCGGTCGAGGCGGCGCACCGGCCCTATCTGGTGGTCCTGCAATCGGATCTCGTCTCGGGCCTGACCTCGACGGTGGTCGCGCCGCTCGTGCCACGCGAGCAGATGAAAGGGGCGCAGCGCCTCAATCCGCTCTTGTCCGTGGCAGGCCAGGACTATTGGCTTGCGACGCACGAGCTGTTCGCGGTCGATCAACGAATCCTCCGCGGGAAGGTCGCAACGCTTGCGGATCACCGCGACGCCATCATCGCCGCGCTCGACTTCATCTTCATCGGGTTCTGACGGAAAGGCGCGTCACGTCCACGCGTCGACTGAGCCGCACGACGTGCGCCGGATGCTGACGCGTGGGCACGGCGCTCTGCCGCTCGCGAGGCGAGGCGGAGAGCGTGGCGAGCGCCTTTGCCCACCCTACAGAAACTTCATCGGATTCTGACGGAAAGGCGCGTCGGTGGACCTACCGCCGTCTACGGCCGCAAGGCACGCACCGCGGAGCGCAGATAATGGCCGGGCTCGTGGGCGACGCGGGCTCCCCACAGTCGCCGGTGCAGCTTGTCGAGCAAGAGGTAGATCACCGGCGTCGTGTAGAGCGTGAGCATCTGCGAGACCAGGAGCCCGCCCACGATGGTGATGCCGAGCGGGCGGCGCAGCTCCGAGCCGGGGCCGGTCGCGACCACCAGCGGGACGGCGCCGAGCAGCGCCGCCATGGTCGTCATCATGATCGGCCGGAAGCGCTCGAGACAGGCCTCGAAGATCGCCCGCTCCGGCGCCAGACCGCGCTGGCGCTCGCCTTCGAGCGCGAAGTCGACCATCATGATCCCGTTCTTCTTGACGATGCCGATCAGCAGGATGATCCCGACGAACGCGATCAGCGACAGCTCGGTATTGAAGAGTTGCAGGGCGAGCAGCGCGCCGAGGCCGGCGGAGGGGAGCGTGGAAATGATCGTCAGCGGATGGGCCAGGCTCTCGTAGAGCACGCCGAGCACGATATAGACCGCGACCAGGGCGGCGACGATCAGCAGCGGCTGCGCGCCGGTCGAGATCCGATAGGCGCGCGCATCGCCGGAATATTCGGCGTGCAGCGTGTCGGGCAGATGCAGCTCCGCCACCGCCTGGTCAACCCGCCGCGTCGCCTCCGCGATCGGCAGGTTCTCGTCGAGGCCGAAGCTGATGGTGATCGCGGGGAACTGGCCCTGGTGGTTGACCACGAGCGGCGCGAGCCCGCGCGATGTCTTGGTCACGGCCGCGAGCGGGACCTGGGTATTGTTGGCGCCGCTCACGTAGACACGGGAGAGATCGAGCGGATCGCGCTGATATTGCGGATCGGTCTCGAGCACCACGCGATACTGGTTGCGCTGGGTGTAGAGCGTCGAGATCTGCCGCTCGGCAAAGGCATTGTTGAGGCCATTGGCGATGTCCTGCACCCGCACGCCGAGCCGCGCGGCGGCGACCCGGTCGATCGACACGCTCACCTGCAGGCCGCCCTGCTCGCGGTCGATCGAGACGTCGACCAGACCGGGCACCGCCTTGATCCCCTCGAACACGCGCGGCGCCCACTCCAGGAGCTCGTTGTAATCTGGGTCCCACAGCGTGAATTGGTAGGTGGAATCGCTCTGCCGCCCGCCGACCCGCACGTCCTGCATCGCAAAGAAGAACAGCCGCAGCCCGGGAAGATCGGCGGTCTTCTGCCGCAGCCGGGCGATGACCGCCTGCGTGCTCAAGCCCCCGCGCTCGGAGAGCGGCTTGAGGCTGATGAACATCGAGCCGCGGTTCACCGACGGGCTGTATCCGGCGCTGCCGACCGAGGAGCCGATGCCGGCGACGGCGGGATCGGCGCGCACGATCGCCTCCGCCTTCTGCTGCAGGTCGTACATCGCCTGGAACGAGATCTCGGGCGAGGCCTGAGTGCCGCCGTAAACGAGGCCGGTGTCGTCCGACGGGAAAAAGCCCTTCGGCGTCTGGACATAAAGCATGGCGGTCACCGCGATGATCCCGGCCATGACGAACAGCGTGAGCGCGCGATGGCCGAGCACGACGCCGAGGCTTCGCGCATAGCCGCGCACCAACAGCCCCAGCGTGCGCTCGACCACCCGATCCAGCCAGGTGGCATCGGGGCTCGGCGGCTTGCGCACGAAGTGCGCGCAGATCATCGGCGTCAGCGACAGCGACACCGCGGTCGAAACCGCGATCGCGAAGGCGAGCGTCACCGAGAATTCGCGGAAGACGCGGCCGACGAGCCCGGTCATGAACAGCAGCGGGATGAAAGCGGCGATCAGCGAAATGCCGATCGAAATGACGGTGAACCCGATCTGCTGCGCGCCCTCGAGCGCCGCGCGCAGCGGCGACATGCCTTTCTCCAGGTTGCGGAAGCAGTTCTCGATCATGACGATGGCGTCGTCGACCACGAATCCGACCGAGACCGCGAGCGCCATCAGCGACAGGTTGTCGATCGAGAAGCCGGCGACCCACATCATGGCGCAGGTACCGGCGAGCGACAGCGGCACCGTCACGCCGGCCGCGATCGTCGCCGCCGCCCGCCGCAGGAACAGGAACACCACCAGCATGACCAGGATCACGGTCGCGATCAGCGTCAGCTGCATGTCCTGCACGCTGGCGCGAATGGTTTGGGTGCGGTCGGACAGCACCGAGATGTCGACGCCCGGCGGGATCCAGCGCTTGATCTCGGGCAACAGCTGATAGACGCGATCGACGGTCTCGATCACGTTGGAATTGGCCTGCTTGGTGATCACCAGCAGCACCGAGGGCTGGCTGTTGAACCAGGCGGCGGAGCGGCTGCTGCGCACGCCGGGCACGATCGAGGCGACCGCCGAAAGCCGCACCACCGTCCCGTTGGCGCTGCGCACGACGATTGGGTCGTAGTCCGGCCGGACGCGGAGCTGGTCGTTGGTGGTGATGGTGATCGACCGCTGGTTGCCGTCGAACACCCCGACCGGCCCGGACGCGTTGGTGTTGGCGATCGCGGCGCGCACGTCCTCCATCGACAAGCCCATCGAGGCGAGCGCGATCGGGTTGACGCGGACGCGCACGGCCGGCTGCTCGGCGCCGTTGACGCTGACCTCGGCGACGCCCTGGACCTGCGACAGGCGCTGGGCGATCACGGTGTCGGCGACGTCGTAGAGGGAGCTCGGAGGAATGGTCTTCGAGGTGAGCGCCAGGATCATGATCGGGATCGACGCCGGATTGAACTTGCGGAACGTCGGCCGCGACTGCAGGTCGCCGGGCAAGTCGGTGAGCGCGGCGTTGATCGCCGCCTGCACGTCGCGGGCGGCGCCGTCGATGTTGCGGGAGAGATCGAACTGCACGGTGATGCGGGTCGAGCCGAGGGAGCTGCGCGAGGTCAGCTCGGTGACCCCGGCGATCTCGCCGAGGCGGCGCTCGAGCGGCGCGGCAACGGTCGCCGCCATGGTCTCGGGGTCGGCGCCGGGACGGTTGGCGGTCACGCTGATGGTCGGAAAATCGACCGTCGGCATGCTCGAGACCGGCAGGAAGCTGTAGGCCACCGCCCCGACGAGCAGCAGCCCGACGGCAAGCAGCGTGGTGCCGACCGGCCGTTCGATAAAGGGCTCGGAGAAGCTCGCGAAGCTCATGGCCTCACTCCGCCGCCCGTTGTTGCGAAGGCTCCGGCTGGTCCGGCAGATCGAGCTCGGTCTGCAGCGGCGCCGGGGCGCTGACCCGGGTCTTCAGGCGCTCCATCGCCAGATAGATGACCGGCGTGGTGTAGAGCGTGAGCAGCTGGCTGAGCAGCAGTCCGCCGATTATGGTGATGCCGAGCGGGTTTCGCAGCTCCGAGCCGGTGCCGGACTCGAATGCCAGGGGGATGGCGCCGAACAAGGCCGCCAGCGTCGTCATCATGATCGGCCGGAACCGCAACAGGCAGGCCTGCACGATCGATTCGCGCGGCGAGAGCCCCTGCTTGCGCTCGGCCTCGAGCGCGAAGTCGATCATCATGATCGCGTTCTTCTTGACGATGCCCATCAGCAGCACGATGCCGATCAGCGCCACCACCGAGAGGTCTTGCCCACAGAGCATGAGGGCGAGCAGGGCGCCGACGCCGGCCGACGGCAGGGTCGACAGGATCGTGAGCGGATGGATGAAGCTCTCGTACAGGACGCCGAGCACGATGTAGATGGTGACCGCGGCCGCGAGGATCAGCCACGGCTCGCCGGCGAGCGATTTGGCGAATTCGGCCGCATCGCCGGAATAGCTGCCGATCACCGAGGTCGGCATGCCGATGGTTTGCTCGGCTTGCGTGATCGTCCTGACCGCATCGCTGAGCGCGGCGTCAGGCGCGAGATTGAAGCTGATTGTCACCGCCGGGAACTGCTCCTGGTGGGAGATGACGAGCGAGGCGGTGACGGGCTCGAAGTGCGCGATGGTGCTCAGCGGCACCATCGGGCTGCCGGATACGCCGGGGATGACGGTCGGCGAATTCGAGGTCAACGAGTTCGACTGCGCCACCGCCTGCACGCCGGAGGCGGGGACGTAGAGCTTCGCGAGCGAGGCCGGATCGTTCTGGTAGTCCGGCATCGCCTCGAGGATCACGCGATATTGGTTGGCCTGCCCGTAGATGGTTGAAATCTGCCGTTGGCCGAAGGCGTCGCTCAGCGTGTCGACCACGGTCTGCACCGAGACGCCGAGCCGACCGGCGGTTTCCCGGTCGATCTGCACCTGCATCGTGAAGCCGTTGTCCTGCGCCTCGGACGCGACGTCGCGCAGCACCGTCGAGGTCTGCAGCTCCTTCGCCAGCTGCGACGCCCAATCGCCGACCTCCTTCGCGTCCGAGCCGGTGA
>WNFC01014433.1_pt1 | contig 10243 bp, 7 predicted proteins | sample 5400541 | NCBI WGS metagenome assembly WNFC01 (sample SAMN13153342, study PRJNA577476) | soil metagenome | isolation source: 120 cm saprolite under Douglas fir tree site 2 hole 2 replicate 1 | place: USA:California | collected 2015-04-18 | reverse complement strand
GCGATGGCTTATGTCGTGACGCCGCCCGCCACGGTCGGCGTGCCGGTCAACGGAACCGGCGATCTGTTTCCGGTCCGCCGCATTTTCTGCGTCGGCCGCAACTATGCCGCCCATGCCCGCGAGATGGGCCACGATCCCGACCGCGAACCACCCTTCTTCTTCACCAAGCCGGCCGACGCCGTCGTGGTCTGCGCCGACCCCAAGCACCCGACCAAGGTCGCCTATCCTTCGGCCACCAAGAACCTGCATCACGAGATGGAGCTGGTGGTCGCCCTGAAATCCGGCGGCACCAACATCGCGGTCGACAAGGCGCTCGACCATGTCTTCGGTTACGCCGTCGGCCTCGACATGACGCGGCGCGACCTGCAGAACCAGGCCAAGGACATGGGCCGGCCGTGGGACATGGGCAAGGGCTTCGACCAGTCCGCGCCGATCGGCGAGATCTTCCCTGCAGCGAAGATCGGCCATCCGTCGAAGGGGACCATCCAGCTCGACGTCAACGGCAAGACCCGCCAGAAGTCCGATCTCAATGCGCTGATCTGGAGCGTGCCCGAGACGATCTCCTATCTTTCCGGGCTGGTGGCGCTGGCCGCCGGCGACCTGATCTATACCGGCACGCCCGACGGCGTCGCCGCCGTGGTCAAGGGCGACACGCTGGCAGGCTTCGTCGACGGCTGCGGCACGGTGACCTGCACGCTGGTCTAGCGCTGCGTCATTGTCTTTTTGCTCGGTGCGGGACAGCGGCCGCGGACGGCCGCGACTCGCGCCTCAGAAGGCGCTGCCGCCCGCCAGCGCGTCAGAACGCGCTAGAGCTGCTGGGCCCGGAACGTATCGCACTTCCGGGGATCGCCGCTGTCGAGCCCGCTGCGAAACCAGCGCGTGCGTTGGGCGCTCGAGCCGTGGGTGAAGCTGTCGGGCACGACTCGCCCCTGGGTTTGGCGCTGCAGGCGGTCGTCGCCGATCGCCGAGGCGGCCGCCAGGGCCTGGTCGACGTCCCTGTCGTCGATCATCTTGCCGCCGCGCTGCTGGTCGGCGCGGTTGGCCCATACGCCGGCGAAGCAGTCGGCCTGCAGCTCGACACGCACGGACAGCGCATTGGCGTCGCGCTTGCTCATGCTCTGGCGCATCTGTTCGACCTTGCCGGTGATACCCAACAGGTTCTGCACGTGGTGGCCGACCTCATGGGCGATCACATAGGCCTGCGGGAACTGACCGGGGGCGTGGAAGCGGCTCGCCAGTTCGTCGAAGAAGCCGAGGTCGAGATAGACGCGCTCGTCGGCCGGACAATAGAACGGTCCCATGGCCGCCTGGCCGACGCCGCACTGCGTGCGCGTGGCGTCGCGGAACAGCACCAGCTTGGGCTCGCGATATTGCTGGCCCATCTCGCGAAAGGCAGCCGTCCAGACGTCTTCCTCGCCGCCCAGCCCGCTCAGAAGCGCCATCGGATCGACGCCGAAGATCAGGGCGACGACGATAAAGGCGATCGCGCCCAACCCGCCCTTGAAAAGACCGCCGCCGCCCACCGGAATGCCGCCGCCCATGCCGCCGAAACCGCCGCCAAAGCCGCCATCGCCGCGGCGATCTTCGAGGTTGCTGCTTTCGTCGCCATCCATCTGCATCGGAGGTCTCCCAGATCGAGCGTCACGAGATATAGTGGCCGGCAATGAGCCTCTCCATTGCCACCTGGAACATCAATTCGGTCCGCCTCAGGATCGATAACGTCGAACGCTATCTGAGGCTGCGCAAGCCGGACATCCTGTGCCTGCAGGAGACCAAGTGCCCGGACGACGCCTTTCCGCATCTGCCGTTCGAGGCCTTGGGCTACAAGCACCGCCTGGTGCAAGGTATGAAGTCCTACAACGGCGTCGCCATCGTCTCGAAGGTGCCGTTCAGGGCCGCCAACGTCCATCACCGCTGCGGCAAGGAGGATTGCCGCCATATCGAGGCCGCCCTCGACATCGGCGGCGATCCGATCCTGCTCGACAATCTCTACATTCCGGCCGGCGGCGATATTCCCGATCCCGGCCACAACGCCAAGTTCGCGCACAAGCTCGATTTCTACCGCGAGATGGCGCGATGGTTCGCCGACCGCAAGCCCGGGCGGCGCGCCCGCAAAGGGCTGCGCCGCATTGCCGTCGGCGACCTCAACGTGGCGCCGCTCGAGCACGATGTCTGGAGCCACAAGCAGCTGCTCAAGATCGTCTCGCACACGCCGGTCGAGGTCGACCTGTTCGGCCGCCTGCAGGCGTCGCTCGACTGGATCGACGTGCCGCGCCGCTTCGTGCCGGCCGACAAGAAGCTCTATTCGTGGTGGAGCTATCGCAACAACGACTGGCGCGCCTCCAACCGCGGCCGTCGGCTCGACCACATCCTGGCCACGCCGGCGCTCGCCGGCGCCATCAAGAGCCATCGCATCGACGTCGATGTGCGCGACTGGGACAGGGCGTCGGACCATGTGCCGGTGCTGGCCACGTTCGACGTATAAGGGGAGGCACCGTGCACATCCTGGGAATCATCCTGATCGGCCTGTGATCGGCATTCTCGCCCGCATCATCACCCCGGGCCCAACCCGCGCGGCTCTGCGGTTGTTCTCGCGCTGACGCTCTCTCTTCGTCTTCTTCCTCTCCCCCGCCAGGGGGAGAGGGACAAGAGGAGAGGGGGCCGGGGTCAGCCTACCCGATACAGAAAATACCGGTCGGCTGGCACGCCGGGCGGGTCGGGCAGGCGGCGCCAGCGCGCCACCTCGAGCGGCTGGTTGGCGAGCACGTAGCCGCCCGGTGCAGCGAGCGAGTCGAGCGCCGGACCGAGCCATTCGCCCATCGCCAGGTTGGCTGGATGATCGCCGGTGCCGAGATCGCTATGGATGAGCGCCGCGCAGGCGCCGAGTTTCTCGGCCGCGAATGCAATCGATTCGCGTGCTTCACCCAGGAACAGACGGTCGTCCGGCGGGATGCAGTCGGGATGGGCCGCCACCTTGCGCTCGAACACGTAGATATCGCGGCCGCGAAAGAGATCGCGCAGATGGTCGTAGGTGCGCCCATTGCCCAATCCCACCTCGAGAATCGGTCCGGGCAGGGCGTCGACGGCCGGCTTCAGGAAATTGAGACAGTCGCGCTGCGCCTGCATGCGCGCGATGAAGCTATCGAGCCGGCTCATGTCGGCTGATCAGGCGGCCTTGTTCGCCGTCGCCTCCTGCAGCTTCTTGTTGGTGTCGTCAACGCGATGCGCCAGCTCGCGCATCATCTCGATCGCCATCTGCGGGAATTCCGCCACCAGGCGATAGAACATGTCCCTGGAGATCTTGAGCGTGATCACAGGCTCGCGCGCCTTGATGGTGGCGTTTCGCGGCGCGTCGCACAGGATGGCCGTCTCGCCGAAGAAATTGTTCTTTTTCAATTCGGCAACGGAGATCGGGCCGGCCGGCGTATCGATCACCACCTCGGCCACGCCGCCAAGGATGACGTACATGGCGTCGCCAGGATCGCCCTGGTGGCAAAGCTCCTGGCCCTCCGAGTAGTTTATCCGCTCGCCGGTGAAGGCGATCAGTTTCAGCTTGGCCAACTCCATCTTGGCGAAGATCGGCACGCCCTTGAGAACTTCGACTTCTTCGTTGAGGTTCATCGCATCCTCCTAAATTCCCTCAGGCCGACGCCATCAGTTCGGCGTAGAGCCCGCCTCGCGCCGCCAAGTCGGACGGCGCTCCGTGGGCGGCGATCTTGCCGCCCTGCATGACCACGATCTGTTCGAACGGTTCGGCCTGCGCCGGGCGGTTGGCGATCCACACCACGCCGCGCTCTTCGCTCGTCGCCGCCGTCAGGATGTTGTCCCGGATACGGTCCTGCGTGCGGCCGTCGAAGACGGCGACCGCCTCGTTCACGATCAAGAGCTGCGGCCGCTTGATCAGTGCGCGGGCGATGCCGAGCTTCTGGCGCTGGCTGCCCGGCAAGCGCTTGCCGGCGACGCCGACATTGTACTCGAGCCCGACTTCAATCACCGAATCGCGCAGCCCGAGCTCGTTCATCACCTCGGCGAGCAGGGCGCCGATCCGATGCTCGGCCTGGGACTGGCCGTAGACCAGGCGGCCGAACAGGACGTTGTCCTGCAGGGTGGCGGCGCTGTTGTAGCGGCCGAAGTCGTAGAACTCGACGGCGCTGCGCAGCTCGGCGGGCAGCCCCGCGGCGAAGGCGCGCCGCGCGGCGAGCAGACGGTCCTCCATCGCCGCGTCGATCAGCCCGAGGCGATGGCGCGCCTCGATGTAGCGGAAAGGCAGGGTCATCAGGCGCGCCCGGTCGGCCTCGGGCACCGCTTCGATGCCCTTGCCGCCCAGGCGCTGCAGCAGCAGGCGGACATTGGGCAGCTCGTCGGCGGAGATGAAGCTGTACTGCTCGAACAGCGGATTGTCGGGCGACAGGCCCGAGAACAGCTCGACCATGGTCTCGGCGATGGCGAGCCCCATGCGCTGCAGCTCGAGGTCGAGCCCGATCGCCTTCAGCACGGACTGCACATAGGGGTCGGCCGCGATGTTGTCGCCGTCGAAGTCCTTGCCGACCGGCGTGCCGAACAGCAGGTTCTCCGCCACCGACAGGTTGCGGTTGTAGCGGTCGGCATTGAACGGCTCGACCAGGCCGGCATAGGACTCGTCCTGCAGGTGGCCATGCAAGGAGTGGCGGGCCTTCAGGATCTTTTCCGCAAGGTCGGGTCGGGCCGCGGCGTCGATCGTGCCGCGCAGGCCGAGCGAATAGATCTCCTCGTCGAGCTCGACCTGCCTCAGCGCTTCGACCATGCGCGGCAACAGATCGGCGGGACCGGTGGCGCCGGCGAGCTGGTAGTCGACCCAATCGGCGCTGGGATCGAGCGCTGGATTGCCGGCGCGCTCGGATTCCTTCCAGAACGCCTCGCGCACCGTCTTGGTCGCATCGTCGTAGGGCGCCGGAACCACTGGCCGGATTTTCAGGCCAAACAGCAGATTGTCGCGCACCGACAGCGGAAAGAGGTAGGTCTCCGGTCCGACATAGCCCGTGCGGGCGCCCAGCACGTACTCGGGAAGCTGGAAGAAATCCTTGCCGTCGAGCTTGATCGAACCGCCGGTGGGCAGCGTCAGCCGCGCCAGCACCTGGCCCAGCACGTCCTTGCCCGAGCTGGCGCCGCCGATCACCGCCGTCTTGGTGCATGTCGGAAGCGTCAGCGAGACGCCGTCGAGCTGCTTCACCCTGCCATCCTCCGAGAAGGTCACGCCGGCCAAGGCAAGTTCCCGGCCAAGCGGCGGCGGCGGGCCGTCGGGGATCGCCTGCAGCGCCTCCGGCATCATGCCTTCCGGCTGGAACTGGTCGATCACCTGCTCGTATTTGATCTGCACGTCCTGGCGTTGCTGGTCCCAGTCGATCAGCTCCTTGATCGGCGAGGGCAGGTCCTTGTAGGCGAGCAGCACGCCGACCACGGCACCGACGTCCATCTGGCCGGTGATGGCGAAATAGCCACCGACCAGGTAGATGGCGAACGGCGTCGCCTGGGACAGGATGTTGTTCCAGAACTTGGCGACGAACTTCTTCTGGTAGAGGTCAAAGCGGATCTTGAAGATGCGGCCGAGCCGCTCCGAGATGTCGGCGCGCTCGTAGTTGGCCGCGCCATGCACGTGGATCTCGTTGACGCCGTCGGCCGTCTCGGCGATGCGGCCGGCGAGCTGGCGCGCCGAAAGCTGGCGCAGGCGGCCCAGCACGAGCACCGGCTTGCGCAGTCGTGGGATGATCGCCATCTGCACCGCCAGCAGCACGACGACGATGATTCCCAAGAGCCAGTTCTGCATCAGGATGAAGATGATCGCGGTCAGCGCCTGGCCGCCCAGGAACATCGGCTGCACGTAGGCGTCGCCGATGAAGCCGCCGAGCGGCTCGACCTCGTCCTTGACCATGGTGGCGAGCTCGGCCTGCTTGACCTTGCGGAAGTGGGCCGGCGGGAAGCGCAGGATGCGGTCGTAGAGCTCGTAGCGCAGGCGACGCAGCATGCGCTCGCCCATGCGGCCTTTCTGGGTGTTGATGCTCTTCTTGAACTGGCCGTTCACCAGCACCGCGCCCAAAAAGACGAAGCTCATGGTGATCAGGTAGGTGAGCTGGTCGACCTGGAAGCCCTCGAACAGGCGCAGCACCTTGCCGTGAAAGATGGCCGACAGGTCGAGCTCGAAGGCCAGAAACGGGATCGTCGTGTGCTGCTTGAAGGCGTTGCCCTGAATGCCGTTGTTGACGATCGACTTCGGCACGGTGAGCGACATGAAGTAAAAGACCTGAGCCAGCACGACCAGGCTCAGGATGACGAGCTGTTCGTGTCGGCTGTGCCGCCAGATGTACGTGAACAGATTGCGTTGCATTGGAATCCGTGCTGCCCGGACCTGAGACTACCCTATATTCGATCAGTCCATTGATTACATTCGATATTTAGTGTCGGGCGGCGGGGGTGGCGCAGTCCTGCCGATGTGGCATAGTCCGGCCGAATTCACCGGTCGGGGCAGGAGGCGCTTCGGCAACGGGGGAGACTCATCTCATGCCCGCAAGCAGCCGGTCCAAGCGTGTGCTGCTCTACAGCCACGACTCGTTCGGTCTCGGCCATGTGAGCCGCTGCCGTACCATCGCCAACGCCATCGTCGAGGCCGACCAGTCGGTCTCGGTGCTGATCATCTCGGGATCGCCGATGATCGGCTCCTACGAGTTCCGCTCCGGCATCGACTTCGTGCGCGTGCCAGGCGTCGTGAAGCAGATCGAGACCGGCGAGTACGACTCGGCCAACCTCAGGGTCGGCGTCGAGCATACGATGGAGATGCGCACCCGCATCATCCGGGACACCGCCGACATCTTTCGCCCCGACCTGTTCATCGTCGACAAGGAGCCGACGGGCCTGCGCGGCGAGGTCGTGCCGGCGCTCCACCTTCTCAAGGGGCGCGGCACGCCGCTGGTGCTCGGCCTGCGCGACGTTATGGACGATCCGGCCGCGCTCGCCATCGAGTGGCAGCGCAAGAACGTCGTGCCGGCGTTGCGCGACCTCTACGACGAGATCTGGATCTACGGCCTGCCGCAGATCAACAAGCCGCTGACCGGCATCGCGGTGCCGCCGTCGGTGCGGCACAAGATGTTCTACACCGGCTATCTCTATCGCGACCTGCCGCTGCACAGCGACATCCCGCACGAGATCGAGGAGATCGACGGGCCGTTCATCCTGGTCACCGCCGGCGGCGGCGGCGACGGCGCCGACCTGATCGACTGGGTCCTGGCGGCCTACGAAAGCGACCCGCATATCCCCTACGGCGCGGTGATCGTGTTCGGCCCGTTCATGTCGGCGAGCGAGCGCGAGGGCTTCAAGGAGCGCGCCGCGAAGTTCCGCAACATCCGCACGCTCACCTTCACCAACAATCTCGGCGCGCTGATGCAGCGCGCCGAGGGCGTGGTCGCGATGGGCGGCTACAACACGTTCTGCGAGATCCTGTCGTTCGACAAGAAGGCGATCATCGTGCCGCGCACCAGGCCCCGGCTCGAGCAGTTCATCCGCGCCCGCGCCGCGCGCAATGTCGGGCTGATCGAGATGCTCGACGCCGACCGCGGCCGCGATCCGCATGCCATGGCGACGGCGCTCAGGCAGCTGCCGCAGCAGGGCCTGCCGAGCGATGTTGTCGTGCCGGGTCTGCTCGACGGGCTGGGCAATGTCCTGCGCCTGGTCGCCAAGCAGCTCTCCCATCCTCACCGCGGCCCGGCGGCGCTCGGATCGCTGGATCTCTTCGCCGACGCGCCCGCCGTCGATCCGGCCGCCTTGCTGCCGGCGCGCGCCAGGACCTGATCACCGGGCATTTCATGTCGTCGCCTATCACCGAGCGCGGGTACGCGCGTGTCGCGGTCATCCTGAAAGGCTGGCCGCGCCTGTCGGAAACCTTCATCGCCCAGGAGATCGCCGGGCTGGAGGCGCGCGGCGTGGCGCTCGAAATCTGGTCGCTGCGCCGGCCGACCGACAAGGCGCGTCATCCCGTGCACGACCGCGTGACGGCCCGCACGGTCTACCTGCCGGAGTATCTCAAGGACGACCCACGGCGCGTGTTCGCGGCTTGGCGCAAGGCGCGGCTGCTGCCCGGCTACAAGGCGGCGCGGCGAAAATTCCTCGCCGACTTCCGCCGCGATCCCTCGGCCAATCGGGTGCGGCGCTGGGGCCAGGCGCTGGTGCTGGCGGCCGAGCTCGCGCCCTCGGTCGAGCGGCTCTACGCCCACTTCCTGCACACGCCGTCCTCGGTGACGCGCTACGCCGCCGCCCTGCGCGACCTGCCGTGGAGCGTGTCAGCGCACGCCAAGGACATCTGGACCAGCGAACCCTGGGACGTGACGGAAAAGCTCGCCGACTGTTCCTGGCTGGTCACCTGCACGGCCGTCGGCCTGCGCCGGCTCAAGGAACTGGCGCCGCGGCCGGAACGGTTGAAGCTCGTCTATCACGGCCTCGACTTCGGCCATCTGCCGCCGCCGCGGGGCGCGCGACTGCGGCGCGACGGCTCGAACGCAGCCGATCCCGTCACCATTCTCTCGATCGGGCGCAAGGTCGAGAAGAAGGGATACGACGATCTTTTGACTGCGCTCGCCAGGCTGCCGCCGGCGCTCCATTGGCGTTTCGAGCATGTCGGCGCAGGCGAGCTTTCCGATCAATTGAAGGCACAGGCGGCCGCGCTCGGCATCGCCGATCGCTGCACCTGGCATGGCGCCCAGCCGCAGAAGGCGGTGTTCGCCGCCCTGGCGCGCGCCGACCTGTTCGCGCTGGCCGCTAAGAAGGCGGCCGACGGCGACCAGGATGGCTTGCCCAACGTGCTGATGGAGGCGGCCCATCAGGGTCTCGCCATCGTCTCGACACGCGCCGCGGCGATCGGTGAATTCATCTCCGAGGGCGACAACGGGTTGCTGGTGGCGCCCGGTGCGCCCGACGAACTCGCAACGGCCCTTGCCCGCCTGGTGAGCGATCCCGACCTGCGTCAGCGCCTGGCGAGCCGCGCGAACGAGACCGTGCGCACGCGCTTCTCCTTCGAGTCAGGCGTCGAATGGATCGCGTCGGCGCTCGGGCAGTCGCCCTTCGCGGAGTCCATGGTACCTGAGGCCATAGTACCTGAGGCACGGGCTGCGGAGTGACCGACATGCGGGTGCTGTTGCACACGCCGCTCAAGCCGCCGGACAGTGCGACACCTTCGGGCGACCGCGAAATGGCGCGCGGCCTTGTCCGTCTGCTGCGCCGCCTCGGCCACACAGTGGTGATGCCGGCTGCGAGCCGCGTGGCGCCCGGCGTGCCGGCGCCCGCCGCGCATCTCGCGCTCGAGCGCCGCGCGCGCAGAGAGGCGGCCCGCTTGGTTGCGCGCTGGCGGGCGCTGCCGGGCGGCCATCCCGAGCGCTTCGATCTTTGGTTCACTTATCATTGCTACTATCGGAAGCCCGACTGGCTGGGACCGCTCGTGGCGCGGGCGCTGGGCGTCCCCTATGTGATCGCCGAGGCCTCGCACGCGCCGCGCCGCGCCCAGGGCCCGACGCGGCCAGGCCATCGCGCCGTCGAGCGCGCGCTGGCGACGGCCGATCTGGTGCTGACCGTCAATCCGCGCGATGTCGCCGGCGTCAAGGCACGGCTACGGCCGGGCGCCCACCAGCGGCGGTTGCCGCCTTTCATCGATACCGCGCCGTTTCGCACCGCTCAGCGCTACGTCGCCCCAGAGAACTCCAAGGGGCCACCGCTGCTCTTGAGCGTCGGCATGATGCGCACGCGCGCCAAGCTCGCCTCCTATCGTGTGCTGGCGGAGGCCCTGGCGCTCCTGAAGGACCGCCCGTGGCGGGCGCTGCTGGTGGGCGACGGGCCCGCCCGGGCCGAGGTCGAAGCCCTGATGGCGCCGCTCGGCTCGCGCGTGCGCTTTGCCGGCGCGGTGCCGCACGAGGCGCTGCCGGCGCTTTACGCCGCCGCCGATCTTTACCTTTGGCCGGCGATCGACGAAGCCTTCGGCATGGCCTTTCTCGAAGCCCAGGCGGCCGGTCTGCCCGTGGTCGCCGGCCGTACCGGCGGCGTGCCCGCGGTCGTGGCTGACGGCGTCACCGGTATGTTGACCCCGGTCGGCGACGCGCAGGCTTTCGCCTCGGCGGTCGCCCGGCTGCTCGAGGCGCCGGCTGAGCGCATCCGGCTGGCGACGGCGGCCAGGGAGCGGATCGCGGCGCATCATGACGACCGCGCCGCTGCTCATGCCTTGGCGGCAGCC
>WNFC01013229.1_pt1 | contig 10243 bp, 9 predicted proteins | sample 5400541 | NCBI WGS metagenome assembly WNFC01 (sample SAMN13153342, study PRJNA577476) | soil metagenome | isolation source: 120 cm saprolite under Douglas fir tree site 2 hole 2 replicate 1 | place: USA:California | collected 2015-04-18 | reverse complement strand
CGGTTTTGGCTTTGATGCCCGGCAGGGTCTGCAGGCGGTGATCACGGGCCGCGGCTTCGAGCGCGTCCAGGGTCAGGATGCCCAGCCCATCGTAAATTTCCTTGGCGGTGCGCGGCCCGAGGCCGGGAACGCGGGTGAGATCGAGCAGCGCGGGCGGGACCTGGGCCTCCAGATCGGTCAGAAACTCGAGGTGCCCCGTGGTCACGAACTCAGCGATCTTCTTCTCAATGGCCGGGCCGATTCCGGGAACGTCTTTGAGGGTGCCCGCCTGCAGCAGGGTGGCGACCTCCGTCGTCAGATTGTCGATCTGCCGCACCGCTTCGCGATAGGCGCGCAGCTTGAAGAAGTTCTCGCCCCGGATCTCGAGCAGGTCGGCCACCCGATTGAGCATGGCGGCCACCTCGGCGTTCGTCACGGCCATGGGGTCTTAAAGTATCAGGGCGATGTTGCTGGATGGTGTGCGGGTGCTGGATCTCACGCAGTTCTTGCCGGGCGGCTATTGCACCCGGGTGCTGGCCGACCTGGGCGCCACGGTGACCAAGGTCGAGGTCTCCACGCGGGGAGATCCGATCCGCAGCCTGCCGAACGGTGAGGCATATTTCGAGGCGCTCCACCACGGCAAGCCGGTGGTGCAGCTTGCCTTGAAGACCGAGGCGGGCCGAGCCCGCCTGCTGCAGCTGGCGGAGACCGCTGACGTGCTGCTGGAAGGGTTCCGCCCCGGCGTGATGGATCGCCGGCAGGTGGGGTGGGACCAGCTCCGGGCCGTGAACCCGCGCCTCATCTACTGCTCCATCACCGGCTACGGCTCCAGCGGGTCGCTCCGCGACCGGGCCGGCCACGACCTGAACTATCTGGCGCGCAGCGGCGCCCTGTCGGTGATGCCGCGAGCGGACGGCGTGCCCATGATTCCCGGGGTGCAGACCGCCGACCTGGCCGGAGGCATGATGGCCGCCATCGCCGTGTTGGGGGCCGTGGTCGAACGGCAGCGAACTGGCCGTGGTCGCCGGCTGGACGTTTCCATGACCCCTGCTACCACATCTACCGCGCCGCCGACGGCTTGCTCACCGTGGGAGCCCTGGAACCGAACTTCTGGCGCAGCTTCTGCGAGGCGATTGGTCGCGAGGATCTCATTCCCCGGCAGGCTGACCCCGGCGCGATTCCCGCGGTGGCGGGTGTCCTGGCAGGCAAGACGCAAGCCGAATGGATGGCGATCTTTGGCGATCGCGACGTGTGCGTGGAGCCCATCCTGGATCTGGGCGAAGCTACATCACCGGCTACGCCCATCACAGTGGCCGACTAGAAAGGATCGGCGGCGCGCGCCGTTTGCAGCATCGTGGTCGAGCAGCCGGTCGCGGGGCTGGAGGCCAAGTGCCAGGTCTGCGAGGGATCGCCCGCCATGACGACGGCGCCTACGCCTGCTCCGACCCCAAGCAGTAACGGGGGATTAGCGAAACGCCGCCCGGATGATGGCGGCCGCAAGCTTGGCCGTGGGGACCGCGAAGGGTCGCAACTTCTCGGAGGGCGGATCCACCCTGAAGTTCGTTTGGTATCGGACCCGTGTCCCATCCTGGATCGTGCTGGTGATCGCGGGGATCACGGATGACGGGACCAGAAAGGACGTCTCGTGCAGCTGACCATCGCGGTGCGCCGGAAGAATGACGACGAACAACCGATCATCCTCGAAGAACGTGTCCTTCGAGACATTCAGCTGGACTCCCAAATCGGCGTTGATGGTTGCCGTCTTTACCTGGAGTCCGGCGACGCCGTAGCTCCTGAGATCGTGCAACAGGAGATCGACGGCATCGACATCGATCCGCTCCCGGGCCACGACCAGGCGATTCTTTCCGACGAGCTCCAGTTGCGCCGAGACCCAGAGTTCGCCGTAGCCGCCGAACGCTGAGCTGGCTGCGGGCGCGACGGCCAAGGGGAGGGTGGGCAGCGTTTTCCAGCCGGGGATACGGTCCAACCACGCCGTTCGTAAGTCGTCGATATCGACGTAGAAACGGTTCCACTGGCTGCGGCCCCCCTCCAACGGTGACTGAAACACGTACTGATCAATCGAGCCGTCCGCCGTGGTCACCCGTGGGCAATGTTGGATGAAGTAGGGAGTGGGAATGATCCACAGCTTCCGATGGGTGCGCAGGTGCGGCCCTGGCAGGTAAGAAAAGATGACATGCCCCTTCGGATCATCCCGAATCGAGTGCGCCCGCGGGTAGGCGATGTAGCGGCCATCGTGGCTGAGCGTCCGCCGGGCTTTGAGCTGATACGGCGCGACCGAGAGCGTGCGGAGCCGCCGCGCGTACCCATCGAAGCCCTGGTCGACGAGCGGCATGGCCACCGACACTGCTCCCGGCGAGTCGACGACGATGGCAATGGCCAGTTCATCTTCCGCGATCGCGCCCACCTGCACGGCCAGCAATCCGGAGGCGCGACGGGTAGTGCGAGCTAGGCGCATGCCCGGCGGGTCGTACGGCTCGAGGAACTCCACGAGGTTACGCCTCGGGGCCGGCTCGGAACTTGCGGTACACGTCGGCCACCTGCTCGCGGGTCGCCTCGAGGGTCAGCGTGTTGTTCACCACGAAGTCGGCGCGCTTGCGCTTTTCGTCCAGCGAGAGCTGCGCCGCGATTCGGCGTTGGGCCTCGGCCTCGCTGAGCCCGTCACGCTCAACCAGGCGCTGGATCTGGGTCGCCCGATCGACCCAGACCACGACTACCGCCTCGACAATAGAGGTGCGCCGATTCTCGTAGAGCAGCGGGATGTCTACCACCAGGATGCCGTCCTTCGACTCGCGAGCCGCAATCTCCTCTGCCATTCGCGATTGGATGCGTGGGTGGGTGAAAGCGTTGAGCCAGGTCCGGGCGGTGGGGTCGCTGAAGATCAGGTGGCCCAGCCGTGGCCGATCCAACATCCCATCTTTGCGCAGGAACTCGCGGCCGAAGGTGTCGACGATCTCTTTGAGAGCCGGCTGGCCGGGCATCACCACCTCGCGCGCCAGCTGATCCGCGTCGATCACCTCGGCGCCCAGGTCGGCGAGCATCCGGGAGACCGTGGACTTTCCCGACCCCAGGCCACCGGTTAGACCGAGCAACTTCAAGGCCTCAGGGTACGATTGCTGGCAATGACCCTGCTCAAGCAGGCCGCCGTCCTGGCCGTGCTGGCGGCTGCGGTCATCTATTTCGCCATCCGGGCGCGGCGGCTCTACCGGCTGCTCCGCCTGGGCCCCAACGAGAACCGGTTCGACCACGTCCCGCTGCGGCTGCTGGGGGTGGTCAAGTACGTGGGCCTGCACACCCGGATGTTCCGCAACCTGTACTCGGGCATCCTGCATTTCTTCATCTTCTACGGATTCGTCGTCCTCCTGACCGCCATCATCGAGGCGTTCGGGGAGGGCCTGTACCCGGGCTTCAGCCTGGCGTGGATCGGCGGCAACACCTGGCTCGCCTTCCTGCAGGACCTGTTCGGTGCGCTCGTCCTCGTCGGCGTCGCCATGGCGGCCACCAACCGGGTGGTGATCCGGCCCCGGCAGTTCCACGAGAGCAACGAGCTGGACGCCGCCGTCATCCTGGCCCTGATCGCCACCATCATGATCGGGATGTTGGGCCAGACGGCGGCCCGCGTCGCCCAGGGCGGTGACCCGTCGGCGGCCTGGCGCCCGATCTCGTCGGCCATCGCCCGCGGGTTCGAGCGCATCGGCTGGCAGGGCTCGGCGTCGATCGTCCCCCACGAGATCTTCTACTGGCTCCACATCCTGGCGGTGCTGGCGTTCCTGGTCTACATCCCGAGTTCCAAGCATCTGCACATCATCGTGGCCATTCCCAACATCTTTTTCCGCAAGCTGGGCCCCAAGCCAGCCGCCGCGCTGGATCCCATCGACCTCGAGCATGCCGATCACTTCGGGACCAGCGTGGTTACCCAGTGGTCCTGGAAACACCTGCTCGACCTCTACTCCTGTACCGAGTGTGGCCGCTGCCAGGAGCAGTGTCCCGCCTACCTGACGGGCAAGCCACTCAACCCCAAGATGATCATCGTCGACGGACGAGAGAACCTCTTCCAGACGGCCTCAGGCCCCCTCCCCAGCCCTGCCCACGCGGGAAATCCCGCGACCCTGACGTCATTGGCTCCCCGCAAGGGGGAGGGAGACTCTCGAAAGTTGATTGGCGGGGCCATCAAGGAAGACGAGATCTGGGCCTGCGTCTCCTGCGGTGCCTGCCAGCAGGCCTGCCCGGTGCTCATCGAGCACGTCCCCAAAATCATCGACATGCGCCGCAGCCTGGTCCTCGAGGAGAGCCGCTTCCCCAAGGAGGCCCAGAACGCGCTGCGCGCCATCGAGAGCCAGGGCAACCCCTACGGCCTTCCCCGGGCGCAGCGCGCCGACTGGGCAAAGGGGCTGGGGGTCAAGACCATCGCCGAGAAGCCGGACGCCGAGTACCTCTACTTCGTGGGCTGTGCCGCCTCCTACGACGAGGCGAACCGGGCGGTGGCTCGGGCGTTCGTGGGGTTGCTGCAGACGGCGGGCGTGGACTTCGCCATCCTGGGAGCGGCAGAGACCTGTAACGGAGACCCGGCCCGCCGGATCGGCAACGAGTACCTCTATCAGCAGCAGGCGCAGCAGAACATCGAGCAGCTCAATGCCGGGCGGGTGCGCAAGGTGATCGCCAGCTGCCCCCACTGTTTCAACACCATCAAGAACGAGTATCCGCAGTTCGGTGGGACCTACGAGGTCATCCACCACACGCAGCTCCTGGCCCAGCTGATCAGGGAGGGGAAGCTCAAGCCCCAAAAACACCTGGACGGAAAGTTCACCTATCACGACTCGTGCTTCCTGGGCCGCTGGAACGACATCTACGATCCGCCGCGGGAGATTGCGGAGGCGATCCCGGGGGTGGAGCTGGTAGAGATCGAGCGCCACCACAAGCGAGGGTTTTGCTGCGGCGCGGGCGGCGGCCGGATGTGGATGGAGGAGACGGTCGGCAAGCGGATCAACCACGAGCGGGTGGACCAGACCCTGCGCACCGGGTCGCCGCGGGTGGCCACCGCCTGTCCGTTCTGCTTGACCATGTTCCGGGACGGCATCGGCGCCAAGGGCCGGGAGGCCGAGCTTCAGGTTAGAGACCTGGCCCAGTACCTGGCCGACAGCGTTGACGGGGCGCTGCCGGGCTAGGTCGACTTACTGGCTGAGCTTGTCGGAGCGCCGTTTCCAGAATTCCAGCCGCCGGCGGAGCCGGCTGTGCTGGGCCTCGAGCAGGACCAGATCGGTGTCCACTGCCTCCCGGCGCGCCGCCTCCTCGGTCACCTCGGGGAGCTTGGCATGAGCGGCCTGAAGCACCCGCTGCTTGAAACTGAGGAGCTCGGCGTAAATGCGGACCCACCGCCGGGCTTCGGCCGGTTTGGCGGTCGCCAGGTTCTCCTGGGGCAGCACGCGATCCGGGTCGGCGGCGGCCTCCGCCGCGTCTGCCACTTCTGGATTCATACTCATCCTGATACCATTCTTATCACCTGTTACTGGCGTCTGGCAAGCGCATCGAAGTCGGCCGCTTGCGCCAGCGGACGGGACTGGATAACGTAGGTTGGCGGTGAGTCCCGAAGAGGAGGAAGCGGTTCGGCATGCCGGCGATCCTGACCGCCTGCTGCCCAACGAGAACCCACAGTCGGGCCTGGCCGAGGACGCGCGACACTGGCGCATCGTCTACCGCGAGCTCCTGACCTTCAAACAAGGCCTCCTCGACGTCGCCGACCGAGGCCTGGCCGAGATCGCGCAGGAGCACCACGTGACCGATACCACCACGCTGGCCTTGCTTCGCGCGCAGAACTACCGGCTGCGCCGGCGGCTGGAGTTCTGGGAACGCCGCCACCAAGAGCTCAACGTCAAGCCTGGCTAGATAATCCGGCGCGGAAATCGCGGCGGGCCGCTCCCTACAATGAGCAGAATCGTGCTCAGACGGATCGATCACGTCGGCATTGCCGTGCATGACCTGGATCAGGCGATCGACCTCTACGAACGGCGTCTCGGCCTGAAGGCGATAAGCCGCGAACGGCTGGAGGCCGAGGGTGTGGAAGTCGCCATGATCCCCATCGGTGACAGCCGGATCGAGTTGCTCACCCCATTGGGGGCCGAGTCCAACCTGCGAAAGTTCCTCGCCGATCGGGGAGAGGCGGTGCACCACGTCGCCTACGCCACCGACGACGTGGGCGCCGGCCTGCGACGGGCCGGAGAGGCGGGAGCGCAATTGATCGACCAGGCGGCCCGCCCCGGCGCGCATGGCACGCGGGTCGGGTTCATCCATCCGAAGAGTGCCTGCGGCGTGCTGACCGAGCTCGTGGAGGCGGATGGCCACCCGGGCCGTTAAGCCGCAGCCGTCCATCCCGTCGCCCCAAACGGATAGCGGCCTGCCGCTGAAGCCCATCTACACACCCGCCGATGCCGGGCCGGCCCCGGCGGCGCCGGGGGAGTATCCCTTCACCCGCGGGATTTATCCCGAGATGTATCGCGAGCGGCTGTGGACCATCCGGCAGTACGCCGGCTTCGGCAGCGCGGCCGAGACCAACGCCCGCTTCCGGTACCTGCTGGGGCAGGGACAGACGGGCCTTTCCATCGCGTTCGATCTGCCTACCCAGATCGGCCACGATGCCGACGCGCCCCTGGCCCGCGGCGAGGTGGGGAAGGTGGGCGTCAGCATCTCGTCGCTGCGCGACATGGAAATCCTGCTGGAGGGGATCCCGCTGGACCGGGTCAGCACCTCGATGACCATCAATGCCCCGGCCGCCATCCTGCTGCTCCTCTATGAGCTGGTGGCCGAAAAGCAGGGCGTCGCGGGGCCGCAGCTCAACGGGACGGTGCAGAACGACATCCTCAAGGAGTACGCGGCCCGGGCCACCTACATCTTCCCGCCCCGGCCCTCGATGCGGCTGACCACCGACCTGTTTGCCTACTGCCGCGAGCGGCTGCCCAACTGGAACACGATCTCCATCTCCGGCTACCACTTGCGCGAAGCCGGGGCCACGGCGGTGCAGGAGCTGGGCTTGACCATGGCGCATGCCATCGCCTACGTCGAGGCGGCCCAGGCCGCCGGCCTGCAGGTCGACGACTTCGCGCCCCGACTCTCCTTCTTCTTCGCCGTATTCAGTGACTTCTTCGAAGAGGTGGCCAAGTTCCGGGCGGCCCGCGCCATCTGGGCGTCACTGATGCGTGATCGGTTCGGGGCGCGCAACCCGCGGTCGCAGATGCTGCGCTTCCACACCCAGACCGGCGGAAGCACCCTGACGGCGCAGCAGCCCCACAACAACGTCGTCCGGGTGGCCCTGCAGGCGCTCAGTGCGGTGCTGGGTGGGACCCAGAGCCTGCACGCCTGCTCGTACGACGAAGCCCTGGGGCTGCCCTCGGAGGAAGCCGCCACCCTGTCGGTGCGGACCCAGCAGATCATCGCCCACGAGACCAACGTGCCGGGCGTCACCGACCCGCTGGGCGGCAGCTACCTGGTGGAAGCCTTGACCCGGGAGCTGGAGCAGCAGGCCCGAGCCCTGATCGCGGAGGTCGACCGCCGCGGTGGCGCGGTGGGCGCCATCGAAAGCGGATTCACCCAGCAGGCGATCCAGGACAGCGCCTACCAGCAGCAGCAGGAGGTGGAGGCCGGCACCCGGGTGGTGGTAGGCGTCAACCGCTTCCAGGGCGGCGAGGCGCCGGTGCCGGTGGTCCGCATCAGCCCCAGGCACGAGCGCGACCAGGTGGAGGCCTTACGCCGGTTGCGCACCGAGCGTGACGCGGCGCAGGTGCGCACCGCGTTGCAGGCTGTGCGAGAGGCGGCGCAGGGAACCCAGAACCTGCTGCCGCCCATGCGGGAAGCGCTGCGCGCCTATGCCACGGTGGGCGAGGTGTGCGGCGTGTTGCGCGAGGCCTTCGGCGAGTACCGGCCGGAGGCGCACTAGCATGGCCACCGGCGCGCCGAAAGAAGACGCCAAAATGTCCCGTCCTCAACAGGAAGGAGGAGCGGAGACAGCCCCGCCCTCGGCCGACAAGCGGATCAATGTGCTCCGCAAGCGGAAGTACGACGCCCACTACCGGGGTGGCGACGCCGACGAGAAGCAACGTGCCAAGGGCAAGCTCTCCGCCCGCGAGCGGGTGGAGCGCTTGCTCGACCCGGGGAGCTTCGTCGAGCTGGATGCCTTCGCCGTCCACCGCACCGAGGCCTTCGGCATGGGCGAACGGAAGATTCCCGGTGACGGCGTGGTCACCGGCTACGGCTCGGTGGACGGCCGGGAGGTGTTCGTCTTCTCCCACGACGCCAGCGTCTTCGGCGGCTCCCTGGGCGAGGTCTTCGCCGAAAAAGTCTGCAAGGTGATGGACCTGGCCGTCCGAGCCGGCCGGCCCTGCATCGGGTTGAACGATTCGGGCGGGGCGCGCATCCAGGAGGGCGTGGTCAGCCTGGCCGGCTACGCCGACATCTTCTACCGCAATGTCCGCTCGTCGGGGGTGGTGCCCCAGCTCTCGGTGATCGTGGGCCCCTGCACCGGCGGCGCGGTGTACTCGCCGGCCATGACGGACTTCATCTGGATGGTGGAGGGCGTCTCCTACATGTTCATCACCGGGCCCGAGGTGGTCCGCGTCACCACCGGCGAGAAGGTCACCTTCGAGGAGCTGGGCGGCGCCGAGGTGCACAACCTGAAGAGCGGGGTGGCCCACTTCCTGGCCGACAGTGAGCAGGAGGCGCTGGACGGCGTGCGCCGGCTGCTCTCTTATCTTCCCGCCAACAATCGTGAGCAGCCGCCGGCGGTGACCCCCACCGACGACCCGGACCGCCACGCCGCCGCGCTGCAGTCGCTGGTGCCCGAGAACCCGCAGCAGCCGTACGACATGAAGGCCGCCATCACCGGGGTGCTCGACCTGGAGTCATTCCTGGAGGTCCAGGAGCTGTGGGCGCAGAACCTCGTGGTCGGCTTCGGGCGGCTGGATGGCCAGGTGGTGGGCGTGGTCGGGAATCAGCCGCGCATCCTGGCCGGGGCGCTGGACATCAACGCCTCCGTCAAGGGCGCCCGCTTCGTCCGGTTCTGCGACGCCTTCAACATCCCGTTGCTCACCTTCGTCGACGTTCCCGGCTTCCTGCCCGGCACGGCGCAGGAATACAACGGCATCATCAGGCACGGGGCCAAGCTGCTCTACGCGTTTGCCGAGGCCACCGTGCCCAAGCTCACGGTGATCACCCGCAAGGCCTATGGGGGCGCCTACGACGTCATGTCCTCCAAGCACATCGGGGCCGACTTCAACGTCGCCTGGCCAACGGCTGAAATCGCCGTGATGGGACCGCAGGCCGCCGTCAACGTCATCTTCAAGCGGGAGATCGCCGCGGCCAAGGATCCGGAGACGAGGACTCGTGAGCTGGTGCAGGACTACGTGGAGCGCTTCGCCAATCCCTACATCGCCGCCGAACGGGGCTTCCTGGACGACGTGATCGAGCCGCAGGAGACGCGCCGATTCCTGATCCAGGCGCTGCGGCTGCTGAAAGACAAGCGCCGCGAACGCCCCGACCGCCACCACGGCAACATCCCCCTGTGACCAATCAAAGGGACGGAACCCAGGTTGGTTCCTTTCCTGCCGTAAGCCGCAGCGGAGCTGCGCCTCCGCTTCGCTCCGGCTTAGCCCGGATCCACCGAAACGAACTCGCATCTTGGGCGCGGATGCGGCCTGAGCCCGAGGCCGCCGGAACAAACTCGCATCTTGGGCGCGGATGCGGCCGATCCGGGCGTCGTCTCCTGCGCGCGTTCGGTCACGCATCGACGGATGCGCTCCCTCGCGTGCTCGTCGCCTCCTTCGGCTCGGCACGCCCCGCATCCCAATCTGCTTCGTTCGTCCGACGGCCCCGGGCTCCGGGCGTCGTCTCCTGCGCGCGCTCAGTCACGCATCGACGGATCGCTCCCTCCCGTGCTCGTCGCCTCCTGCGGCTCGGCACGCCCCGCATCCCAATCTGCTTCGTCCGCCTCGATGGACCCGGGCTGACGCCGCTTATCCTTTCCTCCGGCACATTGAAGGAATAGGGCTGGATTGAAATTTCTCGAGTACCAGGTCAAGGAACGTTTCAAGACGGCCGGCATTACAGTCCCCGAGGGCCGGCTGGCCCGGACGCCGGATGAGGCCACTCGGGCCGCGGGATCGTTGGGTCCCATCGCCATCAAGGCGCAGGTCCCCGTGGGCGGTCGTGGGAAGGCGGGCGGGATCAAGCTGGCGCGCACCCCCGCCGAGGCCAGGGCGAT
>WNFC01010579.1_pt1 | contig 10243 bp, 8 predicted proteins | sample 5400541 | NCBI WGS metagenome assembly WNFC01 (sample SAMN13153342, study PRJNA577476) | soil metagenome | isolation source: 120 cm saprolite under Douglas fir tree site 2 hole 2 replicate 1 | place: USA:California | collected 2015-04-18 | reverse complement strand
GCGTACGGCGCCCTGTATGAGGACGAGGAGGCCGTGCTGACGCGGCTTGGCCAGGTCTACCGCAAGGTCGAGGACCTCTCCCGCATCGACCCGCGCTTCGTCCCGTACCTCGAAGGCCGTGCGGCGGTGCGGGCCCAGCTCGACGACCTCGCCTTGTTCCTGCGGGATTACCGCGAATCGCTGCAGGTCAGCCCCGGCCGGCTCGACGAGATCGAGAGCCGCCTGGCCCTCATCGACCGCCTCGAGCGCAAGTACGGAGCGACGGTCGAGGACGTGCTGTCGTTCGCCGAGAAGTGCCGGTCCGAGCTGCGGGAGATGAGTTCCCCGGAAGAACGCGAACGTGCCCTGGTCCAGGAGCGCGAGGCCCTGGCCGGCCGCTATCTCGCCGCGGGCGTGCAGCTCTCGCGCAAGCGGCGCACGGCCGCGCGTGACCTGGAGAAGAAGGTCCAGGGCGAGCTCGCCCTGCTGGCCATGGAGCGCACGCGGTTCCAGGTGGCGTTCTCACCGGACAGCCCGGCCGCCTCCGCCGCGGACACGTCCGGATGGACCGACCGGGGCATGGAGACGGCGGAGTTCCTGCTCTCGCCGAACCCGGGCGAGGAGCTGCGCCCGCTGGCGCGCATCGCCTCCGGCGGCGAGCTCTCGCGCATCCTGCTCGCGCTCAAGTCCGTGGCCAGCCTCGATGCCCGCGGCAAGACCCTCGTGTTCGACGAGGTCGATGCCGGGATCGGGGGCCGGGTGGCGGAGGTCGTGGGCCGGAAGCTGCGCGACATGGCCCAGCGGCATCAAGTCCTGTGCGTCACGCACCTCCCGCAGATCGCGTCCATGGCCGACCGCCATCTCGTGGTGCGCAAGCAGGTCGAGCGTGGGCGAACGACGACCGAGGTCGGCGTGCTCGACGCGTCGCAGCGCGTGGAAGAGGTGGCGCGCATGCTGGGCGGCGAGACGGTCACGGACGCCGCCCGGCGCCACGCGCGCGAGATGGTCCGGCAGGCGCGGGCATAGCAAACAACGAAAATCGATCGGCCTGGGTTAGCAAAACAGGGGTTGTGGCCGGGTCGGGCTGCCATCGACGAACAATGGTCAACGGGATCCTTCAGGGAATAGAATGGATCTCCGCGCCATGACGACGAGAAACCGCTACTACATCGAAACGTTCGGCTGCCAGATGAACGTCAACGACTCGGAGAAGGTCGCCGGACTTCTCGAGGCGGAGGGATACGAGAAGACCGAGTCGCGCGAGAGCGCCGACGTCGTTTTCATCAATACCTGCGCGGTACGCGAGAAGGCCGCGGACAAGCTCTACCACGCCCTGGGCCGGCTCAAGCGGGCCAAGCGCGCGCGGCCGGAGCTGGTCGTCGGCGTGGGTGGATGCGTCGCGCAGCTGCAGGGCACGGCCGTCCTGGATCGCGCGCCCCATGTCGACGTGCTCGTGGGCACGCACAACCTGTCCAGCGTTACCGATCTTGTCCGCCGCGCGCGAGCGGGGGAGGGGCGGGGCGTGGACCTCGATCGCCGCGCGGACAGCTTCGACGTCCCCGACTCCGCCGTCGCGCACTCGAGCCGCGTGCGCGCGTACGTCACCGCGATCGAAGGATGCAACCACGTCTGCAGCTTCTGCGTCGTGCCGCGCACGCGCGGGACCGAGGTCTGCCGCGATCCCAACGGCATCGTCGCCGAAGTGCGGTCCCTGGTGGCGCGCGGCTATCCCGAGGTGATGCTACTGGGCCAGACCGTGAACGCGTATCGCTACGACGGCATCGACTTCGCCGGACTGCTCGCGCGCGTGGACGCGATCGACGGGCTCCAGCGCCTGCGCTTCACGACCTCACACCCCGAGCACGTCGACGCGGCCATGGCGCGCGCCCTGCGTGACCTGCCCCGGGTCTGCCCCTATCTCCACCTGCCCGTCCAGTCCGGCTCCGACCGGGTCCTGGCCGCGATGCGCCGCGGTTACACGCGCCAGCAGTACCTCGGCACCGTCGCGCTCCTGCGCGCGCACGTGCCGGCGCTGGCGCTGACGACGGACGTGATCGTCGGATACCCGGGCGAGACCGAGCGCGAGTTCGAGGAGACGGTCAGCCTGGTGGAGGAAGTCGCGTTCGACGGGGTGTTCGTCTTCATGTATTCCCCCCGGCCGGGAACCGCGGCCCTGCGCCACGCCGACGACGTGACCGGTGACGAGAAGCTCCGCCGGCTCCAGGTCATCAACACCATGCAGCAGCGCGCCCAGGAGCGTCAGAACCGGTCCCGGATCGGCCGCCGCGAGGCGGTCCTGGTGGATACGGTGAGGGGGGGAGGGCGCGTGGCCGGCCGGACGCGCGATTTCCGCATCGTGCACCTCGACGGCGACGAGGGCCTGCTGGGTCGAACGATCGAAGTCGAGGTCACGGCGGCCGGGTCGAACTCCCTGATGGGATCGGAGTTTCCAAGCTCTCATTGACGCCCCCTTCCGCGGCTCCTATATTCTGACCAGCCGGAGGGGGTTCCCCTCGGAGGGCGGGATGCAGATCGAGATGAATATCAAGGGGTTGATGATCGACCCCATCACGAACATGCCGATCATCATCCTCCGCGACCAGGAGGGGCAGCGCATCCTTCCCATCTGGGTGGGGGTCTTCGAGGCCAACGCGATCGCCCTCCAGATCGAGAATGTCCAGACGCCCCGGCCGATGACCCACGACCTCCTGAAGAACATCATCGACGACCTGTCCGCCCAGGTGGAGCGCATCGTGGTGACGGAGCTGAAGGAGAACACCTTCTACGCGCTCATCCACCTGCGCACCAACGGGCACTCGATCGAGGTGGACGCGCGTCCTTCCGACGCCATTGCGCTGGCCTTGCGGACGCGCTCGCCGATCTTCGTCGAGGAGGCGGTCATCCAGAACGCACGCAGCGTCGAGAGCTCGCGCGAATCCTCGATGGACGTCACCCGCCTCCAGAAGTGGCTCGAGGGTCTTTCCGAGGACGAGCTGGGCAAATACAAGATGTAGCCTTTCCGGCTCCCGCCGGACCTCTGCGGACACCCCCGCCGACCACACTACAGCTCGCGGTGCCGGGGCTCACGGCCCCCAGCATTTAGCCTTGACCGTGGGAAACGCCTTTGCCTAAGATCCCGATGGTTCCGATGTTTCCCGCCGTCCTGCTCCTCTCGGCCCGCCGCGTTGACGCCCGCCTCGGCATCGGAAACGGAGGCATTCGTTGATCGTCATCGCCATCGCCAATCAGAAGGGCGGGGTGGGGAAGACCACTACCGCCATCAACCTGGCCGCGGCCCTCGCGCAGCGCGGCCGGCGTACGCTCCTCGTCGACCTCGACCCGCAGGCCAACTCGACGATCAGCTACCTCGACGTGCGCACGCTCCCGAAATCGATGTTCGACGTGCTCTCCAACGGCACGCCGCTCAGCGATGTGATCACGGCGTCGCCCGTCGCCAACCTCGACGTGGCGCCGTCGCGAATCGCCCTGGCCAAGCTGGAGTCGCAGCTCATCGGCGAGGTCGACGCGCACTTCCGGCTGAAGGATCGGCTCGACCTCGTGGCCGATCGATACGAGTTCGTCGTGATCGACACGCCGCCCGCGCTCGGCCTCATCACTGTCAACGCGCTGGTGGCGGCCACGCACCTGCTGATCCCGGTCCAGTCGAGCTACTTTGCGCTCGAAGGCACCGACGACCTGCTGGAGACGGTCGAAAAGATCCGGTCGCGGCCCAATCCGAACCTCAAGCTCCTGGGCGCGGTGATAACGCTGCACGACAAGCGCACGACCCTGTCGCGCGATGTGCAGAAGGCCATCACGGAGGTCTTCGGCGGCCGCGTGTTCCGCACGACCATCAGCAAGAGCATCCGCCTCGAAGAGAGTCCGGCGCACAAAGAGTCGATCTTCACCTTCGCGCCGCAATCCAGCGGGGCCTACGAGTACTACCGCCTCTGCGAGGAGGTCATCGAACGTGTCTAGCCCACGTCGGATCGGTCTGCCGGAAACGCTGCGCATGCGTCACGACGTGCACTTCGTGGATCAGCTCGGACGTCCGGGCGGCGAGCCGGTCGGACGCATGGTGCCGATCGAAGACATCGAGCCCAATCCGCATCAGCCGCGCCAGCACATGGGTGACCTCACCGAGCTGATCGCGTCCGTGCGCGAGAAGGGCGTGCTGGAGCCGATCCTGGTTCGCCCGCGTGGCGCGCGGTTCCAGATCATCGCGGGTGAGCGCCGGTATCGCGCGGCCATCGAAGCCGGACTCGGCGAGATGCCCTGCATCGTTCGCGAGACGTCGGACTCGGAAACGATGGAGCTGGCACTCATCGAGAACCTCCAGCGCAAGGACCTCAGCGCGTTCGAGGAGGCCGACGGGCTGAAGACGCTGGCCGAGAGCTACGGCTATACGCACGAGGCGATGGCGGAGCGACTCGGCAAGAGCCGCACGTCGATCACCGAGATCCTCAGCTTGAGTGCGATGCCGGAAGAAGTGCGAGACGTATGTCGGCGCGCCGACATTCAATCGAAGTCATTGCTGCTGCAGGTGGTTCGTCAGGGCGACCTGCAGAAAATGATGGCCCTCGTGCAGCGGCTACAGCACGAAGGTGGTCGTGCCACACGCGAGGAGGCGCGACGGATCGCGAAGCAGGGAAAGGCGAAGGCGGCGAAGGGGCGGCCGCGTCACTACGTGTTCCGCTACCAGCCACGCGAGAAGAACTTCGCTCTCGCGCTGCAGTTCCACAAGAGCAATGTCCCGCGCGAGGAGATCGTGCGCGCGCTGCAGTCGATCATCGAGGACTTGCTCCGGGAAGAATCTTAGGCGAACAGGCCAAGCCGCCGCCGCTCGGGTCGCGGCTCGCTCGCTCCGCGAGCCCACATGTGAAAAATTGACGATCATCCGTGCCGCTCGCTCGCTCGCGACCGGCTGCGCGGCGGCGGCCCTTGATGGCGCTCCGTCCCTTCCCCTCGCTTCGTGGAAACGGGTCAGCGCTCGAGGATGAACTTTTCCGTGAGGTAGCGGACGGCGCGGGTGAGGCCGAACGCGCCGAACGCGCCCGCATAGATCATCGCGATCCACCGGCTTCGGGCCCAGAGCCATTCGCCGACGCTCGCGAGCGCGAGGCAGAAGAGCGGCGCGACGATCTCGAGGTCCTTGTTGTAGCGCACGAGATTGGGACCCGGCAGCCCACCCGAGAGCAGGTTCAACACCAGGTACGAGAGCGCCCACGCCAGGATGAAGGCGGCGTGCGGCGACGAGGTCTGCGCGCGCCACGCCAGTACGAGACCCGCGATCACGGCGAGGGCGAACGGCCCGTAGAACACGTACAGTCTCCACGCCGCCTTGCGCAGGCCCCGGCCCGGATCGAGCGTCGGGCCCGCATACGGATCGTCCGGCTCCTGCGGGGCGAGCTCCTCCTCGGGCACCGGGGTCCGGGGCTTCTCCAGGAGGATTCTCTCCTCCGGCATCGGCACGCCGCGCTGCATGTCGAGGAAGGTCGGCACATACCGCCCGTAGAAGACGACGAGGGACAAGACGGCGCCGAGTGCGCCCGCTACCACGAGGCCCATCGCGCGCCGCCGCGTCTCGGCGGAGTGGTCCCGCGCCAGGAGCACGACGAGGAAGAGCGGCAAGAGGACCGCGAAGTTGAGGAGCGACTGCGTGTATGTGAGCAGGGCGAGAGCGATGAGGGCGGCCAGTGTCAGGACCACGCGGGGCCGATCGAGCTCGCGCCATCGGGCGAGCAGATACAGGATCACGATCGCATCCACGGCGTGCCCCACCATGGCCGGGAAGTAGGCCAGGCTCAGGCGCGCGAGGAACAGCGGCAGGACGGCGAGCGCGGCCGCGGCCGCCGTGGCCGTCGATCCCTCGGCGCGCAGCCGGCGCGCGATGCCGAAGACGAGGAAGGCCTCGAGGCTGTTCACGGCGGACGCGAGCACGGACACCGCGACCTCCGGGCGCATGCGGGCGACGGTCACGAGAGGCCAGCACAGCATGTAGAACGCGGGAGGATAGGGGAACGCGTACCAGTGCCCGTTCTCCATCTGGAGGCCGAGGCTGTAGCGGTACTGGTTCTCGGTGAAGGTGCGCAGGAAGCCCACGAGCCCACTTCGTGCCAGTTGCCAGGCGAAGAGTGCGTGGACGCGCACGTCAGGGTAGTAGAACCCAGGGTGGAGGAGGATCACGAGGCGCAGGGCGAGGGCGGCGAGGACGATGATCACGAGAGCGCCCGCTACCGCTGAGTCCGGGATCTCGAGAGCCTTCCGCGGGCGGCGCCCGCGCGCGAAGACGACGGCCAGGACCGCGACCGCGGCGTAGACCGCCCATCCTTCCCTGGCGATGCGCTCGGTGGCCAGCACATCCCACGCGCATCCCGCCATGGCCGCGCCTGCGAGCGCGGACCCGTGGAGAGCGGCCGCGCGCGCCGACGCGCCCGCCAACCGTGGCGCCACGAACGCGACGATCACCACGAGCAGCAGCGCGAGGCGAGTGGCTCCGAGCAGGTCGAAGCGTGCCGTCGGCGACGTGCGTTCGACCTGCATCCAGTCGAGCGCGAGACCCAGCGGCCGCGGATCGGCGGACGTCGAATCGATCGTGAGGAGGAAAGGAGTGCGGCCTTCCATCGGTGGGAGGTCCGTCCCGATCACGCGGTACGCCACGCGAGGGTCGGCCCGGATGTCGAACGACGTGACCAGGCGCCCCTCGACTCTCATCGTAACTCTAGCTGGTTCAATGAGATGGCGTCGAACACGCGCGGTCAGCCGATGGCCCTCGCCGGCGAGAAGAACGGGAAGCCTCACTTCCGCGTGGCGGGTGGTCCAGTGAAAGCGGGTCATGCGATCGCGCTCCCAGTCCTCCCGGAACCCGGTCACGTAATCGAAGTCGTTGGGACCGAGGTTCAGGACGGCGGGCCGTGCATGGTGGGCGGCAAGGGCGGGGAGGAGCCATGCCGCCGCCGCCAGCACGAGGAGCGCGGCGAGGTCCGGGGCGATCCGGCGGATCGGGCCGGCGTCCGCCCCCGACGACGGGCCGGCTACGTCGTCACCAGTACGGCGGCGTAGTAATCGCAGATTCCGCTCTGCAGGACGAGTTCCCGCTCCACCCGGCCCGCCTCGGCGTAGAGCCGCCGGTAGTCCTCGACGGGGCGGATGAACTCGCCATTCTCGACTTGATGGATGAGGTGCCCGATCAGGTTCAGGCGAGAGACGGCCGGTATGTCTTCGATGACGAGGACGCGCCCGCCATGCGTGAGCAGGCGGCGGCACTCGGAGAGGACGCCGCGGACTTCGTCATCCGGGAGGTGATGGAGGAGCCCGAAGATGAGGATCTGGTCGAAGCGGGCGTCCGGCAGGTCCACGTGCTTGGCGTCGGAGACGATGAACGCGCCCTTGCGCGTGCGACGTGCGTGGTCGATGTAGCGCGCGTTGAGGTCGACGCCCACGTAGTCACCCGCCTCGAAGAGGTCGGCGAAGGCGCCGGGCCCGCATCCGAGGTCGAGCGTGCGCGCGGACGGGCCCAGGTCCAGCTCGCGGCGGATGGTCGAGCGAATCGCGCGGAAGTCGTTCTCGAGGATCCCGCGCACGAAGATGAAGAGCACGGGGTGATCCGAGATCTTCTGGACGATCCGGCCGAACAGGCTCATCGTTACGTCTTCAATCTCAGGGGGGGAACGTGACGCCCCATTGCGGTGGGCGTCAGCTCCCCCCCTGAAACCCCCCGTCGCTCGCCGCCGCCTGCGGCGCCGTCGAGCTCACTGGACGGCTTGTGATCGCGAATCACTCGAAATTCAGCGCCTGGACGGGATCCATGCGCGCGGCCTTGACCGCCGGGTAGAACGAGCCGAGCAGCCCGCCGGCCAGGCCGAGAGCGGAAGCGATCAGAGCCCATTCCCGCGTGAGCTGCACGGTGAGGGTGGGGAAGACGCGTGGCAGCAGCCAGCGGCCGCTGAGGGCGAGCGCGATGCCGACGATGACGCCGGCCAGGCAGATGAGCGCGCTCTCGTTGATCACGAGCTGCACGACCTTGGTCTGGCTGGCCCCGATGGCGCGCAGGATCCCGATCTCGCGCGTCCGCTCGATGATCGTCGTGTACATGGCCAGCAGCACCACCAGGAACGAGATCACCACGGCCATGCCGGTCAGGGCCTCCTTGAACTGCTTGAGGCCGGTCGCGTTCTCCTGCATCACCTTCGAGACCTGGGCCACGGGCGTGATCTTGTGGCCGGGGAAGCGGGCCTGCAGGGCCTGCGCGAGCTTGTCCGCCTCCAGGGCGGACCGGCCCTTGATCAGGAAGAAGGAGGCGCGGTCGGGGGTGCCGATCGCTTCCTGGACGTCGGGCAGGCGGGCGTAGAGCCGTCCCCCCGCCCCCGCGCGGATGATCCCGACCACGGTGAAGTCGCGGTTGATCATGGGCAGCTTGTCCCCGGCATGGATGCCGGTGGCGTCCGCGAGAATGGTGTCCATCACGAGGTCGTAGGGCTTCTCGAGGGGCCGCCCCTCCAGCACGTCGAAGCCGCCGGAGATGCGCGCGAACGAGGGATAGTCGATGGCCCACAGGTTCACCGCGCGCGACTCGCCCTTGATGTTGGAGACGTGCCAGTTCAGGACCGGCGTTACCTCCGTGACGCCCTGCACCTGCTTCATGATGTCGATGTACTTCAGGGGCATCACGGCGCTGGTCGCGCCGAGGATCAGGGAGGCGTCCGGAGGCTGGAAGAGGACGTCCGCCCCCACGTTCTGCAGGCGCTCGGCGATGTCGCCGAGAGTCCCGTTGGCCATGCCGACCAGCAGCATCACCATCGCGACCTCGACCGCCACCGCCAGCACGGAGACGGCGGTGCGGGTCTTGCGATGCATGACGTTCGCGGCGGCCAGGTTCGCCATGGGAAGTTGGTGCGACCTCCGGACATGGCCCGTCCCGATGACGCTAGACTAGGAACGATACGAGATCGGAAGGGCGGCATCGCGTCGCGTCGTGCGGCGCGGAAGGAGACGATAACCGCCGCTCGCGGAGGCGTCAAGGCAGGTGCGCGCCATCTGCTATGATGCCGAGCTTCTCCGACCGGCCGCGCGGGAGGACCCTGAATCAATGAAGTCGACCTGGAGACGCGCGCAACGGGCCGCCCGCATCGCGGCCAAGGGCGCGCGGGCCCTGCTCCACACCCAGCACCCCATCCTCGTGCACATCGTGCCCATGCGGCGCTGCAACCTGGCCTGCGCCTATTGCAACGAGTACGACGCGGTCTCGCAACCCGTGCCCCTGCCCCTGATGCAACGCCGCCTGGACAAGCTGGCGGACCTGGGCACGTCGATGATCACGGTCAGCGGCGGGGAGCCCCTGATGCACCCGGAGCTGGACGCGATGATCGCGCAGATGCGCCGGCGCGGCATGATCTCCTCCGTGATCACGAACGGCTACTACCTCTCGCCGGAGCGCATCCGCCGCCTCAACGAGGCGGGGCTCGACTTCCTCCAGATCAGCATCGACAACGTGGAGCCGGACGAGGTCTCGCTCAAGAGCCTCCGCCTCCTGGAGCCGAAGCTCAAGTGGCTGGCCGACCACGCGCAGTTCGGGGTGAACATCAACTCGGTGGTGGGTGCCGGCATCAGGAACCCGGAGGACGCGCTGGCCGTGGCCAAGCGGGCGCGCGCGCTCGGCTTCACGAGCACGGTGGGGATCCTGCACGACGGCCGCGGGCAGCTCGAGCCGCTGGGGGAGCGCGAGCTGAAGGTCTACCACGCCTTGAAGGAGTTCGGCAGCCGGGGCGACGCACGCTTCAACGGGGTGTTCCAGGACAACCTGGCCCGGGGCCGCGCCAACGAGTGGAGCTGCCGGGCCGGCGCCCGCTACCTTTACGTGGACGAGCACGGCATCGTCCACTACTGCTCGCAGATGCGCGGGGTGCCCGGCGTGCCCCTGGAGGACTACGGCCCGGCGGACATTGCGCGCGAGTACGCGACCAAGAAAGCCTGCGCGCCCTACTGCACGATCAACTGCGTGCAGCGGGTGGCGCTCTTCGACAACTGGCGCGCCCCGCAGACCGGGCACGCGCGGCTCGTCCCGCGTCCGGTGGCCACCCCGCCGCCCCGCGGCGAGATGGCCTGAAGAGGTCCGCGATTCCCTCCGCGGACCTGCGCGCTCTCGTGACCGGTGCCTCCAGCGGCATCGGGGAGGTCTTCGCCCGCGCCCTGCGTGCGCGCGGCGAGCCGCTCGTGCTGGTGGCGCGCCGCACCGACCGGCTCGCACGTCTCTCCGCGGAGCTGG
>WNFC01010576.1_pt1 | contig 10244 bp, 11 predicted proteins | sample 5400541 | NCBI WGS metagenome assembly WNFC01 (sample SAMN13153342, study PRJNA577476) | soil metagenome | isolation source: 120 cm saprolite under Douglas fir tree site 2 hole 2 replicate 1 | place: USA:California | collected 2015-04-18 | reverse complement strand
CGCGTTCAACGTCGCGGCCCGCATGCAGTATCGCGGCGCATCGCTCGCCCAGGCCGGCGGCGCCGCCCTGGCGCAGGTCGCCCGCCTCGGCGGCCGCGGCGGCCTGATTGCCGTCGACCGCCGCGGCCACATCGCGATGCCGTTCAACAGCGAAGGCATGTACCGCGGCTGCATCGATCGCAGGGGCCGATGTATGATCGTCGCAGAAAATGAGCACGTCTCTGCTTCAAGAGCTGAAGCTCGACACCTGGAACCCGGTGCTCACCGCGGCGGCGCAGGCCGCCGCGATCGACGCGCTGGAAGCGGGCCGCATTCTGTATTTGCCGCGGCTCAAATTCGCCCTGATGCCGCACGAGCAGCGCTTCCTTTCGGCAGAATGGTCCGACGGCCAGTCGAAGAACATCAACCTGCGAGGCGGCGAGCGCAGGCTGCGCGGCGCACGCGGCGGCAACGACGACCTGGCCCGGATGCAGGCGATGATGGAGCGCTTTTCCAGTCATTGCGCGACGCTGATCGGCGCATTGCTGCCGCACTATGTGCCGCATCTCACGCTCGCCAGCACCAGCTTCCGCCCCTGCGAGGTCGCGGGCCGGAAGAGCTCCTACCGCAAGGATGACGCGCGGTTGCACACCGATGCCTTTCCCTCCAATCCGACCGGCGGCGCGCGCGTCCTGCGCGTGTTCACCAACATCAACCCGGAGGGCAAGCCGCGCGCCTGGCGCGTGGGAGAGCCGTTTGCGGACATGGCGGCCAGGTTCCTGCCGCGCGCGCGCCGCGCGTGGCCGGGCGAGGCGCGCCTGCTGCGCGCGTTGCGCGTGACCAAGCGAAGCCGCAGTGAGTATGATCACCTGATGCTGCAATTGCACGACAGAGTCAAAGCCGATGCCGGCTATCAACGGCAGGCCCCGCAGGAGCAGATCGATTTTCCGGTCGGTTCGACCTGGATCGTGTTTTCCGATCAGGTGCTGCATGCCGCGATGAACGGCCAGTTCGTGATGGAGGAGACTCTGATGCTGCCGGTGAGCGGGATGCGCGCTCCCGAATCCTCGCCGCTCCGGGTGCTGGAACGAATGACCGGACATCCGCTGGCCTGACCCTAGCGCAGGAGAGAAGAATGAAAATAAACGTCGACTTGAACCTGGGCACGGATTTCCGCAGAGCCGCCGCGCTGGCGATCTGCTTTACGATTTTCCTTCCCCTCGCCACCGGCTTCGTGATCGCCATCGCCTCGCAAACCACGGTAGCCACGCACGGCGTGTTCGGTTATGTCACCGTGCCTCTGGCGATCTGGCTGTACGGCGTGATTTTCCAGCCCTGGCTCGCGCTGCCGATGGCGATACTGTTCGCCGCGAGCTTCGTGCCGCTCTACAGCCGGCTGGGGCACAAGTATCCCTGGCAATGGATTTTTGCATTGGGCGGCGCCACCGGCCTGGTCGCCGGGTTGATTCGCGGCGCTTTCGGCGGCGCGGTCTGTCACCCGATCGCCGGCGACGTGTTCGCTCCGGCGAGCTTCACGCCGCTGTGGTACTGCTCCATTTCGTCGGCGCTATTGGGCGCCTTGTGTGCGCCATTGTTCTTTGCGTTCGGCACCGCCCGCGTGGCCGAGGCCGAGGCGACCGGGACGTGGAAGGAGCCCTCCGCCGCGCCGCACCACGACCTCTAGAAACGGGCGGCCGTTACTCCAGCCGAACGTTCGCCGCTTTTACGACCTTCTCCCAGCGCGCCAGGTCGGCGCGCACCTGGTCGCCGAACTCCTGCGGCGAGTTGCCGACGGGCTCGATGCCGAGGACTGCGTAGCGCTCGCGGACGAACGCCGTGCGCAGCACCGCGGCGAGTTCTCTTTGCAGCTTGTCGATCACCGGGCGCGGCGTACCCGCCGGCGCGAAGATTCCGGTCCAGGAGGAGACGTCGAAGCCGGGCAGCCCGCTCTCGGCAAACGTAGGCACGTCGGGCAGCGCCGCGGAGCGCCTGGCGCCCGGCACGCCCAGCCCGACCAGCCGGCCGGCCCTCACGTATTGCTGCGCGGTGGCGATGGCGGTGAAGACCAGCGGGATCTGGCCGCCGACGGCGTCGGTGATCGCCTGGCCGCCGCCCTTGTAAGGAACATGCTCCAGCGCGATGCCGGTGCGCAGCTTCAGGAGCTCGCCCGCAAGGTGCGGCGTGCCGCCGGCTCCTGAGGTGCCGTACGCGAACGTGCCCGAGCGAGCCTTGGCGTGCGCGATGAACTCCGCCAGATTTCTTGCCGGCACCGAAGGATGCGCCACCAGGATCAGCGTCGCGTCGCCGAGCTTGGTGACCGGCGCGAAGTCCTTCAGCGTGTCGAACGGAATTTTCGGGAACACGTGCGGGTTGATCACCATCGTGCCGTCGAATCCGAGGAGCAGCGTGTAGCCGTCAGGCGAGGCCTGCGCCACCGCCTGCGTGCCGATGTTGCCGCTCGCGCCGGGGCGGTTCTCGACCAGGATTTGCTGCCCCAACCGCGCGCCGAGCGAATCGGCGACGACGCGCGCGCTGTTGTCGGCGACGCCGCCCGGGGAGAACGGCACTACAATGCGGATCGTCTTTGCCGGATAGTCCTGCGAATACGCATCAGCCGTTGTTAAAGTCACCAACGCGCATGCGAAACAAACCATCAGCTTCTTCATGGTGTCCGATTCTAACCATGCACGGCAATGCGTCGTGCAGCTACGTTATGCCCCCGTGGGTGCTGCGCGAAGCGCGCAAAGCCCACCGCCGCGATCGCAAGGCGATCGGCTGGAACTACCCCTGCTAGGCGCGGCCTAGACCTTTTCCAGAATACGCTGGAACGTCTCGAAGTCCATTGCGCGCATGCTCTGGGTGCGGACGTTGCCCAGCTTGCCGACGCTGAGCAGCACCGTGGTGAGCGCGTCTTCGGCGCCCTCCGTGATCACGACGAGGTCGTACGGACCGGTGGTGTAGTACATGTCGCGGATCGTGACGCCGTGCTTCTTGCAAAGCTCGCGGAATGCCTTGTTCCGCGCCGGCGATTCCTTGATGTTGCGGATCCCCTGATCGGTGAAATTGATGAGGCTGACGTTGATCGCCATGGATGCCTCCCGTGGAATGGGCCGCCGCGTCATCGGCGGCTCCTTTAACGCTACACCGCCGGGCTATGATGTTCAACATGAAACGCCTCGCGCTGTGGATCTCGCTCCTCTTCGCCGCCTTCACCGTTTCCGCGCAAGTCCCTGATCCCTATCCCAGCAAGCCGCTGCGCTTCATCCTGCCCTTCCCCCCGGCGAATGCGCCTGAGCCGAGATCAAGGTCGATATTGCCCACGCGAGACTCGGAGCAATCAGCGACGCACAAAACCGCATCGACTCCAACCCGGAATTACTGAACGCCTGTCTTGTTAGGAGCCCCGAGAAAGAGCGAGCATCTTAAGTGCGATCACGAACTGCGTCACATCCGCATACAGCCGCTCGATCTCGACTTCAAGCTCTGACTGCGTGAACTCAGCAGACCGCACGAGTTGTCCATCTCTTTTCCAAGAGAAGCATGCTTTTGGTGGTGCTTTCTGCCGAGATTCGCGTGCGTCTACTTCGTCCCTGACCTGCCAAGTCAACTTTTCATTCATCCGGCCCCTAGCTCCCTATCATCGTAGCTAAACAGCGACATATTGTAGCTAAAAATCGACGCCAACGTCGCGAAATCACTACATGGACCGGACGATGCTCCCCCCCAAAGGCTATCGGCAAAAAGGGAAGGCCCCGGACGCTAGGGTCGCCGGGGCCTGAGCCGAGGGAGGAGAAGCGGCGTCGTTCTAACGGCGATCGGGATGCAAATTAGCGGCCAGTCTTGCCGCCTCGTTCCTGGTCGCCTCAAACTGCAACTGCAAGAGCCGCGCGTGAAAGGCGTCGAGCTCCCTCAAGTGACCGCGAAAGCTGGCCTCGAGATGAGGTTAGTAAATAAACTTCAACTCGTGATGTCCTCGTTGATGCTCAACATGAAACGCCTCGCGCTGTTGATCTCGCTCCTCTTCGCCGCCTTCACCGTTTCCGCGCAAGCCCCTGATCCCTATCCAAGCAGGCCGCTGCGCTTCATCCTGCCCTTCCCGCCCGGCGGGCCGACCGACATCCTGGGGCGCCTGATCGGCGAGCGCCTCGCGTCCAGTCTCGGCCAGCCGGTGATCGTCGAAAACCGCGGCGGCGCCGGCGGCAACGTCGGCGCCGAAGCAGCGGCGAAGTCGGCCCCCGACGGCTACACCATCGTGCTCGCGGCGCCGTCGCTTGCGATCAGCCCGAGCCTCTACTCAACGCTCAACTACGACCCGCTCAGGGACTTCGCGCCGATCAGCCTGGTCGCGACCGTGCCGAACGTGATCGTCACGCAGCCGGCGCTTGCGCCGACGCTGCAGGAGTTCATCGCTCTGGCGAAGGCAAAGCCCGGCGGCATGAACTTCGGCTCGGGCGGCAGCGGCACCTCCAATCACCTCGCCGGCGAGCTCTTCAACATCGTCACCGGCACGAAGCTCGTGCACGTGCCCTACAAGGGCGTGAACCTGGCGATGAACGATGTCCTCGCGGGATCGATTCACCTGGTGGTGATCGGCGTGCCGGCCGCGGCGCCGCACATCAAGTCCGGGCGGCTGCGCGCGCTCGGCGTGATCGCGCCGCAGCGCCTGCCCGCCCTGCCCGAGGTGCCGACGGTCGCCGAGGCCGGCCTGCCCGATTTCGAAGTCACGACCTGGTACGGCGTGCTCGCGCCCGCCGGTACGCCGCGGCCGCTTGTCGCACGGCTCAACGCCGAGCTGGTCAAGATCCTGTCCAGCCAGGATATGAACGACAAGCTGAACGCCATGGGCACCGACCCGGTGAGCAGCACGCCGGAGGAATTCGCCGCCTACCTCCGGCAGGAAATCGCGAAATGGGGTGATGTAGTCCGAAAAGCGGGACTGAAGGCAGACTAGCCCCTAAAGCCTGGCGACGACGCTGGCGTGGTCGGCGCCGCCGGCCGCGAGGCCCCAGGAGCGCATCCACTCGTAGACCTGGCTGAAGCGCTTGGGATCGTAGACCACGTAGTGCGTGTAGCGCACGAAATGGTCGCTCATCTCGTGCGGCGCCAGCCGGCCCCTGGTCTGCTCGGTGACGTAGTGCTTGTATTTTCCGAAGTCCGCCATGATGCGATCGGCGGCCTCGTTGATGGCGTCGAGGTAGCCGTTGCGCTGCTCGGGGGTCAGGCTCGGCGCGATCACTTCGGCGCCGCGATAGAACGTGACGTCCACCAGATGCGCCCCTTCCTTCAGCCCGAGGCTGATGAAAGGCTCCATCACGGCGACTGCGCGGCTCGTGCCCTGCTTCAGCGCCTCGTAGCGCCGCTCCGGAACGCCGACGTGCTCGACCACGATGTCCTCGCGCGCCAGCACCCCCTCCAGGCTCTGCAGCGTGGTGTAGTGCGAGCCGGTCTTGTCGTTGATGCCGACCGGCACGCCGGCAAGGTCGCGCGGTTCCTGGAGCACAGCATCGAAGCTGATGATCGCCTGCGCGCCGACCGCCGGACGAAGCGCGAGCACCTGCGCGCCGCGGGCGCTGTGCTCGCTGCGGTCGATCCCGGCCCATTCGCACAGGTTGTACACATCGGCCTTGCCCTGCTCGAACAGCGACTCCTTCAGGCGCGCGAACGGCTCCTTGTCCGACGCGTTGCGCTCGGAATACCTGGCCTGGAAACGCACGTCGATCCCCGCGCGCTCGAACAGGCCCTCGTCGCGCGCGACGTAGATCGGCAGATCGAACACCGGGTTGTTGGGAGATACGAAGACCATGGGTGCGAGAATAAGCCCAGGAGGACTCATGATCAAGAATCTGTTCATTGCACTTCTTCTTTTGATCAGCTCAGCCTTCGCACGTGCGCAGGACTATCCAAAAGGTCCCATCAACCTGGTCATTCCGCTTGCCCCCGGAGACGCGACCGACACCTCGGCCCGCGCGGTCGCCGACGAGCTGTCCCGCGAGCTGAATGTTCCGGTCGTCGCCGTCAACCGCCCCGGCGCCGGCGGCGCGCTGGGCACCGATGTCGTGGTCAAGGCGCGGAACGACGGTTACACCATCGTGCTCACGAACAACGCCGCGCTCGTCTTCCGTTCGATCCTCGATCCGGAGAACGCGAACTACGACCCGTTCAGGGACCTGATCCCGCTCGCGCTCGCCATGCGCTCGCCCAGCATCCTCACCGTGCGCGGCGACGCCCCGTACCGCAACCTGAGCGAGCTCGTCGAGCACGCGAAGAAAAATCCGGGGAGCGTGCGCATCGGCACGGCCGGCGTCGGCTCGGTGGGCGACTTCTGCGTGCGCGCGCTCAACTCCCTCACCGGCGCGGGGATCGTCATGGTGCCGTTCGCCGGCGGCTCCCCGGCGCTCACCGCGATGCGCGGCGGGCACATCGAGGGCGTGCTGCTCGCGCTCGGCACGATGACCGGGCAGCTGCGAAGCGGCGCGGTGCGCGGCATCGTCATCTCCAGCAAGTATCCCGATTTCCCGGAGATCCCCACGCTGGCCGAGCTCGGCTACGCCCAGCCCCTGTTCGACGTGTGGGCGGCCTTCTTCGCGCCCGCCGGCGTTCCGCCGGAGGTGATCGGCGCGCTGGTCCCGGCGCTGGAGCGCGCCATCAAGTCGCCGGGAATCGCGGCGAAGCTCAGGCCGCTCGGCATGCTGCTCGACTACGCTCCGCCCGACAAGCTGCTCGCCGACATGCGCGAGGAGCACCGGCGCGTTTCCGAGATCGCGCGCCAAGCGGCGCTGGCGAAGTAGCTACGCCGCACCCCAGACTTCGCGCGCCGTCTCGATCACTCGCCTGAGCTTCGCCTCCTGCTGCCCGAAGCTCAGAGCGCTGCCGCGCGAGTGGCTCGCGAAGCCGCATTGTCCCTCGGCGGACCGCTCAGACGAACTCCTCCATGCAGATCGGACAACCAGATATCACGAGATGACAGCTCACGACAGCCAGAGTCTAATTGGGCAACACAGGAGGGTCTAATGAAGTGCATTGCCTACAACGGTGGATACAAGTACCAGCTCAAGGAGACGTACACCGTCGCAATCGACATAAAGCCGGCGGCACTGATCGATACGGAATACATAGACCTCGATACCGAAGGCAATCTCACACTTGCCGAAGGCTATGCGTGGGATGGCCCATCCGGACCCACGATCGATACACTGACATTCATGCGCGGCTCATTGGTTCACGATGCGTTGTATCAGCTGATGCGGGAGAGCCGCCTGGACCACAACGTACATAGAGAGGCGGCAGATCGCACTCTTCAGAAGATATGCAAGGAAGACGGTATGTGGTCTTTGCGCGCCTGGTGGGTTTATCACGGAGTTCGACTGTTCGCAGATCCGGCGGCTGATCCAGCGGACAAAAGGCCGGTCACCCGTGCGCCAAAGGGTTGTCAGCCATGAAACCTGGTTGGTTCGGTCTTGCAGCAGCATTGATGCTGGCAGGCGTTGCATGCCAGGCGGCGGATGGACCGATCACTGCGATCGTCGGTGCCACGGTCATTCATCCCGAGCGGGATCTTCCTTCCGCAGTCGCTTCGAACAGCACGCTGATCATCGCCGGGAGGCGCATCGAGTCGATCGGGCCGGCAAGCTCGACTCCGGTGCCGGCGGGGGCGACGCGAATCGATGGCAAAGGCAAGTGGGTGGTTCCCGGATTGATCGATTCGCACATCCACTTCTTCCAGTCGGGCAACCTCTACACGCGTCCTGATGTGGCCGACTTCAACGCATGGATGCCTTATGCGAAGGAAGTCGAGCGCAACAAGGCCCGCCTTCCCGCGACGTTCAAGGTCTGGCTCGCGAGCGGCGTGACCAGCGTCGTGGACATCGGCGGTCCGTTCTGGAATTTCGACGTGCGCGACGCGGCGCTGAAGAGTGCCGCGGCGCCCCGCGTCGCCGTTGCCGGCCCGCTGCTCTCCATGGTCGATCGCGTGAAGCTCGATCTCGGCGATCCTCCCATCATCAGGATCACCTCGGCCGACGAGGCGCGAGCGCTGGTCCGGCGCGAATTGGAGCGCAAGCCCGATTTCATCAAGGTCTGGTTCATCCACCGGCAGGGCGACGATCTCGCCGCGCAGGAGGCGATCGTCAAAGCGGCCGCCGACGCGGCGCACGCGGCCGGAGTGCGCCTTGCCGTGCACGCGACCGAGCTCATCGTGGCCAAGGCGTCGCTCAGGGCCGGCGCGGATTTTCTGGTGCACTCGGTCGAGGACGAGGCGGTGGACGAGGAATTCCTTGCCCTGGCGAAAGAGAACCGCGCGCTCTATTGCCCGACGCTCTTCGTCACCCTGGGCTACCGATATGCGCTGTCGAATACCTGGCGGCCGACCGAAGCCGAGCGGCGCCTGGCCGATCCGCAGATCCTCGCTGCGATGAACGATTTGCAGAGAATTCCCAGGGAGTCGCTTCCCGAACGAGTGGTCAAGGCCATGAACCAGCCGGCGCCGCCCAAGCCCTCGGCCATCGCGCTGCAGAACCTGCGCAAGGTATGGGATGCGGGGATTCCCGTCGTCATGGGAACCGATGCCGGCAACATCGGAACCTTGCACGGGCCCTCGGTATTCCGGGAAATGGAAATCATGACCCAGGCCGGCCTTACGCCATTGCAGGTATTGCGATCCGCGACGTCGAATGGGGCAAAGGCCATGGGCATGGAGCGCGAGATCGGCACGCTCGCTCCCGGGAACCTCGCGGACCTGGTCATCCTGGATGCGGACCCGCTGGCCGATGTGATGAACCTCAGCAAGGTCCATCGCGTAATCAAGGACGGCAGGGTGTTCGTGCCCGACGAACTGATCCGGTCGGTACTTTGACCATGCAAACGGACTACGTGCAGCGCTTCCTTTTCGAAGAGCTCGACATCCGGGGCCGCCTGCTGTGCCTGACCGGCGCCTGGCAGCGGATGCTGGACGGGCGGGACTATCCCGAGGATATCGCGTCGCTGCTCGGGCATACCACCGCGCTCAATACGCTGCTTGGCGCCAACCAGAAGGGCGCGGGCCGGGTCACGCTGCAGGTGCAGGGCTCGGGCCCGGTCAGGCTGCTCGTCGCCGATTGCACGGCGGAGCTGCGGATACGCGGCATGGCGCACTTCCGGAAAGAAGGGCTGCAAAAGACCAATGAACGAAACCTGCTGGGCGACGGCCGCCTGTCGGTGACGCTCGAGGACCTGCAAAGCGGGCGCTTCTACCAGAGCCTGGTGCCGCTGGAAGGAGACACGCTCCAGCAGATATTCGAGCACTACCTGTCGCAGTCCGAGCAGCTGCCGGCGTTTCTGCGGCTCTACGCCGACGGCGGCGCCCTGTGCGGGCTGCTGCTGGAAAAGCTCCCCAATGCCGACGGCCGCGATCCCGACGGCTGGGACCGGGTCACGCAGCTCGCCGCGACGCTCACGCTCGACGAAACACGCCGTGCGCAACCGTATGACCTGCTTACGCGCGTGTTCCCGGAAGAGCTGATGAGGGTGTTCCGCCTCTACTCCGTCGAATATCATTGCCCCTACGACGAGGCGAAGGTGAAAGACATGCTGCGCGGTCTTGGCCGCGAGGAAGTGGAGGCCATCCTCGCCGAACAGGGCGCGGTGGTGATCCGCAACGAAATGTGCAACCACGAGTACCGTTTCGACGCGCGAGCGATCGCAGAGCTGTTCACCTGTCACTGAAGGACAACGATGAAAAAACTCATTGCAGCCGTTCTCTTGCTCGGCGCCGCAGCCTGCGGCGACCAGCCGGCGCCCAAGCCGCAACCGGCACCTGCTCCGCAGGCAGCGCCTCAACCCATCATCCCAGCGCCCGCGCCTGAAGCAAAGGCGCCCGAAGCGCCGAAGCCCGATCCGAACAAGGAGCTCGCCGCGCGCGTGAAGAAAGCGCTCGAAGGCGAGGCGAAGATCCAGGCCGCGGCCGTCGACGTCACGGCCGCCGACGGCAAGGTGACACTGTGGGGAACGGCCGCGAACGCCGCTGAACGCAAGCGCGCCGAGAGCGTCGCCTCCAGGGTCGCCGGCGTCAGCTCGGTGGACAACCAGATCAAGGTCGTGAAGGGCTCGTAACTGAACATCGCTGAAGCAGCAAGACGTGCGGGCATCAGCCTCAAGCGCGCCCGCCACTACCGGGCCATCGGGCTGCTGCCCGAGCGCAAGTCTTACGACGAGCGCGACGTGCACAGCTTGTGCTTCATCCGCAGGGCGCGCGCACTGGGCTTTCACGTCGGTGAAACTCGCGCCCTGCT
>WNFC01010575.1_pt1 | contig 10244 bp, 4 predicted proteins | sample 5400541 | NCBI WGS metagenome assembly WNFC01 (sample SAMN13153342, study PRJNA577476) | soil metagenome | isolation source: 120 cm saprolite under Douglas fir tree site 2 hole 2 replicate 1 | place: USA:California | collected 2015-04-18 | reverse complement strand
CCAATCGGGGAACCTGTGTCGCGATTATCGCGGCACTGCTCCAATTGTTGAAATCTGCGCCTGGAGCGATCGTCGGTTTCTTTCCGTCTGACCATTACTTCGCTGACGACGCAGCATTTCGTGCGACAGTTCGATCGGCTATTAAAGTCAGTCGAAAGCACTGCGACTCGATAGTTTTGATCGGCGCGAAGCCTCAATGGCCCGAAGTCGAATATGGGTGGATTGAACCCGGAGCTTCGATGACGACCGAGGGCGGGACTCCATTATTCAATGTGAACCGATTTTGGGAAAAGCCTCCACTTGCGACAGCGCGCGAGTTGATGAAGACTGGTGGCCTCTGGAACACATTCGTTACGATCGGATATGGGAGTGCATTTCTGAAGCTTTTAACCCGTACGGTGCCATCGGCAGTCTCTGAAATTTCGAAGGCGCTCACGCAAGGAGACCCGGACGCCGCCTATCGCGATATGGGAGCGATCGATTTTTCAAAACATGTATTGAGCCAGGATCAGCAACAGTTATTGGTGATTCAAGATGAAGTTTCGGGATGGGCCGATTTAGGCAATCCTGTTCGCGTGATCGAAACCTTAATCCGCAATCGAATCGTACCCTCCTGGTTGCGCAAGATGCGCGACGTTCCACGTCTGTTTGAGGAAATCACAGGTGTTGGACCATTCGATCAGGCGGCGTACTAGCAATCCAAGAGGAGCGAACGACACAAAATAAATGATGACCAATCCAGGTTCTCCAACTGTCGCGCCCGGCGGCCCCGGCATCGAGCCACGCTGGACTCGCGGCGCCAAAGTCGCTGTTGGTACTGCATACTCAACTTCCAGCCGCGTGTGGTACACGCTCGATCATGGATGCATCACCGAGGTTTATTATCCAACCATCGACTCGCCACAAATCCGCGACCTCCAATTCCTGGTCACCGACGGAGAGACGTTCTTCCACGATGAGCGCAGAAACTTTGTGGGAGAGATTGACTGCGTTTCAGAAGCGGCGCTCGGATTCGAGGTCGTCAATCGAGAAAAGGAGGGGCTTTACAGCATTCACAAGACCATCCTTGGCGATCCACATCAGACGTGCCTTCTAATACACACTCGTCTTGAGGCGCCTGCGGAGTTATTGCGGAAGCTTCGTATGTATGTCCTTTGTGCTCCGCACCTAGAGATTGGCGGTTGGCATAACAATGGCCAGATATTGCGACTACGCGAACATACGCTTCTGGCTGCGCACAAAGGCAATACCTGGTTGGTCATCGGTGCCAGCGTCCCGTTCACCGAATGTTCTGCCGGTTACGTAGGCGTGAATGATGGTTGGACCGATCTCGCTGACAATTACCGCTTGGATTGGCAGTACGAGTCGGCACCAGATGGAAACATCGCTCTTACCGGTGGCCTCGATCTTTCCAGAGGCACAGAGTTCACGATCGGTTTGGCGTTTGGCACCACTCAACATGACGCCCTAAGCACACTCGCGCAATCCTTGAGTATCCCGTTCGCAGAGACGCTCAAGTCGTTTGTTCGTCAATGGGAGCGAACGTCAAAACGCTTTGCTCTAGGTGCTGTGTCAACCGATTCCAAATTGTTCGAGCGAAGCGTCAATCTACTTCTGACCCATGAGGACAAAACCTACCCGGGCGCCATGATCGCCTCGCTCAGTATTCCCTGGGGTGACGAACAAGGAGATGACGCAACCGGCGGTTATCATCTGGTATGGACGCGTGATCTGGTGAAGTCGGTCTCCGCATTGCTTGCCGTTGGTGATTTGAGCACACCTTTGCGCGCGCTTATCTATCTCGCCGTATCGCAGCGCGAGGATGGCGGGTTCTATCAAAATTTCTGGATCGATGGTCGGCCTTACTGGTCGGGCATTCAACTGGATGAGGTAGCCTTCCCCGTTCTGCTGGCGTGGCGACTCCGGAAACACGACGCGTTGGGAAACTTCGATCCTTTCCAGATGGTTCGTCTCGCCTGTGGGTTCCTCATTCGCGAGGGACCGATTACGCCGCAAGACCGTTGGGAGGAAGCGAAGGGGTATTCGCCATCAACACTGGCGGTCCACATCGCAGCTCTTGTATGCGCAGCTGAGTTCTTCGCCGATCGAGGTGACGAGGTCACGGCGGCATTCGTTCGTGATTATGCTGACTTTCTTGAATCGCACACCGAGCGATGGACGGTTACGACGGAAGGAACACTAGTACCCGGTATCGCCCGCCACTACATTCGTGTGAATTCTTGCAGCGCTGTTGACTGCACGGATGAGGATCCAAATCACGGGACGCTGGTACTCGCAAATCAGCCTCCGGGCGCGCGCACTGAGTTTCCCGCAAAAGAGATCATCGACGCCGGTTTTCTCGAACTGGTCCGTTACGGTATCCGCAGCGCGCACGATCCGATCATTCAGGATTCGCTGCGTGTGGTCGATGCTGTGCTTAAGGTGGACACGCCGCATGGACCATGCTGGCGACGCTACAACCACGACGGCTTCGGGCAACGAGAAGATGGCGCAGGCTATACCGGTTGGGGAACGGGGCGTCCATGGCCGTTGTTGACAGGCGAGCGCGGTCATTACGAAATCGCCGCCGCACGAGACGCCACTCCCTTCCTACGAGCAATTGAGCAATTCGCACAGGGTATCGGCCTGATTCCGGAGCAGATCTGGGATGGTCCAGATTCGCCTTTGCAGCACCTCCATTTCGGTGGTCCGACTAGCGCGGCAATGCCGCTCTTGTGGGCGCACTCTGAATACATCAAGCTTCAGCGGTCCGCTGCCGACGCCAAAGTCTTTGACCGAATTGATGCTGCCTACGATCGATACGTGGCGGGAAGTTTGGAACGTATTGCAATTGAGGTGTGGAAATTCAATCGACAAGTACAGATGGTGCCTGCGGGTACGCTTCTACGCATCCAAGCCAACTCCCCATTCCTGCTCCATTGGACCAGTGACGAGTGGCAGAGTTCGACTGACACACGGTCAACTGCTACGACGCTTGGTATTGATTTCGCGGACATTCAGGTGCCTCATCAGGATAGGCCGATACGGTTTACGTTTCTATGGACGGAAGAGAACCGCTGGGAAGGCAAAGACTACGAGGTCAAAATAGCACTCGACCTGCCACAAGAGAGGGTGCGTGATACAGCTAAGAAAATCCTCGTTCTCGACATCGGCGGCACCTTCGTGAAGATCTATGCTACGGGCCGCGAACGGCTGGAGATTCCGTCTGGTCCGACAATGACGCCAAGGCAATTCGTGAGGGCGGTAAAAGAAGCGACGGACGGTTGGCAGTACGATGTGATTTCGATCGGTTATCCCGGACCGGTTTTGGAGGGCAAGCCTCAGAAGGATCCAGCTAACCTCGGCAAAGGCTGGGTCAGATTCGATTTCGTTAAAGCGTTCGGCGTCCCGCTCAGGATCGTCAACGACGCCGCAATGCAGGCGTTGGGCACTTATCGTGGTGGACGCATGCTCTTTCTGGGTTTGGGTACGGGATTGGGTTCGGCGCTGATTGTCAACAGCGTTCTTGAACCGTTGGAACTTGCGCACCTTCCCTACAAGAATGCCGGAAGTTTTGAACAACTAGTTGGTGCCGCTGCTCTGAAGCGACTTGGAGAGAAGAGGTGGACCAAGAATGTCTTCGATATTGTTGAGCATCTGAAGGATGCGTTGCAGGTGGAGTATGTAGCGCTTGGAGGTGGAAACTCCAAACGGCTAAAGACGTTGCCGCCGGTTACGATTCGCAGCGACGATGATGCCGCGCGTGAAGGTGGCTTTTCGCTTTGGCGTTAGACCACCTACGACTACTGTATGAGACGGATAAGTGCTAAGCGAAGCGTGGCAAAATCGTGGCAAACACGCAACGCTGCTCGACCTGTCCTTATATAGATAGGTCCGGCTGGCTAATGGCAGGAACATCTTGACCGTCGAATTCTTGACAACGGCAGACTTGTCTTTCCCCAAAACCTCATCTACGGGAGTTTTATTGACTTAAACTGCCTAGGCTCATAAACCGATGGAGCAAGCACTCTTGTGGGTAAGTATAAGTATTTAATGGTCGGATGGAATTTTCGGTAGGGACAGTGCGCGTGAAGGTGGTAGCTACCGCTTTCAAAGACTGAGCGGTTCTGTTCATAAGGATCTAAGTCAAAGGCGTTTCAAATAATCCCTGCTAAGACTCCTCACTTACGAGAGCCCTTTCGCATTCTACTGGGAATTTGTTTCTGTCCCGGTTGCAGTGAGAAAGAGTCCGTCAAACTGCCGACCATGACATCAAAATCCCCGGCTTCAAGCGTCGGCTTGTTGTCCGTGCCGATGAAGGAGAGATCATCGGGGCGCAAAGTGAAAGCGATGTCACGGCTTTGTCCCGCCTCAAGATAAATCTTGGCAAAGCGTTTGACCCGTTTGCCCGCCGGCGTGAGCGAAGCAACACGCTCGCGCACGTAGAGCAGAACCACTTCCTTGCCCCCTCGTTGCCCGCTGTTGGTCACGGTCACGCTTAGATTTACCTGACCGTTCATCGGGACTTGTTTACGGTCGAGTCGCAGGTTGGTGTAGTTGAAAGTCGTGTAGCTCAGCCCGTGACCGAACTCGAATTGCGGCCTAAATGTCGCATTGTCAAAACCAGTCGCCTCTGTCTCAAACAATTTATGATCGTAGGTGATGAGACCATTGGGAGTGCGCGGGTAAGTGAACGGCAGACGTCCTCCCGGATTGTATTCGCCGAACAGCACATCAGCGACCGCCGTCCCTCCCTCATTGCCTGGATTGTAAGCCATGAGAATCGCACCCGCTCCGTCGACAACACGATTGATTACGCGCGGACGCCCTTCTACTAAAACGAGCACGACCGGCTTACCGGTAGCTTCGATGGCATCGGCCAATTTCAATTGGGCTTCACTCAGGGTCAGGTCTGTGAGATTGCCGGGTGTCTCAGTATAAGCGCCTTCCCCAAGACAAACGATTGCCACGTCCGCGTTGCTTGCGGCGCGCACGGCTTCATCAATATTGATCTCCTGGTCAAGCGTCGAGCCGGGCACAAACGTCAGGTTCTTTCCGACCTTAGCCTCGATCGCTTGCAGGATGGTCGGCCTGTCCTTCGGATAAAGATCGGCATTGTTACCCTGCCAGACATAAGTCCAGCCGTTGTTCAGCGAGAGGAGCGAGTTGGCAGTCGGGCCCGTGACGAGCACTTTGCGGTCTTGCGAAAGTGGCAAGAGGTTCTTCGTGTTCTTGAGGAGCGTCATCGATTCGCGCGCCGCTTGCAAAGCGACCTGTCTCGATTCGTCAGTCCCGATCTTTGAGACAAGCGCCGCATCAGGCATCGGCTGCTCAAATAATCCCAGTTCAAACTTCACGCGCAGGATACGCCTAACTGCTTCATCAATGCGCGACATCGGAACTTTGCCCTCTTTCACCAATGACAAAAGGTTTTCGTTGAAGGTGAAATCGTGCGGTGTCATGTTCATGTCGATCCCTGCCATAACGGCCAGGCGAGTCGCCTCCTTCTCGTCGGCGGCGACGTGCCATTGGTTGACGAGTTTCTTGACGTCCTCGTAGTCGGAGACCACGAAGCCCTGAAAGCCCAGTTCGCCTCGCAGGACATCCGTCAGCAGATAGCGGTTGATGTGACCGGGAACGCCGTTGACCTCTGCCGAGTTGACCATTATGGTGTGTGCACCCGCACGAACGGCCGCCGTGAAGGTTGGGAGGAAGTACTCGCGCAGGTAGTTTTCGGGAATCCAGGCCGGCGTGCGATCTCTCCCAGACAATGGGAAGCTGTAACCGACGTAGTGTTTCAGGCAAGCCGCAACATGAGTTGGCGATGAAACGTCATCGCCCTCCAGTCCGCGCACAAACGCCACCCCCATAACCTGAGCCAGGTAAGTGTCTTCACCAAAGGTCTCCCACAAACGCGGCCACAACGGTTGTCTGCCAACATCCAGCACGGGTGAAAAACTCCAGGGAATTCCGGCGGCGCGCGTCTCGGCGGCGGCAATTTCAGCCGCTCGTTGCATCAGCACCGGATTCCAGGTTGCCGCCATGCCTAGCTCCTGCGGAAAGAGCGTGGAACTTCGCACATAGTTTGCCCCGTGAATTGAGTCAATGCCGTAGATATTGGGAATCCGTAAGCGCGTCCTCTGGGTGGCCTCCTGAATTTGGCCAATGATCTCGCGCCACTTCTCGGCAGGCAGAGCCTGATTGTTTACATTTTGAAAAGAGCCGACGCCATATTTCAGGATCGCTTTCTCCAACTTAGCAGGGTCGATCCTAATGTCCTGATCTCTACCGGTGGTGATCGTATTGATCACCAGATTTGTCATCTGGCCGATTTTCTCTTCGAGCGTCATACGCGTGAGCAACGCTTCCACACGAAGCTTCTGGTCACGGGTTGGTTTGGCGGAAACGTGCGTGGCTTGCTGAAGGAAAAGATCGCTATTACGGAGGTCATCGGCCTGAGGTTCACGGTTGTCCTGTATGAATGCCTCGGCTCGTTGTATTGGCAGACCAAAGCTCTGCACACAGAGGAAGCCCGCCAGTACTGGGGTTATCATTCTCATGTCATACCGTTAGTATTGTCGACGAGAACGCTTCTAATTAAGTGCCGCCGTAGGCAGGGAGTTCGCTCTCGCGTGCAGTTCATGCTCGGAGAAGGCTCGGTCTCTGATTTGAACTCCAAACCGACACCTCAACCTCTGATTGAAGACGGAGCCTTACCTAATGGACTGAAAACTTGAAGGTTATGGCGCGATTGCGCATCTTATCACGAATCCTGCTCACTAAACCGAGATGCAGGGCGAAGATCTTGTCAGGTTAGCTGCCCAAAGAGGCAATCAGCCCGTGAGGCGTATGGCACGGATGCGCATCGTCTCTCTTTGTCATCGTCATCGCTTTCCCTCCGAGATCATCAGTCATTGTGTCTGGCTCTACTTTTCGCTCTCTTTGAGTTTTCGCGATGTCGAAGAACTGATGTCCAGTCGCGGTGTCTCCCTTTCTTATGAGACGGTCAGAGAATGGTGCTTCAAGTTCGGTCAGACTTACGCTAACGGCCTACGCCACAAGTCTCCTCGTCCTGGCGACCGATGGCACCTCGACGAAGTGTTTCTAAAGATCAACGGCCGCCTTCATTACCTGTGGCGTGCAGTGGATCAGGATGGTGACGTATTGGATATTCTGGTCCAAAGCCGAAGAGATAAGAAAGCCGCCAAGAAGTTCTTTCGCAAGTTCTTAAAAGGATTACGGTATGTCCCGCGTGTGATCATCACAGACAAGCTGAAGAGCTACAGTGCGGCAAAGACCGAAGTGATGCCGAGTGTCGAACACCGCCAGCAGAAATATCAGAACAACCGAGCGGAGAATTCTCATCAATCAACCAGGCTGCGGGAGCGTGTGATGAGACGAGAATTTGATGCTTGGGAAGTGGTGGTTGTCGCTCCAGAAGCAGCCTGAAAACCGGATAGGTGCTATAGATAAGAGAGAAGGTATACAGTGCACACCTTGAAGATTAACAGTGCTCATCTTAAGAGAAATGTGAGAAATGCGATGGCGAACAGCAAAGATGTCGTGGTCACCGGGGTCTCCACCGGAATTGGTTGGGGAACCACAAAGGTGCTTGTTTCAAAGGGATTTCGCGTGTTCGGTTCTGTACGCAAGCAGGCTGACGCCGATCGTTTGCAAAGAGAGTTCGGTAACGGCTTCGTGCCTCTCTTGATGGACATTACGGACGCCGATGCTGTACATCAAGCTGCCCAGAATGTCGGCTCCATGATAGGCGACAGGAATCTGGTTGGCCTGGTAAACAATGCAGGAATTGTGGTGAGTGGGCCACTGCTTTATCTAAGGCCCAGCGAGTACAGGCGGCAGTTGGACGTCAACATGATCTCCCCGCTTGTCGTAATCCAAGCCTTCGCTCCTCTTTTGGGAACGGATAAGAAGAGGCAGGGTCCCACCGGCCGCATCGTGAACATCAGCTCTACCGGCGCAAAAGTTGCTATCCCGCTTCTCGGTGCTTATAGCTCCTCCAAATCTGGTCTTGAAGGAATGTCGGACGCGCTGCGGCGAGAACTGATGTTATTTGGCATCGACGTCGTGATCATTGAACCGGGCACCGTTAACACTGCGATGTACGACAAGGGCGAAAAAGAAGATCTGAGTGAGTTCAAGCAGACCAAGTATTGGGAGGCGGTGCAGAACTTCCAGAAGTTCATCGTCGCCGAAGCACGTAATAATGGCTTATCCCCTGAGCGTCTGGGCGAAGCCGTCCACGTGGCACTCAGCACGGCGAAACCAAAGGCACGCTACGCGGTCGTTCCGCAACGTTTCAAGAACTGGACTCTGCCCAGACTTCTTCCTGTGAGGATGCTCGACGCCCAGCTCGCAAAGCTGCTCGGACTCACAAAGCCGTAGCTAGAATATAGATAGGTCCGGCTGGCTAATGGCAAGAACATCTTGACCGTCGAATTCTTGACAACGGCAGACCTGTCTTTCCCCAAAACCTCATCTACGGGAGTTTTATTGACTTAAACTGCCTAGGCTCATAAACCGATGGAGCAAGCACTCTTGTGGGTAAGTATAAGTATTTAATGGTCGGATGGAATTTTCGGTAGGGACAGGCACTCTTGAAGCTCCTCAAGCGAACATGACCACTTGTAGTAGAGAGACTTGGTGACTCGCGTCGCGCACCGCGTTCATGAATCTCGTCTGCTCTCCGCCGGCATCCAAAACAATCGGCAAACCACGAAAGATGCAGCCCACAACTTTTCTGCTGGCATAATATTGCCCCAACTGAGTAAGATCTCGGCTTATCAGTCGTGAAGTCCATGAGAATAATACTGATTGAAATTCGTGGGGAGCGAAGACTAGGCAGACACGAATTCCAGCAACCAATAATCAAGATTGGATCCGACGCACAAGGAAACGATTTGGTGTTCGATCGATCGCATTGGCCATCAGTCTCGCGTCTTCATGCCGAGATTCAGTTCGAGGAAGGCCACTGCCAGTTAACTGATCTGGGCTCGACGAATGGAACCTTCTTAAATGGCCGACGCATATCCGCAACGACAGAAATTCAGGCGGGATCAACTATTCAAGTGGGTCAGGAGGGCCCAGCGCTAATCGTAGAACTAATCGAACCCTTGGATGTTACTCCTCGTTTCGCTGAAACGTTCATCGATGAAGACGCAGCGAAGCATCAACAGGCACTTTGGGCACAAGCCCGGAGTTCCAAAGGTGCATCATCAGCGGTCGTTTCAAAAGTCCCGGTAGACACACCGAATCTTGGTAAGCTACCTTCCGACGAGCCGCCTGCACGCGACCACCATCCTCAACCTGTGGTGTTAACCGATCGAGCGCCCGCAAATTCGTCCCCCATTTTGATCTGCGAGAACGGTCCACCTAACCAGATTGGCCAGCGGTTCGTGCTCGAGAAAGATCGGATGCTCCTGGGTCGCGACGTTGCCGCAGATATTTCGATTGATGAGACCGCGGCGGGTGTTTCGCGACGTCATGCGGAGCTGCTGCGACGTGGCAACGGCGACTTTGAAATCGTCGATCTCAACAGTTTTAATGGCACACTTGTCAACAACCAGCGGATCATGCAATCGATCGTTCTTCACGAGGGTGATCGTGTGCAGTTGGCCCTGGGTGGCCCAATCTTCCTTTTCCTTGATGCCGCCGCCAGGCGACCCAAAGCCGCGGGTCCGAGGCCAACAGTTCTACCAAGCTCTGAAATATCAAATTTAGCCAGGTCTCGTGCGGCCGAAGCTGAGCCTCTATTTCACACAATCGTATCTCAGACGCCCGACGAACACTCGGTGCCTGCCGCCCGCAGTATGCAGCTTCTTTTTCAGAGGACGTTCGACGGCAAACAGCACCTCTCCGTCGGCCGCGGTTCTGACAATGATATACAGCTCAATGGCTTGCTCATCTCGGAACATCACGCCCGTTTTATCGATACGCCTACGGGAGTGTTGATCGAAGACGCCCGGTCGACGAATGGCGTGTATTTAAACGGCGAACGAGTCAAAGGCAGACTTCCAGTCCAAAGTCAGGACGTTGTGCAGATAGGACCCTTCATACTGAAGGCGGACCCAGCTAAAGTCGTGGCGGTTTTTGATACCAGATCGAAGACTCGCATTGATGCGATTGCGATCACGGATGTTGTCAAACGGCGCTCAGGTCTCGGACCGCGAAAGCTGCTTGATGAGGTTAGCCTTGCTATTCAGCCGAATGAATTTGTTGGTGTG
>WNFC01034493.1_pt1 | contig 10245 bp, 8 predicted proteins | sample 5400541 | NCBI WGS metagenome assembly WNFC01 (sample SAMN13153342, study PRJNA577476) | soil metagenome | isolation source: 120 cm saprolite under Douglas fir tree site 2 hole 2 replicate 1 | place: USA:California | collected 2015-04-18 | reverse complement strand
CTTATCATCTACGCCACCCACCTTATCATCGACTCCCCTTACTCGGTCGTCAACAATATGCGTGACCTTCAGGACTTGAGCGGTGGCCATCCGAGCCTCCTCATGTGTCAACTTGTCTAGCCTCTGAAGCGCATCTTCCATGTCGGTCCGTCCTACCAGCTTCTTCAGGTATTTTTCTCAACATCCTTCAGTCAACGGTGGCATATATTCGTACATCGATGACTCACTTGTTCGACTTTGTCTAATCTCCTTCGTTGCAATGGCAAGAATAGTAAGGACCACCACCATTATCTTTACGATGATATCCATCATTTCAGTCGTCGTCGGCACCTCGATATAAGTTTCGAGACGTCGGAAAAAATCCTCGATGCGCTCGAAGATGTCGACGAGTGTCTTGGCTTGCATGGACACCCTTCGCTGTCTGAGAGATGGAGGAGTTACAAGGGTGCGCGGGAAGATAATAAGAGGACACGCACCAAAAGGAGGACGCCAACTCCGGCAAAGATCACTTTTGCGGGCGAAAATACCTGTAAAGTAAATATGAGAGACTAGATCTTTGCGAGTTCATGTCACGAGACATACCAACCCAACACCCTCTCCGAGGGCCGAGGAGAACGCATAAAGGACATTCACTATTGGGTCGAGCCATTTTGTCCACCTGCCATCGCTGCTCCCGGACTGATCGAGTTCCTGGACTTGTTGGTGAAGGATGGTGAGAATGGCGCCCGGAGAGTCGCACGCCTGAAGTTGGGCAGCGAGTGGATGTGCAAGGAGATCTTTCTTTGTGCGTTTTTCGTATGCTTTCAAGGTATTATTGAAAATCAGTTGGAAGTTCGGGAATGAGGTGGGTGTAGAGTGAGCGTGAGACATAGTGACAGGTGAGGAGGGTGTTTTTTCGTGGTACTGTACGAGGAGGGTGATAGTGGGTTCGTCAGTTCAAATAGCTCACTGGCACTGCCAATGCATTGCCTCAGGCTTGTGTACGCACAGATTGTTCACACGGCAGTGACTTGTAATCAATATATCGAAAGTGGGCGGTAGCCTATGAATGACTTGACAAACTTCCCAAAGAAAGGCTTATTGAGGTAGCTCCACCATGGAAGAGAACGTTGTCTCTCCCAGAGCGAGGGTTTGATCTGTCCCTTCATCGATGTTAGCTCTCCAGCGTGTTGGAGGTCGCTAGCCGCCACACGCCGCGCAGTCGCCGCGCCACGGCAACAGCCGGGCCATCAAGGACCGCCTTGGCTCTTGGCTCTCTCTTGCCTCTTGCCACTGACAGTGGGCCTACAGCCCAACAGTACTCCAAGTCAGGCTATACGAAAAACGGATAGATCATCTTATTACCATTCACTCGCCGCCCGGCTCCAGGCCTGCAACTCTCCCAGCGCCATTCTTCTCGTGTTTCAACAACAAGTCCAGGAACACAATCAGTCTCTAAGCGCTAAGCGGCAGCGATGAGAATCGATGAGAGGTTAACAGGCCCGGGACCGTGACCGCCGGGTGGCTCGAACCAACCATCATTCCGGGCCGTAGATTCCACTGGACATGTCCGCCCATCCATCAGCCACTGGCGGCCAGGCCCTAGCCCAATTGAATTCCGAGTTCGCCGGAGATGAATCACCTGAAATGAAAACGTACGGTACAGTACTTGTTAAATGAAAGGCGCGCCAGTTGCTGCTTGATGATTCCATCCGAGGTCACGGCGTACCGTTGTCGCTGAGGCAACCAGCAATGAGTAGTAATTGGAAAACTAGTAAAGACAACAAATCACGCATATTAATCACGTCCAGTACAGTATGGTTGCAATATCACAGATACATACAGTAGTAGAGAAAGTGCGGGATAGCCGCGCGCCGCAACGTTGCTATAAACATCTCATCCGGAAAGCTATGAAGAGCCTGAAGGCGCGCCGCAGTGGCCTAGAATAATACTATATGCGCTCTTCCGTAGAAGTTCGTTCCCAAGTCTCCAATTTTCGACGTCCCGAAGCTCCTCCTTCGCAGCATCGACATAGGGGTTCGTCTGTCCTTCGATCATCTTTCCTAACAATTCCAGGAGCTCCTTCGTGATGTATTCGGGATACGTAAAATTTGAAAAGATGCCGCGATCCTGCACGGCCATGTCGCAGACCATATTGAGGATTATTTGCTGAGTCGCGAGTGAATCTTTGAAATCATCCCAGTCGGACGTGATGGCCTTGAAAGCGCTGATGTAAAAGGTAATATGAACCTCTCGGGGCGGGGATGGAAACGTTGACAGGATTTGTTTGAGGGAAAGGAAGTAAAGTTCGAGGGTAAAGCCAAAAGCACCGCCGATGCTTAGGTCTTGGATACGCCATTGTTGTCGTTCCATGAGATGATGCTCTTTTGCAACTGAGCGGAGAAAAGGAAGGTCTTTCTCTATGGTTTTGACGAGTTTGGCCGTCTCCTGGTATCCTTGACTGCTCCGCTTATGTCTGAGGGTGCACAGCCCCAGGACTCGTTGTGACATGTATATCAATTGGGGCCGGTCGGGATCGGCTAGGAACTCGAAAACTTGTCCTATGGGTGTGGTTCCTGTGAGATCGTCAAAGGTTATGCCCGGCAACTGTCGGGTCAAATTGTGAGTGACTTTATCGATCTGGTTTTGGAGGTCGAAAATGCATTTATCCACTCGTTTCATGCTATCGGCTTCGCGTTGGATTTGTCGCAGGTCGGATTCGTAGAGACGTAGGATTTCCTCGACTCTTTCTCCTCTCCTGTCTCCGTCACCTAAGACGTTGAATGCCTGATGTAGCCGTTCCACAACGCCCCATGCAGCCGCAAGTTGTTCGTCTATCCTCTGGGCGTTCCTGAGTGCCACCGTTTCAAAGGGAGTAAAGCTATTCACGTGACGGAATGTCCCAAGTGTGAGGATAGTGCCATCCGCACACTCCTGTACCTCTGGGGAGTTCAGCATCTTCCGGACTGCCACGAGCGAGAGACATGTCCAACGTGTGATAAACGACCAGTTCATGCTTGTTGCTGACGCCTCGCGGGTCTTTTCTGCAGTGCCAAGATCGCTAAGCAGTTTCCCTAATTCCCCAAATGAGAGGATATCGGCATTCATACACAACACAAATGACGCCGCGGTTTCGACGCATGCCCGTGAACGCCTGCGCCATTCATCTTCGTTCACGAAAGAGCCACGGTGGTTGCATGTTTCGGACAATCGCTGAATGCGTTGGCAAAGCTCGTCGACGAACTCTCCACAGACAGGTAGGGGGGTGGATGATTGAGGGATAGGATTGGCATCGGGATGTGCTGGTGGCAAGTCTATGAGATTAATGGGGGCCTGAGAATCACCTTGGTGGCGCCCGCTGAAAAACGTATTGATGTTGAAAAGAAAGCTGCCGAATTTGCTGCGGCGATGCGGGAGTGGAGGGGAATGGGGGAGTACTGCTTCTGGTCTAGCTGGGCTGCCGGTTACGCTCTCGTCCTTCTTGATTCTACTGGAAGAGTCGCTTTTCCACACTTCTACGCCCCATTTCGCATCGAAGGAACCGGGAATCCCTGACGCAAGTGATTCCACCTCGATGTCCTCGGTGAGGTTATCAACCACCCATCGAATTGCCCGTTCATCACGGCCCTTGCGCGCATCGTTCTTCTCCATCGCCAGTTGCATCTGTCCGTCTGCCATGTTCAAGCTCAATGGCTTCGGATCTACGCCAAATCGATTATTGCACCATCGTTTATGCACCCTCCGGGTCAAATACCAGACGAGGCCAGAGAATGCGGTGCGATAGGGTGATTTCGGGTTTATGACTGGGGCAATCGTACTGAAGACGTAGAGGGCGGCACAGAGGGATATTGGGATAACGGTGAATTTACCCACAATCGTGTAGGTATTCCAGAGGAAGTCGGCAAGCCCAACAAGGAAGAGGAAGAGGGAGATGTGGACGAGCCCAGGCACTGCTTCTGCTGTTGCTCGCATGTGCCAGTTCTTGGCACCTTCATGGAGATATTGTCGGATCCGCGCAATCTTCAAAGGGTGACTGTAACGTTGGAATATGTACATGTGGTCCCGGGCCCACCGCTGGACGAGGGTGGCGAGGAGTGCAGCGGAAAGGCTAAACACAAGGCTGGTAAAGTAGCAGATATTCACCCGGACGTCAGACGCTGACGTATTAACAGTGGGACCCGAGAGCGACAAATTGGAAGTGATAGGAACTTGTGCGCCGAGAGAGGACAGTTGCTGTGAGATTTGGTTAAGCAATACAACTGACTGTTCCTGGAAGAACGCCGACTGTTGTGCGGGGCTCGGAGTCCGTTGAATATCCTGAGTACGATCGATGATAAATGCGGTGAGGACAGCAGAAAACAAGCCCGCCTTATAGATCCATCCATCCATTAATACAACCAAACCGCAGTAGAGTAGAAGTAGATAAACTCACAAATATGAGGACGCCATCCATATCACCTTTTACGGTTTCTATTGTGGCCTCGTCGTAACCTTTGGCCTCTTTTCCATAAAGAGTCCACAGCGCATTGGCGCTATCATCGAAATCCTCAACCATAGGATTTTTTCGTGGTTCTCTGGAAGAGCAGTCCCGATGAATAGCACCATCGTCAGGTGTGTTGTCTGTGTCTATCCTGAGGTGATGTCTCGTCAGGCTGGGGTTCCTGTCCTGCCAATATATCCTCGCGGCTAGGCTGGTTTGTCCTGGGAATTTCATCCCCTGCCTGCTCGTGATCTAAGAAGGATGAGCACTTCTGCTCTAGGAACAGTGACGTGACAGTACACGATGTACCTTGTAACATGGGGTGAGCTTCGATGTCGAAATCTTGCTGCATGGTCGTCACTACTCGCAGGAAAAGGAACGCGGACTCGGAGGAAGTGGAGTCGCAAAGGACACCGTGGTAGAGAAAGAGCGTTAAGATATGCCTACGAGGCTACTATGCAGGTTGACATGATGCAGCCTGAAATTGAGACAGCTTATATATGTGCTATCTCCCTTTCCACGGCTGTCAGTCGCTGATATATGTGGTGGTAGTGGTGAAGGGGCTGGCAGGAGCTAAAAGGATGTCTACCCATTCCTGGCAGTGTACTGGAAAACTTACCGTGTTAAGCATAAATGCACGATAGAGCCGTGTTGTCCACGCACAGGCTGTCTATTGGTGTGTCTACATGCATCTATTTCAGATGGTGAGACGAAAAAACTTTGTCCACGCAACCGCGGTCACTACAGTATGGTGCTGTATGCTGTTCGGTGCGACCATCATCATGTAGTAATATCACGTGGTTGAGTCCTATGAGCGCCAAACATGGGCCATTTGAAAAAACTGTCACACTATGTCACACACAGTACGGTTCCAAATCACAAGGCGCCAAACAGAGCGAGATCACGATTTCCAAGGGGATGTAAATTCTATCAGGTTACAGTTACAGCGAGCTCCCGATGTGAAAAACTGGACCAAATCCTCGGTTCGCAACCAACACTTTGTGACATGACGATTCCGGATTCCACAAGGTTGTACATCCAGTGCTTGTAGCCTTAGGTCAGAACTTGGTCAGAACTAGGTTGGCCACATTTCCCCCCAAACCTTTCCAACCACCTCACTATCGCCTCCCTCCTACTAACCCTATATTCCAGACTCTCCCCATGGTGTCCCCCTCGAACTTTCAATCTACATTCAGCTACGCACTGCGCCGGTACAAGAAGCGGGCGAAGGAAGACCTTCTTTTGCATCCTCTAGCAGCCAGGCTACAATCATGCGACTCTACTCCTGCGACTCTTTCTGTATTACAAGAGCAAGCAAGCAACGATGAGAGGTTGATGAAATGGCTTAGCCCGGCCGTAAATGTCCTTTCTGCACTTTCTTCGAGCCTTGGGGATGCGGGCCTGGTAATTATCGGGGTTTTGTTTATTCCGACTGCGATGCTTTAACTCCCCATTTTAGATATTATCACCTGCGAAAGTCATCTTCGTTGGCATCGGTGTCCTCCTCTCAGTAAGTGTCTGCCTTGATTCCTGCGCCCGACCATTGTAACACCTAAGTCCTTCAGGCGACTCGAGCGATTGGCTCGAACCGGGACAAGCTCATCGATGTCTTTACACGCATTGGCCATCTCTTTCAACGACTCGAGACGTACGCTGGGACGTCGGCGATTAATTCTACGAAGGACATGAACGGAAAGGTCATACTTGCAGTACTCCCTGTCCTCGCCATCCTGACGGAGGAAATCAAACAAGGACCAGCGAGTGAGTTGATCCCAGAGACATACATATACTTCATTCTCCGCTCACTGTTAATCAGAAAAGTATTTCAAGAAACTGGTAGGGAGAAGTGACGTTGAGGATGCGTTGCAGACGCTGGAAAAATGGTTACTACTAGTAGAGGAGCAATCCCGGTTGGCAGCTGCAGGAGTCCCGAATATCAGTGACGGTGTCATCGGCGGGACGAAGGGCCCTCACAGTACGTCTCCCTGTTTCGCTACTGGCCTGTATCGTGCTGACTTTTGATTTCCAGACGGCCATGAATCACAAAACGCGATCCCACGATTGGCGAATGGCGTAGGAAACACGAACCATTCTCCTACGGCCACCACCACCGTCGCTGATGGATGCTTGAGCCTCCTACGACACCAACCTTTACAAGTCCGAAGATGGCTTTCACCACCTGATCCATCAACGAATCACAATATGGCGCACCAGGCTCGCCTTGAAGGAACAGCCCAATGGTTCCTCGAGGGCAATATCTACTCAGAATGGAAGACCGCTGGCTCACTCCTATGGATCCATGGAAAGCGTATGATTGTTTTTCTGCCTTGGTCATTTGACCGCTGATGGCCTCTCGTTTTCATAGCGGGCTCTGGCAAAAGCGTCCTCTGGTTCGTTATCCCTAAGCTACTATTGTTAAAGGGAACTCATGTCACTCCTCAGCTCCGCCATCATCGAGGACATCAAAGCCATGCGCAGATCCGAGCCAGTTTCTATGGCATACTTTTTTTTCGACTATAGAGACCACCAAAAGCAAAGCCGTCTCGATATGATCACTTCTCTCCTTACCCAGCTATCCACTCAGTCCAATCGATATTGCGATATACTCTCCCGCCTCTACTCGGTACACAACCACGGCGCACAGATGCCTACTAGTGGCATTTTGGCACAGTGCTTGAAAGATATACTCTCACTCCCACGCAAAAGCCCGGTTTATATTATCATGGACGCCATTGATGAATGTCCTAATATTCCTGGAGTACCATCGCCGCGTGAAGAGATCCTGGAACTTGTGAAAGAACTTCTCGAGACCCGCCTTCCAAATTTGCGGCTCTGCGTTACCAGCCGCCCCGAGGTCGACATTCGTGCAGTCCTTGAACCGTTGCCATCTTCCCGGTTATCTCTACATGACGAAACCGGACAAAAACAAGATATCGTGGACTACATCAGGTCTGTCGTCTATTTAGACCATAGGATTCAAAGATGGAGAGAGGAGGACAAGGAGCTGGTTGTTAATACGCTCTCAGGACGAGCCAACGGAATGTCAGTGCCCCGTTGTACGCATATTCCCCTTGTTCATATTCTCTATTATCCAGGTTTCGATGGGTGTCATGCCAGCTGGATACCCTACGGCATTGTTTCCCACCGAATGTGCGCCGTATCCTAGATGAATTACCCGAAAGTTTGGACGAGACATACGAGCGCATACTGATGGAAATCAACAATACGAATGGGAAGCATGCTCGTCGTCTCTTGCAATGTCTCGCAGCTGCCATTCGTCCACTTCGTGTCGAGGAGCTCGCGGAGGTTCTTGAAGTTGGTTTTGATTCCGAAGGAACGATCCCAAAATACGACCTGGATTGGCGGTGGGAGGACCAAGAACAAGCAGTACTGTCCGCTTGCTCCAGTTTGGTTGGCGTCGTAAACATCAACGGTACCAGAGTGGTACAATTTTCCCACCCTTCCGTAAAGGAGTTCTTGATGTCGCATCGCCTCGCTACATCAAGTGAACGTATCTCGTTCTATCATATTCTACTCGAGCCTGCGCATACGATCCTCGCCAAAGCTTGCCTCATCGCCTTGTTTCGCCTGAATGACCGGGTCGATGAAGACAGTATCGAGGGTTGCCCCCTAGCCGAATACGCCGCTCGACACTGGATCGACCATGCCCTGTTCGAGAACGTGGCCTCTCATATACAAGATGGAATGGCGTTACTCTTTGATCCGGAGATGCCACATTTCACCAACTGGGTCAAGATATATGACTTGGACGACAGCCTCGGGTCGCCCTCGATAAATGCAACGCGAACGCGACCTCTGACCGCCCCCCTGTACTATTCCTCACTTTGCGGCCTCCATGCGGTGGTGAAACACCTTATCGTTGACCGTAACATGGATGTTAATGCCCGGGGTGGTCACTACGCAACACCACTCCATGCATCACTATATATGGGACACATCGCGATTGCTCTCTTGCTGATTGAGCATGGTGCTGAGGTGAACGCCCGGGACGACGAGGATTCGACCCCATTGCGCATGGCATTGCACTGCGGATATTTCGAAGTCGTACAAGCATTACTTGGGCAAGAGGTGGATGTAAACACCAAGGACGACAAAGATTGGACCCCTTTGCACATTGCATCACACAATGGCCACCTTAACGCTGTTCAACTACTACTTGAAAAGCGTGCGGAGGTGGATGTCGAGGATGTCGAACGTCGGACTCCACTCCATATGGCATCGGTCGATGGCGACTCCAGCATTGTTCAAGTACTACTAGAACACGGCGCGAAGGTGACTACCCAAGACAACACAGGCTCAACCTCACTGCATCTTGCCTCAGCCAAAGGGAACCTCGAGGTCGTCGAATTGTTGATCCAACGTGGCGCTTTCGTTGATTCCAAGGACGAGAAGCAATTGACCCCCCTACATCTCGCATTGACCAACGGGAACCGGAAGATCGTGGAATTTCTTATTGGCTGTGGCGCGGATGTGAATGCACAAGACAACAAGCTGTCGACCCCATTACACCAGGCGTCACTGAGCGGAGACTTTGATCTTGTATCTCTGCTCGTCAAGCACCATGCGGACGTAAATGCTCAGGACAACAAGCACTGGTCACCATTGCATTCTGCATCGGACAATGGAGCCTTCGAGGTCGTCGAGTTACTGTTACAGTCTGGTGCAAAGGTTGATGCCCGGGATAACAAGCGCTCGACGCCATTGCACGTAGCGTCCCGACGTGGATTCTCGAACGTCGTGACGCTCTTGCTTCGGCATGGGACAGAGCCAAACGTACGAAACGACATGGGTTGGACGCCTTTGCACATCGCATCACATCAGGGTGCTGTCGACGTCGTGCGATGTTTACTCGGGCGAGGGGCGGACGTGAACGCCAAGGATGGCGATCGTAGGACTCCGCTGCATATAGCCGTGAACAACAAGAATCCAAAGATCGTGCAGCTACTGATTGAGAATGGTGCCGATCCCTACGCGCAGGATAAACGGAAAAAAATACCATTCCAAATGCAACGCACGGCGGGGAGAGGGCGTAGAGCAGTACCGCGCCTTTAACGGTATTAAGTTGTGCTACACGATTTGCCGTCGGGCTTCTCCACGACTCAGCGGCTTGTGTTGAAGGGTCACGCAACGCGGGCCACGGATCTCTCCCTACGATGCCATACACTTCATGATGCATGGTGCATGATCGATGCATGATCCCTGGAAGCTTATATTAAATGCAGGTCCCGACGAACGCTTTCGTATTCATTTGTCATCCCATTGTTCCTTCTTCTCGCATTGGACCATTTTTTGGTGTTTGTTTTGCGCGCGTGTACGTACTGTAACCGTATTTGCGCATATGAATAATATCCAGGCCGAGCTTGCTTTCTCTCAAGTGATTAGCACTGGGCGAGGAACTCTCAAAAACACTTTATCCACAACTCGGATACCATCACCATTAGTGGTTTGGTTAATCCAGGTGCCGCCTCCCCTTTTAAACTTGTCGATGTCTCTGAGAACTCGGGGAAGAGGGAATACGTCGCGCTTGCCTAACCATCTGGTGCTTGCTTATCAGCTTATCATTTCATATCCCTTTCTGTATTAGCGCCGCGCGTTCACCGCGTTTTTCGATCGCTATGGCTGTTACGCTTAGTCGCGTCCCACCGACGTTATTGTTGGTTATTGAGACACGTTTGTTCACAACCCCGTTGTGGTGAGTTCGAGTCTTTGGGTCTGAGTCTTACAGTAGTCACCGGGGGACAGGTGACTGGTTATGGACTGACGGG
>WNFC01020331.1_pt1 | contig 10245 bp, 8 predicted proteins | sample 5400541 | NCBI WGS metagenome assembly WNFC01 (sample SAMN13153342, study PRJNA577476) | soil metagenome | isolation source: 120 cm saprolite under Douglas fir tree site 2 hole 2 replicate 1 | place: USA:California | collected 2015-04-18 | reverse complement strand
AATGCCGTCCACATCCACAGGAGCGCGGTGCTCGCCGACGACGCGTTGTTCGAGACGGTGGAACTGCGCAATTTCGACACGACGCCGACTCGTTTGTGTCTCGAGCTCGCTTTCGACGCGGATTTTGCCGATATCTTCGAGGTGCGTGGCGCGGTACGCCAACGGCGCGGCGTGATGCTGCCCGACGAGCAGCGTGCGGCGGGGCCGGTTCTGGCCTATCGGGGGCTCGACGGCGTGGTCCGGCGAACCCGCTTCGACTTCGACCCGCTGCCGGCTGCGGCGGGGCCCCGACGCGTCCAATGGACGGTCGCTTTGCCGCCGGAGGGACACCAGGCGGTCCGCCTGGCGATCCGCTGCGGACGTGACGACCGCGCGCAGCGCGCGACCTCGTATGAGGCAAGCCTTGCCGCCGCGGCCCGACGCGTCGCCGACCGCAAGGTCCGCGCCGCCGATCTCTATACCAGCAACGAGACGTTCAATGACGTGCTCAGCCGTTCGCGCGCCGATCTCGACATGCTCGTCAGCGAGACGCCGCAGGGGCTCTATGCCTATGCCGGCATCCCGTGGTTCTCGACCGCTTTCGGCCGCGACGGCATCATCACGGCACTCGAATGTCTATGGCTCGACCCCGCTCTCGCCGCGGGAACGCTGCGCTTTCTCGCCGCCAACCAGGCAACGATGCTCGATCGCAACGCCGATGCCGAGCCCGGCAAGATCCTGCACGAGACGCGCAAGGGCGAGATGGCGGCCTTGGGCGAAGTGCCGTTCGCCCGTTATTACGGCAGCATCGACTCGACGCCGCTCTTCATCATGCTCGCCGCCGCCTACTACGCGCGGACCGGTGATCTCGATCTCGTGCGGGCGCTCTGGCCGAATATCGAAGCGGCCCTCAGCTGGATGGCGGAGCACGGCGATCTCGACGGCGACGGCTTTCTCGAATACGACCGCAAGTCGGTCAATGGGCTGATCAACCAAGGATGGAAGGACAGCCACGATTCGGTCTTTCACGACGATGGCATGTTGGCCGAGGCGCCGATTGCCCTCGCCGAGGTGCAGGCTTACGCCCACGCCGCCTATCTCGGCGCCGCGGCGCTGGCGACCGCGCTCGGCCGGCCAGGGAAGGCCGCCGAGCTTGCCGAGGCGGCTGACCGACTCCGGCAGCGCTTCGAGGCAGCGTTCTGGATCGAGGAACTTGGCACCTATGCGCTCGCCCTCGACGGCGCAAAACGGCCGTGCCGCGTGCGCGCCTCGAATGCCGGACATGTGCTGCTCGGCGGTCTCGCCTCGCCTGAGCGCGCGGCGCGCGTCGCCGAGACGCTGATGACGCCGGCCTCCTTCTCGCACTGGGGCATCCGTACCATCGCCATGGGCGAAGCGCGCTACAACCCGATCGCCTACCACAATGGTTCGGTCTGGCCGCATGATAACGGGCTGATCGCCATGGGCTTTGCCCGCTACGGGCTGAAGCGGCCCTTGCTGCGATTGCTGACTGGCCTCTTCGACGCCGCCCTGTTCATGGATCTGCGGCGCCTGCCCGAACTGTTCTGCGGCTTCGCGCGGCGGCCGGGATCAGGCCCGACTGCCTATCCTGTGGCCTGCATTCCCCAGGCGTGGTCATCGGCATCGGTATTCGCGATGTTGGGGGCCGCGCTTGGCATCTCGTTCGATCCGCCGGCGCGGCAGATCCGCTTCATGCGGCCGGTGCTGCCGCCTTGGCTCGACGAAATCAGGCTGACCAACCTGCAGCTCGCCGAAGCGTCGGCCGATCTCGTTCTCCGGCGCAGCGAGGACAGCGTCGCCCTTCAGGTTCTCCGCCACCACGGGGAGCTCGACATCGTGCTGACGGTCTGAAGCGATGAACGGTCGCGGAACCTCACGGCCAATGGCAGCCCGGACGGCCGTCGCAGTCGCTCGGGACGAAATTCGCGCCTCGATCGTTGTCAGGCAAGACGGCGACCAAGCACCGGCAGCTGCAACCCTCCGCGACAAGGGCAGGCCGATGTCCCTACCGCGCTACGCGTCCCGAGGTCCCGGCGTTTTTCTACTCCATTATGTCGGCCGACGCCTGGTCAGCCATCTCATCGTGCTCGCCGCAGTGCTGAGCGCAGTCGGCTGCGCGATTGGCTCGCAATACGCTGTGAAGAATCTCGTCGACGTGCTCGGCTCTGAACAGCCTTCCGACCTCGCCCTGTGGAGCGCCGTCGGCCTCCTGCTCGCGCTGGTCGCCGGCGACAACCTGTTGTGGCGGCTCGCCGGATGGGTCGCGACCTATGCTTTCGTCGCCGTCGGTGGCGATTTGCGCCTCGACCTCTTCGACTACCTCTCGGGCCACGGCTCGCGCTACTTCTCCGATCAATTTCCCGGCGCCGTCGCCGGCCGCATCACGACGGCGGCAAACGCCGCCTGGAGCATCGAGAACCAGCTGACTTGGACGACCATTCCGCCCGCCGTCGCGGTAGTCAGCAGCATCGTCGTGCTCAGCGTCATCAACTGGCAGATCACCGCCGTCCTCTTCGTCATCGTCACGATCCTCGGGGCGGTGATCGCTCGGCGCGCCGCCCAGGGCCACCACCTGCATGCACGCTTCGCCAGCCGGGCGGCGACGGTCACCGGCGATCTCGCCGATATCGTCAGCAACATGGGGCTGGTGCGCGCCTTCGGCGCGTCACGTCGCGAGCGGGCACGGCTTTCGCACAAGATCGAGAACGAAATGTCGGCGCAGCGCGAGAGTCTGCGCGCGCTCGAGCGGCTGCGCGTCTTCCACGCGTTCTCGGTATTCGTCGTCACCGCCGGGGTGCTGGTCTGGGCGGTCACGCTGTGGCGCGCCGGCCGGATCACCACCGGCGACGTCGTGCTGACGACCTCGCTCGGCTTCACCGTGCTGCACGCCTCGCGCGATCTCGCCATGGCGCTGGTCGAAGTCGTGCAGCACTTCGCGAAGCTCGGCGAGGCGGTAACGGTGCTTGGCCTGCCGCACGAGATCGAGGATGCGCCCGGCGCCGAGCCGCTCATCCACCTCGGCGGCTCGATCTCGTTCGAGAATGTCGACTTCAGTTATCCCAATGGCGAGCGCGTGCTCGAGGACTTCAATCTCGATATCCCGGCGGGCCAGAAGATCGGCTTGGTCGGCCGCACCGGTGCCGGCAAGTCGACCATCCTTGCCTTGCTCCAGCGGCTCTACGAGCCGAGGGCCGGACGGGTCCTGATCGATGAGCAGGACATCGCCGAAGTCACCCAGCAGAGCCTGCGCCAATCGATTGCCGTGGTGCAGCAGGACATCTCGCTGTTCCACCGGTCAGTGCTCGAGAACCTGCGCTACGGCAAACCGGAAGCGACCGAAGAGGAGGTTCGCCGTGCCGCCGAGATGGCGCGTTGCACCGAGTTCATCTGCCGCATGCCGCAGGGCTTCGATACCGTCGTCGGGGAGCGCGGGTTGAAGCTGTCGGGCGGCGAACGCCAGCGTCTGGCGATTGCACGCGCTTTTCTCCGCGACGCGCCGATCATTCTGCTCGATGAGGCGACCTCGGCGCTCGACACCGATTCCGAGCAGGCGATCCAGGAGGCGCTCATGCGCCTGGTCAAGGGACGCACGGTGATCGCCATCGCACATCGCTTGTCGACACTCGCTTCATTCGACCGCATCGTCGTGCTCGAGGGCGGGCGCATCGTCGAAGATGGCCCCTCGGTCGACTTCCTGCGCCGCAAGGGCATACGCGGCGCAACGACCGGCCGGGAGCTCGCCATCGAAAGACCATCGTGAGCGTCTTCCGGCGCGATTGCCCGCGGCTGAAATTGGCAGTCGCGGCTCTCGTGCTGGCGGTCCCGCTGAGCGTCGTGCGTGCCGCCAATACTGCTTCGCCGGAGGAGAGCGGCGGTGCCGGGGCGTCTCAGAGTGAGGCGCAAGCCGCCCCGGCGCCGACACCCGAAACAAAGCCGGCGGCACCGGCCGCTGAGACGAAGCCGGCGGCGACGCCAGCACCCGAGACCAAGCCCGCCGCGCCGGCCGCGGAGCCCGGCGCACCGCCGAAGAACCTGCAACTGATCTACCATGGCGAGGCCACCAGCATCCTCGGCAAAAAGGTTCAGGGAGCCGCCGGGGAGGATATGGGCCGGGTCGTCGATCTCCTCGTCGATGCCGACGGGCAGCCGCGCGCGGCGGTGATCGATTTCGGCGGGTTTCTCGGTGTCGGCAGCCGCAAGATCGCGGTCGATTGGCACCTGCTGCAGTTTCGCCCGGCCGATCAGAAGGCACCGATGCAGTTGAGCGTCACGCGCGCGGAGGTCCAGGCTGCACCGGAGTTCAAGGAAAAGAACGAGCCGCTGCAAATCGTCGCGCCGCCGGCGGCCGAGGCGCCGGCCTCCCCCGAACCCACGAAATAATAGTGCCGCGTTTCGGCGACAAGCTGCGAGATCGAATGCGCAGCAGCGCGCTGGCACGGCATTCGCCCGCCCAGGGCCTCGATTGGCTTAACCTCTTTGTTGCCAACATCCAGACCGGGTTCGGGCCGTTCGTCGCCGTCTATCTGACGACGCAGGGTTGGACCCTGACGGCAATCGGGTTTGCCCTCAGCCTCGGCACCATCACGTCGATGGCCAGTCAACTACCCGCCGGCGCGCTGGTCGACGCCGCGCGCAGCAAGAGTGGCGTCGCGGCGTACAGTATTCTGATCTTCACCGCCAGCGCGTTGCTCTTCGCCGTGCAGCCCACTCCTCTCTTCATCTATGTCGCAGAGATATTGCATGGTTTCTCCAGCTGCACGCTTGGTCCAGCGGTCGTCGCGATGAGCCTCGCGGTCGCCGGCGAGTCGGGGGTCGGCCTGCGGCTCGGACGAAACGCTCGCTTCGCCTCGATCGGCAACGGGGTAGGCGCCGCTCTCATGGGAGCCTGCGGCTACTATCTGTCCGGGCGCGCTGTTTTCGTTCTGACGGCACTCGTCACGCTGCCTGCGCTGGGCGCGCTGGTGCCTCTGGCAGGCGTCGGCGACACCGCGCCAGCGCAATCGTGCAACCGTCCGAACCGGCAGCCGACCCAGCGAATCGGTGACGTCCTCGGCGATCGGCGCCTTCTCGTCTTCGCGGTCTGCGTGATGCTGTTCACGCTCGCCAACGCTGCCATGCTGCCGCTCGCGGCGAGCGCGCTGACCAAGCGGGCAAGCGATAATGCCAGCCTTCTCATTGCCGCCTGCATCGTGCTGCCGCAATTCGTCGTCGCACTCGTCTCGCCGTCGATCGGCCGACTCGCCGCGACGCGGGGTCGGCGTTGGGTCCTGCTGCTCGGCTTCTCGATGTTGCCATTGCGCGGGGTGCTGTTCGCCGCGATCGTCGATCCGATCTTCGTCGTTCTGATTCAGCTATTCGATGGCGTGGCCTCCGCCTGCTTCGGCGTGATGGTGCCGCTCGTAACCAGCGATATCGCCCGCCGCTCCGGCCACTTCAACCTCGCTCTCGGTCTTGTCGGATTGGCGATCGGCATTGGCGCCACGATCAGTACGACACTGGCAGGATGGATCGGCGACCGCTTCGGCGATCCGGCAGCCTTCCTCGGCCTTGCGGCGGTTGGGTTCGTGGCGACGCTATTGGTCGGCTTCGCCATGCCCGAAACGCGATCGCCGATCGCGCCTAAAGCCCCCAATACGACACCCGGCAACCGGTAAATGGGGCACCCGATTAGCGCTTCGAGGGACCGCGCGAGCGACTCTGCTCCGCGTCGCGTAGATAGGTTTCCGCGGCTCCGACGACCGCACACCAGACGGCGTTGCCGACGGCGTCGTGCTCCGACATCGCCCGGTCGGCGCGTGCCTTCGCGATGTTGACCGCCAGGTTGCCGTGCTCGTCGACTAGTAGACCGGCAATCATCCAGATCTCGAGCCAATCAGCGTCCATTTCCCGACAACGCGTCGGCTGCCCGTCTTGGTGCAACCAACCCCAAGTAGATCACTCCTGAGAATGGCCAAATAAAAACGATATCGTCTGACGCAGAAAAATCACGTCGCCCCCGCTTGATAAAAAGCGGCAGAAAGCCACCACCATCGATTTGTATCTGGCGGTGGAGAATACTGCATATAATTTACCAATATTTACAAAACTCCACGATCTCAACCGCAATGCCCTTACACACGGGGTGTACGCTTTCTACGATATTACGGACGATCGTCTTTTCTGTATGCCTAATCTAGAGGAGAAGGCACATGAAGAATCTGACCGAGGAGATCGCTCCGCACCTGCCGCGCCTGAGACGTTATGCCCGCTCTCTGCTGCGGGACAGCGTACGCGCTGACGATCTGGTCCAGGACACCGTGGTCCGGGCGCTGGAAAAAGCACACCTCTATCAACACGACACCAACTTGCGCGGTTGGCTGGTAACCATCATGCATAACGAGCACGTCAATGCCGCCCGCCGTCATATGCGGGGGCCGACCTACGTCTCGGACGATGCCATCGGTGAACTCGGCCGCCCGCAGAACCAGGAAGCGCCGGTCGAACTACGTGAAGTCCGCCGCGCCGTCGAGCGCTTGCCGGACGAGCAGCGCGCGCCCCTGCTTCTGCATTGGCTCCACGGCTTCAGGTACGAGGAGATCGCCGCCAAAATGGGGCTGCCGCTCGGCACGGTCCAATCGCGGATCTCGCGTGCCCGCAAGGCGCTGCGGGCGATGATCGAGGCACCAGGCTCGCGGCTCGGCGTCGCCCATCGGTCGGAGTCGATCAAGGCGCGCCCCGCGCGGCGGGTGGCTTGACTCGATTTTCTCTTCGGCCGAATCTGCCTCGCCGGCGGGTCAAGGGGAGAGTTCTGCGGACGATATGATCGCCCACGCCGCCTGCCTCCGCTACCCGTCTTGGGCGCCGCACGCAACAGAGGTCGGCGCAAGGCATCGGTAACGGGATTGCCGTCCAACCATCGCCGCCACGTATCATCTTGTTTCTGGTGGCGGATGAGACCCCGATCTTCGCAAGACCGTCACCGAGATTCTGAAGGATCTTGGTTCATCGTCATCCAGGCAGCTGATGGTTAGGGGCCCTCGATCTCCCTCCTCGGCAATCGCAATGTCGCGGTCGCATTGCTCTTCGGTGACGCGCAAATGCTGGGCATGAATGGGCCGCAGCTCGCCGCCAAAGCGCAGAAGTCGCGGCCCGCCTTCAAAATTAACTCGTCCTTGGGCGAACACCCCGCAAGGCCGCTGCAATCTCGTTGTTACTTGGTCTCAGCAGCGTGGCGCCGCATTGCGCGGGCGCCGCCATACCCCTAAGGAAAGACGAGAGGTCGAGAACAATCAGAACCGGTCATTCGTTTCATTAATGAAGCGACAACATTCGCGGGCGGAGCGCATCCACATCGGGTGGTATGAAACGAGGGAAAGAAATTGCCAGATCGCCGCCAGGCGTTCAGCTTGGACGCGCAGGCGCGTTCAAGGGGGCTACCACCACGGCAGAGCGTAGCGGCTCCGACGCGGTACCGGCAGCGACAGGATGGCTCTGGCGATGACTGTCAAACGCCTACCAGTGGTCGGCATCACCGTTGCAGTCGGGCTGGTATCCGCGGCTGTACTGCTCGTCGCGGCAGTGGCGCGGCTGGCGGACGGGACGATCGATAGCCAGGCCCCGGCAATCATCCTCGGCGGCCTCGCGATAGCGGCGAGCGCGGTCGCGCTGCTGGTGCTCGTCCACCGTTGGCAGTGGCGCGCCCAAGCTACCCTGCAAGATTCGATTGAAAGCGTCAGCTGCGGTGTCGCCACCTTCCGCTCCGGCCGACTGATCGCCTGGAACGCCGCCTTCGTCGAACTTCTCGCCCTCGCACCCGGAGTGATGGTAACCGGCCGAGCGGCAACGGCAATCGAGCAAGACGAACGCACCAAGGCCAACTCGATGCTCGGCGATTTGGGGGTAAAGACCGAGCGCGCGCGCGAAAGCGGGCGGCCGGTTGTCTTCGAACGCCAGCGGTCCGATGGCGCAATTGTCGAGCTGACGTATCGCCCGCATGGCGGGGACGGACTCTCCATCGTCGTGACCGATGTTACGGCGCGACGGCGGGCCGATAACTCTTTGCGCCACGCGCAGAAGATGGAAGTGCTGGGCCAGATGACCGGCGGGATCGCGCACGACTTCAATAATTTGCTGACCGTGGTGATCCTCAATCTCGATTATATCCAGAACGACAAATCGATCAGTGAGAAGCATGCACGCCGGCTCCGCCTCGCCCTCGATGCCGCTTTGCGCGGCTCCAAAGTCGCCCGCCAGCTCCTCGCCTTCGCGCGCAAGCAGCCGCTCGAGCCGGAAATCGTTGTTCCTGCGGAAGCGATGCCGAGCCTCCTGGAGCTCGTGCGACGCGCCGTCGGCGATGCTGTCGAAGTCGAATTTGTCAGTAGCTTCGACATGTGGAGCACAGTCCTCGATCCGCTGCAATTCGAGGCGGCCATTCTCAACATCGCGCTCAACGCCACGGCGGCGATGCCGAAAGGCGGCAAACTGACGATCGAGCTTGCCAACGTCTCGCTCGACGAGGCCTATGCGGCGCGCCACTCCGAGGTCTCGCCGGGCCAGTACATTCTGATCGCGCTGAGCGATACGGGAGCCGGCATGCCGGTCGAGCCCACCGCCCGCGTCTTCGACACAGCGAAACCTGAAGGCGAGGGATCGGGTCTCGGACTCAGTATGGTCCACGACTTCGTCAAGCAGTCCGGCGGACATATCAAGATCTACAGCGAACCCGGTCACGGCACGAGCGTGAAGCTCTATTTTAAGCGAAACTACGAAGGGGCGGTGGATCGCCCGGCAGTGCGACAGGCCCTACCGACAGCTGGTAACGAGACCATCTTGGTCGTCGAGGACGACGCCAATTTGCGGGCAACGGTGACGGCCGCGCTCAAGGAGCTCGGCTATACCGTGCTCAGCGCACCGAACGGCGCGGCCGGGCTGATCCTGCTGGAAAGCACCAACCGCGTCGATCTCCTGTTCACCGACATGGTAATGCCGGGACCGGTCAGCACCAGCGCGCTCGTGCAAGCCGCGCGAGAACTGCAGCCGGCAATCAAGATCCTGTTCACGTCAGGCTACCCGCCTAATGCCGTCATTCATCACGAAAAGCTGGCACCGCACACCAGCTTCCTGAGCAAGCCCTACCGCAACGCGCAGCTCGCCGAGGCAATCAAAGACGTATTGGCGCGGGAGACGGTCTGACCATTCGATGGCGCGTCGCTGCGCTGCGCGGCAAGCAGGACGACATCGCTATCCGGAAACGGCGCTCAACTGGCTCGGGCCACCGGAGCAGCAGTGATCGCGCCCAGGTGGAACAGGGCCACCGCGCGGGCGTTGATGATTCCCGTGACCACTACTGAAGGGACTACTCAGATGAGTACGATCCTGCTCATCATCCTCATCCTTCTCCTCATCGGCGCCCTGCCAACCTGGCCTTACAGCAGCGGTTGGGGTTATTATCCGAGCGGTGGCCTCAGCGTTCTCCTGATCATCATTATCGTCTTGTTGGTCAGCGGGCGCATATAGCGCCCGCTCGAAGCCCCTGCCGGCGCAAGACCTAGAGTGTGATCCGATTATTTTGAAGCGTAGCCTGAGTTTCGGAAGTAGTTGGCGCATTCCTGCGGCGAGAAGGCATCGAGCAGGATGCCGATACGCTTCCAGGTGGCTTCGATGGTGCGCTCACCGGTTTTTCGCAGCAAGGTCTTGAGCTTCGCAAAGACCTGCTCGATCGGATTGAGGTCGGGACTGTATTGCGGCAGGAAGAAGAGCCTGGCGCCGGCAGCGCGGATGGCGCGGCGCACGGCCTTTCCCTTGTGGCTGCCGAGATTATCCATGATGACGATGTCGCCTTGCGAGAGTGTCGGCACGAGCAGCTGCTCGACATAGGCGAGGAAACTCCGGCCGTTGATCGGGCCGTCGAGGACGAAGGGCGCGTCGATCCGGTCGCGGCGTAGCGCGGCAAGGAAGGTCAGCGTTCGCCAGTGTCCCTGTGGCACCTTGGCCAGGAGCTTGCGCCCGCGCGGTGCCCAGCCACGCAAGCGCGTCATGTTGGTCTTCGCCCAGGTCTCGTCGATGAAGACCAGGCGAGCGGGATCAAGGCGACCCTGATGGCTCTTCCAGCGTTGGCGCTTTCGCGCGACGTCGGGACGATCCTGCTCGCTGGCGAACAGGGTTTTTTTTGAAGCTGACGCCGGCATCGTGCACGACGCGCCACACCGAGCCGTAGCTCGTCACCACGCCGCGCTCGCGCAGCGCTGCAACCAGCCCTCGCAACGT
>WNFC01010571.1_pt1 | contig 10245 bp, 13 predicted proteins | sample 5400541 | NCBI WGS metagenome assembly WNFC01 (sample SAMN13153342, study PRJNA577476) | soil metagenome | isolation source: 120 cm saprolite under Douglas fir tree site 2 hole 2 replicate 1 | place: USA:California | collected 2015-04-18 | reverse complement strand
ATATAGGCGTCGGGGCTGAAGTGGGCGACGCCACCCCGACGCCGGTCGGCGTCGCGCCGGCCTGGATCGAGGCACGTGCCTGAGGCGCGGAGGCGCTGCCGCACGCGGTAAGGATCAGAACGACTGCCAAAACTGCTGCCCTCATGTAGGCGCTAACGCCGATCTGGACCTTTAGATACGACCGCGCCCAAGATGGTTAGGCGTACCACATGAAACCGGCTGCAGCGCTCCCTGTTCCTGAGATCGGGCAGGCGTTAAGCGCAGCGTTCAAGCCCCCTTAACGCGGAGGTAGGTGGTTCGAGTCCACCGCGGCCCACCACTGCTTCCGTAACGCGAACCGGCGCGGTGGGAATCCGGAAGGTTGGGACGATGCTGTCCCGGCTCTCAACCCTTACCTCGACCACCAGCTCTTTGAGCAGAGCCTTCCGCTGGCCCGGCGTTCTGTTGAGCATTGCGTCTCGGAGAGTTTCGTTCACGTTGCGCATGACCTCAGCGGTCGGCGCAACGAGCAATTCTCTGGCGTCGGAGGATAGTCGCCGCGCGGGTCAGTTGATGCGGATCGCTCGGCCCTGGACGTGTGCTTCGCGGTTCTCGTTACGGAAACTACGGCCCACATCAATTCGGCGGCTTTCCGTAACGCGAACCAAGGTCGTGGGAAGACGCAAGGTCGGCATGACGGAGTCGCGACTTAGCCAGCGCTCACCCGATACACCACCGCGTTCCCCAATGCATTGTTCGACAAGATCGTTACCAGCTGAGTCCTCGTGACAGGTTTTTCGCGTAACGGTTTGTCACCCCACGCAGCGACCAGTTCGAACTGGTCTGGGAGCAACTCGTAAAGCCGATCAAGTGTTGCGATGAATCTGGGACTAGCCGTTGGAGCAAAAAGCCAGGTCCCCGAATTCCAGTCCGCCTTGTCGTGCAGGATGTCGTGCGCGCCGATGAAGAGCTCACCTTGGTCCCTTTCGCTCGTCAGCGATTTCGAGAGCCGGGAAGTGTGACGACCTGCTTTCACCGAAAGGCCATTCGGCGGCCACTCTGAGTCAGCGATGCGCTGGGCGGCAGCCTGGTCCAAGGCCTGCGACGTGATCCTCAATTCCAGGTCTGGACTCACTGGCTTGAGAGTACCTTCCAACGTGCCAGTCGGAGAGCCGCGGATGTCAGTTCTTGGCCGACCGCCACACCGTCTTCCGGACGAGGCAACTCAGCGCCTGAGTCGGATTCGTGTGCCGACGATGGTCACCGGCTGGTTCGCGTTACGGAAACTACGGCCCTGACTTTCGCTCCTAGATTCCAGGACGTCGCCAGCCGGGTTCGCCATCTGGATGCCGAGAATCGGTGTAGCGTGGCCCCGACATCAAATCGCCGCGCGAAGGGTCAATTGTCAAGAGTTCTGGATCACTCGGGATGGAGTGCACTGAGCCCTGAACGTAGATCTTGCCCGGCTGTCCGTCGACGAGCTCGAGGTCGTCCAGGAATAGCCGACCCGTAACCCAGCGAAGTCCGGCCTCATCGACGGCTGCGAGGTTTGTGAACGATCCGATTAGGAGCAAGTCCATCCCCGTGGGCCGCTGCACGTGGATCACAGGTCTAATCGGGAGATCATCTCCTGCGCCCGGTTCCGTGACATCAAGCAGATACGCGTCGGTACCTGCGGCGACCAAAAGGTGCCCAGGGTTCGGACATGCAAACAGCCCGTTGGCGTAGTGCTCAGGATCCAGCACTGCGAACAAGGCAACCCACGGACTTGCTTCTACAGGACGAATTCTCAGCGTCAGTGTGTCGCCTGCCCGGAACGTTCGGGTGCCTGAACGGGTACCGAATCGAAATTCAGGGACTCCCCAGTCACCGCTGGCTGGGTACTCGGGATTGATTTCAACCTCGTACGAAGACCGAAAGCCGTGGCCAGTGAACTTGAACCTCACAATCCCCATTCTCGGCTAGAGCCTTATCGGGTCGCCGACGATCAGAATCCCATGGTTCGCGTTACGGAAACTACTGCCCCACGATAGTGGCGGTGCTCGAGCATACGGTCATCGTTGCAGTTAAACGGCTATGAAGCATCGTCGGACGACGGGACCGGCCTGGAATCTGCTGAACGGAGCTGCCCGGACCAGCGCCCGGCAGAGGCTGGAAGGGCTTCTACGATGCCTAAACTGCGTGCGTGGTCGCGGCAGCCCTTGCGCTCGTTCTGGTCGGAGTCGCCCTAATCGGATTCTTTACGTTCGATATGGGCCGAGCGTCATCACGACTTGCGAGCTGGCACATGATGAACTCTGAGCGGTATCCGCGCTACTACGCGATGACGGACCCATTTCATTGGTCCACGTCGAAGGTGTACTGGCGGCTAACAGGCGTCGTCTTTGGCGGCCTCGCCTTCACGTTCGCTGGCGTGATTCTGATCGTGCGCTAAATGCTCGAGCCGGCACGAGTACGTCGAGGACGGGTGAAGCAGTGAGGCATGTGGCCGCGGGTCTGGCCGTCGCCTGGCTTGTCGGCGCTGCAGTCATCGAAGTCGGCAGCTACCTTCCTGTGGACTCGGAGTGGTCGCTTTTGCCAACCGCAGCTCTATTCGGGTCATCCTTCTTGGTCGCGGCTTTTGGCGCATTCTTCATGGCGCCCGAGCTGACCGTGATCCGAACGTGGCCAGCATCCACGCTACGGTGGCTCCGGGGGCTCGGGGCCGCGTGGCTGATCTACACCGCGATCTGGTTCGTCGTCCTGTTCACCATTCCGGGTGTACCGACGCATTGCGGGACCCTCGGTTCCCCAGCCTGCGGCCATACGTACGTCTTCAATAATCATGGCGCGCTTACAGTCACCGACAGAGCAGGCTTTATCGCCGGCGTACGGATCCTGGTGCGCGTCTTCGCCAGTCCAACGGTCGCGGCGATGTCGATCATCCTGGCCGCGTACTGGGTGAAAGGTCGTCTAGATCGGCGGGATACTCCTTTGGCGGTTGGTCCGGGCGATCGCTTGGGGTCTGACCGATCGTCATCGACCGAGCCTTATCCGCTGTCCGGCCAGAGTGATTGACTCGCGGTTCGCGTTACGGAAACTACGGCCCACCAAATCGCCCTAGGCGTCGAACCGCCAGCGCGTCGCTCCGTGCGGTTCTCTGGTCGCTACTCCCACCGCAGCATTCGGGGCAACTTCGTAGAGACCCACGGTCTGCATCCTGCGCTTGGCGCCGAACTCGGCGGTAATCGCTCCGCCCCTTGCGAGCGCCGGCCATCCCAGCGAGCCGTGTCGGCACAGATGGTTGCTTCCCCGGGGCCATGAATACAGCAACTCGGGCACAAATCGGGAAACGCCAGTGTCGTCGCCTACACTCCACAACGTCGTGGACGACAGCAAGCTTCGAGCCCTTGCAACTGTCGTGATAGCCGCGCTCATCGTGGGGGTGCTGGTCTACCGGTCGTTCGAACGGCTACTGGCGCTCGCACGTCGAGGTACGCCGCGGAACAGTGAGCGCCAGGGGGCGATCGCTACTCTGTGTGGGCAAGCAGGATGGTGCCGAATCCAGTCAATTTAGCCACAGCCTTGTCCGACCTCATTCCGATGGTTATGCCAAGCCTAGTCCCCGTCTACGAGAATTCGTTCGCATCGCCCGAAGGCAGCCTCTGGGCAGCTGACCTGTGGACGCCCCAAAGCAGCACCGTCTCCTTCCGAACCACGTCGGATCAGAGCAGGCATGGGACTCCTTCTCGATGTTGTCCTTCGTCGTTCCCGGCCTGAACTTGCCCTACGTTGGCGTGACGCGCAAGGGCGAGAAGGGTTCCTTGGGATTTGCCAGAGGGAATCCATTGACGCTCGAGTCAATCGACTTGGACGCGCGATTCATGATCAGGGCCGAGGACCGCCGTAGCGCTGTGATGCTGTTGGACGAGGGCATGATGCAGTGGCTGCTCGATTGTGATCACGTGAGTTTCGAGATCACTGGTGACCGCGGCCAGGCTCTCGTAAAGCGGGGTTCCGGGTCGACCTATCAACCGGACCTTGTTTCGGGATGGCATCTTTCGGGCCATTCGGAGGCGCCGCATGGGCGGTCACGCCGGGCCGATCCAGTCGAACTCGAGCTGCTATTTAAGTTCTGGGATGGATTTGTCCCACGATTGCCCGCGATCTTACGAGCCGAGTTCGGGCGACTACCACATAACACCGGCTGCGGCGCTCACGTTTCCTGAGATCAGCAGGGATTAGGCGCAGCGTTCAGGCACGCGTACCGCGGAGGTAGGTGGTTCGAGTCCACCGCGGCCCACCACGGTTTTGATCTCAAATTCGCGACCGAGCGCCGCGTCGCGCCCTGCGCAGCGCTCGCATGCGTCGCGGCGGGATGGTTGAGACTTGGCGCGGGATGTCGCCCAAACTCTCGAAATCACGCCCGAACCTGTATGAGAGGATTCGCGGTTCTCTGAGCAAGGGCTTGGTCGGATCGCGGGTAGCGGAAATTGAGGCGTTGAAAGAAGCAACCATCGAACTTGCCGCCCAGGCTCTTGACGCCCGTGACCTGGTGATCGCGCGCCACAGTGTTCGTGTGGCCGAACTCGCTGTTCGGCTGACGCAGGAACTCGGTCTTGGCCGCCGAGAGGTCGAGCTCATGCGCATGGCTGGCATGCTGCACGATCTCGGCGTGATCGGCGTCCGGGACGACATTCTCAACAAGCCCGGACCGTTACGTGAGGACGAGTCGGAGATCATGCGGCGTCACCCCGACATCGGGGCTGACATGATCCGATGGCACCCTGCCCTGGCCGCCGTTGCGCCGCTTGTGCGCCACCACCACGAGCGCTGGGATGGCAGCGGCTATCCAGCTGGACTGAAAGGAGAGGTGGTTCCCATGGGCGCTCGCATTTTGACTGTGGCCGAGTCTTTTGACACGATCACCAGCAAACGGATCTACCGCGCCACCGTCTTGACTCCCGTGGAGGCGATCCGAGATATCAGCGAGCGCTCAGGCTCCAGGTACGACCCGGCCGTGGTGGGCGCGCTGCGCGATCTCTACCGGTAGGCAGGGATTACTAGGCGCAGCAAGTCCGGCCAGCGCCGAAAGGTGTTCCGTAGTCCCGCGATACCACATGAAACCGGCTGCAGCCCTCCCGGTCCGTGAGATCCGGTGAGAGTTAGGCGCACCGCTCAGGGCCAATTAACGCGGAGTTAGGTGGTTCGACTCCACCGCGGCCCACTCCAGTTCGGCGAACTTTCCGCAACGCGAACCGAGCTACAGGTCGAGGACCCTACCCAGCCTGTAAAGAACCTACTCACCGACCTCGACCACCAGCTTTGAGCTGCAGCGTTAGTGCGGACAACCGACTCGCCGAAGGGCGGCGGGATTCCCGGTTACGCAGGCTCGGCGCGTAATACCTCGAGTACATCGTTGCCGTATTTCCGCAGCTTCGACTCTCCCACTCCTGACACGCGCCGCAACTCGGTTAGATTCGCTGGTCGCGCTGATGCGATCGCCGCGAGTGTGGCGTCGTGGAAGACCACGTACGCCGGCACGCCGTCGGCCCGGGCGGTCCCGAGCCGCCATCGCCGCAACCGATCAAGTGTTTCTACCGGCACATCGGTGCGTTGGACGGAAGTGGCCTCGGTGGGCAGCGTGAGCTCAGGGACGGTGCCGTGCGCTACCGCGTCGTGCCCGGCGGAGGTGATCTCCACGACCGGGTATTCGCCTGAGCTCTGACGGGCGAGACCGGCCTTTATCAGCTCGGCGAGGAGCTGCCTGATCCGATCTTCCTTCCATCGATTCAATGCACCGTGGAAGGGCAGGTCCTTGACCCAGGGTTGCGCGGTCGCCCATTTCGTTTGCCGGCCGCCGAGCACCGCCGCCACGTTGGCGAGTCCGATGCGCCCGCTGAATCTGACTATCGCGGCCAGCCCCGCCTGCACGGCCTCTGCCGGCACAGCCTCTTCAGGGGGCGACGCAGCCAGGCAGTTGTCGCACGCGGTGCACTGTCGCGCGACGCCCTCCTCGCCGAAGTAGTCCGCAATCCGGGAGTGCCGGCATTCGCGCATCTCGGCGTAAGCCATCATCTGCGCGAGCCGCGCGTAGGCATGGTCTTTGAGCGGCGATCCTTCCTCCAAACCCGACTGCTCGATGAAGAATGACTGGAGGTCACGATCCGCCGGGCTGTAAAGGAGCGTGCACTCAGCAGGCCTACCATCGCGACCAGCGCGTCCAGCCTCCTGGTAGTACGCCTCGAGACTTCCGGGCAGGTGATAGTGGATGACTCGCCTGACGCCGGCGATGTCGACGCCCATGCCGAACGCGGAGGTCGCCACCACGACCTGTATCCGTCCGGCCGTGAAGTCGTCCTGTATACGCCGCCTCACTTCCGTTCCCTGCCGGCCGTGGTAGCAAGCGACGCCGAGCTCGGCGGCGAGCTCCTCAGCCGCTGAGACGGTGCCGACATAGACGAGAGCTTGCTGCCCGGTCGTTCCGAGCAAACTGCGGAGCCGGTCGCGCTTCGCTCGCTCGCCGCGGCAACGGATGACCCTGAGCGTCAGCGCCGGCCGATTGAATCCGCTGACTGAGATGAAGGGTTGGCGCAGCCCCAGGCTGCTCGCGATATCGGCTCGAACCTGTGGAGTCGCGGTCGCAGTGAAACCAGCCACCGGCGGCCGGCCGCAGGCTGCGATCGCCGCGGAGAGAAGTCGGTAATCAGGGCGGAAGTCATGGCCCCACGTGGAGATGCAGTGCGCCTCGTCGACCACGATCCGCCGGATGCGCAGGTCGGCGAGCCGGTCCATGAAGCCTGGGCGGCCCAGCCTCTCCGGCGCCAGAAAAAGCAGCCGGTAGTCGCCCGCGATGGCCCGCCGGAGGCGGTCGCGCTGCTCAGATGGCTCCACCGACGAGTTGATGAATGTGGCCGCGACGCCGCAATCCGTGAGCCGGTCGACCTGGTCCTTCATGAGCGCGATGAGCGGCGAAACCACCATCGTCAGCCCACCCTCGACCACAGCCGGCACCCAGTAGCTGATGCTCTTGCCGGAGCCGGTCGGCGCGACCGACAGCACGTCGCGGCCGCTGAGCATCGCTTCTACCACAGCCGCTTGTCCCGGCCGGAATGCATCCAGGCGGAAGACGTCTCGCAGCGTGCGTTCGGCCCTGTCGATCAACTCCCCGGAGTCTGACGTAATGTCGCGAATTGGTCAGCCCTCTTAACGAGGTGCGTCTAACAAGCTAAGTTGCGAATCGCGACTATCAGGTCAGCTTCCTTTGCGGAGTCAATCCTCGAAAGCTGCCGTCCTCGGCGAGGCCGTCAAGGGAACGATCAGGCAAAGCGCGACTACTCGGGCATACTCGCGTGCAAATGAATTCCCCCGAAGCAGTCCTTCTCGTCGGACTGGCCCTTGTCATTTACGCGGTTTATCGCGGGGTCTCGGCGCTGGGCAGGGGCAAGGCGGCATCGGCCCGGTATCTGAAGATGCAGACGATATGCGCCGTGCACGGCGCTGCGCCGGGTCCGGTCGACATGCCCGGTGTCTTCAACCTCGCCGGAGTTGGCTTCCTATTTGGACTCAGCAACCAGTTCACCAACGCCGCCGACTTCTCGTCCCGCCAGGAAAAGAGAACGCTGTTCTTCACGCTCGTCACCGCGCGATTCCCCGGCATCGACATGCCACTTGTCACAGTGACACGGAAAGGTCTGCCGGGGACCCCGATGTGGGGGCCCGGCAGGATCGAAGTCGAGTCCATCGAGTTCACGAAGAGGTTCACTGTCACGGCCTATGACAGGCGATTGGCGTTCATGATCCTCGACCTGCCGATGATCCAATGGATCCTCGATTGCGCCGAGGTCAACTTCGCGATGCTCGGTAATGGCTTAGTGGCTTACGCGTACCGTGGCGACCAAGGCGGTCCACTCTTCAAGCCGGGCGAGCCCCGTCCAGTGACAGGGGACGGCTCGGAGCTCGAGCTTCTCTACAAGTTCGTGGACGGCTTTGGGGAGAAAATTCCAGCGGTGCTTCGGGCCGAGTTCGCGGCTTCGGCTCAATGAGCAAAGACGATTGGCGATCACAGCGGCCCCGCACTCTCTGAAGCACAGCGCCCAGGGCTAATTTCCGCGGGGGTAGGTGGTTCGAGTCCACCGGCCGGTCAGCCCATCGGAGTTTCGGCCCACTGCTCCTGACATAAGATCCTGACCGGTGAGTTCCGGATTTTCGGTCCGTGACGCGACTGTTGCGGATCTTGGACGAGTCAGCGACATCAAGGTTCGCAACTGGGAGGACACCTATGCGTCGCTTCTCGAGGCTGCGGTCTTGCGGCCGTTCCTCGACCGAGACGCCCAGCTGGCCGAACTGCACGAGAAGTTGGCGGAACCCGGCACGTTGATGCTGGTCGCGGGGGACAGGTCTGGCGCCATCGCCGGATTCGCCGTCACGTATCTCGAGGTTGAACCCGAACCGTGGCTGGAATCGCTGCACGTGCTGCGCGAGCTCCGAGGCTCCGGCATCGGCACGCTGCTCATGCGTTGCACCGCCGAACGCGTCATCGCTCGTGGTCACAACAGCATGAGTCTCGGGGTGATTTCGGGCAATGTCGCGGCCGCCCGCTTTTACGAGCGTCTCGGAGGCGCGATGATCGGTCTCGAGCCCTTGTCATGGGCCCCAGGCGTTGTGCACGAGGTGTACCGCTGGGCGGCGCTCGGCTCGCTCGCGCAGCCTTGATTGATGAAGCATGGAGGAATGGCGATGATTGACGACCCTGTCCTCGTGGAGGATTGGCACCCCGTCGCCCTTGTCGCACAGCTTGCGAACGGTGGACCGATTTCGGCCCGGGTGCTCGGCGAAGACCTCGTTGTGTGGCGTTCCGGCGACGAGTTCTTCGCGTGGCGCGACCTGTGCGTGCATCGAGGCACGCGACTGTCGCTCGGCAGCGTTGTCGACCGCGTACGGCTCGAGTGCCCGTATCACGGCTGGACATATGCAACGGACGGGCGGTGCGTACTCATGCCTGCCCACCCTGAGCAGGTCCCGCCGGCAAAGGCGCAGGTAGCCACCTTTCACGCGGCGGCGGCGTATGACGTCATATGGGTGAATCTGGGCAGCGGCGCCCGCGGGATCCCAAGGTTCGAGCTGCTCGACGATCCGGGGTATCGGGTGCTGATGGCGGGGCCATACCACGTGAGGGCAAGCGGGCCGCGCATTGTCGAGAACTTCCTTGACATCGGTCATTTCCCGTTCGTCCATGAGGGGATCCTGGGTGACCGCGCGCGACCCGAGATCGAGGACTACACAACCACGACCGACGCCGACGGCGTCGTGTCGGAGGGCGTCAGGGTGTTTCAGCCCGACCCCTATGCAACCGGTCACGGCTCAGTTGTGACTTACACCTATCGGGTGCATCGACCGCTTTCCGCGTCATTCGTCAAGCATGGCGAGCACTCGTTCGGGATGCTCCTCGCTGTTACGCCGCACGATGCCGTCGACAGCACGGCATGGATGTGGATGGCTATGAACTACGAGCCGCGGTCGTCAATGGTCGAGTTCCAGGACCGCATCTTCGCTCAGGATCGCCCGATCCTCGAGTCCCAGCGTCCCGAGATGCTGCCGCTGGATCTGCAGGCTGAGCTGCACCTGCGCAGCGATAGAACCGCGATCGCCTATCGTCGCTGGCTCCGCGATCTTGGGGTGCGGACGGGCGCGTCGTAGTTGTCGTGGTCATTTGGCCGTGCAGCGGGAGCTAGTCGGCGACGCTTCCTCGCAACCCGAGCATTCCCTCGGAGTTGGCTAACGTGGGAGCGGTGAGCGAGCAGACCGTCCATCACGAAGGCGAGGTCCGTGATCGTTGGGCGCAATGGCTCCTCGAGCGACGTCACGGCGGAGACCCGAACCTACGAAAGAGGATGCTCCCCGAGCTGGAGAGCTTTCGGGCGCGCGTCCTGGATAAAGCGCGGGCTCGTCCTGGTGATGTGCTGCTCGACGTCGGGACCGGTGATGGTCTGATTGCCTTCGGGGCGTTGGAATTGGTCGGTCCGAGCGGTCGTGTGATCTTTAGTGATGTCTCCAGGGATCTGCTCGACCATTGCCGTGAGCTGGCGCGTGAGCTCGACATCGCAGAGCGGTGTCAGTTCGTTGTCTCCGGGGCTGACGACCTTCGCGCAATCCAAGACGCGTCCGTTGATGTTGTGACAACTCGGTCGGTGCTCATCTACGTCACCGACAAGCAGCGTGCGTTGGCGGAGTTCTATCGCGTACTCAAGCCGACTGGGAGAATCTCGATCCTGGAACCGATCAATC